>Ga0065165_1000087_pt1 | contig 152471 bp, 141 predicted proteins | sample AraplaMF_Cvi_mMF_FD_63813 | JGI IMG/M metagenome (GOLD analysis project Ga0065165, IMG submission 63813) | Arabidopsis root microbial communities from the University of North Carolina, USA - plate scrape MF_Cvi_mMF (version 2) (version 3) | ecosystem: Host-associated > Plants > Roots >... | reverse complement strand
GTGGCGGACTTCAAGGGGCTGAAGATGCGCATCCAGAGCTCCAAGGTGCTGGATGCGCAGATGCGGGCGCTGGGCGCGATCCCGCAGGTGATGGCCTTCTCGGAGCTCTACCAGGCGCTGCAATCCGGCGTGGTGGACGGCACTGAAGGCGTGCCGTCGAACTTCTACACCCAGAAGACCTACGAGGTGCAAAAGCACACGACCATCAGCAACCACGGCCACCTGGCCTATGCGCTGATCATCAACAAGAAGTTCTATGACGGCCTGCCGGCCGACCTGCGCGCCGTGGTGGACAGCAGCGTCAAGGACTCGACCGTCTATGCCAACGCGATTGCGGCCACCGAGAACCAGCAGGCCTTCGAGAAGATCAAGGCCAGTGGCAAGACCACCGTCTACACGCTGACCCCGGCCGAAGTGAATGAGTGGAAGCTGGCGCTGATGTCGGTCCACAAGGACATGGAAGGCCGCGTCGGCAAGGCCACCATCGAGGCGGCCTACAAGGCTTCCGGCTTCGTGGCGCCGACGAAGTAATTCGCCGGCTGCCCCCAAGGCGCCCGTCAAAAGGGGGCGGCCCGCCGCATCGCCGGTGCGGCCGCGCCGCGGGAGGCCCCCCGTGCGGCCGCACCCTGTGCCGTTGCCAGGGGCGCGGCGCGGAACTTTCTGGTTGGAGAGGCTGATGACCCTCAAGTGGTTGGACAAGTTGGAGGAGGGGCTGATCAGTCTCCTCATGGGAGCGGCAACGCTCGTGATCGCCATGGCGGTGCTGCACCGCTTCCTGGCCGGTGTCCCGGTGTTGCAGGACTGGGCGATCCGCATCGATGTGAGCTGGGCGCAGGAGCTGTGCATCTACATGTTCGTGTGGATGGCCAAGTTCGGCGCCGCCTACGGGGTGCGCGCCGGCACCCACGTGGGCGTGGACGTCGTGGTGCGCAAGCTCAAGCCCGAGCATGCCAAGTACCTCGTGATCTTCAGCCTGCTGGCCGGTGCGCTGTTCACCGCCACCATCGGCACGCTGGGCGCGACCTTTGTCTGGGAGAACGGCGCGCACTATGCCTTCCTGCATGCGCTGGGCATGGACCCGGGCGACATTCCGGAAGGGCCCACTTCGCCTGACCTGGAGATTCCGACGTGGATTGCCTATGCGTGCGTCCCGCTCGGGAGTTACCTGATGTGCCTGCGCTTCCTGCAGGTGTGCTGGCACTTCATCCGTACTGGCGATGTCCCGCATGCGGACCACGGCCATGTCGAAGGGGTTGACGAACAGCCCTCGGCCGCCAGCCCCACTGCGCTTGCCCAGGAGGAGCTGCGCCCATGAACACCCTCATCATTTTCTCGCTGCTGGTGCTGCTGATGCTCACCGGCATGCCGATCTCGATCTCGCTGGGCCTGACGGTCCTGACCTATCTCTTCACGATGACCCAGGTGCCGATTGAATCGGTGGCCCTGAAGCTGTTCACCGGCATCGAGAAGTTCGAGATCATGGCGGTGCCCTTCTTCATCCTCGCGGGCAACTTCCTCACGCACGGCGGGGTGGCGAGACGGATCATCCATTTCGCCACCACCATGATTGGCCACTGGTACGGCGGCCTGGGCCTGGCGGGAGTGCTGGCCTGCGCCATGTTTGCCGCCATCTCCGGCTCCTCGGTGGCCACCGTCGTGGCGGTGGGATCCATCATCCTGCCGGCCATGACCAAGCAGGGCTACCCGAAGCAGTTTGGCGCGGGCGTGGTGACCACCTCGGGCGCGCTGGGCATCTTGTTCCCGCCGTCCATCAACCTGGTGATGTTCTCCATTGCCACGGCCGGCATGTCGGCCACCGGGCCGCATGGCGAGACGGTGGGCACGGCATCGGTCGGCCAGCTGTTCATGGCGGGCGTGGTGCCTGGCGTGGTGCTGTCGGTGCTGCTGGGCGTGACCACCTGGTACCGCGCCAAGAAATACGACTATCCCCGCATGGCGCGCGCCAGCTGGGGTGAACGCTTCAAGGCCTTCCGCGACAGCTTCTGGGGCCTGATGCTGATCGTGGTGGTGATCGGCGGCATCTACAGCGGCAAGTTCACGCCTACCGAGGCTGCGGCCGTCGCCGCGGTGTATGCGTTCATCATCTCGGTGTTTGTCTACAAGGACATGCGGCTCAAGGATGTGCCGCGGGTGCTGCTCAAGGCGGCGGCCATGAGCTCGATGCTGCTCTACATCATCACCAATGCGGTGCTGTTCAGCTTCCTGATGGCCTCCGAGCAGATTCCGCAGACCATGGCGGCATGGATGTCGGCGCAGGGTTTCGGCCTGTTCGTGTTCCTGCTGCTGGTCAACGTGATCCTGCTGGGAGCGGGCAATTTCATGGACCCTGCGGCCATCGTGCTGATCATGGCGCCCATCCTGTTCCCGGTGGCTGCCAAGCTGGGCGTGGACCCGGTGCACCTGGGCATCCTGATGGCGGTGAACATGGAAGTGGGGCTGTGCCATCCGCCGGTCGGGCTCAATCTGTATGTCGCCTCGGGGATCACCAAGATGGGGATTACCGAGCTGACGATGGCGGTGTGGCCCTGGCTGCTGACCATGCTGGGCTTCCTGGTGGTGGTCACCTACTGGCCGGCGCTTTCCCTGGCGCTGCCCAGGCTCCTGGGCCTGGTGACCTGAGCCACCTCGCTCGGCCCGCTTGACATGCGGGACAGCAGACAAGGGCCGCCATGGGCGGCCCTTGTCGTTACCGAACGCGTCACTCGATGACGCACACGATTTGATCAAGAAGTCCGCCGGAATGCGCCCTTAACCGGCGGTCCGCTTGATGGATCAATGCACTGAACCGTTGCATCTCCCTTAGGCCGGTCCGCTAATGGCAACGCGTCAGCGGGTCCTTTCCTGTCAGCGCCTCGCTGGAGGGGCGGTCACGCAAGGGGAAAGGCCCGCCAGCCATCTGCCGCGCCCCGGGTCTGCCCGATTGAGGACGCCAGCGCTCGACCAACTTGCCGTCCTCAATGAAATTCACCAAGCCTGCCCTGAGCCAGCAAAAGCTGATTGACTTGATGTCGCAACGAGGCCTGCCGCTGCACTCTGCCGACGAACTGGCCATGGCCCGGAGGGCGCTCGATCGCGTCGGCTATTTCCGCCTCAGCGGGTTCATGCTTCCCTTCATGCACGGAGGCGGCGGTGGCGACCGCCACAAGTTCAAGGCCGGCGCCAGCATCGAGAAGATCGTTGCGCTGCATGACTTCGACGCTTCCATGCGCATGCATTGCATTGAGGGCCTAAGTCAGCTCGAGCTCGCAATCCGGGCCTCCATCTGCGATCACTTGTCGCGGTCTCACGGGGCACACTGGCCCCTGTCTACAAAGCCGTTCAAGCCAGGCAAGCATCGTGACAATCTGGAGGCGCTTGCGAAAGTGGCTGAGTTCGATCTGAATCGTGGACAGCCCTATGCTCTTCGTACTGGCATGCATCAATTCCTTGATCGGTACTACGCAAAGTACACCGATCCGGCCACGCGGATGCCGCCGGGTTGGATGGTGAGGGAGTGTGCAAGCTTTCGAACGTGGGCGTTCTTGTTTGAGGGGCTCGAGGCTGCCGAGCAAAAGCAGATTTCTGACTCCTGGACGTACCCGAGCGGCAAGCGAATCGATCACATCATCTTGGAGGACTGGTTCCATTCCCTCAGCGTCCTTCGCAACAGATGCGCGCACCATGGCCGCATCACCCATAAGACTTTCCCGTTCCCGCCAACGGCCCCTCGAGATTCGAGCGTGGCTCATTTGTTTCGGGGGCACGGTAGGGATCTCAGGACCTTGATGGTCGTGATCGCCGTGCTGCTGAAATGCGTGAATCCAAAGTCCATGTGGAGTCGGAAGCTTTCCTTACTCCTGGAGTGGCAAGCCACCGTCGACATCGCCAGCGCGGCAGGGTTCTCCCATTGGAACCAGGGCACATGGAGAGATGATCCTCTATGGACCTTCTAGGGCGAGCGCGACCAGCGTCACACCGACGTAAAAAAGCCTCGGCGATGCGAGGCTCTTTTACCGCTGACGCGAAAAACATAACCAACCCTGGTGCGCCCCCTCTCGGGACCCTTTGGCCTTTCAACCAAAGAAGGCGTGGCGGCGTTGTTGCGTCCAACTATACCTGAAACCTTGTCCTGCGACAGGGCGCTGCAACCACATGGCGACAACTCCTGGCAGCGGGACTCCCCAAAAAACTGACGGCCGACGGACAGCCCCTTGGAAGCAGTTACCGGGTGAAAACCTTCAGGCACTCCTGTCAGCGGCCGTGCGGCCAGCCGCGTTGAGCACCGCAAGAGTCAACAAGCGCTGCTGCTACAGTGCCCGATGGGAGGAAACATGAAGATTCGATGGTGGGCCGGCTCCATGGCCCTGGCCATGGCGATGGGCGGCTGCTCGATGTTCTCGCCCTACATGAAGCTGACGTCCGGTGATCATGGATACGCCGACAGCCAGCAAGGGCCCGACACCTTCCGCGTGAGCTTCCGCTCCGCGGACGACGGCGGCATCACCACCGCCAGTGACCTGGTGCTGCTGCGCAGCGCTGAAATCACCCTCACGCATGGTTTCCGCTATTTCGTCGTGCTCGATGAAGACCGCGAGGTCAAGACTCGCACCATCCAGGTGGCCGCCCAGGAAACCACGAACAGCAAGACCGAGGTGGTGAAGCGGGAAGATGTGGGGGAACGCCAGCGCACGACCACGACCACCACGACCTACTCGCCCGCAAAGACGGTGGTGCTCGAGCGCCCGGAGGTCACCCAGCGGATCCGCTGCTATACCGCCCGCCCGACAGACACAGGCGGAAGAACGGTCTATGACGCCGACTTCCTGTGGAAGGAAATCGGCCGGACCTACCGCGTGGTTCGCCAGCCTGCCCCCTGACCGCTGCAGCCCGCATGGCCGGGCCAGTGCCACTGACCCCTGCCCCGCGCCTCTGCGCCCTGACCCCTGCTCTCCCGCCCATGAAAGTACGCTCATGAAGCTCTTCATCGCCCTCGGCGCCGCGGCCCTGCTGGGCGGCTGCATGCTGTTTGCGCCCTATGCCCGGCTGTCCCATGGGTATGGGTACACCGATGTACGCCTCGCACCGGACGTGGTGCGCGTGACATTCCTGAGTGTGGACCTGGGACAGGCCGCCCAGATCGACGATCTGGTGCTGCTGCGCAGTGCCGAGGTGACGCTGGCCCACGGTTACCGGTATTTCGTGGTCACGAGCGAGGAGCGCGAGACCAAGGTCTCCACCTATGACGAGCCAGCGGTGTCCACCACGACGGAAGTGGTCACGCGTCGCAAGGATGGCGAACGCGAGGCCATCTCCAGCCTGAGCACCACGCCGGCCAAGACCACCGAAACGCGGCATCCCCGCGTGACGCAGCTCATCCGCTGCTACGCGCAGCCGCCCAGCGATGCGGGCGGCCGCGTGGTCCATGACGCCCAGGCCATCTGGACCACCCTGGGACCCCGTTTCGGCGTCAAACGCCCGCCCGAACGCTGAGGGCAGGTCCCGGCGGGACGACGCAGCGCCCGCCGCTGCCAGCGCCCAAAGGCGCGCGCTCGTGGGGCAGCGGTCAGAACTCGCTGCGGTAGCTGCCGGCGGACAGCCCGGCCTTCACCTGCCGGCTGAGATCGTCCGCCTCCACTTCATCGCGTCCCTCCGCCAGCGCCTGCAGCACCTGGCGGGCCACGTCGGCCGGATCGGCCTTCGGCCCCTGGGCGCCCGCGGCCATGTCGGTGTCCATGTAGCCCACATGCAGCCCCAGCACCGCCGTGCCCTGCGGCTTGAGCTCCTGGCGCAGGCCGTTGGTGAGCGACCATGCCGCGGCCTTGGAGGCGCTGTAGGTGGCGCCTCCCGGCACATTCAGCCAGCTCAGCACGGACAGCACGTTCACGATGGCACCGCCGCCCTGCTCGGCCAGCACGGGTGCAAAGGCCTGACTCAGGGCCAACGGCCCGATGACATTCGTCTCGAATTCAGCGCGCGCGGCCTCGACGGCGCCGGCCGAGAGGAAGGAAGCGCCGCGGAAGATGCCCGCATTGTTGATGAGCAGGCTCACATCCGGCGCGGCGCGGACGGCCGCCGCGATCTGCTCGGGGTTCGTCACATCCAGCGCCACCGGGATGACGCCCGGCTGCTGCACGGTGGCCGGGTCGCGCGCGGCTGCGTAGATCTTCTTGACGCCTGCGGCTTGCAGCGCGCGGACAAAGGCCAGCCCCAGGCCACGATTGGCACCGGTCACGAAGGCAACGGCACGGGAGAGATCCATGATGAGTCCTTTTAAATGTCACTCGACATGATTAATGTATGACGGTCATCATCAAAAATCTGGCCGGCAACGATAGGCCCTTCGGTTCCTGTGGGTTCCCGGCGAGGCTTCGCATCAGGGAATGTCCTCCCCAAGGCAAGCGAAGAACTTCAGGCGAGCTTCAGCCCGCGCCGTCACGCTGCGAAGCCTGGGGAATCGCGGAGCGATGGCAATGGGCAAGGGGCGTGGAAGCAGCGGGGAAGCGGGCCGCCTAAGCCATTGGGGGTTGGCGCTGCTGTGCGTCGCGGCGGCCCCGGCGTGGGCGCTGGACTCGCCGGTGGCCGAGGATGAAGCCGCTCAGCAGCGCCTCGGCGCAGCAGCGCCGGAAGTGCTCAGCCTGCGGCCACGTACCTCGATCCGTTTGTCGCTGGACCCGCATGACTGGCGCATGGCTGCCGGGGACACCCGCTCCCACGCCGGGCCCAAACCGGAGATCAGCCTGATCGAGCTGCCGCCCGAGCCGGTGGTGATCGGGCCACCGCCGCGACGCGCGCACCATGCGATCAGCATCAGCCTGCAGGCACCCAAGCAGCTGCTGCGCGGCATCGGTCTGGAGGCTACGGAGTGCGCCACGCGCTTTCGACTGCCTTCCCACCTGGGCAAGCGCGCCAATGGCAGCGCCAGCGTGGAGGTCACGGCGCAGATCGGCCTGGGCTGCCGCTTCTGAGCGACCGAATACGCCGCCGACAGGGGCGGCCGGCCGTCAGCTGTAGAGCGTGGCCCGGCCTTCGCGCACGAAGCCGGCCAGGGTCAATCCACAGTCCTGCGCCGTGCGGATGGCCAGGTGGGTCGGCGCGGAGACAGCCGCGAGCAGCGAGATGCCTGCACCCGCGGCCTTCTGGACCATCTCGAAGCTCGCCCGGCTGGTAACGGCCACAAAGCCGGTGGCCGGGTCCACCTGGGCCTTGGCCAGGGCGCCGACGAGCTTGTCGAGCGCGTTGTGCCGGCCGACATCCTCGCGCACCATCAGCACGCCGCCTTCCGGGCTGCACCAGGCAGCAGCATGGATGCCGCCGCTGCGCTGCTGCAAAGGCTGCGCCTCGGACAGCTCGCGCATGGCGCGCGACAGCACGGGAATCAACTGTTCACGCGCCACCGGCACGGGTGGCAGCGGACGGCCGGGCGGCCGGAACACCTGGTCCAGGCTGTCCGTGCCGCACAGGCCGCAGCCGGTGCGCCCTGCCAGGGTACGGCGCCGCTCCTTGAGCATCAGCTCGCAACGCGCCGTCACGCGCAGCTGCAGCGCCACGCCTTGAGGGCGGGCCTGCACTTCCACGTCCAGCAAGTCCGCCGGCGAAGCGATCAGGTTCTCGCTGAGCGAAAAGCCCAGCGCGAAATCTTCCAGGTCAAGCGGCGTGGCCAGCATCACCGCATGGGACAAGCCGTTGTACTCCAGCGCCACCGGCACTTCCTCGGCCACCCACTCTTCCTCGCCGCGAGCGGGACCGCCCAGGCGGGTGGGCCGCACGGACACCAGCGCAGCAGGCAGCGGCATGTCGTCCATGTCCCTGAGTGGACAGGCAACGGCGTCCAGGCCCTGGACGGGTCCGGCCGTTTCAGGCGTGGAGGGGGCAACGGGGAGACGGTCAGTCATGGGGATGAATGATCCCACCGATCCGGGGCACGCGCTGCCGGTCGCCGCAAGACCACCGACCGGCAGTCACAGGTCGCCGCGGCCGGCGGCCGTCATGGTCGCCATCCAGCGGCCATCCTCTTCCAGCGACAAGCGCACCCAGCCGGGCCCGGCCTCGTCGCCGACGCGAGCATCGCTGAGCAAGGTGAACAAGCGCAGCAGCACACTCACGCGCAGGCCGGTGCGCTTGGCCAGGCGCGGCAGGGAGACCCCCCGCCCGCCGTCCAGTTCAGCCAGCGCCTGCAAGGCGAGGCGGGCCTGCGCCTCGAAGCTGTCGCCTTCTTCCTGGCGACCCTGCTCGGCAGGGCCGCCCGGCGTGGACATGGCGTCACCCATTGCCAGGCTCCGGGCTCATGTTTTTCGCATCAACGCAGGCCAGCGCCTATTCAGGCGGCCGCACCTTCGATGGAACGCGCCTGGTCCTGCGGAATGGGCGGGTCCTGCGGCCGCAGGGTCAGCACCACCGGGATGGACTTGGACGTCGGCGTTCCGGCGCCGATCGCGACGCTGGACAGCGGCACCAGGGCGTTGGTCTCCGGGAAGTAGCTCGCCAGGCAGCCGCGCGGAATGTCGTACTCGATCAGGACGAACTTCTCGGCACGGCGCTCCTGGCCGTCGCTGAAGACGCTGGTGATGTCCACCCACTCGCCGGCCTTCATGCCGATGGCCTTGAGGTCCTCGCGATGGATGAACACCACGCGGCGATGACCCCAGACCCCGCGGTAGCGGTCGTCCATGCCATAGATGGTGGTGTTGTACTGGTCGTGCGAACGCACGGTGGCCAGGTTGAACACCACCGTCTTGTGCTCGCGCATCCGCTCACGCGCCTGATGCACCGGGGTGTCGGTCGGCAGGCTGTGCGTGATGAAGGTCGCCTTGCCGGCGGGCGTCGCCCACACGCGCTCGCTGGCGGTGTTGCGCAGGCGGAAGCCGCCCGGGGTCTTGATCTTCTCGTTGAAGCCCTTGAAGTCGTCGAACACTTCCTCGATCTTGTCGCGGATGCGGCTGTAGTCCTCCACCAGCCACAGCCAGGGCGTCTTGCTTTGCTTGAGCGTGGCGGCGGCCATGCGGGCAACGATCATCGGCTCGGAGAGCAGATGCTCGGAGGCCGGTGCATTCATGCCGCTGGAGATGTGCACCATGCTCATGGAGTCTTCCACCGTGACGCCCTGCGGGCCGCCGGCCTGCATGTCGATCTCGGTGCGGCCCAGGCATGGCAGCACCAGGGCTTCCTTGCCATGGATGGTGTGGCTGCGGTTGAACTTGGTGGTGACATGCACCGTCAGCTCGGTATTGCGCAGCGCCTTCCAGGTCGCCAGCGTGTCGGGCGTGGCGGACGCGAAATTGCCGCCCAGCGCGATGAAGACCTTGCCCTTGCCGTCCAGCATGGCCTGGATGGCTTCGACCGTGCCGTAGCCGTGCTTGCGCGGCGGCTCGAAGCCGAAGACCTGGCCCAGGCGATCCAGGAAAGCCGGTGCCGGCTTCTCGTAGATGCCCATCGTGCGGTCGCCCTGCACGTTGCTGTGGCCGCGCACCGGGCAGGCGCCCGCGCCTTCACGGCCCAGGTTGCCGCGCAGCATCAGCAGCGCCGCAATGTGCTGGATGGTGGCCACCGAATGCTGGTGCTGGGTGATGCCCATGCCCCAACAGATGATGACGCGCTGCGACTGCGCATACAGGTCGCCCGCGGCGCACAGCTGCTCCTGCGACAAGCCGGACTCGGCCTCCAGCGCCTCCCAGGACTCGGCCCGGATGCTGTCGGCAAAGGCTTCGAAGCCGGCCGTGTGCTGGGCGATGAAGTCCACATCCAGCACCCGCGCGCGGCCTTCGGCGACCGCCACGTCGTCCAGCTCCAGCACGCGCTTGCACAGGGCCTTCATGACCGCCATGTCGCCGCCGATGCGGACCTGGAAGTAATGCGACGAAATGGGAGTGCTGCCCAGGGTCGCCATTTCCATCTTGTTCTGGGGATCGGCGAAGCGCTCCAGGCCGCGCTCGCGCAGCGGGTTGAAGCTGACGATCTTGCAGCCGCGCTTGGACGCTTCGCGCAGTTCACCCAGCATCCGCGGATGGTTGGTGCCGGGGTTCTGGCCAAACACGAAGATGGCGTCGGCCTTCTCGAAGTCGTGCAGCGTGACCGTGCCCTTGCCGATGCCGATGGTCGGCTTCAGGCCCTGGCCACTGGGCTCATGGCACATGTTCGAGCAATCCGGGAAGTTGTTGGTGCCGAACTCGCGGACGAACAACTGGTACAGGAAGGCCGCCTCGTTGCTCGCACGGCCCGAGGTGTAGAACATCGCTTCGTCGGGGCTGGCCAACGCATTGAGCTTGGCGGCGATGAGGGCGAAGGCGTCGTCCCAGGCGATGCGCTTGTAGGTGTCCGTTTCGCGGTCATAGACCAGCGGTTCGGTGATGCGACCCATGTTCTCCAGGTCGAAATCAGACTGTTCGGCCAGCCAGCTCACCGTGTGGGCGCCCAGCACTTCCGGCGTGGCGCGGTGCGCCGTGGCTTCGGCGGAAATGGCCTTGGCACCGTTCTCGCAGAACTCGAAGGTGGACCGATGGTCCCGGTCGGGCCAGGCACAGCCCGGGCAGTCGAAGCCATCGGCCTGGTTGGCCGACAGCAGCGTCTTGGCGCCCTTCACGGCAATGCCTTGCTGCTGCAGATGCTTGGCGACGCTGCGCAGCGCGCCCCAGCCGCCGGCCGGGCCCTTGTAAAAGTGGATCTTCTGTTCAGACATGTGGTCCCCCGGTGCCCCCACGGGAGGGTGGGCGATGGGTCCGGAGCCCGCCTGGACGGCGACCCGGACGCTTGAAAGTGGCAATGGCAGGCCGCGAGGCCTGCCATCGGTGGGCGGAAGTATCAGCCGCCCCGTGCGGCGGTGCCCGTCAAGGGGCATTCCAGGGAGCCCAGGGGCTCCCTGGCACCGCTCAAGCTCAGTTGAAGAACTTGGCGACCGTCAGCAGGGTGCGGTAGATGCCCCAGACCAGCGGGATGCCCACGGCCAGCCAGGCCAGGACCACCAGCACGGTCGGCGTGGCCTTGCCGGCGCCGGGGCCGCTGCCCACTTCATTGGCGGCAGCGCGCTCGCTGGCCAGTTGCTTCTCGACCGCCAGTTCAGCGTCGGTCATGAAGTGCTTGTCAGCCACCGGACGCACCAGCAGGTTGGCAATCAGGCCGATGACCAGCAGACCCACCAGGATGTACATGGTCTGGTTGTAGACCTGCTCGCGCGGGATGCCCAGGCCCAGCTGGTAGTCGCGCATGTAGTTCACGACGATGGGGCCGAGGATGCCGGCGGTCGCCCAGGCGGTCAGCAGACGGCCGTGGATGGCGCCCACCATCTGGGTGCCGAACAGGTCGCCCAGGTAGGCCGGGACGGTGGCGAAGCCGCCGCCATACATCGACAGGATCACGCACACCGCGCCCACGAAGGCCAGCTTGTGTCCGGCAGCGGCGCTGCTGGGCAGGCTGGCATACAGCAGGCCACCCAGCACGAAGAAGACCGTGTAGGTGAGCTTGCGGCCCAGCTTGTCCGACAGCGTGGCCCAGACGAAGCGGCCACCGATGTTGAACAGGCTCAGCAGCGCGGCAAAGCCGGCGGCGATGCCGGCAATGGCGGCCAGCTGCGTCTTGTCCAGGTCAGCAAACCTCGCGTCCACGCCGATCAGCGAGCCGCCGAAGATTTCCTGCAGCATCGGGCTGGCCATGCCGATCACGCCAATACCGGCGCTCACGTTCATGCACAGCACCAGCCACACCAGCCAGAACTGAGGAATGCCCCAGACCTTTTTCACGTGCACATGGCGCTGCGTGATCATGGTGTTGGTGGACTGCGCGGCAGGCGCGGTCCAGCCTTCAGGCTTCCAGCCAGAGGCCGGGACGCGGTAGCCCATGGCCCCTGCCACCATGAAGGCGAAATAGATCAGGGCCATGACGACGAAGGTCTGCATGACGCCCGGGTCCGTCGGGGTGGCGAAGAACTTCATCAGTTCCACGGCCAGGGGCGAGCCAATCATCGCGCCGCCGCCAAAGCCCATGATCGCCATGCCGGTGGCCATGCCACGACGGTCCGGGAACCACTTGATCAGCGTGGACACGGGCGAGATGTAGCCCAGGCCCAGGCCGATGCCGCCGATCACGCCCGAGCCCAGGATCATCATCCAGAGCTGATGGGTGTGGATGCCGACGGCGGAGAACAGCATGCCGCCGCACCAGCACAGGGCGCTCACCAGGCCGGCCTTGCGCGGACCGGCGCGTTCCAGCCAACCACCCCAGATGGCGGCCGAGCAACCCAGGAACACGAAGAACAGGGTGTACATCCACCCCAGCGTGGCGACGCTCCAGTCGCACTGCGTGGTGAACAGCTGTTCGAAGAAGCCAACGTCCTTGCCGCAGGCAGCGCCGCTACCAGCGGTCTGCATCAGCTTGGACAGCGGCAGCCAGAACACCGAGAAGCCGTAGGCCATCCCGATGCAAAGGTGAATCGCCAAGGCACTGGGCGGCACCAGCCACCGGTTGAAACCGGGGGCGGCAATCGTGCGCTCCTTGCTCAGCCAGCTCGCGCCGCTGGGCGCGACGCTGGGGTCGGTCAGCACTGAAGACATGGGTCCTCCTGAAATGATGAATGGGCCGTAGCCTTTTCTTCGGTTACTACACCGGCGCGCGGAACCCTCCTTCCGCCGCCAGCCAGGGCGCGATCTTGAAGGCCGAGGGCCAGCAAGACATACGTAGAACTCCGCACCTGTACGGTGTCGGCCTTCCAATTCCGTTAGGAATCACTCACTCGTTACAACCCGTAAACATTGAGTGCGTTTGCGCGAGACCGCACATATTGAGGTCAAGGATTGACGAATCCCTACAACCCCACAAACCGTACGGACGTGTATCGCACGTAAGCGACAACTTGTGCACGTTCGCACGAAGCCGTGCGGAAGACGAATTCGGTGTTCGTGCGCATAGGAACTCACGGACCGGTTTCGTTCGGAACCCGCACAGCACGGGGCTTGCTGCCGGATGTCTCGCGGCGCCGCCCGGGTCTGCCCGCCACTGTTCCGGCGCTCACAACGGTCCATTGCCAAGCGCGCCATTTATGGGGCTAGGGCGGATGCCTATTGTTCTTCCATCGACAAACGAATTGCCGATTCCGCCTTCTCCACCCCGCCACGCAAACCAATGCGTCGAGCCCCGAAAGGAATCATCATGACCACCCTTGAACGCCTGATTGCCGCCACCGTCCTCGCCGCCAGCGCCATCGCCGCCCCCGCTTTTGCCCAGAGCTACAGCCATCTGGAGCCCATCACCCAGGGGCAAAAGACCCGGGCCGAGGTGCTGGCTGACCTGCAGATCTACCGGGATTCCGGCCTTGCCCTGGTCGACAGCACCGAAGACATCCAGGTGGACAGCGTCCGTCGTCAGCAGGCCCAGGCCCGATACGAACAGTTGCGCCAGTCGCCCACGTATGTGGCACTGGTCAAGCAGTTCTCGGATCGGGAAGCCAGTCGCAAGCACGTGGCCTCGCGCTGATGTCCTGCATGGCTGCCGGCGATCCACGCACCCGTATGGGATAGGACGGATCTGCGCACCGCGGGCAGGATGAGCGCTGATTCACTTTTCTGACGCCGCAGTCCATGAGCGCCATGCCTCCTTCCGTCCTTCCCGTGCCCAGGGGCACGACCCCGCTGTCGTCCAATGCCAGCGCCACCTTGCTCGCGGCGGTGGGCGGCTATGTGGACACCATCGGGTTCGTCGCGCTGTTCGGCTTGTTCACTGCCCATGTCACCGGCAACTTCGTGCTGATCGGTGCGGAGCTGGCCCGGCCGGGGCATGGCGTGCTGCTCAAGCTGCTGGCCTTTCCCGCATTCATCCTGGCGGTAGCCGCCTCGCGCCTGATTGCGCTGTGGTGCGAGCGCCATGACCGCCCGGCGGTGCGGGTGATCCTGGGCTTGCAGGCCCTGCTGCTGCTGGCTTTCATGCTGGCGGGGTTCTACGGTCATCCGATGCGCGGTTCCGAGCATCCGCTGGCCATTGCCGCCGGCCTGCTCGGCGCGGCCGCCATGGGCCTGCAGAACGGCGCGGGCCGGCTGCTGCTGAGCAAACTGACGCCGCATACGGTCATGACCGGCAACGTCACCCAACTGGTGCTGGACGTGACGGATCTCCTGCTGGGTCATGGCGGCGCTGACGTCCGGGCCCGGGTTCACAAGATGCTGTGGCCCATTCTGGCCTTTGGCACCGGCGCCATTCTGGGCGCCCTGGCCTTCGTTCATCTCGGCTGGGTGGCGCTGCTTCCCGCGTTGCTGGCGGTGGCTTTCCTGGCTTGGCGGGGCATTGCGCCCTAGTATGAGCCTGTCTGGCGCGGCCGCTTGACCCGAAACCTTAAGCCAACGCGCGCCGATGCGGCCATCGCCTCTTGCCTGTCAGCAATGTATCGACCTGAAATCGGCCGCTTGTCCTACACGCGCTGACGGCATCAACTCACGCAAGCGGCGTCCGCTGGGGTCCACAGTAGTCCTACCCGATCCAGCGATCGGACTAGCCTTCCAAGCCTAAAGGAGAGACTGATGAACCCGACCAAATCCCTTGTGACCGGTGCTGTCGCCCTGACCGCTTTCGCCAGCGTGCTGGGTCTGGCCTACGCTCAAGTCGAGAACTCGACCGACGCCACGCAGACGCAGTCTGCCCAGCAGCAGCAATCGTCGCAGACCACCGATCCTTCGCAGCAGGCCACCACGGCCGAGCAAAGCATGACGCAGTCGGCTGACCCCGCTGCCAGCGCCGCGAATCCGCAATCGCAATACCAGAGCGATCCGCAATCCACCTCGTCGACCACGACGCAGCAGCCCCAGTCGCAGGACAACAGCTGGCAAAGCCAGAACGCTGCCTCTCAGCAAGACCCGCTGCCCACCGAACCGACGTCTGCCGGCGCTCCGGCTCCGCGCGCCGACCGCAACTAAGCGGTTGATGTCCTCCCTGCCGGCCTGAGGTTGCCCATGCTGCGAGCATCCAGCGGATATTTCACCGGTGGCGAGCCACCGCAGGCGCCGGCCGAGCCGGCGTCCCATTCGCTGCGTGAACGCGCAGGCTGGGCAGCCCAAGGGCTGGGCCTGGGCTTGGTGGCCGCGCTGCTGGCGTGGCCGGCCGCCACCTACTTGATGAAGCAAAGCCGCCCGACCGCCCCTGCAGTGGCGCACGCTGGCGGCTCCTTGCGGGCAGCGGGGCATATTCCGCCGCGAGCCCCTGTTGTGCTGGGCGGCAAGGCCGATTTCGGCAAAGCCAAGGCCTCGCCGCAGGCGCGGCAGCTTGCGGCCTGGGTGATGGCAGGGTACGACCATGGCGGCCGCCCGTTCGCCATCCTGGACAAGCGCCAGGCCCAGGTGTTCGTGTTCTACCCCGACGGCAAGCTCGCGGGGACCACCCCTGTCTTGCTCGGGTATGCCGCCGGTGACGACAGCGTCGCGGGCATCGGCCTGCGACCGATTGCCGAGGTGCGGCCCTCCGAGCGCACCACCGCCGCCGGGCGCTTCGTGGCCCAACCCGGCCGCAACGCGATGAACGAAGATGTCTTGTGGGTCGACTACGACGCTGCCGTGTCCATGCATCGGGTGCGCCCGACCAATCCGGCGGAGCGCCGCCTGCAGCGCCTGGCCTCTCCCACGCCCAAGGACAACCGGATCAGCTATGGCTGCATCAACATGCCGGTGAAGTTCTTCGAGAACCAGCTCTGGCCCATCATGGGCAAGCGCGGCGGCATCGTCTATGTGCTGCCGGAGAAGAAGGCCCTTGAGCAGGTCTTCTCGCAACAGATGCAGCGCGCCAAGGCGGGCCTGCCCACCTGAGGGCGCAGCCGTCCGCCTGCGGCGCTGCTCTTGCAGTGCTCCCTCGGGAAGTCGGGCTTCAGCCGAACGCGTGTTGTCCCGTGAGTGATCGCGTCGGTCACGGGGCACTGGTCTGCGGTGCCGATGGCCGTTATGCTGCCATTTCCATTCAGTGACCCAGCGCCGCGCCCCACCGCGCAGCCCTCAGCGCATGCCCCACCGCACCGCCTTGCTCGTCATCGATGTGCAGCATTTGCTGTGCAACGGCGACTACGCCTGCTTTGACATTGACAACGTCATCTCGCGCATCAATGGCTTGATCGGGGAGGCCAGAGAGGCCTCGGTGCCGGTGATCTTCGTCCAGCATGAAGAAGACGATGAGCAGGGCCTGCGCCATGGCACTCCCGGCTGGGCGCTGGACGATCGGCTGGATGCACAAGCCGGTGACCCCCGCATCCGCAAGACCGCACCGGACGCCTTTCATCGGACCGACCTGGATGCGCTGCTGCGCATGCTGGGCGTCGGGCACCTGGTGATCTGTGGCCTGCAAAGCGATTTCTGTGTGGATACTTCGGTGCGCCGGGCGCTCTCCCTGGGGTATGACGTCACCCTTGTGGAGGATGGCCACAGCACCCTGGACGATGGCGGGCTGACGGCGGCGCAGATTTCTGCGCATCACACCCGCATCCTGCGCCATCTCAACAGCTTCGGGCCTGCCATGGCGGCCAAGCCGGCGGCGCAGATCCGCTTCACCCGCCAGCCGGCCTGAGCTCGATAAGGCTTACGCGCGTTCCTGGTCGCTCAGGGCTTCCGCCCAGGCATCCCAGGTGGATTCAGTGACTTCCAGCCCGTCGAGTGACGGATGCTCCGCCTCCGGCTGCCCACCGGCAGCTGCCAGACGGCGCTGCATCAGCACTTCCGTCTGACGAAGGATGCGCTGCAGCACCAGGCTGAACTGGTGATGCTGCAAGGCCACAGGATGGTGGGCGAAACGATGCCGCATGTCTTTATCTCCCCTCATGCCGCCACTATCGGGCGGAGCCGACGGACGTGCCATCCCACCATGGGGTGTAACGGCGGACGCCGGGACCCCAGGACAGGCGGTTGACGGCGGCCGCTTGGACGGACGGCACTTGGCCGTCAGTGGGGCAGGCGGTATGCCCAAATCCACATGGGCCGGGCTTTGTCCCACAGGCGGGGGGCTAGATCAAAGACATGACGCCGGACGCGCCTGCGGCTCAGATCACCTGGCGCAACAGGGCATACAAGGCGATCACCGCGGAAATCAAGGCGAAGACCGTTTTCATCGACCGGCTGCTGATAAAGGCGCCAATCGTGCTGGCCACCAGGATGGCGGCGAAGAGATAGTTGGTTTTCATAGGGCGGCGATTGTGGCCCGGTTCACCTCCACCGTGATGTGAACCAGTTCCTCATGCACGGCCAGAAGACGCTTGAAATCACCAGGCTGGGCATCCGAAGCGGTCACGACGGCGACGATGCAGGCGTATTGGCCACGCCCGACCCGCCAGACATGCAGGTCGGAGATCGACGCCGGCCAGGGGCTGGCCGCAATGACATCGCGGACCTCCGCCACCACCGGGGCATCCATCTCGGCATCGAGCAGCACCCGCCCGGTCTCGGTCAGCAGGCCGCGGGCCCAGAGGAGTACCAGCCCGGCGCCCACCACGCCCATGACCGGGTCGAGCCAGGCAGCGCCCCAGCGCCAGCCCGCCAGCAGCGCCACGATGGCCAGCACCGAGGTGGCGGCGTCGGCCAGCACATGCAGATAGGCGGCGCGCAGGTTCAGGTCGTGGTGGCCGGCGTGCTCAGCGGCGGCGGCCGGGTCACCGTGCCGGTGGTGGTGATCGTCGTGGTGATGGTCATGTTCGTGGCCGTGGCCGTGGCCGTGGCCGTGGCCGTGATGGTGGTGATGGCCGCCCCGCAGCAACCAGGCGCAGACCAGATTGACCAGCAGCCCCACCGCCGCCACACCAATGGCTTGCTCGTAATGGATGGGCGTGGGGGCCACCAGGCGCTCCACGGACTGCACCAGCATCAGGCCGGCCACGCCGACGAGCAACAAGGCGCTGCTAAACCCGCCCAGTACCTCGATCTTCCAGGTGCCAAAGGCGAAACGACCATCCCCGGCCCAGCGGCGGGCCGCCCCATACGCCAGCACCGAGACACCTAGCGCCACGGCGTGGGAACTCATGTGCCAACCGTCGGCCAGCAACGCCATGGAATTGAACAGGTAGCCGCCCGTCACCTCCGCCACCATCATGAGCACGGTCAACAGGACGGCCCAGCGCGTGTTGCGTTCGGCCAGCGGGTTGCCCTCGTCAAACACATGCGAGTGCTCATGTGCGTGCACAGCCCTTGCGGGCACGGAGGGAGGGGAAACAGGAAGGGGAGCCATGGAAAATCAGGACTGGGTACTCCCCCCCAGTATATGGCGCGGCCTAGAATCACCCCATGGCGCACACCATCACCGGACAAAAGAAGCTGCTCGGACGCATCCGCCGCATCCAGGGGCAGGCCGGCGCCCTTGAACGGGCGGTAGAGGGCCAGGCCGACTGCCTGGCCGTGTTGCAGCAGATCGCCGCCATTCGCGGCGCCGTCAACGGCCTGATGGCGGAAGTGCTGGAAGGGCACCTGCGCGAGCACCTGGCCGACCCCGATCTGGACGGCGAGGCACGCCGCGCCGAAACTGACGCGGTGGCCCGGGTCCTCAAGTCCTATCTGCGCTGATACCGAGGAAGCTGCGCCGTCCTACAAACGCAAACGCCGTACGCTGACGCCTTCGCCGCAGCGCGCGCGGCACCATCCCCGTCATGGGCCGCCTGTGGCGGCGCTTCAAGGAGATGCCGGTGACTGTGACCCACGTCCCTACCGCGCCTGGCCGCGCCGGCAACGGGCCAGGCCCCTCGCGGACCGCCCAGCCGTCCCGTCGCGGCGCCAGCGCGCGCCGCAGCGGCGCAGACATGATCACCGAGGCGGGCGGAGACAATGACGCCGGCCTGGCCGCCCTCACGCGCGAGAACATTGCCGCCGTGGGGCGGCTCGAAGCAGCACTCGAAGGGCAGGCCTCCGCAGCGGACCGCGCAGCCGACCGCATCCGGCGCTTTTGCTCCAGTACCGCCTTCATCGCCCTGCACGTACTGTGGTTTGCCGGGTGGATTCTCTGGAACACGCTGCCCTGGACGCCGCACTTCGACCCCTACCCTTTCACCTTCCTGACCCTGGTGGTGTCGCTGGAGGCCATCTTTCTCTCGGCCTTCGTGCTGATCAGCCAGGAGCATTCCGGCCGGCTCGACGAGCAGCGCAACCGGCTTGACCTGCAGATCAACCTCCTCACGGAGCAGGAGAACACCAAGATGCTGGTGATGCTGGATCGCATTGCCGAGGCCGTGGGGGTGCCCACCGCAGACGATGCGCGGCTGCGAGCGCTCCAGCAGCCGGTGACGCCGGCCGAGCTGGCCGAGCAGATCGCGGAAGCGCGCCGCGCCGCCAGCGCGTCCGGGAACGCCCCCCGCACCGACGGCCCAACCCCAGACGACGCTCAACGGTAGACTCGCCGCAAGCGCATCGCACAATTACAGAGGGCCAGGGGTGGAACCAGAACAAAATGCCACGTTGAGAGTCGTCGTGCTGGGCGGCTCCGCGGGCAGCATTGACGTATTGGGCACCGTGCTGTCCGGCCTGCCCGCGCAGCCGGGTTTTGCCGTTCTGGTCATCACCCACCTGCCCCCTGACGTTGAATCGCGGCTGCACGAGCTGCTGCAGGGCCGTACGGACCTGCCGGTGCAGCGCCTGCAGCATCTCACCAAGATCGAGCACGACCACGTCTACGTGCTGCCGGAAAACGCCACCGTTCACGCGCTGGACGGCCATTTCCGCCTGGCTCGCCGCCAGCCCGGCCCGCACATGCCGCTGGATATCTGCCTGGCTTCCATCGCCCAGGACCCCGAACTGCATGCCGCCGTGGTGGTGCTGTCCGGCTCCGGCCGCGACGGCGCCGCCGGGCTGGCCGACCTGCGTTCCACCGGCGGCCTGGTCATCGCACAGACGCCAACGACCGCCGAGCACGACGGCATGCCCACCGCTGCCATCAACACCGGGCTCGTCGACCAGGTGCTGCCCCCTGGCGATATCCCATCGGCCCTGGTCAAGCGATTCGGCGATCCAAGCCACGACACCGACGACGGCCCGGTGCAAACCAATGCGGACGCGCTCGAAACCGCGATTGCCGTGGTTCAGCAGAAGACGGGCGTCAACCTCGGCTATGTGAAGGACGTCAACCTGCGCCGCCGCTTCCTGCGCCGCGTGCTGCTGCAGAAGAACCGCGACGTTCCCGCCTACCTGCAACTGCTTCGCACCGACACCCAGGAAGCCGCCGCCCTGCGGGACGACGTGCTCATCGGCGTGACGGCCTTCTTCCGCGACGCGGAGTTCGTCAATGTGCTGCGCCAGACGGTGATTCCCAAGCTGCTGGAGCTGCGCCATGACCCCATCCGGGTGTGGGTGCCGGCCTGCTCCACCGGCGAGGAGGTCTACACCGTGGCCATGCTGCTGCGCGACGCGCTGCAGTCGGAAGGGCTGAACCGCCGCGTGCAGATCTTCGGCACCGACATCAACGAAGCGTCCATCGAGACCGCGCGCGCCGGGCGCTACAGCGCCACCTCGGTGGAGAACGTGCCCCAGGCCTTCCGGGACACCGCGTTCAATCCAACGTCGGGCGGCTACCTCGTCAGCAAGGACCTGCGCGAGATGTGCGTGTTCGCGCGCCACAACCTGCTCACGCATGCACCGTTCTCCGGCATGGGGCTGATCAGCTGCCGCAACATGATGATCTACCTGCGCAAGGAAGCGCAGCAGCATGTGCTGGAAGTGCTGCACTATGCCTGCCGCACTGACGGCCTGCTGATCCTTGGCCGCGCCGAAGCTGCCTCGCTGACGGACGGCTTCGAGCATGCCGGGGCGCCGCACCTGTATCGCAAGCTCACGTCGGCGCGCCGTCATCGTCCCCTCTTTCCGATCGATGCCCTGCGGCCCTGGGCCAGCGAAGGCGCGGCGCCCCGCCAGACCCAGCCGCCAGCGCCCGATCTCATTGCCGACGCCGTCAACCGCGTCGCGCTGGCGCGGTATGTGCCGCCTGGATTCGTGGTGGACGCCAATGGGGAAGTGGTGCAGTTCCGCGGCGATGTGGCGTCTTTCATTGCCCCCGCCTCGGGCGAGGCCACGCTGGCCCTGCCCCGCCTGCTGCATGCGGAGCTGAACGTGCCGGTGCGCACCGCGCTGATCGAGGCCAAGCGCACCAATGTCCCCGTCCGGCGAGAGCGTGTGCAGTTCATGGAGCGCCGCTACGTCCTGGAGGTGCTGCCCATCGACACCAAGGCCGCCGTGCCGCACTTCCTGGTCACCCTCGCGCCGCAGGCGGACGACACGGGCCCGGCGATCGTGCTGCCGGCCCAGCCGCCACGGGCGCGCATGGATGAGCTGGAACGGACCGTCACCACGCTGTCCGACGAGCTCGAAGCCACCCAGGCGCAGCTCAAGACCCTGGTCATCGAGTTCGAATCCGCCAATGAGGAGCTGCGCACGGCCAACGAGGAGATGCTCAGCACCAATGAGGAGCTGCAAAGCGCGAACGAAGAGTTGCAGAGCGCCAAGCAGGAGCTGGAGTCGGCCAACCAGGAGCTGGTGTCGCTCAACGAGGAACTCAAGTCCCGCAACGATCAGCTCGACGTGGTCAACGACGACCTGAGCAACCTGGTCGAAGGCATTCCGCTGCCGGTGGTGCTGCTGGACCGGCAACTCAAGCTGCGGCATGCCTCGCCGCAGGCGGCGCAGCTCTTCGGGCTGGCGTCCGAGCACATCGGCCAGCCACTCAATGCCGTCAGCACCCGTTTTTCGCTGGACGACCTGGAGCAGCTGGTGCAGGCTGCCGTCCAGGGGCTGACCTCCGTCGAGCACGAGTACCAGGACAACGAGCGCCGCTGGTGGATGGTGAACGTGCGGGCCTACCGTACGGCGGACGAGCGCATTGATGGCGCCGTCATCGCCTTCCAGGACATCGATGCCCTCAAGCGCGCCCTGCATCAGGCGCAGCTGGCCCGGGTGGATGCCGAGCGGGCCAACACCGCCAAGGACGACTTCCTGGGCATGGTCTCGCACGAACTGCGGGCTCCGTTGAACGTGATTGCCGGCTGGGCGTCCGTGCTGCGCCAGGCCCAGGAGCGCCAGACCCTGAACGACGCCCCCACCGGTCGGGCGATCGCCACCATCCTCAAGCACTGCCAGGCCCAGGCCCAGTTGATCGACGACCTGCTCGATGTCTCCCGCATCACCTCCGGCCATCTGGCGCTGGAGATGCGCCCCATCGACCTGGCGGCCATTGCCCGCACCGTCATCGAAGGGCTTCAGCCATCGGCCCAGGCCAAGCAGCTCACCCTGGTGGCCAGTGGGGTGCAGGATGTGCTGCGGATCCAGGGCGACCCGCGCCGCGTGCAGCAGGTGGTGTCCAACCTGCTGGGCAACGCACTCAAGTTCACCCCGAACGGCGGCCGTATCACCCTCAGCCTGAACCGGGTCGGCTCGATGATCGAGCTGGCCGTGGCGGACACCGGCATTGGCGTGCAGCCTGAACTGCTGCCGCACCTGTTCGACCGCTTCACGCAGGCGGATATCAGCCGCACCCGCGAATACGGCGGCCTGGGCCTGGGCCTGTCCATCGTGCGCCACCTGGTGCTGGCACACGGCGGGACGGTCGCGGCCCACAGCGAGGGCGACGGGCGCGGAACGCGGCTGACGGTGCGGTTTCCCGCCGAGGAACTGGCCCAGGACACGGCGCCGGCCGCGAGCGCGCCCAGTGGCGAGCCGGTGGACCTCAGCGGTCTCGAACTGCTGCTGGTGGACGACGATCCGCATGCGCTTGAGGCGCTTCAGCATGCAATGCAGATGGCCGGGGCCACGGTGCAGACCGCGGATTCGGTCGCGGCGGCGCGCGACTTGCTCGCACTGCATCGCTTCGATGCACTGGTCAGCGATGTCGCCATGCCCGGTACGGACGGCTATGCGCTGATCCGCGAACTGCGCGAACAGGAGCATCGAGCGCAACAGCGCGTGGATGACGGCAAGGCCTCATCAGCACCCTTCAACCGCCTCACCGCCATTGCGCTCAGCGGTCTGGCCACGCTGCAGGACCGCGACACCGCCATTGCTTCAGGCTTCGACGACCACCTGGCCAAGCCTGTCGACATCGACCGTCTCATGGAGCGACTGGGGCTGGCCCGCAGCGCCTGAGCCTGTCCCCTGCATCACGACGCGGGCGCCGCCATCAGCGCCTCGCGGGCATGCACCTTGCCGCGTTTTCCCTGCAGCACCAGGGAGTTCCCGCATGAGTCCATTGCCCGACATCCAGCCGGTTGTGTTTTCGCCAGAGATGGAACAGGCCGCGCCGGACGAGATCACCACCATCACCGAACTGGTCGAGGTCTTCCTCGGCATGGCCCATACGGTGGCGGACTATGAAGGCCATGCTTTCCGTGCCGTGCATGCCAAGGGTCATGCCTTGCTACGGGGACGGCTGACGGTGCTCGAAGACCTGCCCCCCGCTTATGCGCAGGGCCTGTTCGCCCAGCCCGGCGAATACGAGGCGATCTTGCGGATGTCCTCGCCGCCGGCGGAACAATTGCCCGATCAGGTCTCCACGCCGCGGGCCATCGCGCTCAAGCTGATGCGGGTACCCGGAGCGCGGGTCCCCGAATCACGGGACCACGACACCCAGGACTTCCTGATGGTCAACGCCCCGGTGTTCACGAGCGCCACTCCGAAGGAGTTCCTGCGTGAGGCCCGGCTGCTGGCCGCCACCACCGAGAAGGCCCCCGAAGCCAAGGAGATGTTCTCCACCGTGCTGCGCTCGGCCGAGAAGGTGATCGAGGCCTTCGGCGTCGAGAGTGAAACGGTGAAGGGTCTGGGTGGAGAACCGGCCACCCATCCGCTGGGCGATACGTTCTATGCGCAAACGCCCTTTCTCTATGGGCCCTACATCGCCAAGTTCTCCCTCGCGCCCGTCTCCCCCGCGCTCACCGCACTCACCGACCAGCCGCTGGACAGCGATGACGAGGACGCGCAGCGGCATGCGGTCTCCGCCTTTTTCCAGGACGGCGGCGGCGCTCCTGCGGAATGGGAACTGCGGGTCCAGCTCTGCACCGACCTGGACCGCATGCCGGTCGAGGACGCTTCCGTGCAGTGGCCGGAAGAAGCGAGCCCGTTCGTCGCGGTGGCGTCGCTGGTGGTGCCGCCCCAGCAGAGCTGGCTGCAGGGCCGCAGCCAGGTGGAGGAGGATGAACTGGCCTTCGACCCGTGGCACAGCGTGGCGGACCATCGGCCGCTGGGCGCCATCAACCGCGCGCGCAAGGTCGTGCTGGCAGCCTCCCGCCAGTTCCGGGGGGCCTTCAATCGCTGCCCGATTCACGAGCCCAAGCTGCGGCGGGCTTGAGCCGGTGAACGAAGCGCGGTGGCGTGACCGCCACTGCTTCAGCGCCTCATGGGGCGGTGGCTGACGCCCGCTGGGGGGCCACCACTGGGGGCTGGCTCAGTGTGCTGCCTCGACGGCCGACGGGCGCGACGGCTCGCGTGAGCGCCGGAGTTCAGCGACACGAGCGTCCACCAGCTGCAAGGCGTCCTCGGCGGTCAAGCCAGCGGGGTTCAGGGCCAACACGCCCACTTGAGCCCCGGCGTATTGCACCGACTGGCCATCTTCAAGGTCGAACCGGCCCACCGTGGCCAGCGCGGCCCGCTGCTGCAGCGTCGCCGCGGCCTGCAGCGATTCACCGCGATCCATCACGACCGGGGCCGCTTCGCCGGTCAACCCGACCCCGGGGCCGACCACGACGAAGGACGCACCGCCCCTGTGAGCAAGCATGTCGGAGCCGCGCATCTCCAGCGCCAGGCGCTGGGACACGGCCCGCAGGAACAGGTCGGCCGCCGCCACGCCAAGGCGCTCCTGCAGCGCGGTGAAGCCGTCCAGGTGAATGCAGCCGACCAGTACGGTGCTGCCTTCCCGGCTGGCCCGCTGAAGCAGGCGCTGCAAATCATCAAACAGGGCACGCTGGTTGGGCAGGCCGGTCAGCCCGTCCGTCAGCGCCAGGGTGCTCAGCTGTTCGCGGGCCAGACGCAGTTCAGTCGCCAGCTGGTCACGCTCCATGAACTGCGCCACGAGCGCGGCCAGCAGCGTCAATACGGTGCGCCCATCGGGCGGCAGAGGGCGAGTGCTCGCGCTGGCCGCGCAAAGCGTACCCAGCAATCGGCCATCGGACGCCCGCACTGCCGCCTGCACTCGGCGTTGAAAGCCGAGCGGGTGCAACGTGGCATCGTCCGCGCCTTCTTCATGCCATTCGGCGCCAACATGCTGGCCTGGGGCCATCAGTACCGGGAATGGCGACTCGCCCATGGGCGCCCCACCCGGCACCTGCAACGCGCCGGCGTTGTGAACCAGGCGCGCGCTCAGGAGCCGGCTGTCCGGGTCCACTGCCGTGAGGCAGGCGGACTCGAAGCCGGTGGCACCGCCCAGCATCTCCAGCAGGGGACAGACAAGCTGTTCGAGCGTCCGCGCCGCGGACACGGTGGAGGACAGCTGGGCAATGAAGGCATCCAAGATGAAGCGCGTCTAGAGAATAGGCGCGCTGATCTTAGCCGCAGCCTGCTCAGGCGCCCCGGGCGTAGTCCCCCAGGCCCGGGGATACCCCTGGGCCGTCATTCGAGTCACGCGTGGGGAATCCCTGGGCCGGCCGGCTCTGCCGCTGCAGGGCCTCGCCGGCATTGAGCCCGGTGCCGGTCTTCTGGTTGCCGCCGCTCAAAGGCGTGGCGGCCATGCCGTCACCGCCGCCCATTGGCGCGGCGTGGCCGGTGTCGCCAACGTGGCGCTGCCAGCCCGTCCGCAAGGAGGTACGCGCGCCACGCATGGCATAGAAACCGAGGGCGGCAACGCCACTCAGGACGGCGATTCGAGTCAGGCTACCCATGATGTGTCCTTTCATACGTGTGGGTGAAGATCCCGGCATACAGGCAGGCGGCGCACCCAGCACGGCGGGCATCGCCGTGCCCTTCCTGCACATCCTTGCGGCCCCTGCTGCGGCAAAGATTTCGTGTCGTGCCACCACATGCTGAGCGTCACCGTGTGGCGAACACCACCGGTGGGCGCGGACTTTGCCTGCCAGTGGCATCGATGAACCCCTTGGGAAGGAGTCCGGCATGGGACAAGAGAACAGCTATCGCGGCGTGACCTACCTGGTGGAGGCCGTGCAGGTCAACGACGGCGCCTGGCGCGGCCACTTCCGCCTGCAAGGCGTCGGCGCCGAGGGCGAGGGCGAGGCGGATGCCTTGCATCCCTCGCTGGACACGGTATGGGCGACGGAGAACGAAGCGATGAACTACGCCACCGAGGCCGCCTGCCACGCCATCGAAATCCTGCAGGAAGGGCGGCCACAGGGGCAGGGGCATGGCAGCCCTTCCTCGGAGCGCCGGACCACCTCGCTCGGTCTGTGAGCAAGGCGGTCCGCCGCCGCACCCGGGGGGCCGGGCCTCAGGGCTCCGATTCCCCCAGGGCCTGCGCCACCAGCGCTGCCTGTTCGGCATGGTGGACCGCATAGGACGAGGTTGCTCCGGAGGCGGTGGTGGGCCGCGCGACGCACCGCAACCTCACGCGGGGCGGCAGCAGCGGTTCCAGCTGGTCCCGCACGAAGCTCCATGCACCTTGGTTGCGGTGCTCTTCCTGCACCCAGGTCAGTTCCACTGCGGATGGGTAGCGCGCCAGCACCGCCGCCATGGCTTCCGCCGGGAACGGGTACAGCAACTCCAGGCGCAGCACCGCCAGGTCCGCGCGGGTCACGCCGTGGCGCGCCGCATCCAGGTCGTAGAACACCTTGCCGCTACACAGCAGCACGCGCTCCACCTGCTCCGGACGCTCGACCTGGTCGTCGTCGAGGACCGGCCGGAACGCGCCGCTCGCCAGCGCTTGCAGCGGCGCATGCGATGCCTTCTGGTGATACAGCGTGGCCTTTGGCGACATCACGACCAGCGGCTTGCGACGCGCACACAGCCCCTGGTGGCGCAACAGGTGGAACCACTGCGCCGCCGTGGAGGGGAAGGCCACGCGCAGGTTGTCCCCGCCGCACAGCTGAAGGAACCGGCTGAGGTAGGCGCTCGAATGGTCGGGGCCGACGCCTTCATGCCCGTGGGGCAGCAGCAGCGCGAGGGCCGAGCGGTAACCCCATTTGTCCTCGCCTGAGCTGATGTACTGGTCCAGGAAGACCTGGGCACCGTTGACGAAGTCGCCGAACTGCGCCTCCCACACGGTCAATGCCTCGCGGTTCTGGACGCTGTAGCCATATTCAAAACCCAGCACCGCCTCCTCGGACAGCGGGGAATTGAAGATGTCGAAGCGGGCCGCATCCGCCCCCAGTTGCCGCAGGGGCACCACCTCCCGAGGCGGGTGCTCTTCGTCCTGGGAAGTCCACACGGCCTGCCGGTGCAGGAAGGTGCCGCGGCGCACGTCCATGCCGGAGATGCGCACCGGCACGCCGGCGCTCAGCAGCGTCGCATAGGCCAGGCTTTCCGCCAGCGCCCAGTCCGCCTTCAGGCGCGGGCCGTCCGACGCCACCACCTGCCGCCAGTGCTCGATCAGCGTCTGCACGATCACGTGAGGACGAAACCCCTCCGGCAGGCGCGTCATCGCCTGCACCAGGGACCGCAGTTGCGGCTCGCTCAAGGCGGCCCGTTCCTGATCCTCGCCCTGGGCGCGATCCAGCGCCTGCCATGGCGGCAGCTGTGGGTCGGAGAAAGCCTGGTGCGCCTTCCAGCGCCGACGGGCCACGTGGCTGTCCATGTCCTCGCCCGCGGCCACGCCTTCGGCCTTGAGCCGTGCGGCGTACTGGTCCGCGACGGTGGCGTGGCGCTGGGTCATGGCATGGATGCGCGGACGTGTCAGGGCCGGCACGTCGCTTTCCGAATGCCCCAGGCGGCGGTAACCGATCAGGTCGATCACGACATCGGACTGATAGCGCTCGCGCCAGTCCAGCGCCATGGCAGCCGCCCTCAGGGCCTGCTCAGGATCGTCCGCATTCACCCGCAGCACCGGCGCATCCACCATGCGTGTCACATCGGTACAGGTCTGGGGCGGCCAGCGACACATCGGGTTGGGCTCGGTAAAGCCCACCTGGTTGTTGATGATGACGTGGACCGTGCCCCCCACCGTATAGCCGGGCTTGGCGCCCAGCATCAGGCTTTCCATCACCACGCCCTGCCCCGCGAAGGCGGCATCGCCATGCAGCATCAGGGGCAGCACCTGGCGCGCACCGTCCGCGCCCAGGGCATCTTGCTGCGCCCGCGCCATGCCCAGCAGCACTGGATGCACGCTTTGCAGGTGCGAAGGGTTGTGGGCCAGCGTCAGGTGCACGGGGCCGCTGGGCGTCTCCAGCACCCGTTCACCTCCCAGGTGGTAGACCAGGTCGGTATGCCGCTCGGGGTGGGGCGAGCGGGAGTCGAAGTAGTCCAGCACCTGCGCGGGCGGCAGGCCCAGCAGGTTGATCATCACGTTGACCCGGCCCCGGTGCGGCATGCCCATCAGCACGCGCTCCACGCCGTGCGCCGCAGCATCCTGGCAGAGGGCGTGAAGCAGCGGAATCAGCGTTTCGTTGCCTTCCAGCGAAAACCGCTTGCCATGCGGGAAGTGCAGCCCCACATGTTCTTCCCAGGTCTGTGCGCGGACCAGGTGCTCCAGCAGCGCCAGCCGCTCCTGGTGGCCCTGCGGCGTCGGGGCGGCGGATTCCATGCGCTGGTAGAGCCACTCGCGACGCTCATCGTCCCGCACGGCGGAGGCGTCCAGCGCCAGCGTGCCGCAGTAGATGGCCTTGAGGCAGCGGTCGAGGTCCGCCACCGTACGTGCACTCCACAGCGGCGTGCCGGCCGCGTTCAGCCATTCCGAAGGCGACAGGCCGAAGGACTGGGGATCGAGCGCCGCAAGATCGGCCGGGCGGCTCAGCTGGAGGGGATCGACATGGGCGCAGCGGTCGCCAAGCCGTCGGTGCGCATCGATGAAAGCCAGGACCTCCGGTCGGAGGCGGGAAGGCTGTGGGGCCTGGACCCCCACATGCCGGTTGATGTCATTCATGGGCTCTCCATGGCGCGCCTGCGCCGGCGCGCCGGTCAGGTCACAACACGAAGGTGCGTACAGCCTCGTTCAACTGCGCAGCCTGTTCCTGCAGCGCGCGCGCTGCAGCGGTGCTTTGCTCCACCATGGCTGCGTTCTTCTGGGTGGTGTCGTCCATCTGCATGATGGCTGCATTGACTTGTTCGATGCCCAGGCTCTGCTCGCGGCTGGAGGCGCTGATCTCCGCCACCACGCCGCTGACCTGTTGAATGCCGGTGACCACCTGCTGCATGGTGGCGCCGGCATGGCTGACCAGGCGGCTGCCGGTGCTGACCTGCTCGGTGGAGGCGTCGATGAGCGACTTGATCTCCTTGGCCGCGCCGGCTGATCGCTGGGCCAGCGCCCGGACCTCGGAGGCGACCACCGCGAAGCCGCGCCCGTGCTCGCCCGCGCGAGCGGCTTCGACGGCGGCGTTCAGCGCCAGGATGTTGGTCTGGAAGGCGATGCCGTCGATCACCCCGATGATCTCGCCGATGCGCTGGGAGGACGCCGAGATGGAATTCATGGTGCTCACCACCTCGCCCACGGCCGACCCACCCTGGCTGGCCACCTGGGAGGCCGACACCGCGGTGGCACTGGCCTGATTGGCGTTGTCTGCGCTCATGCGCACGGCGGCGGTGAGTTGCTCCATGGCCGAGGCGGTCTGCTGCAGCGCACTGGCCTGCGCCTCCGTGCGGGCAGACAGGTCGGCATTGCCCTGGGCCACTTCGTGGGCCGCCGCGGAAATGGTGACGGCGCCGTGGCGCACGTCGGAGACGATGCGGTGCAGGCTGCCCACCATCAGCTGCAGCGCGCTGATGAGCCGGCCCACCTCGTCGCGGCTTTGCTCGATCGGCCGCAGGGTGAGGTCGCCCTTGGCCACATCCTCGGCCAGCTGAATCGCGCCATGGATGCGGGAGGTGATGGAGCGGGTGATGCTGAAGGCCGTCAGCACCCCCAGCAGCACGGCAGCGGCCGCCACGGCCGCCATCAGCACCTTCGAGCGGCGCGCATCCTCGTTGGCGCGCGTCACGTCGCTTTGCATGGCCTGCGACTGGTAATCCACCATCTTGTCGATCAGTGCGTAATAACGCACCTGCTGCTGGGCCATCTCGCCCTGGTAGATGGTCATGGCCTGTTCGCGCTGGCCGGCGGCGATCAGGTCAAACAGCTTGCGTACGGCGGCACCATAGTCCTTGCGCGCTACCGACTGCTCGGCAAAGATGGCCTTGCCCTCGTCGGTGTTGAGCATCTTCTCGAACTTGGCGAAGTTCTCGGTATTGGCAGCCCGCACCTGGGCGTATTCATCCATATAGCGCTTGCTCTGGGCCGGGTCCGTGCTGAGCAGCAGCCGGCCGATCACGATCACGCCGCGGTCTCCCACGTTCTTGATGTCGTCGCTGACGGCGATCTGCGCGTAGCGGTCCTGGACCACCTGGTCCATGGTCTGGCTGATGCGGTTGAGCACCGAAAACGCCACCGCCAGCACCGCCAGCAGCAGGCACAGGACAATGGCAAAGGCAGCGGTCAACCGCGTGCCGATATTGAGGTCGGACAGTTTTGACATGTGTTCTCCCTTGGCCCCTGGCAGGCAGCGGATGCCGGTCTTTGCCCGAATAGCGACGGCATCCGTGGACCTGGGCAGTAGCGCGGCAAAAGCAATGCCCGAAAGTGCTGGAACGCCGCACGGCTGGGCCTTGCAGCCTGCTGGGACGACTGTCAAAGGAGTGCCGTGGCGCCCTCGCGGCCGTCGATGCTGCGGTGCGAAACGGGCGCCCGCGGACGCGAGACGGCGCACGCGTACGGTGACCCGTACGGCTGGCCTGCTGCTCAGGCCTGGTCGGCGAAGGTGGTGATGTACTGCCGCGCTACGGTGTCGGCGTGGTCGAGGGCTTCCGCCTCGCTGGCCCACTCATCTTCCAGTTCATGCCAGCTCGTATGGTCCATACGGCCCTCCCCGTTGCCGCGCATGATGAAGCGGCCCTGGAAAGGTCCGCTGCCTCGCGCGGCGAGCAGGTAGGTGCGGCCTTTGTGCTGGCGAACGGTGTTGGGCTGCTGCATACACAACGGGACCGGAACCGACGGTTCACGGACGGTATTGCTGGCCTGGGGCACCGGGCTGGTGCCACCTGCAGCCCTTGTACACCTCAACCGTTCATCACAGTGTGAAATCCCCCGCTGCAAAAGCGTGATGCGGCGCAGCAATAGATTGGCTTTTTCCGGTTCTGCTGAGGTGCGACACCTGTGCCGGCGCTAGTTAGGCACCGGCTCGCAGCGGTCAGATCGGTCCGTACACGGGCACGACGGGTTCGGGGCGCGGCGGCGCTTCGAGCCCGGGTACGAGGACGACCTTGCGGCAATCCTCTTCCTTCTTGTTGAAGATGTCGTAGCCCCGGGCGGCCTCGCTCAAGGGCAAGCGGTGGCTGATGATCACATCCGGGTTCAGTTCGCCGGCGGCCACGCGCTGCAGCAACTCAGGCATGAAGCGCTGGGCATGCGTCTGGCCGCTGCGAAAGCTCAGCCCCTTCTCGAAGGCATCACCGAACAGGAAGCCATGGATGAAGCCGGCGTACACCCCTGGCACGCTCACCACGCCGCCCCGGCGCGTAGCAGCGATGGCCCATCTCAGGGCCGTGCCGCTGGAGCCTTCCAGCTTCAGGGTGGTGAGCACCGTTTCCACCGTGCTGCCCTTCGCTTCGAAGCCAACCGCCTCGATGCTGGCATCCACCCCGCGAAAGTCGGTCTGGTCGATGATGAAGCCCGCGGGATCGTCCACCTGGTCGAAGTTGATCGGTAGCACGCCGTAGGTCTGGGCGGCAAAGGCCAGCCGGTAGGCATGGTGGTCCACCATGAAGATGCGGCTGGCACCGAGCATGCGGGCGCAGGCCGCGGCCATCAGCCCTACCGGTCCGGCCCCGAAGATCGCCACCGTGGAGCCCGGGCCGATCTCGGCATTCAACGCCGCCTGGTAGCCGGTGGGCAAGATGTCCGACAGGAACAGCACCTGCTCATCGGCCAGGCCGCTGTCCGGGATCAGCAGCGGGCCGACGTTGGCCTTGGGCACGCGCACATATTCGGCCTGCCCGCCGGCATAACCGCCATACAGGTGGCTGTAGCCGAAAAGGCCGGCACCTGAGCGTGCATCCTTCTTGTTGAGGATGGCGCCGCGGCCGGTGTTGGTTGTCTCGCACGCTGCGAACAGGGCCCGGTTGCAATAAAAGCACTGGCCGCAGGAGATGGTGAAGGGCACCACCACCCGGTCGCCGCGCCGCAGGCGTGTCACGCCCGGACCGATGTCCTCGACGATGCCCATGAATTCGTGGCCGAGGATGTCCCCGTGTTTCATGCCGGGAATCTTGCCTCGGAAGATATGCAGGTCCGACCCACAGATCGCGGTCGCGGTCACACGCAGCAGGATGTCGTCTTCGGCGATGAGGATGGGGTCCGTCACCGTATCGACGCGAACGTCGTGGGCACCGTGGTAGGTCAGGGCTTGCATGGCTTCCTTCGCAGTCGGGATGGCCGCGCGCGGCCGACACAGGTCGAGGGGGTGGCAAACCTCATGCCGTCTTCTGGCGCAGCATCGGGCGTTGCCTGTACGGCGGGCCGGCCCCGTCAGCAGGTCAGCGAGCCCGTGCGGATTCTGCGCGGGCAACGCAGTGCCTGGCAAACCGGCCACAATGCGGGTCGCCGCCCGCGGGGCGCGCTTCATGACAATGCCTGAGACGACCATGCCGACCACGCCGATTCCGCTGCAGCGCCATTTCCCCTCTGCCAGTCCCCTCGCCTTCGGCTGCATGGGCCTGGGCGGCCACTGGGATTCCAGCCCTTATACGGAGGAGCATGTGGCGCATGCGCATGCGGCGGTGGAGGCGGCGCTGGAGATCGGCGTGACGCTGTTCGACCATGCCGACATCTATACCCTGGGCAAGGCCGAGTCGGTCTTCGGCGAACTGATGCGCCGCCAACCGTCGCTGCGTGACCGCATCGTGCTGCAAAGCAAATGCGGCATCCGCTTCGCCGACGACGAGGGCCCCAAGCGCTTCGATCTGTCGCGCCAGTACATCGTCGCCGCGGCCGAGGCCAGCCTGCGCCGCCTGGGCACCGAGCGGCTGGATATCCTGCTGCTGCACCGTCCTGACCCACTCTGGGAACCGGAAGAAGTTGCGCTGGCCTTTCGCGAGCTGCGCGAGCGCGGGCTGGTGAGCCACTTTGGTGTCTCGAACATGCAGGCGGCTCAGATGGCCTGGCTGAGCCGGTCCCTGGACCAGCCCCTGGTGGCCAACCAGGTCGAAATCGGCCTGGGGCACCTGGAGCCGATCGAGGCCGGCACCACCTTCAATGACCGGCAGGCCACCGCGCGGCCGGGCAGCCTGGCCTGGAGCGGCACACTGGAGCACTGCCAGGCCCACGACATCCAGGTGCAGGCCTGGGCTGCGCTGGCGCGCGGCCGCTTCAGCGGCGAGACCGCGCAAGACCCGGCCGATGAACCGGCCCGCCAACTGGTGCACCAGCTGGCCGAGCGTCACGGCGTGTCGACCGAGGGTGTGCTGCTGGCCTGGCTGATGCGGCATCCGGCGCGCATCCAGCCGGTGATCGGCAGCAGCCAGCCCGCCCGCATCCGCGCCTGCGGCGATGCCCTCAAGCTGACCCTCAGCCGTGGCGAGTGGTATGCGCTTTATGAGGCGGCGCGCGGCACGGCGCTGCCCTGACGGTCAGAACGCCTGGCAGAGCTCCGCCACCAGCGCGGCGGCACTCACTTCCTTCAGGCCGCTGAAATGCTGCCCGGCCCACAGGGGTGAAAAATCGCCGCTGCCCTGCGCCTCCGCCTTGGCGCGCAGCGGGGCCAGCGCATTGCCGGCCAGCGGGAAAGCAGGCGCCAGGTCGTTGATGGGGCCGACTTCCCGCATCAGCCGGTTGACGAGACCTCGCGCCGGGCGGCCGGTCATCAGGTTGGTGACGGCCGTATGGAGGCCCTCCGGATGACGCAGCAGTTGCCGATGCGGCGCGCTGGTGATGGCTTCATCGCACAGCAAAAAGGCGGTGCCCACTTGCACGGCGCTGGCCCCCAGCGTCATGGCAGCCCGGATGCTGGCAGCGTCGACGATGCCGCCCGTGGCGATCACCGGAATGCGCACCGCCCGCACCACCTGCGGCAGCAGGGCCATCGTGCCGGCCTGGCGGGTGAGGTCATGGCTCAGGAAATGACCGCGATGCCCGCCGGCTTCCCAGCCTTGGGCGATCACGGCATCCACGCCATGGGCCTCCAGCCATACCGCTTCCTCCACCGTCGTGGCGCTGGACAGGATGCGGCTGCCCCAGGACTTCACGCGGGCCAGCAAGTCCGGTGCGGGCAGTCCGAAGTGGAAGCTCACCACCCGGGGCTTGAAGGGCTCGACCAGGTCCGCCACCTCATGATTGAACGGTTGGCGCCCTACCCCGCTGGTGATGCTGCTGGCGTCCACGCCAAATTCGCTGAAATAGGGGGCCAGCCGCTCGCGCCAGCGGCTCTCGCGGGCGGGGTCCGGCAACGGCGGCACATGAGCGAAGAAGTTGATGTTGAACAGGCCCTGCGTGCCCGCGCGCAGGATCTCCAGTTCACGCTGAAGGGCCTCCGGCGGGAGCAGGGCCGCCGGCAGGGAGCCCAGCGCACCCGCCTGCGTGACGGCCACCGCCAGCTTGGCCATTTGCGCGCCCGCCAGCGGAGCCTGGATCAGCGGGAATCGGGTGCCCAGCACGCCAGCGATATCCGGGCGAGCAAGGGGAGCAGCGGAGACGGTCATGACAGCGGATTCCGGGTAGCGGACGGGAATGACGACGCCCGATCATCGCAAAATTGCCCGGTGCTCGCTGCCGCCAGTCTCCCCTCTGGCGCGGGCAGCGCCAGACCCGCCGCAGGCGTCAGATCGAGTAGCCCAGCAGCATGGCCACTCCGGCTTCCTTGTTGGGACGCACGAAGCTGTCCCGGGTCAGCCGGTTCATGGGAATGGTGAGCGCGGGCGTCTCGAACCACTTCTTGTAGATCGTGTGGATCTCGCCGCTGCTGTAGAGGCGGCTGAGGCTGCGGTCCACGATGTCGCTGAAGCGGGCGTCGCCCTTGCGCATCATGATGCCGTAGGGCTCCACCGAAAAGGCCATGCTGGCCAGGCCCAGCGCATCCAGCGCCTTCTCCTTGGACGCCAGGCCCTGCAGCAGCGCGTCATCCTGCGGGAAGGCCCGGGCCTTGCCCTCACGCAGCGCCTTGAAGGCGTCGTTGTTGCTCGGGAACTGCACCAGCTGCATCTTGGCCTCGCCCGAGCTGTTGAGCTGGGTGAAGAGCTTTTCAGACGTGGTGCCCTTGCTCAGGGCGACCGTCATGCCGTCCAGGTCCTTGAGGCTTTCCACGCGGGTGCCCCGCGGCACCAGCACTTTCATGCCGGCCACGAAGATGGTGTAGCTGAAGGCGACCTGTTCCTGGCGCGCCTTGGTGTTGGTGGTGGAGCCGCACTCCATGTCGATCTCATCCTTCAGCAGCTTCGGAATGCGGTCCGGGCCGGAGACAACGACATAGTTGACCTTGAGGTCGGGCAGCTTGAGTTCCTTCTTGATCTCTTCCACCGCGGCCAGGCACAGGTCAACGGAATACCCGACGGGCTGCTTGGCCTCGTTGAGGAAGGAGAAGGGGCGTGCGGCCTCGCGGACCCCGACGTTCACGGTCTTGGTCTCGCGGATGCGGGACAGGGTGTCCGCATGGGCGGACAGGCCGGTGGCCAGGGCGGCGGCCAATCCAAGCACGCTGAGCATCAGCGGGCGTTTGGCACTGCGCAGAATCGAAACAATCATGGACGCTCTCAAACAAAAATCCACAGCTCGGCAAGAGCGGCTGTCAATGCGCCACGCAGGCGCAACCATGCACGGCCACCCGACCCAGGCCGCCGGCACGACCGTTATCGGCGGTCGTGCACGCGCAAATCCTCGCTCGGTGGCACGGCCGCGGCACGGTACCTCAGGGCGGGCCCCGCGGCATAGGCCGGCTGCGTCGCCGGCCCCGCCGTCCGTCGGAAAATCCCGATGAACAGGGCGTTTGCACGCTTCGCAGCGCTTTCGGCGCGCGAGCACCGCCCTTCGGTTTGTCCGATATCCGGTCGCCAAATTAGGCAGACTTTTTCCACCATCGCGGGGGGGCCGTCCGGGGCCGGAGGCACTACGGCGGCAAGGCGGCGCGCCAGCGGCTACAGTTGCGGGCATGGACCTGAAGATCGTTGTGTATTCCAAGTCGGCCTGCCCGCAGTGCGACACCGCCAAGATGCTGCTGAAGACTCGTTCGATCCCCTATGAGGAGATCAAGATCGACGATGAGGCCGAGCGCCTGGCCTTCTATGAGAAGTGCGGCCCGGCCGTGCGCCAGATGCCCCAGGTGTTCATCAACGACCAGCGGGTCGGCGGCGTCACCGGCTTGCAGGCAGCCCTGAAGCAACTGGGGCTTTGAGGCGGGCGCCGAACCGCCCGCGCTAGTGCAAGGCCTGTGACGGCGCCGGCGGCGCCGCGCCCAAGGGCGCATCCTCCAAGCCCCAGGACTGCAGCATGAAGGCGTACACGCGGGCACGCTCGCGCAGCGCGTCATAGCGCCCGGAGGCGCCGCCATGGCCTGCGGTGAGATTGATGTCCAGCAGCAGCGGGCGAGTGTCCGTCTTCAGGCTGCGCAGGCGCGCCACATACTTGGCCGGCTCCCAGTAAGGCACCTGGCTGTCGTTGAGCCCTGCGCGGGCCAGGATGGCCGGATAGGCCCCGGCGCGCAGCTGATCGTACGGGCTGTAGGCGCGCATCCAGGCATAGTGGTCGGGCAGCTTCGGGTTGCCCCATTCCTCGAATTCTTCGGTGGTCAGTGGGATGGTCTCGTCCAGCATGGAATTGATGACGTCCACGAAGGGCACCTCCGCCACCACTGCCTTGAAGAGGTCGGGCCGCAGGTTGGTGACCACGCCCATCAGCAGCCCGCCCGCACTGCGGCCGGTGATGACCAGGCGGTCCGGCGCTGTCCAGCCCTGCCGCACCAGCGTCTCGGCACAGGCGATGAAGTCGGTGAAGGTATTCATCTTGTGGCCGAGCTTGCCGTCCAGATACCAGCGCCGTCCCATCTCCCCGCCGCCGCGCACGTGCGCGGTGGCCAGCACCACGCCACGGTCCAGCAGCGTGAGGTCGTTCGCATTGAAGCGATGGTCGACCGAGGCGCCGTAGCTGCCATAGGCCCTCAACAGCAGCGGCCGCGGGCCTTCACGGCGCAGGTCCTTCGCATACAGCAGCGTCATGGGCACCCGGGTGCCGTCGGCAGCGGTGCTCCACACTCGCTCACTGGCATAGCGGGTGGCGTCATAGCCCACGACGGGTTGCTGCTTGCGGATCTGGCGGGTGCCGTCGCCAAAGCGGTAGTCCACCACCGTGGGCGGGGTGAGCAGCGATTGATAGGTGATGCGCAGCACTTCGCTGCTGAACTCGCGGTTGTCCCCGATGGTGGCACTGCCGATGGCCTCAAGCGACGGAACCTCGCGAAGCGCCACGGGCCCCGCCCTGCGCCGTGCCAGGCCGGCCTCGTCCAGCACGCCCAGCTTGACCGAGGCGTTCTCCCGCCACTGCAGCACCAGGTGGCCGGCAAACGGCAGCAGCCGCTCCAGCGAGGCTTCCTCCCGGTGGGGCAGCAGTTCACGGGCCTTGGCAACCACGGCCGGTGACAGCAAGGCGCCGCCGGCCGGGTCCACCGCTTTGGCGTGGGCAGGCACAGGCACGGGGAGCGTTACCAGCCGGAAGTTGGGCCCCCGGTCATTGATCAGCATGTACAGGTGGCCCGCCCGGTGCTCCAGCCGGTATTCCTGCCCGCTGCGCCGGGGCAGCATCACGCGCCATGCCGCGGCCGGCTGGTCCGCGGGCAGCCAGCGGACCTCGGTGGCATTCTTGGCATAGCTCACCAGCGAGAGGTAGCGCCCATCGGCGGTCTGCCCGACCTGCAGGTTGTAGAGCTCGTCCGGCTCGTCGTAGACGAGTTGATCCGGGTCCGCGCCGTCCACCTGATGACGCCACAGCTGATGCCGGCGGCGCGCCTCGTTGGCCTTCACATAGAACACGTACCGGCCGTCGGCCGACCAGACGGCACCGTCGGTGCGCTGCCCCACCCAGGGGAGGTCCCGCCCGCTGGCGAGGTCGCGAATGCGCAGCTGGAAGTCGCGGTAGCCGCTGTCGTCCAGTGCATAGAGCAGGCGCTCACCGTCCGGGCTGGGCTCCACCAGGCTGACATTGAGGAAGTTCCGGCCCTTGGCCAGCTCGTTGAGGTCCAGCAGCACCTGCGGCTCGGCCTGCGGATCTTCCGTCCGCTGCGGCCCGACGGCAGGGCGCCGAATGAACTGTGGATATTGCGCGCCGGCCAGCGTGCGCTTGCCATACCACCAGCGGCCGCGCCGCGCGGCCACGTCCTCGTCCGCCGGCGCGATGTGCGCCACCATCTCCTGGTACAGCCGCTCCTGCAGCGCCTGCAACGGGCGGAACCACTGCGCCGTGTAGGCCGCCTCGGCCCTAAGGTGCGCCATCACGGCCGGATCGTCGCGCTCGCGCAGCCAGAAGTACTCATCCACGCGCCGGTCGCCGTGAACGCTGACATCCCTGGGGATGCGACGCGCGACCGGTGCCTCAAGCTGGCTGTCCGCATCCAAGGGCAAGGCAGCCCCGGGCATGCTGGACGCAGCGCTTGTCGCCACGGCGGCGGCCTTCGGGCCGTCCTGCGACGCCCGGACCGCGGGCGCGGCGGCGCAGAGGATCGCCAGCACCACCGCCAACCCGCCGTGGCCCGCCCAGGTCCAGGCCCAGGTCCTGCGGCGTTGGATGGTGGCCTGGCGCATCGAAAGCCGCGAAGCCGCGGCAGCACGGAAACTCGAAATGCTCATGAGCAAGCTACTTTCCTGTTGCGGTTGCGCGGGCAACGCCCGGGTCGGGTGGATTGTGCAGCGGATGCCCTCACCCGCTTCGCTCCCCCGGAGTCGCGGCCTGAGGGCGTGAAGCCGCATCAGGAGGGCCCGGCGCCGGGCTCTGGTGTGGTCGCCCTGCTCCCAAACGGCGCGGCTTGGCCAGACGCTGCCCAGGCGGGGCGCCGCGCCCCCTTGCGCACAGAAGTGCTGGCTTGATGGCAAGATGCCGGCATCTCACAACAACGAGGAACGCCATGACCGCTACCCACCTTGCCACCGCGTCCGCCTCTGGCGCTGCACTGGCCCGGCCCCGGGCCGCTCGCTCCTGGTTGGCAGCCGTGGTGCCAGGCCTTGCCGCCGCCGTGCTGGCCGCAGCCGGCCCCGCCGCCCGCGCGGCGGACCTGCTCGACGAGGTGAAGGCGCGGGGCACCTTGCGCATCGCATGCGAAGGCACCTACCCACCGTTCAATTTCAAGAACGACAAGGGCGAGCTGGCCGGTTTTGACGTGGACATTGCCAAGGCCCTGGCCGCGAAACTGGGCGTGAAGCCGGAATTCACCACCACCGAGTGGAGCGCCATCCTCGCCGGCCTGCAGGCCGGCAAGTACGACGTGATCGTCAACCAGGTGGCCGCCACGGACCAGCGCCGCCAGACTTTCGACTTCAGCGGCCCGTATGTCATTTCCTACCCGCAGCTCGTGGTGCGCGCCAACGAGACGCGCAAGCTCGACACTCCGGCGGACCTGAAGGGCAAGAAGGTCGGCGTGGGCCAGGGCAGCAACTTTGCGGCCCTGGCGCAGAGCATCGACGGCGTGGAAGTGCGCACCTATCCGGGCGCGACCGAGTACCTGCAGGACCTGGCCACCGGCCGCATCGATGCCGCCATCAACGACAGCCTGCTGATTCCCTACCTGAAGGCCAAGACGCGACTGCCGGTCAAGGCGGGGGCGGCCATCGGCAAGCCCGAGACCAATGCCATCCCCTTCCGCAAGGGCAGCCCCAAGTTCAAGGCCGCCATCGACAAGGCGCTGGAGGAGATGAAGAAGGACGGCACCTACGCGAAGATCTCCACGCAGTGGTTCGAGCGCGACGTCAGCCAGCCCTTGGCCGGCGCCCAGTGAAGCCCGGGGTTTCAAGCCAAGCTGACGCGCTGCCTTCATGGACCTGACCGCCCTGATTGCCATGGCCTGGCCGGTGCTGCTCAAAGGCACCGGCTACACGCTGTTCTTCGCCGTGGCCTCCATGCTGCTCGGGCTGCCCCTGGCGGGCCTGATTGCCCTGGTGCGCGTGCTGCAGCTGCCGCTGCTGCGCCAGCTGTGCGCGGTCTATGTGAGCGCCATGCGGGGCACGCCGCTGCTGGTGCAGGTCTTCATCGTTTATTACGGCCTGCCCAGCATCGGCATCGAGTTCTCGCCCGTTTCTGCCGGCATCCTGACGCTGACGCTCAACGTCGCGGCCTACATGAGCGAGACGCTGCGCGGGGCCATCAATGCGGTGGAGAACGACCAGTGGCTGGCGGGCACGAGCCTGGGCCTGACGCGGCAGCAGACGCTGCGCTACGTAGTGGCGCCCCAGGCGCTGCGGGCCGCGGTGCCCAGCCTGTCCAACAGCCTGATCAGCCTCATCAAGGACACCTCGCTGGTCTCGGTGATCGCGGTCACGGAGCTGATGCTCGCCACCAAGGAACTGATCTCCACCACCTTCCAGCCCTTCCCGCTGTACCTGATGGCGGCGCTGATCTACTGGCTTTTGAGTTTCGTTTTCGAGCAGTTCCAGCGCTGGATGGAACGGCGCATGGCCTATCCACACTGACGCAGCCTGATGGGCTGTGGCGGTGCGCAGGCTATGCCGGCACCGTGTAGTCCTTGGCGCTGACCAGGTCGATGCCGCAGGAGAGTGTGCGCGTCCAGTCGATGAACTGCTGCACGGCCGCGCCTTCCATTGGCGCGCCGTGCTGCGGCACGATCATGCGCACTGGCAAGGTACTGACCATGTCGGCCCACAGGCGCAGCACCTTGCCGCTGACCATGTAGCGCTTGTGAAAGGCCATCATGGACGGCAGGTGCGGCTCCAGCTCGGTGATGGTCGTGCCCGGGTCCACGCCGATGGACACGCCCAGGTCCCCGGAGAACAGGATGCCGCTGGTCGGGTCCCAGAACTGGAAGTTGCCTTCCGAGTGCATGAAGTGGGCCGGCAACGCGATCAGCTCACTCTTGCCGACCTTGATGCGCATGCCCCGGTCCGGGATGCCCACCACCCGCCCGGTCGTCTTGCCCGGCTTGCAGAAGTGGGGGATGAAGCGCTCCCAGATGCGCGAGATGTAAACCGGCGCCGAGGTGGCCGTCATCCAGCGGTCCAGGGAGGCAATGATGTCCGGGTCCGCATGCGAGGCCAGGATGGCGGAGAGCTTGTGCGGCGGGAAACAGGCCGTGACGCCCAGGTACAGCTCCCCATAGGCCAGATTGCCCCCCGGATCGATCAGGGCGCCGGTCTCGCTGTCCACGATCAGGAACTGGTTGGCCTGCACGCCGTCATCGTGACCGAAATCGGAAAACATCAGGCAGCGATGGCTGCCATTGTTGAAGAGTTCAATAGCCAAGGGGGCTCCGCGGAAATCAGAGCCCACACCTTAGTTCGCACGACATCCGAGCAGGGGTGCGACACGCTCAAGATTTGATAAATGCCAAAGCTTGCGCGGCCGTCAGCCCCAGCGCACCCAGGCTGCGGTCGCGGCGACCAGCACCACCACGGAAACCGCTACGGCTTGGCCAGCCAGCCACCAGCCGGAGGGCTCGGGCTCACGCCCCACCGCCGCCCGGCGCAGCGGCGCGGGGACCGGCCTGGGGCGGCTCGTCAGGCTGCCTCCCAGCTTGACGCTCAGCCGCATGCGGTTGTTGATGGCCCAGCCGCTGGCGTCGAGGATGGGGCCCAGGCTGCGCTGACGCAGCTTCAGCCACGCAATCAGCATGCTCGGGCCGGAGATCGACAGCACGATGCCCAGCACCGCCACCGGGATCCACCAGCCCAGTTCCACGAACCGGCCAAACACACCGACGATGACCGTGCTGATGCTGCCCAAGGCCACGCCCAGGGCCGCCACGGTGCCCACATCGACCCGGCCTTTGGGCGGCAAGGGCGCGGGGGTGGCGGCGCCGGCCGGTGCCGGTGCGGCCGGTGAGGCCGGTGAGGCCGGCGAAGTGCCGGCATGGTCGGCCGTTGCCACGCGGCTGGCCCATTGGCCCATGCGGCCTTGCTGGGTGGCGTCGCCAGCAGCCGCGCGCTTGGCCACCTGCTCCTCGATCAGGCGCACCAGCTTCTTGTAGGGCGACAAGAACGCCTGACCGACGCTGATCGGGTTCTCGATGATCTTGATGATGCGGGCATCCCAGTCGCGCCCCCGGCGGTCATAGAACAGCCCATTGCGGCCCACAAACAGGAAGTCCACGTCCCCGGCGCTCACCACCGCCACGATCTGCTTCTTCTCACCCAGGCGAACGCATTCGCAGTAGGCCAGGTAGGATTTGGCGAGGCCCGCGATCACGGCATGCTTGGCGGCATCGGCCACCTCCACCGTCAAGGTGCAGGCACGGCCGTCCAGGAACAAGGTGCCCGCCTGGAAGATGGCCCCTTCGCCGGCATAGAAGTCCTCGAAGGAAACGAAGTTGCGGGTCAGGCGCAGAAGGTCGCGCTGCAGCAGGAGCAGCTTCTCCAGGTCGTTCAGCGCGGCATGCTGCGGTGCCGCGTCACGGTCCTGCTGCACCAGGGTGAGCAGGCGGTCCTGAAGGGCCTTCGCGCTGCCCTCCGGCAGCAGCGCCTCCAGCGCCGTCATGCCCAGCGTGGCCAGTGGGCCGGACGGGCGGCTGGACAGCCAGTCGCTGCAACGCTGGACGCGGGCCTTCAGGGCGAGCCAGCCCGCCTCATCCAGCGTGCCGCCTTCCACCTGCAGCAGCGGCCGCACCGCGTGCTCGCGCAGCGCATGCAGCGCCTCGCGCCACGCCGGGTTCGCGCGGTCGTCCAGCGGCAGTTCCGCCTCTTTGGCGACAGGGGCGATCGGCAGCCGGCGCAGCAGTTCGGACTGCAGGGTCAGGAGCTGCGCGGCCTCGGTCTTGAGCCGCTCCGTGTCCATCGCGTTCAGCGGCCCCACGGCCGCAGCGTCATAGGCCGCCAGACGGCAGCGTGCAAAGAAGTCGTCGACCTTCTCGCGCAGCGCCTGCACCGCGACGGCGGCAGCACGCAAGCTGCCGCAGTCCGCCTCGCCGCGGGCGTGCCAGGCCCTGAGGGCCTGTGCCTGCTCGAAAAATGCGTGGATGTCGGCCTCACTGATGCCGGCCTGTCCGCCTGCGTCCACGCTGCCGCCCATCAGGTCATGGATCTTCTGCGCGACGACGCGGTCGGCCTCGTCCTCGATGCCCGCCACGGTCACGATACCGTCGCCGTTGAAGCGCTCGGCGGCGAGGTGGGATTGGCGCTCCCGGATCTCGGCCAGGCCGATGTCCGTGAATTGCGTCTTTTGGGACGAAGCGGCCCGATCCTGATCCTGACCCTGCCCTTGCCCCTTCGTTTCCAGTGTTTCCAGTGTCCGGCGCGCTTGCGCCGCCAGCAGCCGGCCATGCTCGGTGTCCGCCAGTGCGTCCAGCCTCAGCCGGTCTTCCCCTCGCAGCAGTGGCTGCGGGTCACGCAGATGCTGCAGCGCCCATTCGCAGGCGGCCATCAGTTCGGGCGCCCGGATGCGGCCATCCCGGTCGGTATCGATCAGGTCCAGTGTCCGATCGTCAAACTCCAGGCCCCGCGTGGGGCAGGCCAGCGCCACCCAGCGCTTCTGGTCCAGGTCCCGCAGGTGGTGCAGGTCTTCGGCGGATTCGATCAGGACCTGATCGGTGCCGCCGGCTCGAAAATATCGCCAGGCATGTGTCATCAAGCGCCGGCAGCGGCAATTCACATGCCGGCGCGTCCCATCGGCCGTGGATGCATGATGCGGCGCGCGTGCCCGCCCTCAGGCGCGCCGCCCACGGCCGGCCGCCTTGGCGGCATACACGGCTGCATCGGCCCGTCGGATCAGCCCCGGCCATCCGTCGCGCGCAGCCATTGCCACGCCCACGCTGGCGCCCACCGCCAGCCGGTGCGGTCCGATCTCGAACGGTTGATGGGCGGCGACCAGCACCTTGTCCGCCACCTGGTCGGCATGCTCGCGGGTCTTTACCCCCATCAGCACGATCACGAACTCGTCGCCGCCGATGCGCGCCACCAGGTCCGACGGACGCACCCGGCCGCGGATGCGGTCGGCAAAAGCCTTCAGCAGCGCATCACCCACCGGATGACCATAGGTGTCGTTGACCGGCTTGAACCGGTCCAGGTCGATATAGAGCATGGCCACATCCTCCGTGCCCTCGCCTTCGTGGGTCGCCACAAAGGCCTCGAACCCCTGCCGGTTGGCCAGCCCGGTGAGGGGATCGCGCTGGCTGATGCGGATCAGGTTGCTTTCACGCTGCTTGTGCACGGTGATGTCCCGCACGACCGCCACCAGGCCGTCCCGCGCCCCACCACGCTCGCGCAGCGGAATGAAGTTGACCTGGATATTCCGGCGCAGGCCGTTCAGACCCGATTCCGCCTCGTAGCTCACAAGCTCGCCGGCCTGCGCCCGTTGCAGCCACGGCCGGGCGATGTCCATCGCGCCCGGCGGTAGCAGCTCGTCCAGTTTGCGGCCCAGCAGTTCCTCGCGGGGACGGCCCATCCATCGCTCGAAGGCGGTATTCACGAAGCGGTGGCGTCCTTCGGCATCGAGCACGGCGATGAAGTCGGGGAGGGCCTCCGCCACCGAGCTCAAGGTCTGCTGCTGGCGGTGCAGCTCCACCCGTGCGGCCACCTCCTCGGAAATGTCACGCATCAGGGACGAATAGCGGGCGATGCGGCCGCTGGCGTCCCGGTGCGCCAGGACCATGTGCCCCACCGGAATCACGCCGCCGGTCACCACCACCGTGTTTTCGCCCAGCCACGCCTTGCCGCTGGCCACGCGTGGCACGATCTCCTGCTCATACCGGGCAAGCGTTTCCTTCGTATTGAATTCCAGGAAGGAGCGCCGCGAGACATCCTCCTGCGGCCCGATGCCCACGGCACGTCGCACCGCGGGGTTCATGTAGGTGATCATGCCGTGCCGGTCCGCCTGCACGATGTAGTCGGGCGTGGTGTCGAAGATCTCGGTGAGCACGCGCAAGGCGTCTTCCGCAGCCTTGCGCTCCGTGATGTCGATCGAGACTTTGAAGACGCCGACAATGCCGCCGTCGCCACCCAGGTCCGGGATGAGCTGGCAGTCGGTGGCGCGCTCCTCGCCACCATAGCGTTCCGGGTGCTCGAAGCGCTGCTTGTCGCCCAGCAGCGCGGCGGCCCAGGGCGCTGCGGTCACGACGAGCGTGGCCTCGTCCAGCAACTCGGTTCGCTGGCGTCCGAGCACCTGCTCGCGCGGCAGGCCGAGCCGGTCGCACGCCGCCTGGTTGGCGAAGCGATACCTGCCCTCCCGGTCGAAGTAGACGATCCGCACAGGCAGATGGTCGGTGATGCCGCGAATGAATTGCTCATTGCTGGCAATGCGCTGCTCCGAGGCGATGCGCAAGGCCACCTGCTCCTGGAGCTCGCGCTCCCGCAGCGCCAGCGCCTCGGCCATCGCATTGAACCGGCGCGCCAGCGCGCCGAGCTCATTGCTCGCCGAAAACGTCGTGCGGGCCGACAGATCGCCAGCTTCGAGCGCCTGCGTCAATGCCTCCAGGCGCGCCAGGGGCCGAAGCACCTTGGCGGCGATCAGCATGCCCAGCAGCAGCGTCAGGAAAGCGAGTGCGGCCATCCCCGCAACGGCAGCGCGCATGAACAGGCGTTCAGCCTCATGCTGCATGTCGGAGGCATGCACGGACCAGTGAAAAATGTCGTCGGTGAGCGTCTGGGCGCTGACCAGCAATTGGTCCAGCATGAGCGCCCGCTTGCGCTCGCTCAGTCCACTGTCGGGCAGGGCCTGCGTGACGACGAAGCGCTCGAACTGCTCGCCCAGCGCCTGGGTCGAGCGTCGCAAGGCCACGATCTCGGCCCCTGGCATGACGCGGGTGTCGTCCACCAGGGTGGCTTCGAGCGCCTTGCGCTTGAGTTCCCATTGCAGCGCCGTGGCACTGCTCCATGTCCGGGCATAGTCCTGCGTGAGCGGCAGCAGCGCGGCGACCTCGCGTGCGGCCGCCCTGGCGCGGTCCTGCTCCAGCTCGGCCACCTGGCGACCGTTGGCGGCCGTCCAGACGCCATGGCCGACGCCCGCCGTCAGGGCCAGCACCATCAGCGCGCTCAGGCGCAGCAGGTGACGGATCTTCATGGCTGCAGCCCGCTGGCAGCCGCCTGCGGACGCGCTTGTCGCAACGGCTCCGGATCAATGAGGGCGTGGAAGTCAGGCTGTTGAGCCGCGACCACGTGCTGCTCGCGCACCGCCCAGCGACCGACGCTTTCCATGGCCTTGACGAGATGGGCGTCCAGGCTGAGGCGGAACTGCAGCCCCTCAAATACGCGGTCCGACACCGCGGCGTCCATCAGCAAGCGCTGGCGCAGCACCTCGCGGGCCTTGGCCGGCTCACGCTGGATGAACTCGATGGCTCGGCTCAGGCCCTTCAGCAGCGCGACCTCATCGCGCGCTGCACTGGTGTCCAGCGCGCGGGCGCTCACCACGGCGAACACCGGACGGTAGCCCGATTGGTTCGGCAGGATGCCGGCCGCCGGGCCGACCGCCGCAGCGGCATGGCTGGCAAACGGTTCCCAGATCGCGACGGCATCCAGCTGGCCTGCGGCCAGCATGCGGGCAGCCTCTTCAGGCTGTAGTGGGACCTGGCGCGCCAGATGCGGGTCCACGTCCTGCGTCAGCAGCAGGGCGTCGAAGAAATATTGGCTGGAGGAGGCGGGCACCACGCCGACGCGCAGTCCGGCCAGCTGGCGGGTGCTGCGGACGGCTTCACGGTTGCGCACCACGAGGCGGATGTCGTCCTCGGAACTGGCAAAGGCCGCCAGCACGCGCCAATTGCGGTCGCGAAAGGCCGCCATGGCCATCACCACTTCGGATGTGGTTGCGAAATCAGCGCGGCCTTCCTGGACACGGCGCAGGCAGCGCTGGCCGCCCAGGCAGTCCGCGATGATCAGGTCCAGGCCCTCGTCCCGAAAAAAACCCTGTTGCAGCGCCACGTAAAACGGCAGCGACATGGGTGTGCGGGAGACCGCGATGGTGCGGCTGGCCGCTTCGGCGGCACCTGCCGCCCACAGCCCGACGCTCAGGCCCATGAGGGCCCGCAGCAGCAAGGCTGGCAGACGACGGACCGAACAGCGGCGCATGGAACCCCGAAGGCAGTGACAGGTCTGGCCATGCTAGGCAAGGCCAGACCTCCCCCGTAGTGGGCAAGCCTGTCAGTTGCTGTAGGGCGCTTGCCTACAGGGGCGCTGAAGTGTGATGCGCGTCACGGCGGGGTGACTTCACAGGGCCCCAGGCCGGCGGGCGGGGGTGGCGGCAGCGCCGGGCCTTGCTCAGGCGCCGACGGCCCGGCGACCGCGCTAGCCGCCGAAGGCCTTGCGCAGGCGCTCGCCGGCGAAGACCTGCGCATTACGCGCTTTCTCCAGCACAGCCGCAGCGCCGAAGAACTCGTGGGTGACACCCTCGTAATCGCGCCGCTGCACCGACACATCGGCCTTCTTGAGCGCGTCTTCCATCTTGGCGCTGTCCGAGCGCAAGGGGTCCACGCGTGCGCTGATGAGCGTGACCGATGGCAGGCCTGCCAAAGGCGCATCGATCAAGCGAAGGCGCTGGTCCTTGAGGTCGTATTGATCGCGGATCAGATGGCCCATGAACCACTTCACCATGGCCCGGTTCAAGGGCTGTGCCACCGCGTTTTCGATGGCGGACCCGGTGGCCAGGCTGGTCTGCGTGACGGGATAGATGGCCAGCACATGGGCCGGCTTTTGCAGCTTGGCCTCTCTGGCCGCGATGGCCGTGGCCAGCGCCAGATTGCCGCCCGCGCTTTCACCGGCCAATGCCACCCGGCTCGCGTCGCCCTTGAGCGGCTCCACATTGGCGGTGCTCGTGGCCCATTTGTATGCCGCCAGGGCGTCGTCCCAGGCGGCGGGAAACTTGTTCTCCGGCGCCAGCCGGTAGTCCACCGAGATCACAAGGGCCTGCGCCTGGTCGGCAATACCTCGCGCGCTCGCGTCATACACCTGCTTGTCGGCGATAACCCAACCACCGCCGTGAAAGTACAGCACGACCGGAAAGGGCCCCGGCCCTGCCGGCGTGTAGACACGCGCCGGCAAGGGCCCGGCCGCGCCCTGGACCGTGATGTCGACACTGGTCACGCCGGGCACCAGCGTGGCCGGGTCGATGCTGCGCCCGCCCTGGCGCAGCATCACGTTGACCGCATCCGTCAGCGTCGGATTCGTCCGTGCGACGGCCACGTCAAGTTTCTCGATCGCCTTGGGGTTCAGGCTGTCATAGGTCTTGAGCAGGGCCAGCATGTCATCGTCCAGCCTGATCCTGGCCATGCCCTTGCCAATGGCACGCTTGACCGGATTGGGTCTCGCGTCGGTGGTGCCGGGGGGCGGATCGGCCGCCCAGGTGGCGGACGAGGCCAGCAAGGCGCAGGCCAGCAGCGCGCAGCGTGCCGGCCGTTTTAGCAATGCAGTCATGAAGCTACCCGCAGGTGAAGGGATGGCGTGCCCCCAGCAAGCGAGATGCCCAGCCAGCGCCCGCGCGCTGCCTGCCGGCTCAAGACCTCAGAAGGCGGTCCACTCGTCGTCATTGCCTTGCGCGGCCGCTGCCACCGCCGCCGGCTTCGCTGGCGAGGGAACTCGCGGCGCCGGCTCGGCAGAGCTGCGGACGGCGGGAGCGGCTGACCGCGCCGCGGACTGGGTGCGACCGGCGGCGTTTGGCGCCCCGCCCGCGCCAGACTTGACCGCAGTCGCCGCGGAGGCGCGGGCAATCACGCGCTCGGCCATCACGGCCGGTGCGACGGAGATGGGCATGGCGGTGGCTGTTTCGTCGCCGGTGCGGAACACGGCAATCGCCTCCACCATTTTCTCTGCCTGACGTTGCAGGCTGGCCGCCGCCGCCGCGCTCTCTTCCACCAGCGCCGCGTTTTGCTGCGTGGTGCGATCCATCTTCGACACGGCCGTGCCCACCTGCGTCACGCCGGCGCTCTGCTCAACGCTGGCGGCGGTGATCTCGCCCATGATGTCGGTCACGCGGTGAATGGCGGCGACCACTTCCTGCATCGTGGTGCCCGCGTGGTCTACCAGCGTCGAGCCTTCGGCCACACGCTCCACGCTCACGCCGATCAGGCTCTTGATTTCCCTGGCGGCTTCCGCCGAGCGGCTGGCCAGGCTGCGCACTTCGGACGCCACCACGGCAAAGCCCCGGCCCTGTTCGCCGGCACGTGCCGCTTCCACGGCAGCGTTGAGCGCCAGGATGTTGGTCTGGAACGCAATGCTGTCGATCACGCCGGTGATGTCGGCAATGCGCTTGCTGCTGTCGTTGATGCCCCTCATGGTCTCGACCACGCGGGACACCACGTCGCCACCCTTGGTGGCCACTTCGCTCGCGCCCTGCGCCAGCTGATTGGCCTGCCGGGCGTTATCGGCGTTCTGACGGACGGTGGCACTCAGCTCTTCCATCGACGCGGCGGTCTCCTCCAGGGTGGAGGCCTGTTCCTCGGTGCGGCTGGACAGGTCGCTATTGCCGTGAGCGATTTCGGCGCTGGCCGTGGCAATGTCACCGGCCGAGCTGCGCACCTGCTGGATCAGCGAAAGCAGTTGCTGCTGCATCTCGCCCATGGAAAACAGCACGCTGCCCGCTGGCGCCGTTGCCGCGCCTTCGACCGGGCGCAGGTCGCCATGGGCCACCCGGCCAGCCACTTCGCCCAGCACCGCGGGCTCTGTCCCCAAGGAAGCCATCAGGCGACGGGTGATCACCCACCCGAGTAGGGAGGCGCCCACCACGGCCAGGCCGCAGAAGAGCAGCATCCAGCGACGCTGGGACGCATAGGCCTCGTCCGACGCCTTTTCAATCGCCAGCCCTTCATCGGTGACGTTCTTGGAATAGTCCTGCAACGCGCTCAGCAAGGAGGCCAGCAAAGGGCGACATTCGCGGGTCATCAGGTCCATGGCCTGTTCGCGTTGGCCGCTGGCGGCCAGTTCCACGATACGGGCCGCCACCGGGTTGTATGTCGCCTCGACTTGCAGGATGCGCTCCACCTGCTGCCGTTCCTTTTCACTCACATCGGCGGCCGACACGTCACGCTTGAGTTGCACGAGCAGGTCGGCAAGCGCCTTGTGCGCGTCCAGGGCCATGGCCTTGGACGAGGCCAGGTCCGCTTCGGTTTTGACGACCACCATGTCTCGCACGGCAATGGCGCGCCGATTGGTCATGACCCGCGCCTCCAGCACAAGGTCCCGGCGAGCCGACGCGCCATTCAGATAGTCAGTGAAACGCTTGTTGACCTGCCCGATGCCATAGAGCCCCCAGGCACTGATCAGCAGCACGGTGGCGGCGAGGGAGGCAAAGGCAATGGCAAGCTGACGCTTGACGGATGGAGCGTTCATCGAAGTACCCGGAAGACGAGGAGCATGGGAGGGGCTCCCGCAAGGGAGCCGAGTCGAATGCTGGCCTGAGGTCTCACCGAAGCAAAGAACTGCTAAAGGCTACGGGTCGCGTCAGTCGCAAACTGATACATATGCTAGTTTGAAAAGACATACTAATCAAATCGCGGAATGGGTTGAACCGTGAGGAAGTCGGCACCCCGAGCACGTACCCCCTGGACAGGGGGCGAAGTCGGCCGATCGTGCAGTACACACATACATCGCCCGGCATGACGTCTTCCGGGCGCCGCGCGCCGACAGTTTTATGGGCAGAGCGTGGCGGGCTCCTCAGGCTTGCCGCGCACGCGACCGGCGCCGACTGGAACAGGCCGGAGAATCCGGCAACGGCCTGCGGGCCGTAGCCAGCCCTACAGCTTGTTTCAAAAATTAGGGCAACCGAAACAAGCCGGGGAAGCCGGATACAGACAATTCGCGACCGGTCGAGTTGATACTGCGCCCCTTTTTCCCGCCCCTCCCGCCAAGCCCGCTCTTTTTCCGTTTCCCGTTGGTACTGCATGCGTCCGAGCGCGATCAAGCCCGGGTGACCCGAGTGCCTTGTGAGCCTGATCGCCAAACATGGATGCCGTTCCCCTGCCCAGCGACTGGATTGACAACTGCCGCGCCGACCTTGTGGTGGCGGCCGCGGAGTGGGTGAGCGCCACGGGCGCTGCCCTGGAGCGGGCGCAGAACCGTGCCGACAGCGTGGGCGAGGCGAACCGGCTCTTTCACGTGCAACGGGCGCTGGACCGCTGGCAGCACAGCGCTCCTGAGCGCATCGTGAGCCTGCTGCTGTCCAGCATGGACGAGCGCTGCAGCCAGCCTCGATACCCGGCCAGCCAGCACACGGCCCTGCCCAGCGAGATGGAGCTGGTGGACGACGACGTCGTGAGCGAGAGCATTGGCATCTCGCGCCTGGTGACGGGTATCTTCTCCTTCGCCGAATGGGACATCCGCATCGTCGAGCGTGCCCTGGCCGGCAGCGTGGGCGAGTTTTCCGAGCGCGCCAACCCCTTCCATCCCGAGGCCATCGCCCGCACGATGTGGAAGCTGGCGGAAGACCTGGGCCTGCAACGTGAAGAGCGCGCAGCCTGCCTGCGTGTATCGCTGGAAGCCACCACCACCTTTGCCAGGACGGTCTATGCGAGCCTGGGCACCTGGCTCTCCAGCCAGACCGACGTGGGGCCGCTGGCGATCAAGCGCCAGGCGGCGGCCGGGCGCAACGCCATCCCGGTGGACGTGCTGGCGGGGCTGGTGGCCGAACCGCTGGAGCTGGAACTGGAACCCTTGCACGGCCGGCCCTTCGACGCGGGCGCAGCGCCCCGCACGGGATCGCCAAAGGCAGGCGGCGAGGTGGTGTTTTCACGCCTGATCCGCAGCATCGACGACATCCTGGCCGACGTCCGCTTGACCCACGAATTGCGCCGCGTGCTCAGCGGCCTGCAAATGGGCGTGCTGCGCTTTGCCTTCGGCACGCCATCGGCGCTGTATTCCGCCCAGCACGACATGTGGGACATCATGGGGGCGCTGGTGGAGTATGCGCTGACGCACTGCCTGAAGGACCGAGTCGTGCATGACGACTTCGTCCTGTTTGCCGACCACACCATCCAGGGGCTCTTGCAGCTGGACGTGAGCCGCCTGCACGAACTGGAGAAGACCCTGGCACGCGTGCGCCGGTATTTGAAGGAGCGCCCCTCCGAGCTGGTGGAGAGTCGCCGCCATGCCTCGATGCAGTTCGCCCGCCTGGAAGAACGCCGGCGCCAGATCCGCAGTGTGTCGATCAATCGCCACCGTGAGCGCATCAATGCCGCCATCGCGCCGATGGAGATTCCCTACCGCCTGCGGCAGTTCCTGCTGGTGGACTGGGCGGAGGCGCTGGCCCATGCGGAGGTGGCCGAAGGCGCCAAGTCGCCGGCCTATGCCGAGCTGTGGAGCGCTGTGGACCGCATGGCCAGGGCGGTGCAGAAGGACACCCTGACCGCCGATGCGGCCGGCCTCCAGGAAAAGGTCGAACTGCTGAAGGTGCTGGAGCGCGGCATCGCGTGTGTGGCCGTGCCGAGCGTCGAGAAGTACGAATTGACCGAGATCCTGGACCGCACCGGCATGATCTCCCGCGAGGGCGAGGAATGGTCCGACAGCGACGTGGGCGGACTCGACAGTGCCTTGCCACCGCCCCCGCCGTCCCCGGCAGCAAGCCCCCGCCGCAAGGATTTCTGGGGCGCGCAAGCCGGCGGCAATGCCTGGTCGAACACCGTGGCGACCACGGTTGGCTTCACGACCGCCATGCCGACCTCCGACGCCGAGCACTGTGTGAACGCCCTGCGCGAGGACGACCTGATCGAGCTCTTCCTGGCCGGCACCTGGGTGGAGGTGCGCCTGGTCGAGCTGGCCGAGGACGGACAGATCTTTCTCTTCGAGGGGGAGACCGACGGGGGCGGCACGCACCAGCTGACGCGACGGGCGCTGCTGCGCCTGTTCCGTGAAGGCCTGGCCACGCCGATCTGAGCCAGCACCATGACGCACGAACACTCCGGCACCGAAGCCCTCCTCGACCGCAGCGCCAGCATCCGGCTGCTGGGCGAGGCGGAATGCCGCACGACCGACGGCGGCGTGACCCGCATCACCGATGCGCGCGTCGCCACGCTGCTGGCCATGGTCGCGCTGGAAGGCGCCATGCCTCGCACCCGCGCCGCGGATCTGTTCTGGCCGCAGTCCGGCGGAACGGCCCGCACCAATTTGCGGGTGCTGCTGCACCGCAGCCAGAAGACCTTCGGCCTGAAACTGTTCACCTCGGGCGACGTCATCGAACTTGCGCCCAACCTGAGCGTCGACCTGAATGCGCCGGACAGTCAACTGGTGCAGGACTGCCTGGCCTCCGGCGCGGCGGGGCTTCGGCTGTTGTCCAGCCTGGAGCTGCCGGAGGGCCTGACGGAGGCGGCCAGCTGGCTGGCAGACGCCCGCCATCAGGTGGAGCAGCGCCTGACCCGCAGCCTCATCGCCTGGTTCGAGCGGGCCGATGAGGCGGCGGACCTGAGCCAGTCCATGGCCCTGGCCGAAGCGCTGATCAGCCTGAACCCGCTCAGCGAGGTGGGCTACCAGGAACTGATGAAGGCCTTGGTCGGCAAGGGCGACCGGTCGGCGGCCCTTGCCGTGTTCGAGCGCTGTCGCAAGGAACTGCAGGAACACCTGGGTACCCACCCGAGCCGCACGACCGTGGAACTGCACCGCCAGATCCTGCGCTCACGCGCGGAGGGCCACCAGGAGTCCGCGGTCGCCCGCCTGATTCAGCGCGAGACCGAAATCGAGCAGATTGGCAGCGCGCTCAGCAAGCGGCGCATCGTCATCGTCGAAGGTCCGAGCGGCATGGGAAAGTCGGCCCTGCTGCGCCACGTAGCCCATGAGCGGGGCGACATCTACTGGCGCATCACCGAGCAGGACAGTACCCGTGCATTCGCCACCTTCCATCGTGCCGCCCTTCACCTGATCGAGCGCGCCGGCGCACTTCCAGACCATGACGCCGCTGCGCTGGCGGCGGCCGGGCAGGCGCTGGAGCGCCTGGGGCCGGGGCGCGAAGCGGCTGCGCCCGGCAGCACGCGGTCGCTGGTGCAACTGGCGGTCGACCTGATCCAGCTGACGCGCCGTGAGCGCAATTTCGCGCTCATCGTGGACGACCTTCACCTGTGCGATGACGACAGCCTGGAAGTGCTGTCCACACTGATCACGGACAGCGCCGAGCTGATGCCCTGGTGCGACTTCGTGCTTGCCTACCGCCCCATGCGCGCACGCCGGCGCGTGCGCGCGCTGTGCGAGAAGCTCGCGGCCTCCGGCCGACTGAAGCTGGTGCAGCCCGCGGCACTGACGGCCGCATCGGTGCAGCGCATGCTCGCCGAAGAGGGCACGCCGCTGCCCGCCGGCCTGGTGGACGACGCCGTGCGCTTGAGCGGCGGCACGCCAGCCCTGCTCATGGGCCTGCTGCAGGCCTGCCACGACCATGGCAGCCTGGACGGCCTGCCGACGCCGGCCATGCGTTCGCTGCTGCTGCAGCGGCTGGGGTCCTGCAGCTCCACGGCGGAAGGCGTGGCGCGACTGGCGAGTGTGGCGGGTGCGAGTTTCTCGGTGCGCATGGCCTCCGACATCACCGGCCTGTCGTCCTGGCGCGTGGCCGAGAAATGGAATGAGCTGCTGCTGGCGGGGGTGTTCGACGCCAAGGGCTTCGCCTTCCCGCTGCTGGAAACGGTGGTGTATGAATCCGTGCCCGAAACGGTGCGCCAGTTCATGCATGGCGAAGTCGCAGCGGTGCTGGAGCGGCATGGCGCCACCGCGGCTGAACTGGCCCACCATTGGCGCATGGCCAGCGACATGACGCGGGCCGCCGCGTATGAGCAGCAACTGGCCGCTGAACCGGCCGCGACCTTGAACGCCACAAAGTCCGACTAGGCCCTGCTCCTGGCGCCCACGGCATCGCCGCGACGGCAGGCGCCAAGCCTGCGAGCGCGAAAAGTCGCGCCCTCACCGCAGGGGACATCCCTGGGGAGGTGAGCGCTTCGTGAAGCCAGCTCAGGCGGGTTCAGCCAGCCGGGCGCCCTCGCGGTCCATCGGCACCGTGTCCATGAAGACCGTGTCGCGCCAGGTCGGCGGCAGGGCGGCCGCCCGGTCTTCCTCGTCCAGCGGGGCAACGGCCGGAAGGTCCAGGGCGGCATCGCCGGCCGCCAGGACCGCTTCGACCCGTGAGCGACGCTCCTGCAGATGGCGGTCCAGTTGCAGGCGCAGCACGTCCAGCGTGGGCGACTGACGCGCTGCCAGCTCCAGCTGTTTCATGGCCACGTCCAGGGTGCGGGGGGGCAGGCGGGAGAACGGATCGTCGCTGCTGGTCGAGCAGGCGAATTCCAGCAGCACCAGGTGGCCGTGCTGCTCACGCAGCGCCGGTTTGGCCTGAAGGACCGCGCGCAAGGCGTTCACTTGCAGCGGCACGGCCCGGGGCGCCTCGGCAGGCGTTTCAGTGTCCGGCCGCGTGCTTGCAAAGGCGCGCGTTTCAACGCCGCCGGCAGGCCGGCCCGCCAGGCCGAGGGAACGCGCAAGCGCGCGACCGAGGCTGCGGCACCAGGACGTCGTCTTGGGATCTTTCATGGGGGCGGGGCGTCTGCGGCAGGTGAGGACAGGGACGCCGTAAGTGTCGGTAACAACCGTTTCACCAGCGTTTCCCCACCTGTAACGGCAGGGTCCGAAGGGACCACCCGCGGCGACGTCCAGGCCCGGGACGGGGGTCGGCCGCCTCGGAAACGGGTGTGAAACGCCTGCGCGCGATAGTGGCGGCATTCACATACAGGGCACGGACATGACACTCGCGGCGCGGATCGAGACGGCAGTCAAGGTACAGAGTCTTCTGAAGGACCATTCCATTTCGGTGGATCCGGTCCGGCTGGCCTGTGACGCCGACTATGCCTCCGCCATGGAGCAGGTCTGCCACCAGGTGGGGCAGCTCGACGAATGCCTGCACCTGCTCAGCGCCCTGGTGGACACCATCATCCTGTCCGGCCTGCCCTCCCCGGACGAACAGGTGCGCCTGGGCGATGTCCATCCGGAGTTTGCAGACACGGTGTCCAGCCACCTGCTGGACCTGGACGTGGACCAAGGCTCTGGCCTCGACATCGACCTGGGCCAGACGGCCATCGCACGCTCCCACCGCCGGGTGCGGACCCACTTCCAGGCCGGCATCGACTACCTGCGCCAGGGCAACCAGCTCAGCACCCACGAATCGAGCCCGGAATTGCTGGCGGCTTTCGTGGTGGCCTCCGCGGCGGAGGTCCTGGCCAAGGCATTGACGCAGGTCGCTGCCAAGTAACGCAACGAGGATCGAGCGATGCTTGAGTTCCAACTTCCGCACTGGATCTTCAGCGGCTTCCTGGCCGGTGCGCTGCTGGGCGGCTTCATGAACCCGATGCGGGTGATCAACATTGCAGCCGCCTGCGGCGTCGCGGCCTTCGCCGCCATGTGCTTCTGGCCCAACGCCTTTGGCGGCCGGGGCGCCGATGTGTTTGGCACCTTCGTGATGGCAGTGCCCGCCTGGGGCGGTGCCAGCGCGGTAGGGGCCTTGACCAGCTATCCGCTGGTGCGCCAGTTGCGCCGCAAGGGCTACCTGCGGATCCGCAAGCGCGCCCGTTTCATGCAGCATCCCGACAGCTGAAGCGCCAGGCGACGCCCAGGGGCGTCCTGGAACGGCATCAAGGGCCGGCCGCGGCGCGGGTGTCCAGTTCCAGCCCCTCGCCCTGCCAGTCGTCGATCTCCAGTTCCAGCCGCAGCCCCTGGTCACCCGTCCCCAGGCGCACGCGCACCCCGCCGTCGGCTTTGCGCATCGTCATCACGCCGAGCCGGCTTGCCAGCGCCACCTGGCCCAGGTGAAGCGCCGACAGCGTGGCGCTCAGCTCGCGGCCGACCGCTTCACTGCGAAGGCCCAGCGTGGCGGCACCTCCGTCGCCTGTGAGCAGCTCGGCCTTCACGCCAGGCGCCTCGACCATGCCAGTGCCCAGCTTGAGTTCGCCTTCCAGGGCGGTACGCTGCAGCAGATTGCGCGCCTGGGCGGTCAGCCCGCCTCCCGCTCCGGCACCAACGCCCCACTGATGCAGCACAGCTTCGATGAAGGGCTGCAGGCTCACGTGTCCCCGGTCTGCGACCAGGGCGGACAGCAACCGTCCCCGCTCTTCGTAACGCACGCCCGACACCGGCGGCGTGCCGAATTGCACGAGGTAGCTGCGGCCGTTGGGCGCATCGACATAGACACCCATCCGGCTGATGCCCATGCGCGAATCCGGGCCGATGTGTTCGACGGTGGCCTTGTTGAAATCGAGCTCGCCCCGGCGGATGGGGATGGTCACTTCCGCGTCAAACAGCAGCTCGGCGTCGCGGATATGGGCCCGGATGGTCCCTTCCAGCGAAGCAAGTGGCGCCAGACGCCAGGGCACGCCGCCCGCCCCTGAAGCCGGTGCCGCGCCCACCGCACCTTGCCCGCTGGCGCGTCGCGTTTCCAGTGCCGCCACCCACTGCCAGGGCGCACTCACCATCAGGCCCGACACAGCGGCAGATTCCACCTTGGCTGACACCAGCCGGGCGCCTTCGGGGCCGGCCATGAACTCCAGGCGGCCCTGGTGCAAGGTCACCCGCCCGATGCTGATCGGGCAACCAGCGACCACCAGGCTGAGTGAGGCCGCCTGCGCCTGCTCAAAGGCCAGGACGACGGTCTCATCCTGCTGCGTGGCCTCCCCGCCGCCCTGCTGGGTGGGCTGTGCGGCCGTGGCCGGTCCTGCCGCGTGCGTTGTCGGCCTGCCTGGCTCGATCTGCAAGCCCTGCACCGACCAGCGGTTGGTCTGCCCAATGGCCCCGGCGCCCAGCCTGATCTGGCTGAGCCATGTCCACCACCAGGGCGATGCAGTGGCGGAGTGGTCGGACGGCAAAGAAGCAGCGGTCATGCGCCCGGACCGGCAAACCTTGATCCCGGCCGCAGACGCGGCCTCAGCGCGCCACGCCCATCAGCGTCCGTCGTCGAAGGGGGCAAACACCTCCGCCACCCAGTCCACGAACAGGCGCAGTTTGGCGCTCAGGTGCCGCGAGGCGGGGTACACGATGTGCAGCGGATGCCCTGGCCGCGTCCAGTCCTCCAGCACCGCCCGCAGCTGGCCACTGGCCAAATGAGGCGAGGCGGCGAACCTGAAGGTCTGGCCCACCCCCACCCCTGACAGCAGCGCGCTCAGATGCGCCGTGCTCTCGTTGACGGCCACCACCGCCTGCCCGGTGACCTGCAAATGCTCTTCTGCGCGGTGGAACTCCAGCGGGAAGGCCTTGCCGGTGAGCGAGGAGAAATAGCCCGCCACGGCGTGACCCGGCACCCGCCCGCCCGCGTCCGGGTGTGGCGCCGACGCCATCAGCTCCGACGGATGCTTGGGCACCCCGCGTGCCTTCAGATAGAGCGGGCTTGCACAGGTCACCCAGGCCAGCGTGGCGATCCGCCGGGCCACCATGGAGGTGTCCGCCAGCTCCCCGCCACGGATCACGCAGTCCACGCCTTCGCCGATCAGGTCGATGGGCCGGTCGCTCACGCCCAGGTCCACATGGAGTTCCGGATGCCGCGCCCGGAAGGCCGGCAGCGCGGGTATCAGGATCATGTTGGCCAGCACGGAGCCCACGTCCACACGGATACGGCCCTTGGCCTGGGCCCGCGATCGGGCGGCCGTCTCGTCCATGTCCTCCAGCTCGGCGATCAGGCGGCGGGCCCGCTCGTAATAGACCGCGCCTTCTGGCGTGACGCTCACGCGGCGCGTCGTGCGCTGCAGCAGGCGGGTGCCCAGATGCCGCTCCAGGTCCTGGACCAACTTGGTCACGGTGGCACGCGGCACGTTCATCACGTCCGCGGCCTTGGCAAATCCGCCGGACTCGGCGATGCGGACAAACACACGCAGGGCTAGCAACTGATCCATGGACGACTGGGTAAGCGATTCAAGATACCCGATTATTCACCATCGTGAATTAACAAGCCGGTCCCGGCGTATTTATCCATAGGGGTGGATTCTTTAAGCTTCGCTCACCTGATCAACAAGTCCTCAGGACTTCGGAGAAACACCATGAGCAACAAGCTTGCCAACAAGGTCGCAGTCGTCACCGGTGGCACCTCGGGCATCGGCCTGGCGGCAGCCAAGGCCTTTGCCGCCGAGGGCGCCCATGTCTACATCACGGGCCGCCGCAAGCCGGAACTGGACGCCGCCGTCGCAGCCATCGGCGCGCGGGCCGTCGGTGTCCAGGCGGACTCCACGCGGCTGGATGACCTCGACCGCCTCTTTGCCCAGGTGCGCCAGGACCATGGGCGCCTGGACGTGCTCTATGCCAATGCTGGCGGCGGCACCATGATGCCGCTGGGCGACATCACCGAGGCGCACTTCGACGAGACCTTCGACCGCAACGTCAAGGGCGTCGTGTTCACGGTGCAAAAGGCGCTGCCTTTGCTCGACAAGGCCACGGCTGGCGCCTCGGTCATCCTGGCTGGCTCCACCACCAGCAGCATGGGCACCGCGAGCTTCAGCATCTACAGCGCCACCAAGGCTGCGGTGCGCAACCTCGCCCGCAGCTGGGTGCTGGACCTGAAGGGCCGCAACATCCGCATCAACACCCTCTCGCCCGGCCCCATCCACACGCCGGGCCTGGTGGACCTGGCCGGGCCGGACCAAGCCCAGCAGCAAGGGCTGCTGGACTACCTGACCACCCAGTTGCCGATTGGCCGCATCGGCCAGCCGGAGGACATTGCCAAGGCCGCGCTGTACCTGGCCTCTGACGATTCGTCCTTCGTGACCGGCATCGAGCTGTTTGTCGATGGGGGCATGGTTCAGGTGTGAGGCGTCACCGGCCCGCGCCCCACTGAGCCGGACCAGCGGCTGCCCCATGGGCAGCCGCTTCGCCACCGCCCTCAAGCAACGGCGAAGTCCACATCGATGTTGTTGCGGATGGCCAGCGAATACGGGCAGAGCTGGTGGGCGCCATGGACCAGGGTCCATTTCTGCTCATCGGTGAGCCCGGGCAGATGCACCGTCAGGCGCACGCCCAGGACGAAGCCGCCATCGGCCGCGGTCCCCAGCGACACCTGGGCTTCGATGGAAGTGTCCTCCGGCACACGCAGCCCCACCGGCGTACCGGCCCGGCGCATGGCACCCATGAAGCAGGCGGAATAGCCGACGGCAAACAGCTGCTCGGGATTGGTGCCCTTGCCGCCGGAGCCCGGCAGGCTCAAGGGCACCTGCAGGGCCCCGTCGCTGGAGGCGCCGTGGCCTTCGCGGCCACCGGTGGTCAGCGTGGAGGCGGTGTAGATCAGTTTGTCGATGCTTCGGGTCATGATGGTCCTTGTATTTACCACTTGCTCACGTCAACGATGGCTTGTGCAAAAGCCTCTGGGGCTTCCTGGGGAAGGTTGTGGCCGATGCCGCCGGTCAGGGCGCGGTGTTCATACCGGCCGGTGAAGCGCGAGGCATAGGCTGCCGGTGCGGGATGAGGCGCCCCATTGGCGTCGCCCTCCAGCGTGATGGTGGGCAGCGCAACGGTCTTCACGGCCGCCAGGCGGTCTTCCAGCGCGTCGTATTGCGGGTCGCCGTCCGCAGCGCCGATACGCCAGCGGTAGTTGTGCACGACCAGGGCCACCTGGTCCGGGTTGACGAGGCTCTGCGCACTCCGCTCGAACGTCGCCTCGTCGAAGTTCCACTGCGGCGACGCCTGGCGCCAGATGAGGTGGGCAAAGGCCTTGAGATTTCTCTCGTAGCCCACCCGGCCGCGCTCCGTGGCGAAATAGAACTGGTACCACCATTGCAGCTCATCGGCCGGCGCCAGCGGCACGCCGCCAGTGGCCCGGTTGAGCACCAGGAAGCCGCTCACCGACACCAGCGCCTGGCAGCGCTCGGGCCACAGCGCCGCCATGACGCAGGCGTTGCGGGCGCCCCAGTCGCACCCGGCCACGATGGCCTTCTTGATGCCCAAGGCATCCATCAGCGCAATGCCATCCACGGCCAAGGCCGTCTGCTGGGCGCTGCGCTGTGTGCTGTCCGAGAGGAAACGCGTGCTGCCATAGCCGCGCAGATGCGGCACCACCACGCGGTAGCCCAGCGCCGCCAGCCGCGGTGCCACGTCCTCGTAGCAGTGGATGTCGTAGGGCCAGCCGTGGAACAGCATGACCGCGGGGCCATCGCGCGGACCGAGATCCACATAACCGATGTCCAGTACGCCGGCGCGAATCTGCCGCACGGGGCCGAAGGACGCACGGCCCGCCGCAGCGGCCCATGCGCTGGCGGGCAGGCCAGTCGCCGCCACGCCCGCACCAGCGGCTGCGGCGAACAGCAGGAAGGAACGGCGGGATGATTCCGTCGAGAATGAAGTCGTCATGGAACACTCCAGAAAGGCAGACAGGACCGACGCGGGGCGCCGGCCCAAGAGGGCTCACTCCCCGCTCACGCGGGCAGTGGCATTGGCGGTGACTGCGGAGGCGGCCTCCTCGATGACCTGCGCCACCTCGTGGGGATGGCTGACCATCGGGACATGCGATGCCTTGGCGATCACGACCGCGCGCCGTGCATGGGCCCGTTCAGCCATCCAGGCCATGGCAGCCGGCGGGATGTTCTTGTCCGCGGCGCCGTAGACAAAATAGGTGGGCAAGGTCTTCCAGGCCGATGCTTCGCTCGGCTCCTTCAACGCGGCCTCGGCCACCGGACGCTGGCCCAGGGCCATCAGTGCCGCGGTGTCCGCCTTCACGTCAGCGGCGAACTGGTCGCGGAACTTGTCCTGGTCGATGTACAGGTCCACGCCGCCGCCGGGCAAGGGCACGGGCTTGGCCAGGGCCTGGCCCAGCGTGCTGCCCGGAAATTTGCCGGCGAGTTCGGCCACGGACTCCCCATGCTCGGGCGCAAAGGCCGACACGAACACCAGGGCCTTCACGCGCTCCTGGCCCGCCGCGGCATTGCTGATCACCGATCCGCCATAGGAATGGCCGACCAGCACGACGGGGCCACTGACGCTGGCCAGCACTGAAGCGGTGTAGCGTGCATCGCCCGAAAGACTGCGCAGCGGATTGGCTACCGCCACCACCGGGTACCCCTTGTGGCGCAGCTCTTCGGCCACGCCGTTCCAGCTGGACGAATCGGCGAAGGCGCCATGCACCAGGACGATGGTGGGCCGAGGCGGGCCGGAACCCTCCTTGGCCAGGGCGGGCACGGCGGCGGTCAATGCCGTCAGGGACAGGCACAGGGCGCCCAAGGTGCGGGCGAAGGGTCGGTGGAACATGAACATGTCGGGCCTTTTGCGTTGGTCATTGCATCGCCCCTGGCCCTGGTCGGCAGGCCGGCTGGCGATGCCTGCATCAGAGCAGCGCAGCCCCGGCGAAGAAATTGAACCTCCGGGCGCCGCTGGTCATACCTAGGTTTAGGCTGCTGCCCCGCAGACGCGACGGGCTCGCGCTGCTTCAGGACGCGTATGATTCCAGTCGTTCATGTAGTGCTCACTACACGCAATGGCCCACAAACCGACCTCCCCCCCGCCCTCTTCCTCCGCGCCTGCACCGGCTCGCGCAGCGCGCAGCGCTTCTGCCCGAAAGCCAAGCGGGGTACGCGAGGCCGCGGCACAGGCGACACGTGACAGCATCCTTCGCGCAGCCACCAAGATCTTTGCGCGTTACGGCTATGACGGTGGCAGCATCGAAAAGATATCGAGCACCGCCCGCACGCATGACCGGATGATCTACTACTACTTCGGCAGCAAGGAGGGCCTGTTCATCGCGGTGCTGGAGGGCATCTACCACCGCATGGATGTGGCCGAGGCCCGCATCGCCCCGGATGTGTCGGACCCTGTCGAAGCACTGCGCACGGTCATCCGTTTCAAGCTGGATTACTACCACCGCAACCCGGAATTCGTGGCCCTGCTCAATACGGAGAATCTCCACAAGGGCAAGCATGTGGCCAAGTCGGCCAAGGCCGTGGAGTATTCGGGCCACGCGATTGCGCTGATCGAGCGCATCCTGGCCAGCGGCATGTCCCAGGGGCTGTTCCGCCAGGACCTGCGCCCACGCGACGTGCTGCTCTTCATCCTGGCTTCCGCCTATTTCTACGTCTCCAACCGCTACACGCTCTCGGCCTTCCTTGGGGAAGCGCTGGACCGTCCCGAGGCCGTGGCCCACTGGGAGGCCTTCGTGCTGGACAGCGTGCTGCGCGTGGTACGCGCCTGAATCCTCCCCCTTTTGGAAGAGCATCGGGCCTCCGTTTCAAGCCAGAATGAGCCGGCGCTGCCTCAGGCGCGCAGCCGGGAAACCAGAATGTCCTACCTTCGTGCAAAGACCGTGGAGGAAGCGCTGCAGGTGCTCGCACGCCAGCGCCCCCGTGTGGTGTGTGGCGGCACGGACTGCTATGCGGACCCGGCATCCCCGGCCCGCACGGCCCACTGGCTGGACATCAGCCAGATTGCGGCGCTGCGCGGCATCGAAGCGGGGCGCGATCAGCTGCGGATCGGGGCGGCCACCGCCTGGGACGACCTCGTCCATCACGACGGCCTGCCCGGCGCGCTGAGGCAGGCGGCCCGTGCCGTGGGCACGCGCCCCATCCGCCTTCAGGGCAGCCTGGGCGGGAATCTCTGCCACGCGTCGCCGGTGGCCGATGGCATGCCGCCCCTGCTGGCCCTGCAGGCATGGGTGGAACTGGCGAGCTTGCGGGGCCGTCGATCTCTGCCGGTGGGCGACTTCATGCTCGCACGGCGCCAGACCGCGCTGGCACCGGATGAGTTGCTGCTGGCGGTGACCTTCGATGCGCCACGGCGCGGCGAGCGCAGCGCCTTCATCAAATGTGGACAACGGGACGGATCGGCCCTGGCCATCGTGTCGGCGGCCGTGCGGCTGATGCCGGAGGCCAGTGGTGCGCCCAGGGCCATGGTCAGCGTGGGGGGCGCTTCAGAGGTGCCCGTCCGGCTTGCAGCGCTCGAAGCGGCACTGGCCTCGTGCATGGACGATTCGACGCTGGCCGTGAACCGGATCCGCGCCGCCCCTTTGGAAGGCCTGGCACCCGTTGACGACTGCCGCGGCTCGGCGGACTTGCGGCGGCACCTCGCCCGCGTTGCGATCGAGCGGGCCTACCTGCGAGCCGTGACACCCGGCGCCGACATGGAAACGGACTTTGGCATGATGACGGAGACTCATGATGAGGCCGCTTGAGACCAGCGGCGTTTTCGCTTCTCCATGCATCGACGACCAACACGCGACGAAGGTCGACTGCGACGCCTCGGGCCAGGGCTGCCCTGCCGGGCAGACGGTGCATGTCAACGGCCAGCCGCATGCACTGCCCGCGGATCTTGCCCGTGCGGCCGTGTCTTTCTTGCGCGAGGACCTCGGCCTGACCGGCACCAAGGTGGGATGCGGCCAGGGCGACTGCGGCAGCTGCACCATCCTGGTCGATGGCCAGCCGCGCTACGCCTGTGTGTTGCCCTGTGGACAGCTGGCGGGAAAGCGGGTGCTGACGGTTGAGGGCCTGGCCGCTGGCACGCGCTGCGGGGCGCGCCTGCAACAGGCCTTCCTGGCTCATCAGGCCGTGCAGTGCGGCTTTTGCATCCCGGGCATGCTGATGGCCTCGGCCGCAGCCATCGACGCTGGCGAGGTCCGCAACCGGCCAGAGGCCCGTGCGGCGGTCGATGCCGTGCTGTGCCGGTGCACCGGCTACACCAAGATCGTCGATGCGGTCACCGAGGTCGGCTGCGGCCTGCCCCCGCGCTCGCTGACGCCGCCACCGCCCGCCGGTGCAGCTGTTGGCCAGCCGATCACCCGCCTGGACGGCGAAGAAAAGGTCACGGGCCGCCAGCACTTCGGCGCGGACGGCCTGCCGCCGCAGGCGCTTCACCTGCTTGCGGTGCGTTGCCCGTTTCCCCGTGCCCGTTTCAGCTTCGGCGACCTGGCCGCCTATGTCAGCGCCCACGCAGGGCTCGTGCGGGTATTCACGGCAGCCGACGTACCGGGACGGAATCTGCATGGCGTGGCGACGCCCTATGCGGATCAGCCCGTCCTGGCGGAGCAGGAAGCCCGGCATCATCTCGAAGCGGTCGCGCTCATCGCGGGCACCCCGCAAGCGCTGGCGCGGCTGGATCTGGCCGACTTTCCGGTCCACTGGTCGCCACTGCCGGCCCTGTCCAGCGTGGCGGAGGCAGTCCGCGATGACAGCCCCCAACTCCACGCGCACCGCCCGGGCAATCTGCTGATCGAGGGGCGAGTGGTGCGCGGGGATGCCCAGGCCGCGCTGCAGGAGGCCACGCATGTGGCCACCATCGACTTCACCAGCAGCTTCGTGGAGCATGCCTACCTGGAGCCGGAGGCCGGCTGGGCGATGCGGGTGGGCGACACGGTGGAGGTGCACGCCACCACCCAGGCGCCGCATCCGCATCGGGAGGACCTGGCCCGCGTGCTGGGCGTGCCGCCCGACCGAGTGCGCGTGGTGCCCACCGCCGTGGGCGGAGGCTTTGGGGGCAAGCTGGACATGACGGTCCACCCGCTGCTCGCCATCGCCGCGTGGCATCATCCCCAGCCGGTGGCCATGGTGCTGTCACGCGAGGAATCGATGGCGACCTCCACCAAGCGCCATCCGGCCCACATCGTGTCCGCCATGGGGGTCAACAGCCACGGCGAGCTGAGCGCCCTGCGTTTCGAGGCGGACTACAACACCGGCGCGTATGCGTCGTGGGGCACGGCCGTTGCGAACCGCGTGCCGGTCCATGCCGGCGGCCCCTATCGCTTCGCGCACTACAGCGCCCATGCCCGTGCCATCCACACGCACATCACGCCGGCGGGTGCCTTCCGCGGATTTGGCGTGCCGCAAACGACGATGGCGCAAGAGCAGCTGGTGGATGAACTGGCCATCAAGTCCGGTGTGGACCCGCTGGAGTTCAGGCTGCGCAATGCCCTTCGTCCGGGCGACTCGCTGCCCACGGGCCAGGTGCTGGACCACAGCGTCGGCCTGCCCGAATGCCTGGAGGCCTTGCGTCCGCACTGGCGCGACATGCTGGCGCGCGTCGCGGCCCTCAATGCCACGGCCTCCTCGCATCTGCGCCATGGCGCAGGACTCGCCGCCTTCTTCTACGGGTGCGGCAATACCGCGCTGCCAAATCCTTCCACGGTCCGGATCGGCTTGCGGCCCGACGGCACCCTGGTGCTGCACCAGGGTGCCGTCGATGCCGGCCAGGGCGCGGGCACCGTGATCCCGCAGATCGCCGCGGATGCCCTTGGCGTGAGCGTGGACCGGCTGCACATCATTGGCGCGGACACCCAACTCACACCGGACTGCGGACGCACGTCCGCCTCGCGCCAGACGTTCATCACGGGCCGGGCGGCCTACCTGGCGGGCAAGGCCCTGCTGCGCCAGATTCGCGCCGAACTGCGGGCGGCGGATGATGCGCCGCTGCGCTTTGGCGCCGGATGGGTCGCCGTGGATGAGGGCTCGGCCGACGGCATGTCGCGCCTGTGGCTGCAGGAACGCCCGGTGGATGAGCATGGCTACGCCTTCACGGCGCAGGAGCGCTTTGACCCGCCCATCACAGCGCTGGATGCGGACGGACAAGGTCATCCCTACGCCACCTATGCCTTCGGGGTGCAGGTTGCCCAGGTGGAGGTCGACACCCAGACGGGCCGCGTGCGCGTGCGCCGTGTGGTTGCCGCGCACGATGTGGGCAGGATGGTGAATCCGACCCTGCTTGAAGGCCAGGTCGAAGGCGCGGTGGCCCAGGGCGTGGGCCTGGCCCTGCTGGAGCAATATCTGCCTGGCCGCCACAACAACCTGCATGATTACCTGATCCCCACGGTGCATGACGTGCCCGACGTGACGACACTGTTCATCGAGGCGCCGACTGCCCTGGGACCCTATGGCGCCAAGGGGATCGGCGAGCCGGCGCTGGTGCCCACCGGCGCTGCCATCCTCAATGCCATCCATCATGCGATCGGCGTGCGGATGCGCGAGGCGCCTGCGACGCCGGACGTGGTGTTGCGGGCCTTGGGGGTCCTGCCAGATCGCCCGGGAGGCGCGCGATGAAACCGCACCACGCCCTGGCCTGCGTCCCGGTACTGTTCGCGGTCGCTGGCGTGCTCTGGGGCAACCGCGTCCAACCCTTCATCCTCGGCCTGCCCTTCTTCATGGCCTGGACGATTGCCGGCGTGCTGCTGACCGCGGTCGTGATGGCACTGGTGTATCGGCTGGACCCCGCCAACCGGCAGGAGGAGGATGGCCAGGAGCAGGAGCACCGGCGATGAACATCGCCTCCATCGTGATCCTGATGCCGCTGGCCGTCGCGGCCTGGGCCGGCCTGCGTGGCCGCCGTGGACACGCCATGGACCTGGTGCAATGGAGCATCGGCGGCCGTGGTTTCTCGGGGCTGCTCGTCTTCATGCTGATGGCTGGCGAGCTCTACACCACCTTCACCTTCCTCGGCGCGAGCGGCTTTGCCTATGGCCACGGCGGCCCGGCGCTTTATATCCTTGTCTACACCTGCCTGGCCTTCGTGCTGTCGTATTGGCTGTTGCCGCAGGTGTGGCGCTTCGCGCGGCGCCATGGCGCCATGACGCAGCCCGAGGTGTTCGCCAAGGTCTTCGGCAGCGCGCCGCTGGGCCTGGTGGTCGCTGCCGTGGCCCTTGTGGCGCTGGTGCCCTATCTGGTGGTGCAGATGAAGGGGCTGGGCTTGATCGTGGAAATCACCTCCTATGGCGCGCTCTCCCCCACGGCGGCCGTGTGGATCGGCGCCAGTGTCATGACCTTGTATGTGAGCGTCAGCGGCATTCACGGTTCGGCGCTGACCGCCGTGGTGAAGGACATCCTGGTGCTGGCCGTCTGTGCTTTCCTCGGCCTTTATCTGCCCTGGCACTATGACGGCGGCATCGGGGAGATGTTCCGCCACATTGAAGCGGCGCGTCCCGGCTTCCTGGCGTTGCCCGCGCATGGCATGAATGCCGTCTGGTTCTTGTCCACCGTGGCCCTGTCCAGCCTGGGCATGTACTTCTGGCCCCACGCCTTCAGCGCTGTCTTTACCGCGCGGAGTGAACGCAGCTTCCGCAAGAACGCGGTCGTCATGCCGCTGTATGCGCTCGTGATGCTGCTGGCGATGTTCGCCGGCTATGCGGCCGTCTTGCAGGTGCCGGGCTTGCAGGGCGGGCAGATCGACCTGGCACTGCTCAAGCTGTCCCTGCAAACCTTCGATCCCTGGTTCGTCGGCGTGATCGGCGCTGCCGGCATGCTGACGGCCATCGTGCCTGGCTCCATCATGCTGATCTCGGCCTCCACGCTGCTGGCCCGCAGTCTCTACCAGCCGCTGCGGCCCGCCTGCACCGATGCGGAACTGGTGCGTGTCACCCGCGTGGCCGCGCCGCTGCTCACCTTGCTGGCCGTGGGCCTGACGCTGCAAGGCGGCTCAAGCATCGTGGCGCTGCTGCTGATGGGTTTCGGCATCGTGACGCAGCTGGCCCCCAGCCTCTTGCTGGCGATGCTGGGCCGCCCCTTCGTCAACCGTCATGGCGCCATGGCCGGCATTCTGGTCGGTGTGGCCTTCGTCGCCTTCACAGTCGTCACGGGCACCGGCCTGCGGCATTGGTGGCCAGAAGCCCCTGCGTGGGTGAAGGAGCTCAACACGGGGGTGGTGGGACTGGGCTTGAACGCCGTCGCACTGGTGCTGGTCAGCCGCCTGACCCGGCGCGCGGGCGACACCGGGGCTCGACTGCCTTAGCGCACTTACGCGCCCACCATGGCGCGCTGGATCCAGTCCTCCAGCTCGGAACCGTCAATCGGCTTGTCCAGCACACACAGCGCTCCCTGCAGCAGCGCCTTCTCGCGCACCGCCCGGGCCGTCATGGCCGTGATGAAGACCGTCGGCAATCCGTGGCCCTCCTGCTGCAGCCGTGCCAGCAGCTGGATGCCGTCCATGGGTTCCATGTGGATGTCGCACACCAGGCAGCGCGTGCTGACTGCCACGTCTGCCGCCAGGAATTCCTGCGGGGATGCAAAGGCCTGCGCCGCCCAGCCAAAGGACCGCACCAGGCTGCTGGTGGCGGTGCGCACGAACGGATCGTCGTCGACGATGGCCACCAGGGCTGGGGGAGCGTGCACGGGGTTCACGGCGACGGATCCGCGGTTGCAGCGGTGCCCGTCAGATGACGGGCTGGACCATGCCCAGCGCCTGCATCTTGCGCACCAGTTCGGCGACGGAGCGCGATCGCATCTTGCGCATGGCCTGCCCGCGGTGGATCTTGGCCGTGATCTCTGCGATGCCCATCTCGCCGGCGATCTGCTTGTTCATGCGGCCGGCGGCCACATGCCCCAGCACCTCCCGCTCACGCGGCGTGAGCGCGTCCCAGCACAGGCGCAGGGCGTCCAGCGACTGGTCCACCGCGAGCCGGCGTTCATCGGACTCCAGCGCGGTGATCACCGCGTCGATCATGTCCTGCTCCCGGAAGGGCTTCTCCAGGAAGTCCCTCGCGCCCGCCTTCATTGCGCGTACCGACATGGAGACGTCTCCGTGGCCGGTCATCATGATCACCGGCATATGGCCAAGGCCGTATCCCGCCATGGCTTGCTGAAAGGCCAGTCCGCTTTCGCCGCGCAGGCGTACATCCAGCACCAGGCAAGAAGCGCCGGGGGCCTTGGGCGCCGCCAGGAACGCCTGCGTCGATGCATAGTCCCGGACCTCCAGTTCCATCGAGCGCAGCAGGCTGGCCAGCGGCAGACGCACCAGGTCCTCGTCGTCGACGATGTAGACGGTGCGGATGCCCGCCGCTCGGGCGGTGAAAGAGGTGACAAGCTGCATGACGGGACCCTGGGCAATCGCGCTCACGGTAGCAGAAAGCTCGGCCATGACCGGCCCTCCTATACGAATGGATGGTCACCCGAACGTGAAGGCATAAGCGCGCAACCCGGGTGCCTCGAAACGGATCTCCACGCGGCGATCCTTCAAGACCTGCCGCTGCCTGACCAGCTGGTACAGCCGGGCGCCATTCACCACGCCATGGCCCTGCGCGTCCACGTCCACCCCGTGTTCATCGCCAGGCGGATGGCCGTCGATGGTGAGCAGGAAGCCAATGGGCGCCGCACCGGCGGGGCTGCCCATCACCAGATGGAGATCGCGCGCATGGAAGCGGATGGCCACGGTGCCCGCGGCGTCGTTGAGCGACGCGAACTCGGGGCCCACGGTCCACTGGCCCGTCAGGGCCCATTCATTGAGGCCGAGCGGCCCGGCGGAATAGTGGCGGGGCTGGTCCCGGCGCAGCGGCTCCAAGGACGCCATGCTGGTGGCCTGGGCATAGCCGATGTAGCTCTCCGGTGAGCGCAGGTCCTTGAGGTCGGCGGGCAGCCCCACGCCCGTGGCCTGCGCCGCCATGTCGGCCGGGCCCGTCTCGGTGGCACCGGCCTCCTTCAGCAGCGTCCGGATGACCTGCTCGGTCTTGTCAGCGCCGTCCTCGCCGAATTGCCGGTGGCGGATGCGGCCCTTGCCGTCCAGCACATACACGGCTGGCCAGTACTGGTTGTTGAAGGTTCGCCACAGGCGGTAGTCGTTGTCCTGGGCGATGGGGTAGCTGAGCGACAGGTCCTTCACGGCACGCGCCACGTTGGCCGGATCTTTCTCGAAGGCGAATTCCGGCGTGTGCACGCCGATGACCACGAGGCCTTGCGGCCCGTACTGCTGCGCCCATGCGCGAACTGCTGGCAGCGCGCGCAGGCAATTGATGCAGGAGTAGGTCCAGAAATTGACCAGGACCACCTTGCCCTTGAGCCCCTGCGCGCTCACCGGCCCACCGTTGAACCAGCGGGTGGCGCCGGCAAAGCGCAGCAGCGCGTTATCGCTGCCGTCGGCGACGCCCTGGATGCCGCTCTCCGGCTGGCCGCCCCACCACGCCGTGGGCACCAGACCGCCGGGCGCGCCGGTCAGATCCGCCTCCTCAAGGGAATCCACGCCGGCCGCAGCGTCGCGGGCCGACGACGAGGCCATCCATAGGTCGATCATCCGTTCCTCAAGGTAATTCGTTGCCGTCGATGGCACACGCAGCAGCACTTGCTCGGAGACGCCCAAGGCGATGGCCGCCACCGACGCCAGCACCAGTGCGCCAAGCACCCGCCGGGGCCACTCCACCGCCCGCCCCACACGGCGCAGCAGGCCCAGCAGCTGGTGGCCGGCGCTGCCCACCAAGGTCATCACGCCAGCCGCGCCAGCGCCGAAGGCCAGCAGTTGCAGCGTGGTGTCCAAGCCGGGTCCGTTCAATGCTGCGCCCGTGAGCACCAGGCCCAGGACGGGGCCGGCGCAAGGGGCCCACAGCAGCCCAGTGGCGACGCCCGTCATGAGCCACCAGCCCCCGGTGGCATGGGGGCGCTGGGTCTGCAGCAGCTGCTGCCCGGCCGCAGCCAGTGGAGCGGCAAGCCGGGCCGCGACGCTCGGCCACAGCAGGGCCAGCCCGACCACCGCCAACCAGGCCAGCCCCAGCAGGCGGCCGCCTTCTCCCAGCCGCACGGCCCAGCCTCCGCCTACGGCGGCCAGGGAGGCCACCAGGGCAAAGGTGATGGCCATGCCCAGCAGCAAGGGCAAGGTGCTGCGCCACAGCGGCTGGCCACTCCCCGCAAGCATGAAAGGCAGCACGGGAAGGATGCAGGGGCTCAGCAGGGTGAGCGCTCCGGCAGCAAAGGCGAGAAGGTAGAGGGTCATGGCGGTGTCCATGGTCCGAGGTCATGCGGGGCGGGCGAAGGCCTGGCTTCAGCCCCGGGTGGCGATCTGGCCGGTATCACCGGCCTGCGCCGGTGAGCCCAGTTGCAGGACCAGGGACTGATAACGCGCTCCTTGACGGAGTGACTCGTAACGCGCCTTGGCGGCCAGGTAGGCGGCGCTGCCACGGGCGGGCTCCCCTTCACTCCGGTCGAAAGCGGCCAAGCCCGATTCGCGATAGACCTGCAGGTCCGCCAGCACTTCGGCGCGTGTCAGGGGACGCGGCATCATCCGGCCCGGCATGCTGAGCTCGTCGTAACGCTCGCGTGCATCCCGCAGTTCCTGCGTCACTGTGGAAGCCTCGCCGTCGCGGCGCTCGGCTTCCTGCAGGCCGGAGACGCGGTACAGCGCCAGGTCGTGCAGGACGTCCGCGCGGCTCAGTGCCGGCATGGCGGCGCCGCGGGCGGCCCGCATGCTCAGCGCCAGGTAGCGGACACGGGCGGCATGCCAGGCGTCCGATCCCACCTGGGACTGCGACTCGTCGCGCTCCAGCGTGGCCAGCCCGGAATCCTGGTAGGCCTTGAGGTCGCGCAGCACCTCGGCTCGCGAGACAGGCGCGACGCCCGCCGGCGCCGCCAGCGCAACGGACGTCAGCCCCGCCAGCAGCGCTGCCGCCATCACGCCGGCGAGCAGCAGGCGCTGGGGTGCGAAGCGGCTGTCCGAACGCTCAGCCAGAGGAGAAGGAAACGGGGTGTGGGACAGTGAAAGACGGTTCATCATCGGCTCCTTGAAGTCAGGGGGGAGGTCCAGCACCGACGGCGCTGGATCGCGTCCCTCGCACGGACGGGCCGTGATGGATCGAGGAAGCGATGCGGCCATGTGACCAGGGAACGCGGCCCTCGCCCATTGCCTTCAAGGTTGACTCACGCGCTGCTCAAGGGTGAGTGGCCTGCGCGGAAGTTGCGGAGGGCACCTGCGCTGGTGGCGCAGACCCCAAACCTTCGGATGCCTTTGGCGTCGCCAGGGCCCCGGGCATCAACAGCTCGGCCCGGGTGCCACCGCCTTCCCGAGGGCCGAAGCTCAGGGTGCCGCCGTGCGCATCGACGATGGACTTGCAGATCGCCAGTCCCATGCCCATGCCGTCAGCCTTTGTGGTGAAGAAGGGCTCCAGCAATCGCTTGAGCGCCTCCGGCGCGATGCCCGGGCCCCGATCCTCGACAGTGACCCTCACCTTGTCCTCGGACCTCGCCCAGCTCAGGGCCAGATGACGTCCAGGTGCCGGCACGCCGACCATGGCCTCCGCCCCGTTCATCAGCAGGTTGATCACGACCTGCTGCAGTTGCACCCGGTCACCCCGTATGCGGCAGTCCTCATCGGGCTCGACCAGGCTGAGCGCCACCTCCCGCTCCGCGATGGCAGCCCCGACGAGCGAAGCACATTCACGCAGCGCCTCGCCCAGGTCAAGTTCGACCAGCAGCGGTTCGGCCTTGCGCGCCATCGCACGCAGCCCCTGGATGATGGACTTGGCGCGGCGAGCGCTCAGGCTCACGTGCGCCACCATCGCCAGCGCTTCGCCGATATCCGGCTCACGCCTGTTCAACCACCGGTCCGCCGCACGCGCGGAGGTATCGATGGCGCTCAGCGGCTGCCCGATTTCATGGACGATGGACGCCACCAGCTCCCCCATGGCCTTGAGGCGGCTGGCGCGCGCCAGTTCGTCCATGGCGCCGCGCAGGCGCTCCTCGGCCTGGGCGCGTTGGTGCCCCTGCTCCAGCACCTCTGCATACAGACGGGTGTTCTCCAGCGCGAAGGCGGCCTGGGAGGCCATCACCTCCAGCAAGGCGGCCTTGGCGGCGGTGAATACCCGCGGGGCGAGGTTGTTCTCCAGATGGATCACCCCGATCAGCCGCGAATAACGCAGCACGGGGACGCACAGCATCGAGCGCGGCCGCACACGGCGTACATAGTCCTCCTGCGCCAGTGCCGGAGCATCACGGGCGTCATCATGGTGGATGGACTGCTGCGTACGCGCCACGGCCTGGACCGCCGCCACGGGAAGGACCTCCTGCGACAAGGCACAGCTGCCATGGTCCACCGTCATGGCGCCCTTGAGCGCATGGGCACGAGCGCGCACGGTCCAATGGTCATCCCGGAGCAGCACGAGCGCCCCGTGCTCCGCCCCCGTGGCCTCCAGCGCGGTGCGCATCAACGTTTCCACCAGCCGGTCCGGCACGATCTCGCTGGCCAGCGCGTGGGTGATGCGCAGCACCGCCTGCACATCCAGTTGCTGGTGGCTGCTGGTGGACGGACTTGCAGGCAGCGACATGTCAAGCGCATCGGCATGCTGCTGCTGCAGATGCCGCGCCTTGGCCGCAGCGCCCCAGCGTTGCCAGGCGGCCAGCGCATGACGCAAATAGGCCCGCGACTCGATGTCGCGCCCCAGGCTGGCGTGGAAGCTGCCGGCCCGTTCGGCCGCGAGCGCCTCCACCTGGGTGAACCCGTGCTGTCGTGCCAGGGCCACGGCGTCTGCAAAGCAGGCGGCGGCGTCGCCGCGACGCCCTTCGGCGCGCGCCTGTTCCGCGCGCACCAGCGCCAACCGGGCGGAGAAGTTCTCAGGGCAGCCTGCGGCCCATCCGGTGAGATCGCGCACATGGCGCTGCAGCGCCGCCTCATCTTCCTTGTCGCGCTCGGGCAACTGCAGCAGCGCCAGTGCGCCGTAAAAGGGCAGTTCTGCAAACTCGGCGAAGCAGCGGGCCGCCATGTGGCAAGCCTGGGCCCGTCGATGGGCACGCAGTGCGGCGGGTAGATCGCCGAACAGCAGCGCCGCCTGCAGGCGGTACACCCAGTAGGCCAGGTCCACCAGCGTGACGGGCGCCCCGACCAGCGGCTCCGCCATGGTGTCTTGCGCATCATGCCCGTCCTGCAGCTGACGCAGCAGCCCTTGCTGCGCCAGCAGGGCGTTCACGACCAGCTGGAAGTCGGCATCCCTGGCACGCGTCAGGCCGCGCGCCACGGTCTCCCGCACATCCTCAAGAAATTCGCCAGAGAACCACATGCCGGTGGCTTGATTGCGGCCGCAATAGACGGCGAAGGTGTGATCACCCGTGCGGGTCGCGACCTCCAGGGCATGTTCGAAGTGGCTGCGCGCTGTCCGTGCCGGCCGTGTCCACGGCACGACGAAAGTCGCCCAGGTGTGGTGCACGCGAGCTTCATAGCGCCGCAGCCCCCGTGCATCCACCAGATGCAGCGCCAGTTCCCCAAAAGCGTGCGCCATGGCGTAGTCGCCATAACGCATGCCCACGACCTGGATCATGCACACGTAGCAGTTGGCGGACGCATCGGTGTGGCCATGGCGGATGGCCAGCTGCACCATGCGGAGCTGCATCAGGTCCACCAGCAGCTGATCGGTATAGAGCGCTGGCGGCAGCAGGTCGGCAAAGATGTCCATGCAGGCTTGCCGCAGCGCATCGGTGTCGGACGGCAGCTGACGCAGGGCGTCGAAGCCGTGCCGGGTCAGCCAGGCCATGACGTCCGCATAGGCCTCATGCACCTCGTCCGGCTTTGGATGGCGGGACAGCGGGAAACCGACCTCGGCCAGGAAGGCCAGACCCACGTCAAGCGCACGATCAAATTGTCCGAGGGTCGTGTAGAGCGCTGCTCTGAGCCGGGCCAGCTCCGCACCGAAGACGCCCTGGCCCGCCTGTCGCTGCAGCGCCGACAGGCGCGCTTCGGCAGCCGCAAGCGCTCCGGTCATGAATTCCGCTTCCCCACAGAGAAGCGTCGCCTCCAGCAGCTCGGGCGCCGGGCTGGTGGCTCCCTCTTCGCCGGCCAGTGCCAAGTCGCTGAAGAAGTCCACGGCGCCACGGAAGAAGCCCAGGGCCGTGTGGTGGGCCGTGGCGGCCTTGGCACGCCGGCCGGCCTCCAGGTTGAGATGCCCGAAAGCCCGCCGATCCGCCTGCGCGGTGACCGCGGCCCGCGCCATCTGCGCCTGTGATGCGGCTCCAAACACCGTCAGGCTCCCTTCCCCGGCCACCCGCTGGCGACGCGCGATCTCCAGGTGCAGCGTGGCGCGCTCCAGCGGCGCCGCGGCGCCCAGCACCGCCTCGCGGAGGCGGTCGTGCGCGTACATCCACAGGCTGTCGTGGTAACGGACAAATCCGGCGGCCAGGGCCGGCGCCATTCTGGCCGGGAGCGACTCACGGTCGCCTCCAGAAGCCTGCGCCAACACGGCTTCGCTGGCCCGGTCGCCCAGGCAGGCCAGGATCCGCAGCAGCGCCTGCGTCTGCGCAGGCATGTCCAGCAGGTCTCGCGCCAGCAATGCGTCAAGATCTTGCCGGGCCGGTGCCTCTTGCAGGTGCTCGTTGTCCCAGGTCCATGACCCCTGCGCCGCATCGAAGCGAAGCAGCTTCTCCCCGACCATGCGCGCCAGCAAACGGCGGATGAAGAACGGATTGCGGCCCGTCCAGCGCTCGATGGCATCGGTCAGGGGGCCGAGCGTGCGGGCATCCTGTTGCAGCGCATCGGCCACAAGCGCCTGTGTGGCGGCAACGTCCAGCGGCGCCAGGCGGAGCTGCACCGCGCCGGGCGCCCCGAACAGCGCATGGTCGGACGTGGGGTCGTCGTCGGCGCCTGGCATGGCGGCAACGGCCCGTCGTCCATCGGCGTGCATGGCCAGGATGGACGCAGGCGCCGCCTCATCCGATTGGGCAGTGCGCAGCGACCCCAGCAACAGCAGCGGTGCATGCGCGTGGTCCAGCATCAGGCGCTCCAGCACGCGCCGCGTATCCGCGTCCGCCCATTGAAGATCGTCCAGCAAGAGGACCAGCGGCCGTTCGGGGCGTGCGAAGCTGGCAATCAACCTGGCCATTGCCCGCAGCACCGTCTCCCGTTCGAAGACGAGCGCCGCGTCGGTCAAAGCGGGGGACACCGTCTCGGCCGGCAGCCGCAGCAGGGCCGCCAGGCCAGGCAGGAAGCCCGCCACCGTCAGGCTCACCGGCTGCGTCGCCCTCAGGAGCCGGTCGTGCCAGGCTTCGAATTCTCCCTCCGGGCTGCCAAGGACATACTGCAGCATCGGCTCCAGCGCCCGATACAGCGCCTGGAACGGCATGGCATGGGGCCCGGTGGCACATTTGCCGGTGGCCACCATCGGCGCCCCAGGCATGCGGCCAACGGCCTCGCTCAGCAGGCTCGACTTTCCGATGCCAGGGCTGCCGGACACCCATGCCACCCGCAACCCCTGGCCAGCGCGAACCTCCTCATACAGCGAGAGCAACTGCTGCAGTTCCAGCTCCCGCCCCAGCACGAGGTGATGGGACTGCCATCCGGCCACCCTGCCGTGAGCGTCGAGCGCAAAGGCCGGAATGGCGCCATGACGGCGCCAGAGCGTCTCGCAGCTGCGCAGGTCGGCCAACAGGCTTGTCGCATCGCTGTAGCGCTGATCCGCGGACTTGGCCAGCAAGCGCAGGACCACGGCTGACAATTGCGCCGGAACCTGCGGGGAACGCAGGTGAAGCGGCTGCGGCAGCCGGGTGGCGTGCGCATGGATGCGCGTCTGGGATGCGGCCTCCTGCGCTGTGCCCACCGGCCCGGCGGGGCCGGACTCTCCAAAGGGCGGCTCCCCCACCAACAGCTCATGGAAGATACAGCCCAGGGCGTAAAGGTCCGCGCGGCCGTCCACCGGCGTGTTCATGCGGGCGCCCAGTTCCGGCGCCATGTAGTCGAAGCATGCATCGTCCCAGACCAGGGCCTCGTCCTGCGGACCGTCACTCTGCCCCGACCGCACCGCTGCGCCGAAGCCGGTCAGACGGAGATCACCCGTCGTGTCCGACCACAGGATGTTGTGGGGCGACAGGGCGCGATGCACCACCCCGGCGGCATGCATTGCAGCCACGGCGCCCGTCAATCTCAGTGCCACCTCCAGGAAGCGTTCCATCGAGCGCGCGCCCGCCATGGACTGGCCAAGCGTCTCCCCGCCGGGGTCGTCAAGCACCAGCACGGTGCCGTCCTGATGAGGTAACAACTGGCGCGGCATCACGGCCCAGCCCTCATGCAAACAGCCGCGCAGCGCGTACTCCCGGTGCAGCCAGGCCAGCGTCCCCGCAGCGGTGGCGCCCCGCCCGGCCACGAGCACCGTGCCGCCGCCCTCGAGCTGCGCACGGTGCAGGCGTGCGCCTCTGGAGGAGACTTCGACAAAGGGCAGGCGGGACAGGTCTTGCATCACGTTTGATGTAGGGAACGCTACATGAATTGCATCATAGGTGCCGTTGGTATGGAGTGCAAGAACCGAAGCGTGACCAACCCTCCCCCATTCGGGAGAGGCTGCGGGGATTCGCCACGGCGCGCCGCCGGCGTGCGCCTCTCGCCAGGTCATGCCTACCTCCGGATGAACAGGTCATCCATCCGTAGCGCAAGGCCTTGTGCCGCGTCCAGCAGGTGCGCACCATGGCGCCAAGCCTCATCAACAGGAGTGACGCATGTGGCACGTGAACCAAGCCTATATCCAGGGCGCTTGGACGACGGTGGAAGGCACCGAGACGATCAACATCCTCAATCCGGCGACGGAAGCCGTGATCGGGCGCTTGACGCTCGCCAGCCGTGCAGATGCCCGGCGAGCCATCGCGGCGGCTTTCGCAGCCCAGCCCGAATTTGGCCGTACCACCGTGGCCGAGCGGGTGGCCTTGTTGAGGCGGCTGGAAGCGGCCTTGACCGCACATGCGGACGCGATCCGGGACATCACCATCGAGGAGTACGGCGGTCCGGTGGCGCGTGCTCAATGGGTCGCCAACTATTGCGCCCAGTGTTTCGCCGCTGCTGCGCAGGCTGTCGAGTCCTATGCCTTCGAGCGTCGCGTGGGCGATGCGCGCGTACTGATGGCGCCGGTCGGCGTGTCGGCGCTCATTGCTCCCTGGAACAGTGTCGCGGGCACCCTCTGCAGCAAGCTGGCTTCGGCGCTGGCCGCCGGCTGCGCGGTGGTCATCAAGCCCAGCGAACTGGGCCCGCGGCAGGCGCAGGTGGTCTGCGAGGCCTTGCATGCGGCGCAGTTGCCGCCCGGCGTGGTCAACCTGGTGATCGGACGCGGGCAGGATGTCGGCGATGAACTCTCCACGAGCAGCCAGGTGGCCAGGATTTCCTTCACCGGCTCCACGGCCACCGGCAAGCACATCGCACGGAGCGCCGTCGACACCATGAAGCGCGTGAGCCTGGCCTTGTCCGGAAAGTCGCCGACGGTGGTGCTGGATGACGCGGACCTGGTCACGGCCATTCCCCTGGCCGTGGGCGCCGCCTTCACCAACAGCGGGCAGGCCTGCGTGGCGGGTAGCCGGCTACTGGTGCCGCGCGCCAGGATGGCGCAGGCGCTTGCCCTGCTGCATGAGAGTGTCAGCGCCTTGCGCGTGGGTGACCCGCGCGACCCGGCCACAACCATCGGCCCGATGATGAACCAGGCGCAGTACGACCGGGTGCAGCACTACATCCGGCGGGGCAAGGAACAAGGCGCGGTGTTGCTGACGGGGGGCGAAGGACGTCCGGAGGGCCTGCCCAAGGGGTTCTTCGTCCGTCCCACGGTCTTCGCTGAAGTCCGCAACGACATGGACATTGCACGCGAGGAGATCTTCGGACCGGTGCTGTGCGTGCTGCCGTACTCAACCGAGGCCGAGGCCATCGCCATGGCGAACGACACGCCCTACGGCCTGCACGGCTATGTGTTTTCTGCCGATCAGGCGCGCGCCGAACGGGTGGCTGAACAACTGCAGGCGGGCAATGTCCTGGTCAACCGCGTCGTACCCGAACTGCAGGCGCCTTTTGGCGGCGTGAAGCAATCCGGGCTCGGGCGCGAGTTTGGCGTCTTCGGCATGGAATCCTTCCTGGAAACCAGGAGCATCGCCGTGCCGGCGGCGATCAACCCATCACGCTGATCAGCCGCCCGGTGCAGCCGGCCCCTTCGGCATGACGATTGCCGAGCCCGCTACATCGTCCCGCATCGCCCGAAAGTGCGTCGCCTGTGAAGGCGGCGACACCAACGAGCGGCGCCACAGGACTACCATGTGCACTGCACCGGCGTTCATGCCCCGAGGTTTCCATGTCCCTCAGTCTGCATTACCACCCGCTCTCCTCGTACTGCCACAAGGCCCTGATCGCCCTGTACGAACTGGACGTTCCCTTCGTGCCCCGCTTCCTGGATCTGGGCAATGCCCAGCGGCGCGCCGACTTCCTCGCCTTGTGGCCCACAGGCAAGATGCCTTTGCTGCAAGACGGTGACACGGTCATTCCGGAAACCAGCATCATCATTGAGCATCTGGCGCTGCACCACGCATCGCCCGCCCAGACGCTGGTGCCCCGCGAGGCCACCGCAGCACTGGAGGTCCGGCTGATGGACCGCCTGAGCGACCTCTATGTCATGCTGCCGATGCAGACCATCGTGGCCGACCGGCTCCGCGAGGAGGAGGACCGCGATGCCATCGCGGTGGGCAAGGCGCGCGACACGATTGCCATGGCCTACGGCCTCATCGACCAGCGGCTGCAAGGCCGGCAGTGGCTGGCGGGAGACCAGTTCAGCATGGCGGACTGCGCCGCCGCGCCGGCCCTGTTCTATGCGGCGACCTTGGTGCCTTTCGGCGCTGACCAGCAGCGCCTGTCGGCCTATTACCGGCAGCTGCTGCAGCGCCCATCCGTGGCCAGGACACTGGAGGAGGCGCGCCCCTATTTCCGGTTCTATCCCTATCGGGCATCGCTGCCAGAGGCGTATCAGCCGGTGGATGACTAAGGGGCGGCCGATGCGGCCAGTCGCTTGAGCGCCGGCACGACGTCCTGCAGGCGCGAGACTTCACAGCTCGGCCGGACCGGCGACTCGTTGGCCAGCCCTTGGGGGTTGAACCAGCAGCTGTCGATGCCAAACTGGTGTGCGCCGAGGATGTCGGCATCGAGCCGGTCGCCAATGATCACGGTGCTGGGCCGGTCGAAGACCGACGCCTGCGCGACCGAATAGTCGAAGAAACGGCTGTCCGGCTTGGCATGCCCGCAGGCCTCTGACGTTGCCACAAACGCGATGTAGGGTGCCAACCCGGAGCCCTGCACCCGGCGCGACTGGATGCGCTCCACGCCATTGGTGATCACTCCGACCTCGCCCACCGCCGCCAGTTGGGCGCACAGCTCCAGCGCCCCGTCGATCAGGACGGTGGTCTCCGCCAAGGTGTCCAGATAGCGCTCACTGGCCGCCGCGGCGTCCAGATCGAACCCATGCCGAGCGAAGGTGGCGCGAAAGCGTTCCACCTTCAGGAACTCCTTGGCGACGGCGCCCTGTTCGAACCGGCGCCACAGGTCGTGATTGATGGCCTGGTAGTCTCCAAACACTGCATCCAGCGGCTGGTCCAGGCCCAGGCTTCGCATCACACGCGCAAAAGCGACACGCTCGGACGCCTTGAAGTCGAGCAGCGTGTCGTCCAGGTCGAGCAGGAAGAGGCGGTGTTTCATGTCGTGGGCACTCTACCTGACCGGCAGCGTAGGGCCATTCCGCTTTCCTTGGCGAGGGTCTGCATCAAAGCCCGATGCCGGCCGCTGATTCGCCCTGGTGCGACGACCTCAAGCCGGTGAGCGTCAGGCGTCAGCCGCCGCTGCGCCTCGACAGCCTGAACGCGGCATAGACCCCGGCCATCCACACCGGCAGGACCAGTGCAGCGCTGCGCACCTGCGGTGACGCCAGCATCACCGCCAGCACGCCCGCCATGACCACCAGGCACAGCACGTTGGAGGCTGGCGCCACAGGTGCGGGGAATCTGGACGCGCCCGCCGAGGCGCGGCTGCGCCGAAAGCGCCAGTGCGTGATGATGATCGTCACCCAGGTGATGACCAGCGCGCCCACGATGAGCGACAGCAGCGCTTCGATGACGCCAGAAGGCATCACGTAGTTCATCACCACCGTCAGCGCGGTGAGCACACCAGGGAACACGATGGCGGCCACCGGCACGCCGCGCCGGTTCACCCGGGCCAGCAGGCGCGGGGCGTTGCCTTCCCGGGCCATGCCGTAGAGCAGGCGGCTGTTGCAATACACCATGCTGTTGTAGACGGACAGCGCGGCGGTGAGGATCACGAAGTTCAGCAAGTGGGCGGCCGTGCCCTGCCCGAGGCTGGCGAACACCTGGACGAAGGGGCTCTTGGCATAGGGGTCGCCGCCGGCGGTGAGTTGCGCCACCAGCTGGTTCCAGGGCGTCAGAGACAGCAGCACCACCAGCGACCCGATGTAGAACACCAGCACGCGCAGGATGACCTGGTTGATGGCCTTGGGAATCACCTGCTCGGGGCGTTCCGTCTCGGCTGCGGCGAAGCCGATGGTTTCGATACCGCCAAAGGCAAACAGCACGAAGGCCAGCGCCATGGCAATGCCGCCCAGGCCCTTGGGCGCAAAACCACCATGCGTCCAGAGATTGCTCAGGGTCTGGTCAGGCCGCTCCGAGCTGACGAGCAAATAGCAGCCCATCATGATCATGGCGACGACGGTCACCACCTTGATCAGCGCGAACCAGAATTCGAATTCCCCGAACGCACGCACATTGATGAAGTTCAGGGCGTTGATCAGCACGAAGCACACAGCCGCCGTTGCCCATACCGGCACGTCGGGCCACCAGAACTGGATGAACTTCCCCACGGCCGTGAGTTCGATCATGCCCACCAGCACATACAGGGCAACGCAGGTCCAGCCGGAGAGGAAGCCGGCAAAGGGGCCCCAGTACCGGTTGGCGAAATGGCTGAACGAGCCAGCCACCGGCTCTTCCACCAGCATCTCGCCCAAAAAGCGCATGATGAGGAAGATGACGAGCCCGCCGATGGCGTAGGCCACGAGGGCCGCCGGGCCCGCCATGTCGATGATGCCGGCCGAGCCGAGGAACAGGCCCGTGCCGATGGTGCCGCCCAGCGCAATCAGCTGGACATGGCGGTTGTGGAGCTGACGGTCGAGTTGACCGGAGGTGGAAGACTGCATGGCCGGCAGTCTACGATGCGCTGCCGTGCGGTGTCATCGCTTCTCTGCGATCGCGCAGAACCGCGGCTTGACCACTTGGATGTTGTCGCTGTTGCAGGCCGCAAACCGGCACGCGCATGGCACATACAGAGGCCCGACCAACCATTTAATGCGCCCAGCAGCGTGACCGACCATGAGCTACACCCTTCGACCGGCATGCCCCACCGACATTGCCGCCTGCATCGACCTGCGGGGTCGCACGCGTGAGAACGCCGTGTCGGCCGAACGCCTGGCCTCTCTCGGTATCACCGAAGCCTCCTGGTCAGCCCAGGTGGAGGCAGGCACGCTGCCCGGTTTCGTGGCCGTGGCCGGCACCACCCTGGCCGGATATTGCTTCGGCGACGCGGGCAGCGGCGAAATCGTGGTGCTGGCCCTGCTGCCGGAGCATGAGGGGCAGGGACTTGGGCGCCAGTTGCTGGACACCACCACGGCGCATCTGGTGGCCCTTGGACACCGGCGGCTGTTCCTGGGCTGCTCGGCCAACCCGGCGCACCGGTCACACGGGTTCTACCGCCATCTGGGCTGGACGCCGACAGGCGAGCGGGACGGCCTGGGCGATGAAGTGCTGGAGTGGCGCATCGGCGAGAAGCTTTCCAGTTGATTGCGGGTCTGCGCCGCGTGGCCCGACTTGGCCGAACGTGGCCGAATGGGGCCAAGTCGGCTGGAAGACGTGCGGCGAGCACCGCGAACTTTTTATCATCCGCGTGAACTTGCAGGGCCGGCGGTGGCGGATGACCATCGACACCTGCCCTTGGCGCCGCGCTTCGCGGCAGAATCACGGCTTCACAAACACGACAAGCGCCGGCATGCGCCGTCCATGGGGGTCTGAGGGGACCCGCGCCATGGAGGCATCGCGGTAACTCCGCGGTAAGGCCGCGGTAACGCCGCGGCAATGCGGCCGAGCGCACCACCGGGAGGAATAATTCATGCGCGGACATCTCAGGTCATCCGCTCGGCCGGCCCTGGTCATCGCCACCCTTGCCGCCGCTGCCCTGGCGGCCGGATGCAAGCCGTCCAGGCTGAACGAGGACATGCTGCACGAGATGATCAACACCGGCATGGAGGCCACCGTCAACCGCAATGCCACCGTGCTGTGCGACCAGATCGCCGAGGACGCCGACATCCGGCTGGTGATGTTCAAGTTCTCCGGCTCGGACATCCGCACTTTTGGCAAGGGCCAGTGGTGCGATTACCTGCGGGAGAGCTTCGAGGCGGCCCAGCAGGTGCCCGGCATGTCGGTCAATGTGCAGATGAACATCCGCAGCATGACGATCGCGCCCGACCGCAAGAGTGCGGACATTGATGCCGACGTGCTGGAGGAAGTCAGCGTCAACGGGCGCACCATGGCGCGGATGAACTCACGGCAAGGCTATTCGGTCGAAATGCGCAAGGGCAAGCCGGTCTATGTGAAGCTCAGCGCACGCTATACCTCGTAAAGCGGCGGGCCTTCCCCAAGCTTGGCCACGGCCAGGCCCACGGCCCTGCGGGCGATGCGAGAACTTAGGGTAGGCCTGCATCACCCTTGATGCGGGCACCTCGCTAGACTCTCGCCTTTGGCACCCCTGCGCCCTCCTCCCTGCCCCTTGACTGGCCTGCACATGTCCGAGAACGACCGCGACGGAACCCCGAGCGAACCCGCACCCATGGTGGTGCTCGGGCCCTGGCGCGCCTTTCGCTCACCCATGGGCAAGCTCCACATCGCCACGGAACTGGGCCCGGGCTCGGTGCGGATCACGTCGTCGCTCAGTGGTGTGGACCGTGTTGCCCGCATCGCCAAGACCAGCTCCGGCAATCTTTATCGGTTCGTCTCGCCGCCAGCGCAGGACCAGGTGACCTGCGGCATGCTGGCGGACTATGCCGGCCGCGCCGGGCTGGCCGGCGCCAGGGATGTCAGCGCCACGCTGTGGGAAGCCATCGAGGCGAAGGCGGCGGAACGTGCGGAAGCGGCCGAGGCTGCGACCACCGGGCAGACCGCCGCACTTCGGGGCGCCTAGGACTTCTTCGCCCCTATCGCCCGCGCCGTCCAGGGCGGGCTCTGTGCCGTCTACCGCACCGACGGGCCAAACAAGGCCCCGTCGGGCGCCGCCTCCTGCAGTTTGATCCGGCCCGCGCCGTTGCACTCCATGTGCGTCCAGGCACTCCCAAGCCCTTGTTTACCCCTTGTTTTGTAAACAGCACTAAACAAGGCGCAAAAATGCGGTGCTTGTGTTGACCCGTCGCCGAGCGCGCTCCAAGAATCGGCGCCACCCATGAGCCAAGTCACCATCCGCGACATTGCCAAGGCGTCCGGGCTGTCCATCGGGACGGTCTCCCGCGGCCTGCGCAACCAGACCGGCCTGTCCGACAGCACGCGCCAGATCGTCCACGACTGGGCCGCCCGCATGGGCTACGACTTGTCGCAGCTGCGCCGCCACCGCATCCGCCGGGTCGGCTTCCTGCTCCACAGCCAGCACAACACACTGGCGTCGAGCCCTTTTTTCTCCTCGGTGCTGCATGGCGCGGAGCAGGTCTGCCGCCGCGACGGCATCACGCTGTCCTTCATCGTGGCGGGCCCCACCGACCGCGTGATCGACCAGAGCCGCGTGCAGCAGCTCGACGCCTTCCTGTGCGCCGGCTACTTCGAACCCGAGATCCTCGACAGCCTGCGCCGCATCGGCAAGCCGATGGTGCTGGTGGACATGCATCGCCACGGCATCACTTCGGTGAACCCGGACCACCAGCGCGGCAGCTTCCTGGCCACCAGCCACCTGCTGCGCAGCGGGCGGCGCCACATCGCCGTGATTGCGGGCTCGCCCGCCCACTACAGCCTTCAGCAGCGCGCGCTCGGCTACCGCCGCGCACTCTTCGAGGCCGGCATACAGGCGGACCCCGACCTGGAAGTCGTGGCCTCGCATCTGGGTGACGGCGATGCCGGTGTCACCGCCGCCATGCGGCGGCTGCTGGGGCTGCGCCGGCGGCCCGATGCGGTGGTCTGCTTCAATGACAGCGCCGCGCTGGTGGCCATGCAGCACTGCCTGGCCGAGGGCCTGCGCATCCCGCAGGACATCGCCATCGTCGGCTTCGACGACATCAGCGGGGCTTCCATCGCTCACCCACCGCTCAGTACCGTGCGTGTGGACAAGGAGGCGCTGGGCGCCAAGGGCCTGGAACTCCTGCTGGGCCATACCCCTTCCGAAGAACCGCTGGAGCTGGTCATGCCGGTTGACCTGATCGTGCGCGACAGCTCCAGCAGCCTTGACTGACTCCACGCCATGTCCAACCTGCCCGACTTCCGCTCCCCGCATGTGCTCCTGGACCACGTCCAGCACACCATGCGCTTCTACCACCCGCGCTGCATCGATCCCAGCGGCGGCTTCTTTCATTTCTTCAAGGACGACGGCACCGTCTACGACGCGACACAGCGCCACCTGGTGAGCAGCACCCGGTTCGTCTTCACCTATGCCATGGCCTGGCGCCGGTTTGGCGACCCGGCCCACCTGGAGGGCGTGCGCCACGGCGTGCGCTTCCTGCGCGAGGCGCATTTCGACCCGGTGCAGGGCGGCTACACCTGGCTGCTGGACTGGCAGCACGGGCAGGCCAAGGTCATCGACGACACACGTCACGCCTACGGCATGGCCTTCGTGCTGCTGGCCTATGCGCATGCCGCCATGGCCGGCGTGGAAGAAGCCCGCCCATGGATCGGCGAGACCTTCGACCTCATGGAGCGCCGCTTCTTCAGCGAGGCTGCCGGGCTGTATGCCGACGAGGCCAGTGCCGACTGGCAGGTGCTCTCGCCCTACCGCGGCCAGAACGCCAACATGCATGCCTGCGAGGCCCTGCTGGCCGCCTACAAGGCCACGGGCGAGCGGCGCTACCTTGAGCGGGCCGCGCTGATTGCGCGCAACATCTCCCAGCGCCAGGCGCAGCGCTGCGGCGGCTTGATCTGGGAACACTACGACGCGCACTGGCAGCCGGACTGGATGTTCAACAAGCATGATCCGGCCAACCTGTTCCGCCCCTGGGGCTATCAGCCGGGCCATTTCACGGAATGGACCAAGCTGCTGCTGCAGCTGGAGGCTCATGCCGATCAGCTCGACGAGGACCTGAGCTGGGTGCTGCCCACCGCCACCCAGCTGTTCCGCGTGGCCGTACGCCGCGGCTGGGACCAGGACCATGGCGGCCTGTGCTATTCGCTCGCCCCGGACCTCTCCATCTGCGATGCGGACAAATACTTCTGGGTGCAGGCCGAAAGCATGGCCGCTGCGGCGATGCTGGCTGCGCGCACGGGTGACGCCGTCTACTGGGAGTGGTACGAGCGCCTATGGGCCTACAGCTGGACGCACTTCGTCGACCATGAGCACGGCGCCTGGTGGCGCATCCTGGACCGGGACAACCGAAAGCTCAGCGACGAAAAGAGCCCGGCCGGCAAGGTCGACTACCACACGATGGGCGCGTGCTACGACATCGTGGCGGTCCTCGAAGGCCTGCAGAAGACGGCCTGATCGCAACCCTCACCACCATCACAACCACCACGGAGACAAACGATGACCAAGACGATGAACTGGACCCGCCGCAGCCTGCTGGGCACTGCGGCAGCATTGACCCTGTGCGCCGCCGGCGCCGCGCAGGCCGGCGACCTGGAGGTGCTGCACTGGTGGACCAGTGGCGGCGAGGCCAAGGCCATGTCGGGCCTGAAGGACTCCATGCAGGCCAAGGGCCACAAATGGAAGGACTTCGCCGTGGCCGGTGGCGCCGGCGACGCGGCGATGACGGTGCTGAAGTCGCGCGTGATTTCAGGCAATGCGCCGACGGCCGCCCAGATCAAGGGCCCGCTGCTGCAGGAATGGGCGCGCGAGGGCACGCTCAGCAATATTGACGACATCGCCAAGGCCGAGCACTGGGACGACCTGCTGCTGCCGGTGATCAGCAACATCGTGAAGTACCAGGGCCACTACATCGCCGTGCCGGTCAACGTGCACCGCGTGAACTGGCTGTGGGTGAATCCGGAAGTGATGCGCAAGGCGGGCGTGAAGCCGCCCACCACCTGGGACGAGTTCTTCACCGTGGCCGACACCTTGAAGAAGGCCGGCGTGACGCCGCTGGCGCATGGCGGCCAGTCCTGGCAGGACTTCACCACCTTCGAGGCGGTGGTGCTGGGCACGGGCGGACCCGAGTTCTACCGCAAGGCGCTGGTGCAACTGGACCCGGCCAGCCTGAAGAGCGCCACCATGGAGAAGTCGCTGACCACCTTCCGCCGTCTGAAGGCCTACACCGACCGCAATGCGCCTGGGCGTGACTGGAACCTGGCCACCGCGATGGTCATGAAGGGCGAAGCGGCCATGCAGATCATGGGCGACTGGGCCAAGGGCGAGTTCCTCAGCGCGGGCAAGGTGGCGGGCAAGGACTTCCTGTGCGTGCCGGCCCCTGGCACCGCCAAGGCCTACACCTTCAACGTGGACTCGTTCGCGATGTTCAAGGTCAAGGGGGACGCCAATGTGCAGGCGCAGCGGGACATGGCTGTTGCCATCATGTCGCCCGGCTTCCAGGAGTCTTTCAACCTGGCCAAGGGTTCCATCCCGGTACGCAAGGGCGTGAACATGGCCAAGTTCGATGACTGCGCCAAGGCCTCCGCCACCGATTTCGCCGACGCGGGCAAGGCCAATACGCTGCTGCCGTCGATTGCCCATGGCATGGCGGTGCCGCCGGCGGCCGAAGGCGCCATGAAGGATGTGGTGAGCCAGTTCTGGAACAGCGACCAGATCACACCGGCCCAGGCCATGGATCGTCTGGTGTCCGCCGCCAAGTCGCAATAAGCGCCGCCTGCCGGCACCGTCAGTCAGCAACGCCCGCCAGGCTCGCCGCCCGGCGGGCGTTCTTGCTTGAGCGTTCTCGCGCCGACCTCAATGGAGCCCGAGTGCCAAGAACTGCTGCCTGAGGTCCTCGATGGTGGACCAGGGATGCAACGGCGAAGAGCCGCGCTCATCCGGCGGATGCGTGGGCAGCGTATCCGAGTAGCCGCCATGGCCCACCAGCGGCAGCAGCGGCCGGCCGTGCAGCCAGGCCAGGCAGACCTCTGAAATCGTGCCGGCGCGCCCGCCAATCACAATGGAGGCATCGCCGGAGAGTGCCATCAGCAGGTTGCGTGCCGCGCCCATGCCGCACGGCAGCACCACCGTGGCCGGCCAGTCCGCGCCCGGCATCGCATGCTCGGGCACGATGCTCAGCACCTGGCCGCCTGCCCTCACCGCCTGCTCGGCGGCCTCCCGCGTGGCGGGGCTGCCGCAGCCACTGACCAAGGTGATGCCCAGTTCGGCCATCAATCGGCCCGCGGCGCCGGCCAGTTCGAAACCGGCACTGCCCGGTTCTGCACTGCCAAGCACGGCAACCTGAGGGCGGCGTGTTCGCGACTTCATGAGCACTTCCTGGTGGTTCACAAGGACGTCGATGCTACGACGCCTGCCTTGGTCCCCTGCCCCATGAAACGGTCACCCGGGCCGGCCAGCGTCAGGCGCCGGGGGTTTGCGCCTTCGGCAATCCCTTGAGCCCCTGCAGCCGCGCATGTAGCCAGGCCAGGTCCGGCGCCTGAGGCGCAAAGAGAAGGCGGTGAATGATGGGCGCCACCAGATGGTCCATCAGCACGCCCGCCTCGGGCACCGCGGCCTCGCCCCGCTGTCTGGCCCGCGCCAGCATGGTCTCGATCTGCGACTGCGTGAAGTCGAAACATCGGCACGCGGCTGACGTCACGTCGCCTTGGCCGCTGCTCCCCAGCACGTCCCGGATCAGGGCGCGCCCGACATCGGAGGACATCTCTTCAAGGTATTGCTCGCTCCACGCCTGAAGGTCGCCCGAGAGGCTCCCCGTGTCGGGCGGCTCGTTGTCCGGCTGCATGTGCTCCACGGCCACATCCGCGAGCACCCCGGCCAGGTCGCCCCAGCGGCGGTAGATGGTTGACGGGGTGACACCCGCCCGCGCGGCGACCAACGGCACCGTGAGCGCGCTCTCGCCCATGTCTTGCTGCAGCGCCCTCACGGCCGCATGAACAGCGGCCTGTACCCGCGCACTCCGTCCTCCAGGCCGCGGGCCGGATCTGTTTGCTGAGGTGTTCACCATGGAAGGGATATTAAAGCAAAGAATTTGCTTTAGCGAACCGAAGGGCACAGAATGACTAACGCACATTCTTTGCTTTAATCCATGCACGACCTTCCCAATCCCCTGCTGGCGCGGCGCCGGTGGCAGCTTTCCTCACGAGCGTCTTTCGCGCTGCTGGCATCGCTGGTCGTTACCTTCCTCGCTGCCTCCAGCGCGCCGTCCCCGCTCTATGCCGTCTACCGGGAAGCGTGGGGCTTCTCTGCGCTGGTGCTCACCCTGGTGTTTGCCGTGTACGCATTCGCCTTGCTGGCAGGCCTGCTGGTCTTCGGCGCGGTGTCCGACTACGTCGGCCGAAGGCCGGTCGTCATCGCCGCCGTCGTGCTGGAACTGGCGTCGGTGCTGCTGTTCCGCTGGGCCGATGGCGTGGCCTGGCTGGCGGCAGCGCGAATCGTGCAGGGGCTGGCCACGGGCATCGCCACCGCAACGCTCAGCGCGGCCATGCTGGACGTGCACCGCGAGCGGGGTGCCCTGGTGAACAGCCTCGCACCGATGATCGGCATGGCCTTGGGCGCATTGGGCGCCAGTGCCATGGCCCAATGGCTCACGGCACCCGCCGAAGCGATCTTTGACGCGCTGTGCGCCGTGTTTGCCTTGCAGCTGGTGGCCGCCACCGCCATCCCGGAAACCGTGCAGTCCCGGCCCGGGGTTTGGCGGGCCCTGCGCCCGCGCTTGTCGGCCCCGCCGCAGGCGCGGGCCACCCTGCTCTCGCTGCTGCCGATGAATTCAGCGCAGTGGGCTTTGGGTGGGTTCTATCTATCGCTCGGCCCGACCCTGGCGCGCAGTGTCACAGGCGAGGCGGCCCCGCTGGTCGGGGGTGCATTGATCGCGGCGCTGGTGCTCAGCGGCGCACTGGGCATCCTGTGGCTGCGCTCGCGGCCGGCGCTTCAAGTGCTGCGCCAGTCCACGCTGATCCTCATGGCCGGCCTGTTGACGACGCTGCTGGGCGTGCACCTGCACGTGGCGGCCTTGCTGTACGCAGGCAGCGCTGTGGCCGGCGTCGGCTTCGGTGCCGGCTTCAATGCCTCGGTGCGCAGCCTGGTGCCATTGGCGCCGCCGGACCAGCGTGGCGCCTTGATGGCCACCTTCTTTGTGCTGTCCTATCTTGCCTTCAGCGTGCCGGCCCTGCTGGCGGGTTTGGCCACCGGACGCTTCGGCCTTGAGCCGACGGCGCTGGGTTACGGCGTGGTGCTGCTACTGCTGTGCGCCCTGGCGGCCTGGCGTCTTGGCAAACCGCTGCCGACCCAGGCCCCTGCAACGGCTTGACGGACGCCAACGCCCGGCGGCTGGCACACAGCCGCCGGGTGACCGGCTCACCGGGTCGGCTGCTTGATCACCGCGCCGGCCTTGCACACCGCCGGGTTGAACTGCGTCGAGCCGGCCGCGCCGTTGCCACCGGTGTAGCCGGCAGCAGGTGTCCATTCATTGACGAGCGGGGCATTTGCGCCGCCGAAGTCCGACACACTCATGGCGGTGAAACGCGTCTGCCATGCCGAGCCGTGTGGGGTGCTGAACAGCTGCAGGCGCGCCAGGCCGCCGTGGCCCGTCGGGATGTTGACGGCATAGGTGGCGAAATTGTCGCCGCTGGTCACGTCCTTGGCGCCGGGCTTGTAGCCGGTGGCGTCATTGGGCTTGTTCCAGTCGCGATAGCCCACCGGCAGCAGATGCCGCAGCACGGTGCCGTCCGCATAGGTAACCACCAGCGTGTAGTCGCAGCCATTGCTGAGGCAGTAATAGCCGCTCCAGCCGCCGGGCTTGTCACTCAGGATCAGGTCCAGGTCGCCCTGCACGGTCGGGTCGATCTGGCGCGGCAGGTTGCCCGTCCAGGCGGATGTCACCGCCAGGGTGCTGGCTGTTGGCGCCAGGTTGAAATGGGAGACCGTGCCGATCACCGTCTGCACCGATTGATCGAGCTTCAGCACGTCCGTGCCCGAGCGCGCGCGGTCATCGCTGGAGGCCTTCTCAAAGGCACCCGTGCTGCGGTTCCAGCGCTTGTAGCCGCCATCCATCGAGGCGTCGGGGAAGAGCTTGTCCAGGAAGCCCTGCTGCATGATGGCGGCCTGGTAATCGGAGAAGGCATTCCAGCGGTAGAGCGACGCGTTGCGGTCGTCGTCACCCCCTGACATTGGCGTGCGCTGGTAGCAGACGCCATTGACCGTGCGGCCATCACAGGACTGTCCGCTGAACTCCAGCGTGGTCAGCAACTGGTTGCGAATGCTGTCATACCCCCAGGTCGAGCCGCTCTTGGTGCCCATGGGATACGGATCGTCGCCAGCCGCAGCGGCTGAATCCGCATGGGGCAGGCCATAGGCGTGTCCCATCTCATGGTTGAAGATCGCCGAATAGATGGTGTCGGGCCGGTAATCGCCGCCCGAGACGGCCACGCCGCCACCCCCGAGGCCGCCGCCGGTCGAGGCGGCCACCTGGCGGCCATCGGCCACGGTCTGCACGAACCCATAAAAGCCGGCTGCGAACGAGCCGTCGCGGTTGGCCGTCCAGCCGCGCATGTCGCCCAGCAGGCGCAGCACCCGGGCATTGGTATCTCCTTCGATGGCGCGGTAATCCGCCCATGAAGCGACGCTCATGGCCGGGTAGCAGAACTTGTCGTCGTTGCGCCCCGGGATGGCCAGGCGGTCCAGCGTCACGGCGCCGGTCACCCGGGTGTCCAGCGCGGCGATGGGGAGCTTCTCCCGATATTCCTGGTCAATGGCATAGGTGCCGGTGGCGGCCTTGCCGAGCTTGAAGTCCGCAATGACCGACTGTTCTGGCCGGGCGCCGAACAGATAGACAGGCACGGTGTGATGCTTGAGCGTCGTTGCCGGGGTCACCGTCAGCGCGATGCTGCGCGGCGAGGAGAAATCGACCTGGCCCACGTCGATGGTGGTGCCCGTCTGCACCCACTCGCGCGGCAGCAGCACGCTGTACTTGACCGTCGAGTAGCGTGCGCCCGCGCTGTCGGTGGCGGGAAGCTGGCCGGGGGCGTTCATGGTCAAGGGGCCCAGCGTGCGGCCATCCGCGGTCCTGGCGCGCACGACCAAGGTCGTGACGGTGCTGGCCGGCTCGAGCATCAGCAGCGCGGCACGGTTGGCCACCAGCGTCAGGGTGCGGCTGCTGCCCTTCTTCGCTTCGTTGGGCGACTGCATGACGCGGCCCGAGGGAGGGATGACATGCGTCTGTGCCAATTCGACGCCGCGGAGCTCGGGGGTTGGTGCAGGTGCAGGTGCAGGTGCAGGTGCAGGTGCAGGTGCAGGTGCAGGTGCTGGTGCTGGTGCAGGTCCAGGCGCGGGCGCGGGTCCAGGCGCCGGTGCCGGAGCCGGTGCAGGTGCCGGTGCAGGTGCCGGTGCTGGAGTCGGCGCAGGCGCAGGCGCAGGTGCGGGCGCCGGTGCTGGCGATCCCGCCGGTGCGGGCGCAGGGGTTTCACTGCTCTTGTCCGAGCCGCCGCCACAGGCGACCAGCGCGGCAGCAGCCATCAATGCGGCAATGCGGGAAGGCGGTGGGGGGCAGAATCGAATCATGGCGGTGAAAGGAAGGAACCGGGCCGCGATGATCCTCGAATGCGCTTTACAAATCAGCTATGTGGGAGTGGATTTACACCTGATTTCGTCTCCTTCCGTAAGCGGATGCCGAGCACAGCCGCAATGGATGGCGAGGAACGAAGCTCTGCATAATGGGCTCGCGCACAGTGGTGCATCACTCGTCAGCGTCGAGCCATTACAAAGGAGCCGCCATGTTCTCTCACATCTTTATTGGCGTGACCGACTTTGCGAGGGCCATGGCGTTCTACAGCCCGCTGATGGATGTCATCGGCGTGCGGCAACGGTTCTGTGATTTGACCCGGCCCTGGGCAGGATGGGAGTCCTTGCCGGGCCCCCGACCGCTGTTCCTCATCGGCACGCCGCACGATGGCCACTCCGCTTCCGCGGGCAATGGCACGATGGTCGCCTTCTCCGTCGACTCACGCGAGCAGGTCGATGCCGCCTACGCATTGGCCCTGGGCAGTGGCGGCTGCGACGAAGGCGCTCCGGGGCTGCGCCCGCAGTACCACGAGCACTACTACGGCGCCTACTTCAGGGACCCGGACGGCAACAAGCTCTGCGTGGTGTGCCACGCGTTCCATCCAGCCGCTCACTCCCCCGGGGAGTTCCCGGGGAATTGAGGCGGCACCGCAGAGCCGGCCCGCCCCCTTGGAATCACCGGCAGACGTTGCTGTCCACCGCCGAGCCGTCCCACAGGCGTTTGAGGTTGTTGTATTTGTCCTGCGAGACGCTTTGCCAATCGTCCTGCAGCAGGCCGCCGGTGTCCCCGGAGTTGGGGTTCCAGGACCAGTAGAAGAAGTTGCGAACGCCCTTGCACTTGAGCCAGTCCACGAACTTGATCTGCCACTGCCGGTCCTTGTCCACGAACTTGCCGCCAAACTCGCCCAGCACCACGGCATATTGGCCCATGAAGCGCCCCAGCTGGTTCTGCCAGATGGCCGGCATGTTGCTCGGGAAGCTCGTGCCGTCAGCGAAGTAGGGCTGCGCGCTCACTGAAGGCCCGTAGATGTGGGGCGACAGCACCAGCTGGCTGCGCGGGATCGACGAATCGATGGGATAGCAGGCGACCGGCTCCAGGTTGCCGCCCCACCAGTGGGCATCGGGGTTCTCGCAGCGGCCACCGTTGTCGGAAACCCCCTCCACGAACACCAGCAACTTGGCATTGCTGGCCAGCACGGCACTGCCTGCCCGCTGCGCCGCCAGCCGCCAGTCATTGCTCGGGTCTCCCGTGCCCCAGAAAGCGCCAGTGCCGCCACTGCTGTGCGGTTCGTTCTTCAGGTCAATGGCAAAAACGTTGGGCACGTCCTTGTAGCGATTGGCCACGAACTGCAGGTCCGCCACCCATTGGTCCAGCGTATAGCCGGCAATCTGAGGCGTCGTGGAGATGGCATTGCAATCCGGGCGGTGATGGTCCAGCAGCACATAGAAGCCCTGGGTGGCGAACTCCGCCACCACCCGGTCCAGCACCTGCAGGGGCGTCTTGTTGGCCAGGTCCGGATTCACGCTGGTGTTCAGTGCGCTGCCGGGCCGCCCCGTCGAGTGCAAGGTCATGGGGCAGAAGGGAAGCCGCACGGCATTCAGGCCCAGCGACTTCATCTGCGTGATCATGTCCTTGTAGTTGCGCTGCCAAAGCCCGTGTGCAACAAGGTCCGGCGTCTCGAACCCGAACCAGTTCACGCCGCGCAGGGAGATCACCGCTCCCTTTGCATCGAGGATGCGGCCGTCGCTGGCGACGCTGAAGGGCAGGGAGAACTCACCCGTCGCCGGGACTGAGAGGTCGCTTGCGGGTGCGGGTGCGGGTGCGGGTGTCGGTGCAGGTGCAGGTGCAGGTGCGGGTGCGGGTGCGGGTGCGGGTGCGGGTGCAGGCGCGGGTGCCGGTGCAGGTGCAGGTGCAGGTGCAGGTGCAGGCGCGGGCGCGGGTGCAGGTGCGGGTGCCGGAGCGGGTGCTGGCGCTGGGGTTGGTGCGGGCGCAGGCGCGGGAGCAGGCGCCGGCGAAGGGGCAGGTGTCGCCACCGGGGGCGCCGGAGCGGCCCCCGCCGGTTCTTCTGTCTTGTCGCCCCCGCCACCACAGGCGGACAGGGATGCCGCCAGCAACACCGCCAGACCAGCACGCAGGGAAGGAGGGGACGGCGGACGGAGACAAGTCATGGCGCAAGGCGAAGTCAGGGTGAACAGGGCCGGGATGTTCCCTGAACGCGCATGAGCACATCGTCACATTGTGTCGATGGACCCGGCCAATTCGTCTCCATTGGTAAGCGTGACAACCAGGCGGCTTTCCACGATGACAGTCCTGCGACGTCGGCGTAACACCACTGTTTCATGGGACAGCGCACCGATGGCGCGGGCCCGGGGGCCACGCTGACACCAAGCGTTCACCCAACTGTCAAACGCACTTCCGAAGATGCAGCCCGCTCAGTGCTGCGCGCCCGGTGTCCCGGCCGCCTGCAGCCGAACAGGTCCGACGTTCAGGAGTTCTCATGTACCCACGCTTCTTCTCGTCCGCCCGCCTGGCCGTCACGCTGGCCCTGTCGCTTGTCGCGTCGCTCGCCTCGGCGACGGTGTTGACCTTCGACGATCTCGGGGATGACGGCCTCGTGCCGGCGAACTACGGTGGCCTGGACTGGTCCGGCAGCAGCTGGTTCCAGTACGCCGGTGAACAGGCGCCTTTCACGGCCCACAGTGGTGAGCGCCGGGCCACCCTGGGTTGGGACGGCAGCGCCGACACCAGCGCCATCGGCTTCGGCACGGCCAGCCGCTTTGGCGGCGCGTGGTTCGCCGGCTACGAGGGCGTGTCCGTCAGCATCGACCTCTACAGCGGCGGCACGCTGGTGGCCAGCACCGCGACGCTCGACCTGGGCGCCTCGCCCGTCTTCCTGGCCTCCAGCTACACCGGCCTGGTGGACCGCCTGGTCTTCCGCAGCAATGACCCGGCCAACTTCGTCATGGACGACCTGACCTTCACCAGCGCGGTGCCGGAACCGGCCACCGGTGCCCTTGTCCTGGCCGGCCTGGGCCTGGTCATCTTCGTCGCGCGCCGTCGCCGTCCCGTCTGATCACAAGGAGCCACGCCATGTCGCAGCCCACCACCCCGCCCCGCCGACAGTTCCTGCGTGCGATGGCCAGCACGGCAGGCGCCACCGCCGCCCTGGCCAGCTTTCCGCCGTCCATTGCCCGAGCACTGTCCATCCCCGCGGCCCGTCGCACCGGCACGCTCAGGGATGTCGAGCACATCGTCATCCTCACGCAGGAGAACCGGTCCTTCGACCACTACTTCGGCACGCTCAACGGTGTGCGCGGATTTGCCGACCCGTTCCCGATTCCGGTGGCGGACCAGGCCGGCGCCGGCATTGCGGGCAAGACGGTGTGGACGCAGCCGACGGCGACGGGCAGTACCGTCCCCGCCATTGCACCGTTTCACCTCAATACGGCCCAGAATTTCGCGGTGATGCGCGTCAGCGGCACGCCGCACTCATGGACCGACGCCCAGGCCGCCTGGGACCAGGGCCGCATGAATGCCTGGCCGCGCGCCAAGCAGAACCATTCGATGGGTCATTTCGAATCCACCGACCTGCCTTTCCAATATGCGCTGGCCAATGCCTTCACCCTGTGTGACGCCTATCACTGCGCCACCCAGACGGGCACCAATACCAACCGTCTCTTCCTGTGGTCCGGCACCAATGACCCGCTGCGCAAAGGCAACGGCCCCTCCACCGACAACAGCCACGACTGGTTCAACGCCAACCCGGCGGATGACTACACCTGGACCACCTACCCGGAGCGCCTGCAGGCCGCCGGCATCAGCTGGCAGGTCTACCAGAACATGGCGGACAACTTCACCGACAACCCGCTGGCCGGCTTCAAGCCCTACCGGGATGCGTGGTACCAACGCCCCGGCTATTCACAAGCGCTGAAGGACCGCGGCATCTCCACGCGCGACCTGGACCTGCTGCGCGATGACGTGGTGAACAACCGTCTCCCGCAGGTGTCCTGGATCGTGGCCACGGCGGAAGGCTCGGAGCATCCCGGCCCTTCCAGCCCGGCGCAAGGCGCGGACTACACCGCCCGCGTGCTGGACGCACTGACGGCCAATCCGGAGGTCTGGAGCAAGACCGTCTTGTTCATCAATTTCGACGAGAACGACGGATTCTTCGACCATGTGCCGCCGCCGGCCGCCCCCAGCTATGTCAGCTGGCATGCGGACCCGGCACAGGCCGTGCTGGCCGGCGCCTCGACGGTGGACACGACGGGCGAATACAACGAGATCCTCAACGGGTCGGCTCCCCAATACCTGCACCGGCCCTACGGCATGGGGCCGCGTGTGCCGATGTATGTGGTGTCGCCGTGGAGCAAGGGCGGCTGGGTGAACTCCCAGGTGGCGGACCACACGTCGGTCCTGCGCTTCGTGGAGGCGCGCTTCGGTGTGATGGAACCCAATATCAGCGCATGGCGCCGTGCGGTGGCGGGCGACCTGACCTCCTGCTTCAACTTCGCCGACCCGGAAGACAGCGAGTTCTTCTCGCGCCTGCCCGCCACGATCACCCTGGCCAACAGGGCCCGCGCGCTGCCCAGCACCACCACGCCGCCCACGCCGGGCAGCGTGGTCGCTCCGCGCCAGGCGGCGGGCGTCCGGCCGGCGCGTCCCCTGCCCTACGACCTGCAGGTCAACGCCCGTGTTGCGCCCAGCCCGGTGCTGGGCGCCACGCAGGTCATGGTCAGCTTCGACAACACCGGCAAGGCCGCTGCCGTGTTCCACGTCTACGACCGCCTGCGCCTGTCGGAAGTGCCCCGCCGCTACACGGTGGAAGCCGGCAAGCAGTTGCTGGGCAGCTTCACGCCGTCCACGACGGGCGCCTATGACCTGTGGGTGGTGGGGCCGAACGGCTTCCACCGCCATCTGGCGGGTAACGCGCGCCGTGCGGCCGCAGCGGGTCAACCCAACCCGGAAGTCACGGCGCGCGCGGAACCGGCCACCGGCGAACTGGTGCTCACGCTCAGCAACAGTGGCCCCGTGGCCGCCACCTTCACGCTGGTGCACAACAAGTATCGGCAGGTGCCCGCCCAGTCCGTCAATGTGCCGGCCCGCAGCACCAGCGTGCTGCGCCTGCCGGTGGCCACGAGCGCGCACTGGTACGACGTGTCGCTGCGCGTGGGCGGCCAGGCGGATTTCCTTCGCCGGCTCGCAGGGCACATCGAAACCGGCTTGCCCTCGGTGTCCGACCCGGCCATGGAAGGTGCAGCCGTGACGGAGCAGTTGCGCATCACGGGCTGACGCGCGCGCCGGGCCGCTGCGCGACGCGTGCAGGAGGGCCCGGCGACGCTCGCCGCAATGAGCGCTTGCACAGCGCCTTCAAGCGGTTAACATCCACCCCGCCTTGGGTGCGTTCATTCCTGCCGGAATGAACGTTAAACGGGAAACCGGTGACGCCGTCAGATTGCAAAGTCTGACGGCCATTCCGGTGCAGCCCCCGCTGCTGTAAGCCAGACGACCCTGCATACCAGCCACTGTGAATCTCACGGGAAGGCGCAGGAGAGGATGACGGCGAGCCAGAATACCGGCCCGATGGCGAGATGTCAGCACCATTCCCCGGGGCGAGGGAAGCCGCTGTCGGCATTGCACGGCCATCGCTGGCCGTGCGCGTGCTGATGTTGCCGCCATAGCTCCCGTTGATTGGTATCTGGTTGAACCATTCGACGGGAGGTATCGAATGCACATCATGGAGGGCTTCCTGCCTTTCAGGCATGCGCTTGCGTGGACGGCTGCGTCCGCACCTTTTCTGGCCTTTGGCCTGGCTTCGGTCAGCCGCCACCTGCGCGCGCATCCGCAGCAGCGGATGCTGCTTGGCGTCAGTTGCGCCTTCGCCTTCCTGCTGTCGGCGCTCAAGCTGCCCTCGGTGACCGGGAGTTGCTCGCACCCCACCGGCGTCGGCCTGGGTGCGCTGCTGTTCGGGCCGGTGGCCATGGTGCCGGTGGGCTTCGTGGTGTTGCTGTTCCAGGCGCTCCTGATGGCGCACGGCGGGCTGACGACCCTGGGCGCCAACGTGTTCTCCATGGCCATCGTCGGCCCGTTCACCGCCTACGGCGTCTTCCGCCTGGGCTGCGCACTGGGGCTGGGCCGCAGCGGGGCCGTGTTCATGGCCGCCTGCCTGGGTGACCTGGCCACCTATGTCACCACCTCCTTCCAGCTGGCGCTCGCCTTCCCCGATCCCGTGGGCGGCACCTGGGTCTCGTTCGAGAAGTTCGCCGGCATTTTTGCGCTGACGCAGTTGCCACTGGCCATCACGGAGGGCCTGCTCACCGTGCTCGTGGTCAATGCCATGGCGCAGTTCAATGCCCATGAGCTGCGGCTGATGCCCGTACTGGCCTATCCGCGAAGGAGCGCGCCATGAGCCGCAAGACCTGGATGTTGCTGGCAGCCGTCGTGCTGCTGACCGTGTTGCCCCTGCTGTGGAGCGCCACGCCCGGGGCGGAGCATGCCACTGCGGCCGACGGCGCCGGTGAGCGGTTCGAAGGCGCCGATGCCCGCGCCCAGCGCGCCATCACGCAGATCGCGCCGCACTATCAGCCCTGGTTCAGGCCGGTGCTGGAGCCCTCCAGCAATGAGATCGCCTCCCTGCTGTTTGCCTTGCAGGCGGCGTTTGGCGCCGGCGTCATCGGCTATTGGCTGGGCTTCTCCAGGGCCCGCGCGGCGCAGCATCGTGACGATTGAACAGCTGGCCTACGCCAGCCGGTGGCGTCACGCAGCACCACCGGCCAAGGCGCTGTTCTGCGTCTGTGCCATGGCCGCTGCCTGGCTGGCCAGAGCGCCCGCCGTGGACCTGGTGCTGGCCGTGCTGCTGACCGTCGTCACGGTCCTTGGCGGTGGCATCAGGCTGCGAAGCTATGCGCGCGTGGCGCTGGCGCCGCTGGGCTTCCTGACCGCCTCCTGCCTCACGATGCTGGTGTCCGTGGTCCCCGTGGACGGTGGGATGCAGTGGCGCCTGGCTCCGGAGCTGTTGCCCCAGCTGCTGGGCGTGGCCTGCCGCGCCGCGGCCCTGTGCGCGGCCCTGTTCCTGCTGGTGCTGACCACGCCGCTGGGCGATCTGCTGGGTCTGCTGCGCCGGCTGCACGTCCCAGCCGTGCTGCTTGACCTCATGGTGGTGGCCTACCGCATGCAGTCGGTGCTGAGGGAGTGCTTTGCTGACGGCCTCACCGCCCAGCGTGCGCGGCTCGGCCATGCCGGGGGGCGCCAGCGCTTGCGGTCCGTGTCCCTGCTCATCGGCCAGTTGGCGGTGCAGTGCTGGGCGCGGGCCAGCGCGCTGCAGGCGGCCGCCGACGCTCGCAACCTCGACGGACCTTTGCGCTTCTTGCCGGCGCGCTTTCCGCACTGGCGCCGTGAATGCCTGGTGGCCGGTCTCTGCGGTCTGGCCCTGATGCTGGGAGCCGCAGCATGACGGCGCTGATGGAACTGGTGTCGGTGAGCTATCGCTATCCCGATGGCAGCGTGGGCCTGCGAGCCTGCGACGTCCAGCTGCGCGCTGGCGCGCGCCACGCTTTGCTCGGCGCGAACGGCGCTGGCAAGACCACCTTGATGCAACATCTCAACGGGCTGCTGCGGCCCGAGTCCGGCCACCTGCGCTGGCGGGGTGAGCCGGTGCGCCATGACCGCGCGGGCCTGCGCGCGCTGCGCGAGCAGGTGGGCATGGTGTTTCAGAACCCGGATCGGCAGCTCTTTTGTGCCCATGTGGAAGAAGACGTGTCCTTCGGTCCTCTGAACCTGGGGCTGGCGGAGGACGAGGTCCGTGATCGGGTCGCACAGGCGCTGACGCAGGTCGGTCTGCACAGCCATGCCAGGACGCCCGTGCACCACCTCAGCTTCGGACAGAAAAAGCGGGTGTGCCTGGCCGGCGTGCTGGCCATGCGGCCGAGCTTGCTGGTGCTGGACGAGCCCATGGCCGGGCTGGACGCCCCCATGCAAAGTGACCTGCAGCACCTACTGGATGGCCTGGTGGCGGACGGCGTCACGGTGCTGCTGTCGACGCATGACGCCGCTTTTGCCGCCGCCTGGGCGGACGAGCTTCACATCATGGAAGCGGGGCGCTGCCGCCTGCAGGCACCGGTGTCGCGGCTGCTGGCCTGCCCGCAGGCCTGGCATGACGCGGGACAGCCCTTGCCTGACGTCGTCGCCCTGCATGCTGAATTGGCGGCGCGGGGCCTGCTGCCGGCCCACCCCCTGCCGCGCTCGATGGCTCAGCTGCTCAACGCCGTGCGCGCACTTCCCACACCCATTGACCAGGAGCGCCTGCTGCATGAAACCTGATACCCCAGGCACCGTCTGGTTCGTGGGCGCCGGCCCGGGCGACCCGGAACTGATCACCGTCAAGGGCCAGAAGCTGCTGGCCGAGGCCGGCGCCGTGCTGTTCGCCGGCTCGCTGGTGGACCGCGCCGCCACGGCTTATGCCCCGGCGCATTGCGATATCCGCGATTCCAAGGACATGACGCTGGAGGCCATGAGCGAGTGGCTGGTGACGCGCGCCCATCGGCACGGCACGGTGGTGCGCCTGCAGACGGGCGACCCGTCGCTTTATGGGGCCCTCATCGAGATGGCGAGGCCCCTGGACGCCGCGGGCGTGCCGTGGCGCGTCGTGCCCGGCGTGTCCTCCGCCATGGCTTCCATGGCGGCGGCGGGCGAATCCATGACGCTGCCCGAGGTCACCCAGACCGTGATCCTCACCCGCGTCGAGGGCCGTACGCCGATGCCCGACGGCGAGGACCTCGCCACACTGGCGGCCCATCGCACGACCTTGTGCATCTTCCTGTCCATCACCCTGCTGCACAAGGTCGAGGCTGCCCTGCGAGAGGCCGGCTGGCCGGACGATGCGCCCATGCTCGTCGTGCACAAGGCCAGCTGGCCGGGCGAGGAGCTGGTGCTGCGCGGCACCCTGGCCGACATCAAGCAGCGCTGCCGCGAGGCCGGCGTGGTGAGCCAGGCCATGATCATCGCCAGCCCCACGCTGGGCGCGCGGCACTGGGAGACGCTGGCCCGTTCCAAGCTTTACGACCCCACCTTCACCCATCGCTTTCGAAAGGCCACCGCATGATCCGCGCCGACGACACCATTTTGATTGTGGGCCACGGCTCCCGCGCAGAGGCAGGCAACCAGGAGATCCTGCGGTTCGCCGACCAGTGGCGCGCTCGTCAGCCCGACTGGCGTATCGACGTGTGCTTCATCGAATTCGCCGCGCCCGCGCTGGCGGAGGGCCTGGCAGCAGCCGCGCGGCAGTCGCGGCGCGTGCTGGTCGTGCCGCTGATCCTGAATGCGGCCGGCCACGTCAAGATGGAGGTGCCCGAGGCCATCGAGCAAGCGCGGCTGGCCAGCCCTGCCACCGAGATCCTGCTGGCACCGCATCTCACGGCCTGCGACCCGGTGCTGGCCATCCTGCGGCGACGCCTGCGCCAGGCCATGCAGGCACTGGACATGCCGGACCCCATCACCACCGGTGTCGTGCTGCTCGGACGCGGCTCGTCCGACCGCGGCGCCAACGGCGACATGGCCCGCATGGCGCGCTGGTTGCTGGAGGTGGGTGACCATGAACTGGTGGACCTGGCCTTTACCGGCATCACCTGGCCGCGCCTGGAGCGGGTGGTGCAGCGCCAGGCTTTGCTGGGCATGCGACAGATCGTGGTGCTGCCTTACTACCTCTACACGGGGACGCTGATGCAGCGCATCCATCGCCAGGTGGCGCATCTGCGCGTGCAGTACCCGCAGCTGCGATTCCATTGCACCGACCACTTCGGCTTCGAGCCGGAGATCTTTGAAGTGATGACCCAGCGCGTGCTGGATCTGGACGAACACTTGCCCGACAGCCGCCTGCCCTGCGACGGCTGCAGCTACCGCGAACTGGCGCATGACGCTGGACATGGTCACTCCCACGCGCACACGCATACGCATACGCCTGCGCCCACCCATGAGCCGGCCGGTGCGCCCCACGCAGCCGGGCAACCCATCGCCGTGCATCTGCATGCGCTCGCGCAGGGTGAGCCCGCATGAGCAGCGTCAACGTCGTCACCGAGCAACTGACCCGCGCCGGCCAGGCCATCGAGCACGACAGCTTTTCCATCATCGATGCCGAGGCGGGGCCGCACGCCTACACGGCCGAGCAATGGGCCATCGTCCGCCGCATGATCCATGCCAATGCCGACTTTGACTTCAATGGCCTGACCGACTTTCACCCGGAGGCCATCACCCACGGCGTGCAGGCCCTGCTGCGCGGAGGCGCCCCGGTGGTCGCTGACGTGGAGATGATCTGCTCCGGGCTGTCCCGTCCCCGGCTGCAGCACTTCGGCATGAAAGCCTGGCAGTTCATCAGTGACGAGGATGTCATCGCGGCAGCGCAGGCGGAAGACACCACGCGCGCGGTCCAGGCCATGCGCAAGGCATGGCGCCTAGGGCTGCTGGACGGCGCCATCGTCGGCATTGGCAACGCCCCGACAGCACTGATCGAACTGGTGCGCCTGATCCGCGATGAAGGTGTGCGTCCAGCGCTGGTGGTCGGCATGCCGGTGGGCTTTGTGTCGGCCAGCGAATCCAAGGACCTGATGGCGCAGGTGCAGGCCGTGCCCTGGGTCGTCATCCGTGGCCGCAAGGGCGGCTCAACCTTGGTGGTGGCCGCCCTGCATGCCCTGCTGGCCCTGGCCGAAGCGCATCAGCGCTCGGCAGCCTACCGCCCCGCAGGAGCCGATGCATGAAGGAGGACGGTCCGTCGGCCACGCGCGGCACCCGGACCGGCTTCACCACCGGTGCCTGTGCGGCGGCGGCAGCACGTGCGGCCGTGATGGGCCTGGTGAGCGGCGAGGTGCCGGCGCGCGTCGAGAGCCTGCTGCCCAATGGCCAGCGGGTCTGGTTCGATGTGCATGACGGCCGTTGCCAGGGGGACCGGGCCCACGCCATGGTCGTCAAGTTCGCGGGTGACGACCCGGACTGCACCGATGGCGCCCACCTGACGGTGGATCTCCAACTGCTGCCCGGCCAGGCGCGTGCAGTGACCTTCCACGCCGGTGAGGGCGTCGGCACGGTGACCATGCCTGGCCTCGGCCTGGAGGTGGGCGGACCCGCCATCAATCCGGTGCCACGCCGCAACATCGCCGATAACTTGCAGGAGGCCGCCCCGGCCCTGCTGGCCGCCCACGGCATTGCCGTCACCATCAGCGTGCCAAGCGGGCTGGAGATGGCGCGCAAGACCACCAACGCGCGCCTGGGCATCCTGGGCGGTATCAGCATCCTGGGCACCACCGGCATCGTCAAGCCCTACTCGACCGCGGCCTGGCGGGCCAGCGTGGTGCAGGGCATCCAGGTCGCCGCCACCGTCGGCCACGGGCTGGTGGCATTGACCACCGGGGGACGCACCGAAAGCTTCGCCATCGCCTCCCTGCGCGCGGAGCGGCCGGACCTGCCTCAGGCCTGCTTCATCCAGATGGGCGACTTCCTGCGCTATGCCCTGGACGAGGTGGTGGCCCAGGCAATTCCGCTCGTGGTGCTGGCGGTGATGGTGGGCAAGCTGACGAAGATCGCGCAGGGGGAGACGATCACCCATGCCAATCGCAACGTCGTGGACACCGACCTTGTCGCCGACATTGCCCGCCGCATCGGCGCCAGCGCTGAGGACTGTGCCGCCATCGCGGCCGCCGAGACCGCCCGCTTCGGTGCGGAACTGATGGTCGAACGCGGATTGGGAGACGCCTTCCACCGGGCGCTGGCCCAGGCCGCCATCGACACCCTGCTGGCGCCGGATCGTTACGACCATGCCTTCGCGCTGCGAGTGATGGTCTGTGACTTCAATGGGCAGTGCGTGGCGGACATCTCCTCCGCGCCGGCCCCGCCCCGCGCGCGTCCTGCCACGGCCGGCCGCACCGGCATCGAGCACCTGCTGGATGCCGACACGGCCGCCGACCTCTGAAGACCATGCCGGACCGGCCCGCGCGCCCCACATCAACGTACCCGAGCCTTATTCACAGGCCGGCGTGCCACGACGACCACCAAGGACTTGCGTGAACGATCCCATTCCCTGCCACATCATCGGCGTCCTGGACGACGGCATGGCCAGCCTCGGTGCCACGGCCGGCGCGCTGATCCGCTCGGCGGACGTCATCATCGGTGCCACCCGAACGCTGTCGCTGTTCGCGGGCCATATCAAACACGGCGCCGTGCAGCATGACCTCACGGGCGCCCTCGCCCAGGTGCCCGACTGGGTGCGAGAGGCGCGCGAGCAGCGCCATTGCTGCGTCGTCCTGGCCACTGGTGACCCGCTGTGCCATGGCATCGCGCCCTATCTCGCCCAGCACCTGTGCATCGACGCGCTGCAGATCCACCCGAATCTCTCCACCCTGCAACTGGCGTGCGCACGCATCGGCCTGGCCTGGCAGGATGCCCGCATCGTGTCCGCGCATGGCAAGGATGCGGGTGAATGGGTGCGGGGGAGCCCACCGTCGCACGGGCTCTACCCACTCGCCCAGGCCTTGCGTGCGCATGACCGGCTGCTCGTGCTGACCAGCCCGGCCAACGGTCCGGACCGCATCGCGCGCCTGCTGCTCGCCGAAGGACTGGGAAGCGATTTCCACATGGCCGTGGCGGAGCGGCTGCTGCAGGCGCAGGAGCGCGTGCTGCCGCAGTTGAGCCCGGACGCGGCCGCCACCATGGCCTTCGCCGAGCTCAATGTCGTGCTGCTGTGGCGCCAGCTGCCGGCACCGAACCCGGTCCGGTTCGGGCTGGCGGACGCTGCCTACCACCAGCGGCAGCCGGACAAGGGCCTGATCACCAAGCAGGAAGTGCGTGCGGTGAGCCTGGCCCGCCTGCAGCTCAGGGCCGACAGCATGGTGTGGGACATCGGCGCCGGCTCCGGGTCGGTCGGCCTGGAAGCCGCGCGGCTGTGCCCGCTGGGGCATGTGCATGCCATCGAGAAGAACGAGGCGGACGTGGCCATCGCTCGCCGCAACCATGAAGCGTTTGGTGTCAGCAACTACACGCTGGTGTGGGGCCGAGCGCCCGATGGGCTCGCGGCCTGGCCGGCGCCAGACGCTGTGTTCATCGGCGGTTCCGGCGGTGAACTGGCCCAGCTGATCGGCATGGTGCTGGACCGCCTTCGGCCTGGAGGCCGGCTGGTGATGAACTTCGTGACGCTGGAGAACCTGGCCACCGCCACGGCAGCGCTACAGGCGCTGGCCGACCAGGGCGTGGCCTGGGACGTGCTGCAGATCCAGGCCTCTCGCAGCAAGCCCATCCTGCACATGCACCGCATGGTGGCGGAGAACCCCGTCTGGGTCGTGTGCGCCTGGCGCGACGAGGGCACGGCGCCCGCCCTGCCGGCGACGGAGGCCGACCATGCATGAGTCCGTGGCACTGCCGCCCTGCGGCACGCTGTGGGGCGTCTCGCTGGGCCCTGGCGATCCCGGCCTCATCACGCGCGCGGCCTGGCAAGCGCTGCAGCGTCCGCAGGCGGTATGGGTCTATCCGGCGCGCAGCGGCAAGACGCCCAGTTATGCCCTGGACATCGCCACCCGCGCCGGGCTCACGCCGCCGGGCCCGCATGCGCAGCTGCTGTTCCCCATGACCCATGACGGTGACAAGCTGGCGCGCGCCTGGCTGCGCGCCGCGCAAACCGTGTTGCCCTGGCTGCTCGCGGGGCAGGACGTGCTGTTCTTGGTGGAAGGCGATGCGAGCACCTATGCCACCTTCGGCCATCTCGCGCGCACCGTGCGCGCGTTGTCGCCGCAGGTGAAGGTGGAGGTGATCGCGGGCGTCAACGCCTTCACTGCCGCGTGCGCCAGCGTCGGCGCCCCCCTGGCGGAACAGGACGACACCGTAGCCATCGTGCCCGCTGCCTACGGCATCAGCGCGGTGGAACGTCTGCTGGCGGATTTCGACACGCTCGTGCTGCTGAAGATCAAGCCCTTGATCGACGATCTGCTGGACTGGCTGGAACACCGGGATCTGCTCGAAGGCGCCCATTTCATCGAACGGGTGGGTGCGCCCGACGAGCGCCAGCTGTCCGGCCCCGCGGTGCTGGGCCTGCGTGGCCAGAAGGTCAGCTACCTCTCGCTGCTGATCGTCAGGCATGCCGGACGGATCCGCGGCGAGCGCATCAAGGGCTGCCTGAAGAAAAGCCAGCCCTTGACCGAGCCGGGGCCGCGGTTGCAGCCGCAGCAGCGCTTGTCCTCTCATCCTGAGCAAACATCATGACCTCTACCGACGCCCCTCCCACTCCGACGATCACGCCAGCGCCGCTCGCCAGCGGCGCCGCTGCCGGCAGTGAACCGCGCCTCTGCCTGGTGGCCATCACCCGGCATGGCGCGGCCCACGCCGCACGGCTGGCTGCCGCCCTGCCCCAGGCGCATGTCTGCACCGCGCTCAAGTTCGCCGACGCGTTTGCCGGCCTGTCCAGCGCGGTGCAGGCGTACGACGGTGCATTGCGCGACCAGATCGCACCGCTGTTCGAGGCCTACGACCAGATCGTGTTCTTCGTGTCGCTCGGCGCGGTGGTCCGCCTCATCGCCCCGCATCTGAAGGACAAGGACGTCGACCCGGGCATCATCGTCGTCGATGACGCCGGCCAGTTCGTCATTCCCGTGCTGTCCGGGCATGTGGGAGGCGCGAACGCCTGGAGCGAACGCGTGGCTGACCTGATCGGCGCAACAGCCGTGCTGACGACCGCTTCCGATGTCGGCAAGACGATCCCCGTCGATATCCTGGGCCGCCATCTGGGCTGGCGGGTCGAGGCGCCCAAGATCAACATCACACGGGTGTCGGCGCACGTGGTGAATGGCGAACCCATTGCTTTCGTGCAGGAGGCCGGCAGCCGCCAGTGGTGGACGCGCCCGACGCCGGTACCGGCCAATGTCCACCAGTTTGATCGCCTGGACGCCGTGGACCTGGCGCGCTATGCCGCGGTGCTGTGGGTGACGGACGCGGAAGTGCCCGCCTCCTTGTGGGATCGGTTGCAGGAGCGGCTGGTGGTGTACCGGCCGCCGCTGGCGCCTGACGCCGCCCCGCCCGGAGCCGCGGCGTGACCCCCTCGACGGCCCGCCATGCGGCGATTGAGGCCCAGGGCACCCAGCCCATCACGCTGGGTGTGGGTTGCGACCGCGGCACCTCCATCGAGACGATCCAGGAGGCGGTGATGGCCGCCCTGGGCCAGGCCGGCGTGACGCCGCGGCAGGTGGTGGCCGTTGGCAGCATCTCGATCAAGGCGGACGAAGCCGGGCTGCTGGCCATGGCTGCCCAGCACGGGTGGCCGCTGCTGTTTTTCACACCGCAGGCACTGGCCGCCGTGCCGGTGCCCAACCCGTCAGAGACCGTGCGCCGGCACACGGGCACGCCGTCCGTCAGCGAGGCGGCCGCCCTGCTGGCTGCCGGCCCTGGCACGCCCGCCAGTGCGCTGCTGCTGGAGAAGTGGCGCCACCGGGGGCGCGACGGCCGACACGCCACCGTATCGATTGCAAGGAAGACCCCATGACACAGGACCTGGACCCGGGCACCCGCGCCCCACACGGAAAAATCATGCTGGTGGGCATCGGCCCAGGCAGCGTGGAGCATATGACGCAGCGCGCGCGGTCGGCCATCGAGGAGGCGGATGTCGTGATCGGCTACGTCACCTACATCAAGCTGGTGGCCGACCTGATCGAAGGCAAGGAAGTCATCCGCAAGTCCATGACGGAGGAACTGGATCGCGCGGTCAGCGCGCTGGAGGCCGCCCGGCAAGGCAAGAAGGTGGCACTGATTTCCTCCGGGGACGCTGGCGTCTACGGCATGGCCGGCCCGACCTACGAGGTGCTGTTCCAGGCCGGCTGGACACCCGATGATGCGGTGGCGGTGGAAATCATTCCCGGCGCCTCCGCCCTGAACAGCTGCGCCGCACTGGTCGGTGCACCGCTGACGCACGACTTCTGCGCCATCTCGCTGTCCGACCTGCTCACGCCGTGGCCCACCATCGCCCGCCGGCTGGACGCGGTGGCCCTGGCGGACTTCGTGGTGGCGCTCTATAACCCCAAGAGCGGCCGCCGCACCCGGCAGATCGTGGAGGCGCAGCGCCTGCTGCTGCGCCATCGGCGGCCGGACACGCCGGTGGCCATCGTCAAGAGCGGCTATCGGCGACGCCAGAACATCGTGTTCACCACGCTGGACCACATGGCGGATGCCGACATTGGCATGCTCAGCACCGTGCTCATCGGCAACAGCAACACCTTTGTTCGGCATGGCCTCATGGTGACGCCGCGTGGCTATGCCAACAAATACGACCTGGCCGCCGGCAGCACCCATGACGGCGAGCGCGCCGGCCGCTCCCTGTCCACCGGCCTGCTGGGCTGGCTGGAGCAACTCAGGCTCGAACATGCCGAGGGGGCCGACGCGGCTGATCTCGCCCGCCGGCACCGCCTGCCGGAGGACTACATTACCGCCGTGCTGGCCGAGCCGCTGGAGCCGGCCGAGACACAGACGCAAGCAGAGGAGGACGTGGCATGAGCGAGGCGGCAGTCATCAAGCCGAAGATCGGTGAATACCGGCGGCACATCCTGGTGTGCACCGGAGAGCGCTGCACCAGCGACGGCGCATCGCAGGCCTTGTTCGACAGCCTGGGCGACAAGTTCAAGGCCGCCGGGCTGACGGCCGGGCCGCTGCGGGTCAAGCGCACCCGGGCCAGTTGCTTCGCGGCCTGCAAGGGCGGCCCGATCGTCTGCGTCCAGCCCGATGGCACCTGGTACTACAACGTGACGCCCGAGAACATGGACCGCATCATCCAGGAGCATCTTTGCGAAGGGCGCCCGGTCGAGGAGCTGGTGTTCCATCAGGCGGGGGCCCCAGCGTGAGCGCAGAGATCGAGCTGGCGGCCGGCAGCGTGGCGCTGGTGGGCGCCGGACCCGGAGCGGCCGACCTGCTCACGCTGCGCGCCTGGCGCTGCCTGCAGCAGGCCGACGTGGTGCTGCATGACCTGCTCGTCAGTCCCGAGGTTCTGGCCCATGTCCCTGCGCGCGCAACCTGCATCGCGGTGGGCAAGGCAGGCGGCCGCCACAGCTGGGCGCAGAAGGACATCTGCGCCTTGATGGTCGAGAAGGCGCGTGCAGGATGCAGAGTGGTACGGCTGAAGGGTGGCGACCCCTTCATCTTCGGCCGAGGCGGCGAAGAGATGGATGCCTTGCTGGCCGAGGGCATCCCGGTCCAGGTCGTGCCCGGCATCACGGCGGCCGTGGGAGCCGCCGCCGGGCTGGGCTTCCCCCTGACGCACAGGGACCATGCGCACAGCTGCGTCTTCGTGACCGGCCACCTCCAGCACGATGGCCTGGCCCTGAACTGGGGCACCCTGGCACAGCCGCGGCAAACGGTGGTGATCTACATGGGCATGACCGGCGTGACCACCATTGCGCGAGAGCTGCTGGCGGCCGGGCAATCGGGCGACATGCCGGTGGCCATCGTCCGCTACGCCACCCGGCCGGAGCAGGAGGTGGTGGTGACGACCTTGTCCGAATTGCCCGGCACCGTGGCCTCACGCGCGCTGCTGCCGCCGGCACTGCTGGTGATCGGCACGGTCGTCCGCCTGCTGGCGCAGCCGGCGGAACGGCGCGCGGACTGACAGCGCTTGCCGGCGCCGTGGCCGCACCGGCCGCCGCGCCGTGTTCCCGCATCACCGAACCACCGCATCAGCCGATATCGCCTTCGAGTGGCGGCGCCGCCATGAGCATTGCCTCAAGCGGCCGCGCCTGGCGCCAACCCGTGCTCTCCAGCATGGGGCGGTCATAAAAGGCCGGCACCGGTCCGAGGCACAGCAAGCCGATGGGCTCGGACCCAGGTGGCAGGGCCAACGCCTGGGCGAGCTCGCCCGGGTCGAACATGGAGACCCAGCCCAGGCCCAGGTTCTCCGCGCGGGCGGCCAGCCACAGGTTCTGCACCGCGCAAGCGGCCGAACACCAGGCCATCTGGCGAGGCTGGCTCAGGCGGCCGAACACGGTGCCATCGTCGGGCGCCAGCACGATGGCCAGCAGCTCGGCGCAATCCCGCAGGCCTTCCACCTTCAAGGCCAGGAATTCCGCCTCGCGCTCACCCAGCGCAGCAGCAGTGCGCTGGCGCTCGGCCTCGACGATGGGCAGCAACCTCGCCCGCCAGGCAGGCGCGCTCAGGCGCATGAAGCGCCACGGCTGCATCAATCCGACGGAAGGTGCCGCATGGGCGGCGTGGAGCAGGCGCTGCAACTGGTCTTCCGGCAAGCGGTCCGAGGGCGTGAAATGGCGCATGTCTCGCCGCAGCGCAATGGCCCGGTAGACCGCTTCACGCTCGGCCGCGTTGAAAGCATGCGCATGCCCGGCGTCGCTGCCGCCAGCCGGGGCATCGTGCGCCTGCGGGTGACACGGCACCGGGCAGGCAGGAGAGTGCAGGTTCTGATTCATCGGTTGCCCGATTCTCGCGCCAGAACCGCACCCGCCCGGTGGACCGCTCGGGTCAGGCCTTCACGGACCGACGGCGCCACATCACCAGCAGGCCCGCGCCGGCCAGCAACATGGCATAGGTCGAGGGCTCCGGCACGGGAGCAGCCAGTTGCTCGAAGGCCAGTTGCTGCAGCGCGGTGGCCTGCGCCGTCGTGATGCCCAACTGCGCCGCCGAGGTTTCGTTGGCGCCCAGGCTGCGAGGGTCCAGCCCGGTGACGTGGCCAAAGATGGTCAACGCCTCCAGATAGCTGCCGTAAACACTGGCGTGGTAGTTGTCGTTGGCCCAGAGCTTCACCTTGCCGGCATCGATGCCGTCGTACGGATTGATGTCGGCAAAGCCCTGCGACATGGCCCGGTTCCAGGCCAGGCCGACCGGGATCACACCGTTGATGTTGTCGGAGGCCGCATCGGCCAGTTGGTAGCCCGCATTCACGTCCAGCGCCATCTGGTAGATGGACTGGCCATACCAGGCACCGGTGCTCGGATAGGTCTGGTCGGCGCGGGACCATGTGGCCAGCAGCTGCACGTCCACGTTGCTGTTCCTGGCCTTGAAGGTATCGGCCAGCAGGCCGGCGTACTGGACGAGCTTGGCGGGGTTGCCCGGATGGCTGGCGTCCAGCGTGCTGTAGCTCTGCAGCACCACCTTGTCCCAGGACTTGTCCAGCACGCCCAGCTTGTTCTTGTAGTGATAGTCCAGCCCCTGACCGCCCGCGGTTTCCAGGCTGACGTCATAGCTCAGGCCAGCCTGGACGGTGAAGGCCTTGAAGAGCGCGGGGATGCCGCCGATGCCCTCGTGGTTGAGATCGGTGACGGTGCCGGCATTCCAGTTCTTCACGGCAGAGCCTTCACCGTAGGTGAAGCTGTTGCCAACGAACAGGATGGTTTCCGCTTGGGCGGCACCCAGGGACAACGCCAGCGAAGCACCCAGCAGCATGCAGCGCAAGGGATTGCTCGTGGCGGAGGGACGTGCGTGTCGGTTCATGTGTCTTCCTCTTTGGACCGGACTGCGGTGAGTAGGGAGACCATCGATCCTGCCGAGCTGCCCTGCAATTGACAGTGGGGGGCGTCACCGCTGAGGGCGACAGTCCTGTCCCCTGCGTCCCGGCCCTGTTGGCGCCGGTCTTGCCCGGTGCGCCAGTCGCGCAGGGCTGCGCTGCGCCGTACGCCGTCGGTCAGCAGCCCATGGCGCTGAGATAGGTGGTCGGCGCATTCCTGCCCGGGCGAGCCTGGCTGGACAACACCAGCGCCTCATGCGAGCTGTTGGAGCCGCCGAGGTAGAACAGGAAGTCGGGCTTGCCGTCGCCGTCGAAGTCGCCGAGGGCGGCCAGCGTCACGTCCCAGCCGTAGCCGCCAAGGTCGTAGTCATAGCGCTGCCCATCGACCTCCAGGGTGAATTGCGTCCCTTCACCATAGGGGCGACCGTCCGCCGTGCGCAGGCCGTTTTGCAGCGTGAAGGCGTAGGGCAGCTCGCCGAGCTTGAGTTGAAAGCGAAACCCAAGCTCAGGCCTGAGCGTGGTCGTGCCATTCTTGAAGCGGTGCAGCGGCACTGCACCCCGCTTCCATTGAAGACCGGGGACGCGGACGTAAGCCGGTGTCGCCGACGTATCGGAGGTGCCGTCCGCGGGCGGCTGATCCGGGTTGCCGGCGGTGGTCTGCCCGGCCATGGCAACCTGGTCGAGGATGGGCTTGAGCAGCACCCTTGCCTCGGCAGGGAGCACGGGCGAGATATCGAGCGTCCCAGCCTTGTCGTTGATGCTCAATGCTGCCCATCCATCCATCGGCCATTGCGACGGACGCAGGTGCTCGAAGGGAGCGGGGACGAGGTAGGTGCCGACATCACCCCGCCACTCACCCAGCCGCAGCATCACCCCGGGGGGCTTGAGCGAGGGCTCTGCAGCCCAAGCGGACCAGCCCATTGCCAAGGCCGCAGCGGTGGCGACGGCAGCTACCATGCCACGCTTTGTGCCGGTTCGTGCAGTTGCACGGCGCGTTGTCCTCACGGGAGTCTCTTTCATGGAATTCAGTCAGACCACACCGATCCTGCGCATCTTCGATGAGGCGAAGGCATGCGAATTTTACGTGGGCTTCCTGGGCTTCTCGGTGGACTGGGACCATCGCTTCGAGCCAGGGCTGCCGCTGTACCTGCAAGTGTCACGAGGCGGCTGCCTGCTTCACCTGTCGGAGCACCATGGCGACGCCTGCCCGGGCGCGGCGATGCGCATTGCCTGCTCGGACATCGAGGCGTTTCATGCAGAGCTGACGGCAAAAGGCTACGCCCATGCACGCCCCTCCCTGGAAGACACGCCCTGGGGCACGCGCGACCTCACCGTCAAGGACCCCTTCGGGAATCGACTCACCTTCACCAGCGCGATCAGCACCTGAGGCCCGGGCGGCCCTGGCGGCGCTGTAGGACGAGCAATGCCAGCGCGCCACCTGGCACCGGGCCATGGGCAAGACACCGAAGCTGCCCGGCCCCTGCGCTGCGGCATGCCGCGAAGCCCGGGCCCCCACGCTCAGCGCAAGGCCTTGAAGGCCGCCCGCATCTCCTCGGAGAACAGCTGCGGCTGCTCCCAGGCAGCGAAGTGACCGCCCTTGTTCACTTCATTGAAGTAATGAAGCGTGGGATAGGCCTGCTGCGTCCAACGCTTGGGCGCTCGATAGATCTCATGCGGAAAGACGGTCACTGCCACCGGGATGGTGATCTCCGTCGTGCGCTGCGCCGCGGAGCTGAAATTGTTGTTGTTGTTCTCCCAGTAGAACCGGCTGGCCGAGGCCCCTGTATCGGTGAGCCAGTACAGGGAGATGTTGTCCAGAATGCCGTCGATGGTCAGCACGCGCTCAGGTTGGCCATCGCTGTCCGTCCACTCGCAGATCTTCTCGTACATGAACGCAGCGAGCGTTGCCGGCGAATCACACAACCCGTAGCCGATGGTTTGCGGGCGGGTGACCATCAGCGCGCCATAGGCCGCGTTGCGGGCAAAGAACCTGGAGAGCGTCTCGAAGGCCACACGTTCGTCGTCCGGCAGCCCAGGTGGCGGCGCGTCGCCGGCATTGATGCCGCGCACATAGTCCGCCGGGATGGTGGGCGGCATGTTCAGGTGGATGCCCAGCAGGCCGTCCGGGCGTTGCCGCGCCATGGCATCCGAAATCACCGAGCCGTGGTCTCCTCCTTGCGAGACATAACGGCCATAACCCAGGCGCTTCATCAGCACATCCCAGGCGCGACCGATGCGTTCAGGGCCCCATCCCAATTCGCGGGGCTTGGCGGAAAAGCCGTAACCGGGAATGGAGGGGATCACTACGTCGAAGGCATCTTCGGCACGTCCACCATGCGCCTCGGGGTCGGTGAGCGGGCCGATGGTGTTCACCATCTCCAGGATGGAGCCGGGCCACCCATGCGTCAGCAGCAGCGGCAGCGCATGGCGGTGCCGGGAACGGACGTGAATGAAATGGATATCCAGCCCGTCGATCTGCGTCATGAACTGAGGCAGCGCATTGAGTCGCCGCTCGATCTTGCGCCAGTCGTAGCTGGTGGCCCAATAGCGGCACAGTGACTGCAGGCGCGCCAGCTGCACGCCTTGGGAGGTGTCGCTGACCGTCTCCGGATCCGGCCAGCGGGTAGCGGTCAGGCGCCGACGCAGGTCGGCCACGTCGGCCTCCGGAACGTCGATGCGGAACGGACGGACGCGCGCATCTCCTGCAGGGACGGCACTCGTTTGCAGTGCCATCGCGCTCGGATGCTCCGTCCCCGGCGCCGCAGCGGCGTCACCGGCCAGGCGCATGAGGCCCAGACCGGTGGCTGCGCTCAGGGCGGCCGAGCGGGTGAGGAACTGGCGGCGCGCGGGCGCCCAAGGGGTTTGATCGGACATGGTCTCTCCTGAATGACGCTGTCACGCGGCCCCGGAATCGAGGCGGCGACGCGAGGAGGGATCACATCAAAACAGCGGCAATCGGACCATTGGACCAAGGGATCCGCCACCCCTACCAACGTGTTAGGTAGGCCCTGCGCACAACGGCGTCATCCCGGCTTGCCCATGTCCATCGTGCTTCGCACCGGCTTGACCGATTCAAAGTGGCGCTTGTAGGCCGTGGCCAGCATCACGTTGGTCGCCTTGTCCGTCTTTTGCAGCAGCCGGGGGTAGATGTCGGCTTCTTCGTCCTGCAGCGCATGCTTGAGCACGGCGGCCTGCAGCGTGCGCACCTTGTCAAACCAGGCGGACTCGTCCTTTTCGGACACGAGCGCCAGTTCGGCGTTCTGCACCTTGGCATGCCCCTGGTCCAGATACAGGCGGTCGGACTCGGTCAGCAGCCCCATCCGCGCCAGGGCCGGATACAGCACGTTTTCCTCGGCCACCGAATGGGCGGTCAGCTGGTAGGACAGCGCATGTTGCATGGCGTCGCGCTTGAGGAAGGTTCTGCTGCCGCTATCGAGCATCTGCTCGAACGTCTTGGCCACCAGCTTGTGGTGCGCCTTGACCATGGCGAGCCAATCGCCGTCGCTGCCGTCCATGGCGGCGATGGCGTCGCGGAGGTTGAACAGGCCGGTCGCGGCCAATGAGGCGGACAGCAGGACGCCTCGGCGGGTTGAGCAGTTCACAGGCATGAGAGTCTCCTGGGTGAACGCCGTCCTGCAGTGGGACGGCGCGGGCCTGGGGTGATGGGTTGCATGCCCTGGCAGCACGCGGCGCGCCTGCTCGGCTGATGGACACCGTCATGCCCATCCCAGGCACGACGGCGTCATCCGGTTCCCGCATGGGCGGCCCGGGCCCAGTGGGCCGGTGCCCGGCCGGTCCCGGTCCCCCGCCGTGTCACTGCTTGGGGTCTCACAGCGGCGGTGCCCACCGCGCCATGGCGGCGCCAGGGGCACATGGCAGGGCCACGCAGGGCCGTCAGAACTTCCGGCTCGCGCCCCAATCACCTACATCACACTTGCCGCTGAAGCCCGGCTTGCCCTTGATCTCCGCCATCCCGCTGCGCCGGTCAATATTGACGCTCAGGGGGTTCAGCGCATTGACGCGATAGCGCGCGGTGATCCGGTCCTGAGAGATCTGCACATCTTCCAGCGGCCACCAGCCGTCGCTGCCACCGGAATTCATGGGTGGAATCATCTTGCCGGTGAGATGCACCCGTCCGCCACCATCGCGGAAGTCGAACTGCACACCGGTCTGGAACTGCTCGTCCGTCGTTTCGGTGCGCTGCGTCGGCTCATAGTGCTTGCGCTTGTCGTTCCACTCATAGCCGGAATGGCTGGAGTAGGCCGCATGTTCGCCTTGGCCGTAGCACACGAGGGTCAGCAGGTCGGAGCGCGGCGGCTGCGGGGGCGTATCGCTGGGAGCGCCCCCGGGTTTGCAGTTCTGTTCAGGAATGCGGTTGATGGCGGCAAATCGCCCATCGCTGGTGGCAACGGCCACGCAGGCCTTCTGCACGTCGCTCCACCAGAGGGTCCAGGATTGGTCTCGCACCCGGGTCGCCCGCACCTGCTGATAGCCGCGCGCTTCCATCTGGGTTTCGCCGCCTGCGCCTCGGGCCCCCACCAGGTCGGACAGATCCGTTGGCGTTTGCGACTGGGCGGCCGCGCCGCACAGACTGGTGACCAAGGCGGCGGTCAAGCGCAAGCATTGCAAGGCCATGGGGCGACTCCTGGCGGCGGTTCGACGTTGAACCTGAAGACCGAACCAGGGGCTGACAGACTCGTCGCCGCCAGTGCTGCGCAGAGCTTTGCCCCGATCCGGTCCGACCCACTGTTGCATAGAGCGCTGACGCACGTCAATGTGGCCATACACCGCATGGTTATTCCGTTTTTATCATTTAAAGAAGCAGCTCGGCGAGGCAGCTCAGCTTCCGCGGCGCGGGTGAATCGGAACGCCACGGCAGAAAACACGGAGCGCGTCGACGCGGGCGTGCAGCGAAAGCCCTTTATCCATCGCAGCACTGAGCCGTTAACAAGATCACACTCCGCGCGTTTTATCGTCGGCACTTGCAGCAAGCGCAGATTTCGCTCGCAAATATTTCTATCATTTATGCACTTTCAATGGCCCAGCACAGCCAGGGACATCGCGCGTCCTGTTGTCAGTCATTGCCCCACATCGACATGAGTCATGGCCGACTGGCGACCGGCCGGCGTGCTTCGTACAGTGCCGTCGTGCCCAGCTGAGCGGCCACAGATGTCGCCCTCCATGTTCTCGTGGGCAAGGGGACAAGGAGACTTGCATGAAGAAATTGCTGATCGTTGATGACCATGCCGACATTCGCCGGCTGGTGCGCCTGACGCTGGAGTTTGAAGAGGTCGAAGTGCGCGAGGCCGCTGACGGCCCGCAGGCGCTGGACATCCTGAAGGAGTGGCGTCCCAATGCCGTGCTGGTCGACCTCATGATGCCGGGCATGGACGGCCTCACCCTGTGTCGCAAGCTGCGCGATCAACCGTCCACCTGCGGCATCCCGGTGGTGTTCCTCACTGCCAGGGGCCACGCGCAAGACCGCGAGGCCGGAATGCAGGCCGGCGCGAGCGCCTACCTGGTCAAACCCTTCAGCCCGTTGCAGTTGATCCAGGAGCTGGACCGCGCTGCGCTGGGGGCCACATGAACGCGCCGGAACGTGTGCCGGAGCTCACTTCCTATGACGACCGCGCCATTGCCCAGATGGAGCGCATCGTCATGGACTTGCGCGTGATGTACCGGGAGCGCAATGAAGCCTTGCGCGAGGTCACCCGCGCCCATCAGGACGCGCTGCTGCGCCTGTCCCGGGCCGCCGAATACCGGGACGACGACACCGGCGTGCACATCGTGCGCATTGGTTTCCTGTCCGAGGCGCTGGCCTTGAAGCTGGGCGAGGGGCCGACCTTCGCCCGTCTGCTGCGCAACGCGGCGCCCATGCACGACGTCGGCAAGATCGGCATTCCCGACCATGTGCTCAAGAAGCCGGGGGCCCTCAGCCCGGAAGAGCGGCTGATCATGAACCGGCACCCCGAGATCGGTGCGGAGATCCTGGGCCGCTCGCGCATTCCGCTGTTCCAGCTGGCCGCCGAGGTGGCACTGTGCCACCACGAGCGCTGGGACGGATCAGGCTATCCGCGGGGGCTGGCGGGCGAGGCGATCCCGCTGTCCGCGCGCATCGTGTCCGTCGCGGATTTCTGCGATGCGTTGACGATGGACCGCTGCTACCGGCAGGCCTTCAGCCAGGCCAAGGCCCTGGAGATGCTGCTGGAACAGCGAGGTCATGCCTTCGATCCTCGGGTGGTGGACACCTTCGTCGCGCATGCGGATGAACTGTTTGCGCTGCGCGCGCGTATTGACGAGTCGCCGCCCAGCTATGACGAATTGGTGGCGGCCCTGTGAACGTCATATCGGGGCTGCACATGCTTGCGTCCATTCCACCCGCGCCTGCCATTCATCGAAGGGGATCCTGGCGTCCGCTGTGGCGCCTGGTCGAGCACACCGTGGGCCAAGTGATGGGCCAGGCCCTGGGCCGGATGCTGCCTGGCGCGATTCGCCATTGGATGATCGCCCCATGGCTGCTGATGGTCCTGTTGCCACAGGCCCAGGCCGGGGGTTCTGCTGCGCAAGCGCCCGCTGTGCAGGCCTCCCCCACGCTCCAGCGCATCCAGCAAGCGGGTGAACTGAAGGTCTGCATCTGGCCGGACTATTACGGCGTCACTTATCGCAATCCGCGCAACAGCCAACTCACCGGCATCGACATCGAACTGTCTGCCGAACTGGCCAAGGCGCTGGGCGTGCGGCTGCGCCATGTCGAAACCACCTTTCCCACCCTGATGGACGACGTGGAGGCCGCACGCTGCGACATCGCGATGTTCGCCATCGGCATCACGCCCCAGCGGCGCGCGCGGCTGGCGTTCAGTGCGCCTTATCTGCAGAGCGACATCTACGCCATCACGACGCGCTCCAGCCGGCTCATCAAGCGCTGGGAGGACATCGACCGTCCTGGCGTGGTGGTGGCCGTCCAGGCCGGCACCTTCATGGAGCCGGTCATGCGTGAGCGGCTGCACCAGGCCACCTTGCAGGTGGTCAATCCACCAGTCACGCGCGAAGCGGAACTGGAGGCAGGGCGTGTGGATGTCTTCATGACCGACTACCCCTACAGCCGACGCCTGCTGGACAACGCCGACTGGATGCGCCTGGTGGCGCCGCCCGCGCCGTTTCATGTGCTGCCTTACGCCTACGCCGTGAAGCCGGGCGATCCCGCATGGCTCGCGAAGGTGGACCAGTTCGTTGCGGCCATCAAGCAAGATGGCCGCCTGGAGGCCGCTGCCCGCCGGCACGGCCTACACGACATCGTGGTGCGCTGAGCCATGCCCCTGACGCTGACGCAGTCGTCCCGCCTGGCCCGCACCGTGCGCCTGGCTGGCGGGCTGCTGTCCCTGGCCGCCCTGCTGGGCGTGTTGCTGATGGCCTGGCAGGCGCGCCGCAACACGCTGGCGTCGGCGACCGAGCGCGGCCAGCTGCTCACCCGAGTGCTTGAGGACCAGGCCACGCGCACCGTGGAATCAGCGTCACTCACCCTCGCCACGGTCGCCGATGCACTTCGCACCCAGCATGCCCTGGACCAGGCGCATGTGGGGCCTTTGCTCGCGCAGGCCGTGGCCACGCAGAGTTTTCTTCGCGCGGCCGCACTGCTGGATGAGCAGGGCCGCGTGGTGGCCAGTTCCTCACCGGGTGACGTGGGCCGGCTGGTGTCCGTGTCGTCATGGGGACCGCTGCCGCCCACGGGAAAGGCCGGCCTGCTGCCCTTGCGCGGGGGCCGTGGCCTGAGTGACGAAGCGCCTGCGCGCGCTGGCGGCCGCCTGAGCTTCCTGCCGATGATGCTTCGCACGGAGACCGAAGGCCAAGCATTGCAGGTGCTGGTCCTGATCAATCCGGACGCCATTGCCAACTATCAGCAAAACACCATTGATGACGACCGCGAGGTCGCGGCGCTCTTCAGCTATGACGGTCAACTGCTCGCCGCGACCAGCGGCTTTGCGTTCGATCCGGGGAGCGTGTGGCGGGAGCATCCGCTGTTCCGCCAGGCGCTGCCGGCGCAGGACCACGGCGATTGGCAGGGGGAAGGTTTTGCGCCTGGCGTGCAGATGCTGGCGTACCGCGCCTCTCGCACCCGTCCGCTCGTCGTCGTGGTCGAGCAGCCAAGGTGGCTCGCGCTTTCGCAGTGGCGCGAGGGCCTGTGGTGGGATGTCGGGGTGTGGCTGGCCCTGGAAGCTCTCATCATCGGCGCTACGCTTGTTGCGCTGCGTGCCCTGCGTGTGCGCGCGCGCGCCCGGAGGGCCCTGGATGAGAGCCATCAGCGCCTGGCCACCAGCGAGCGGGAAATGGCGGTGGTGCTGCGCAGCGTCCAGGAACTGATTTTTCGCACGGATGCCCAAGGGCAACTGAGCTTCGTGAATGCACGCTGGTCGCTGGTGACCGGCGGGGCGCCGGAGCAAGTACTGGGTCGCGCCGTGGCCGACATGGCGGTGGAGGGTGACCGCGAACGCGTGGCGGCGCTGTTTGCGCCAGACGGGCGGGGCGGCGTCCGCGCGGCCGAGGCCACCTTTGTCACCGCCCAGCGCGAGAGCCGCCGTTTCGCGGTGGCGGTCGTGCCGCTGCTGGCAGGCGATCAGGTCATGGGATTTGCCGGATCCGCCGTGGACGTCACCGAGCGCTTCGCGGCCGAATCGCGCCTGCAGCACCAACTGGACCTGGTGGCGCTGCTGCTGGAACTCAGTCCTCAACCGACCTCGATGGTCGATCGGGACGGCTGCTACGTCACCGTCAACCGCGCGTGGGAGCAGTTCACCGGGCTGGCCCGCGCCGAGGTGATCGGCCGGCCGGTCCGCCCGCCCATGCCCGAGGCGGACGAAGAACCGCCCTCGTCGGACTGGGTGCCGTTCGAGACCGTGCGTGGCCGCAGCCTCTTGCGCTATGAGACCCAGATGCGCGACCGGGAACGAGACGCGCGCGACGTCGTGGTGTCCAAGGTGGTGGTGCCCGGGGACCGGCGCCAGGCGGCTGGCGTGCTGTTCACGCTCACCGATGTGTCGGAGTTCCGGCGCGCCGAGCGGGCCACCCGCGAGGCCAAGGAAGCGGCCGAAGAAGCTTCCAGGGTAAAGTCGGAGTTCATCGCCAACATGAGCCATGAACTGCGCACGCCGCTGCAGTCGATCATCGGCTACTCCGAGCTGGGCAAGCTTCGCGGTGCGCCGGTGGCACCCAAGCTGGCGGACATGTTCACGCACATCCATGCTTCCGGAGAACGCATGCTGGCCCTGGTCAATGACCTGCTGGATGTGGCCAAGCTCGAAAGTGCCGTCGGTACGTTTGACCTGGAGCGCTGCGACCTGCGCTCGCAGGTGGCCAGCGTGGTCCACGAACTGGAACCCTTGCTGGCCTCCCGGCGGCTGCGTGTGGATCTGCTGCAGCCCCCTTCCCCCTTGATTGCCCGTGTGGACCCCTTGCGCTTCCAGCAAGTGGTGCGCAATGTGGTGGCCAACGCCATCCGGTTTTCGCCTGTGGGTGGCGTGATCGAGGTTCGCAGCGAGAGCACGCCGGATCATCAGATCCGGCTGTCCGTGCTGGACCGCGGCCCGGGCATTCCGCCTGCGGAGCTGGAACGCATCTTCAGCGCCTTCATCCAGTCCAGCGCCACCAAGGACGGCTCCGGCGGAACCGGCCTGGGCCTGGCCATCAGCCGCAAGATCATGGCCGTCCTGGAGGGCCATATTCACGCGGAGAACCGCCCAGGCGGCGGCGCCGTCTTCCATGTCGTGCTGCCGCTGCGCGCGGCCGCCGAGCTTGAACTCGACGTGGCGCTCTGACGGGCGCCTCCCTGGCTTACAGCGGATTGGGGATCAGCACCTTGTCAATGACGTGAATCACGCCATTGCTGGCGCGCACGTCCACTGCGGTGATCTTGGCCGATGTCGGGGTGGAGTCGGTGATGGTCGGCGGCGTTGCGGCGTTGATCACGATGCTTTGGCCCAGCACCGTCGTCACGGGCGTGCCAAACGGGATGTTGGCCGACAGCACCTGCGTGGGCAGCACGTGATAGGTCAGCACATTTGTCAGCTGCTGGGTAGTGAGCCCGCTGACGGTAGTCGCAATGGCGGCAAAGGCGGCATTCGTTGGTGCGAACACGGTGAAGGGGCCGGCGCCGCTGAGCGTCGTCTGCAGGTTGGCCTTCACGACCGTTCCGACCAGTGAATCAAACAGCGGGTTCACCTGGGCCATCTGGACGATGGTCAGGACACCCGGAGGCACCAGTACCTTGTCGATGGCATGGATGACGCCGTTGCTGGCCATCACGTCCGCCTTGGTGACCTTGGCCGTGGTCAGGGCCGCATCCTGAAGCGACACGCCGCCCGACGTGCTCAGCGTCAGTGCCGCGGCGCTGCCCGCGAAGTTGTAGAGCGTGGGCTGGCTGGAGCCGCCCGCCTGCAGATCGGCGGCCGTCTTGCGCGTGGCCAGTACGTGGTACTGAAGGATGCTGGCCAGCGTCGAAGCCGGCAGTGCGGTGACCATCGCGTCTGCGCTGGCGAAGCCGAGTTGGGTCGCCAGGGTGGTAAAGGCAGCGTTGGTGGGCGCGAACACCGTCAAGGACACGGAGCTGTCGGAGAGCGTCGCGGCCAGGCCCGCCTTGGTGGCCGCCGCGGTCAACGAGCTGAAGCCGCCGTCCTGGGCCGCCTGCGCCAGGGTGGGTGTGGGCGCGGGATCGTCGTCGCCGCCGCAGGCAGTCATCAAGGCAGAGGCCGTGGCGGCCGCGAGCAGCCATTTGAAGACACGAAACATGCTTGTTCTCCTGTGTTGAAGTTGTCGCGGCCTTGGCCGGCGCCACCGGCAAGGGGAACGCGTGGGAAACCTCTGCATGGCGCAAGCAGCCGACACGGAGCCACATCGGCCGGGAGACCTGATGCAGAGGTTCAGTGGCTGATACGCAGGCATGCTCCAGGCGGATCAGCCTTCGCCCCTGCCGTTACGCTGAGTGCGCTGGCCGACACTGAAGCCGTGAAGCCCTGCGCTACCAGCGATCGGGCGACTTCCTTCCCCCGAACGCTCAGCTGGCGAAGCGCTCCCGCAAGGCCTGCGCCGCCCGGCTGATCGCCCGGCTCTCGTCCTCGGAGAGCCGCTCCAGATGCAGCACTTGCGCGCCCACGCGGGCATGGCTCGCCAGCCAGGCCCGGTGCCGGATCAGGAAGTCCCAGTACAGGGTGGTGTAAGGGCATGCCGTCGGGCCCGTCCTCTGCCCGGGCTGGTAAGGGCAGCGCGCGCAATGGCGGCCGGCACTCATCCGCTCGATATACCGGCCGCTGGCGATGTAGGGCTTGCTCGTCATGGCGCCGCCATCGGCGTACTGGCTCATGCCCAGGGTGTTGGGCGCCTCCACCCATTCCACCGCATCGACGTACACCGCCAGGTACCAGGCGTGCACCTCCACCGGCCGCACGCCGAGCAACAGCGCGAACAGCCCGGTGACCATCAGCCGCTGGATGTGATGGGCATAGCCCAGCGTCAGCGTCTGCTCCAGTGCGTCGGCCAGGCACGCCAGGTCGGTCTTGCCGGTCCAGTACAGCGACGGCAGCGGATGCTCGGCCTGCAAGGCGTTGGCCTGCAGCAGGCCGGGCATCCGTGTCCAGTAGATGCCCCGGACATACTCCCGCCAGCCCAGTACCTGCCGGATGAACCCCTCCACGCTGGCCAGCGGCGCCGCTCCGGTCTGCCAAGCCTGCTGCGCGCGTGCGACGACTTCACGTGGACCGATCAGCTTCAGGTTCAGCGCAGCGGACATCTGCGCATGCCATAACCAGGGCGTGCCTGGCCAGATGGCGTCCTGCCACTGGCCGAAGTCGGGCAGCCGCTCGGTCACGAAGCGATCCAGCGCCAGCAGCGCCTGGTCTCGCGTCACAGGCCAATCGAAGTGTTCCAGGGCGCCGGGATGACCGGGGAACTCGCGCTCCACCAGCTGTATCACCTCCTGGGTGACGGCATCCGGCGCAAAGCCGAAGCGCTCTGGTAGAAAGCCTGGGCCGCCCGGAGGAAATGGCCGCTGGTTCTCCATATCGAAGTTCCACCGGTCCCCGGCCGGCTCGTCGCCCACCATCAAGATGTCGTGGCGCCGCCGCATGTGCCGGTAGAAGGTTTCCATCCGCAGCTCGCGCCGCCCTTTGGCAAAGCTGGCGAACTCGCGCACGGTGCAGAAGAAGTGCCGGTCGTCCCGCAGCTCGACGGTGTGCCCGCTGCGCGCCGCCGCGGCCCGCAGCGCCTTCAACACCCGCCAGTCCCCGGGCGCCGTCATCACCACCCGCTCCGGCGCGTGGCGCTGCAACGCACGCCCCAGTTCCTCGCCCAGGCTGCCCGTGTTGGATGGGTCGTCCAGCCGCACATAGTCCATGGGACGGCCGGCGTCGCGCAGCGCCGATGCAAAGTGGCGCATGGCGGAGAGGAACAGTGCAGTACGGACCTTGCTCGACCAGACGTGGGTCGACTCCTCCCGTACCTCGGCCATCCACACAAGGTCCCTGGCGGGATCGAAGTCGTCGAAGGCTGAGCCGTTCAGGTCAAGCTGATCGCCCAGGACGATGACCAGCGCGCGCGTGCCGCAACTCATCCCGTTCGATTCGGGCCCCGGCCGCCACGGCTGCAGGCCTGTGAGCACCAGCGCACGTCGTCCCAGTGCCTGGCCCAGGCCTTGCGCCAGGTCATGACACGACCGCAGCGGGCGCAGGGTTTCGAGGGCAGGAAGGATTTGTTGCCACGGAACCCCTGCACCGCGCTGCCCGTGCGGCCGGTCTCCCGCTGTGTCCCGCGTCCTCGACTCATCGGGCGCGGCTGCTCAGGGCGCCGAGGCGGCCGATGCCGCAGCAACCGCTGGCGCGGCCGCCCCGGCGGGCAGCGGCGATGTCTGCGGCGTGGCGACAAAGGCTGCCGTGTCGAAACCCAGGGTCTTCGCCCGCTGCATCAGCGCGTCCAGCCGCGCCTGCGGCAACTGGGGGGTACGGGCCAGCACCCAGGCATATCGCCGGTCGGGAGATCCCACCAGGGCCTCGCTGTAATCGTCGGCCAGCGCCAGCACCCAGTAGTCGCCGTAGATGGGCCAGAAAAACGTGACGCGCAACCTGGCATTGCCACTGTCCGGCACGACCTTGGCTCGCCCCTTGATCTCGTCGACCTTGCCGTCCGCCGTCCGGCAGCGATTGATGACACGCACGGTCTCCTTCTCCAGCCGGTACTCCGCCTGGGTATCGGAGACGCATTGCTTTTGGAACCGGTTGGGCAGACGGCTGATTTCATACCAGCTGCCGGCATAGCGCGCCAGGTCCACCGACGACACGGTGGGTGGCGGCGCCTCCTGGGCGCGGGCGGGATGTGGCAAGAGCGCCAAGGCCGCGGCGGCAAGGCCGGCCGCGGCAGCCGCGGTGGCCAATTGCCCGCCACGGCGACGGGCGAGGTGATGGGCACGAACTGGCAGTGGCTGAAGAGGGGTCATCGTCGGGTGTACGGTGTGCAGCTCGGGAGCGCGCCACGGCGGCGCCAGCGAGGTGGCAGCGGGCATGGACGGTATGTTGCCCTATACGGACGCTTGGGCTGGCTGGATCACCCCTTCCAGGAGCCGGCCAGAGGGATTGGGCCTTCGCCGTCCGTTCCGGCGCTCAATGGTTCCCAGGCTGTCGGGGATTTGCCTACGGCGCTTTCATGGCACGACGACTGTCGCCTGGCCGGCCCGGTGGCCAGAATGAACGCCATGGTCCCCAGTGTGTCCGCCACGGCGGCGTGCCAAGGGACCGCTTGCAGCCAACAGGGAATCCACATGACCGGATCGGTTCGACAAGTCCTCTATATCAGCCGTGCCTGTGAAGCGCTGGATGACGGCGGCATCAAGCGCATCGTCGCCAGTGCGCAATTGAACAACCGCCGCGGCGATGTCTCGGGCGTGCTCGCCCTGGGGCCCGGCCTGTTTGCCCAGGTGCTGGAAGGGGATGCGCAGACGATTGAGCAGACCCTGGCGCGGATCCGTGCTGACCAGCGCCACCATGACGTGCGCCTCGTGCTGGACCGGACGCTGTCTGCCCGCATGTTCGACCGCTGGAGCATGGAGTTGCTCGTGGACGACACCTCGGCGGGGCTGGCATCGTCCGTGCTGGAAAGCGGCGAAGGGGCTGACGAACTGCTGGAGCACCTGCAGCGCCAGCACGCGCAGGACCCGCTGTGGTGGTCCCCGCACTTGCGAACCCTCGCACTCGCCGCCTGAAGGGCGCCGCCCGCGACCCTATTCGACCCAAGGCACCACGCATGAAGCTTGTCGTTATCGAGGACTCACCGACCGTCCGCGGCGCCATTCTGGACAGGCTCTGCGACGAGCCGGCGATTTCGGTCGTGGGCGTGGCCAGCAACGCGGCGCAGGGCTACACGACGGTATTGATCTCCAAACCGGACGTCGTCGTGCTGGACCTCTCGTTGCCGGACGGCAGCGGCCTGGAGTTGCTGGAGCGTCTGCGCGACCAGTCCTGCGGTGCGCGCATCTTCGTGTTGACCTCGCTGCCGCGCGACAAGGCAGCCATGCCGGCGGCGCTCTCCGGCGCCAATGGCTATTACGACAAGTCCGAAGGCCTGGATCGATTGATCCAGGATCTGCTGGACGTGGATGACAATGCCGCAGTGCATCGGATGCGGCGCGTCCATCAGGCGCTGGGCGACGAGCGTGCGCCAGCGCCAGCATCCGCTAGCTGACCGAAGTGAAGCCCACCCGGCCGCTGTGCGCCTGGGGTCAGTGTCCCGGCGCTGTAAAGGCGGCCTGCAGCTGGCCCAGCACACCGAGCTGGGCCAAGAGAACGGTCGCTGCCGTGTAGCAATGGAATGAGGTGACCTTGCCATCCTTGAGGTGGAAAACGTCACAGCACGGCGCATGGATCTCATTGCCCGTCGGCTGAATCGTGCCGGCCGGCATGGCGAGCGGCCCACGATGCGTGCCGTTCAAGGACAGCTCGACAATGATCACGTCGCCGTGCACGTAGAACTTTTCCAGCGCACGGTGCATGTCGGGGAACGCCGTGGCATAGATCTCCACGGTCTTGCCAATGTCCCGGCCGAAATACTTCGCGCCAGCGGAAACGTCCCAGAAATAGCCATCGGCCGCGAACAGCGACATGAAGCGCTCCACGTCCTGGACCTCCGCGGATTCATAGAGCTCACGAATGACTTTTTCATTCAGGCTCATGGAGGAAGTCGGCAGTTCAGATGTCGTCATGATCAGTATCCCGAGGGTGGGTGTGTGAAAGAAAGGCGCTTCAGCGCAGCGGACGCAGACCGCGGCGGAGCTCTTGGACGAAGAGGGCCGGTTGCTCGAAGGCGGCAAAGTGCCCGCCTCGGCTGGCTTCACCCCAATAGATGATGTTGGAGTACATGCGCTCGCCCCAGACGCGCAGCGGCCGGTACAGTTCTCCGGGGAACACGCTGACCGCAACTGGCAGGTCCAGCTTCTGCGGAGAAAAGTCCGTGGCGAAACTTTCGGCGTACAGGCGCGCGGAGGATGCTGCCGTGTCCGTGAGCCAGTACAGCATGATGTTGTCCAGCATGTCGTCCGGGGAGATCACGGTTTCTGGCCGATGGCCTGAATCGCTCCATTCGCCCAGCTTTTCATAGATCCAGGCGGCCTGGCCCACGGGAGAGTCGGCCAATGAATAGCCAAGCGTCTGCGGCCGCGTGGACTGCAAGACGGCATAGCCGGACTTGTCCGCGCCAAAGGCAACCAGTTGGGCTATCGACGCTTTCTCTTCGTCATTGGGCTCGCCCACGACCGGCGGCGGAAACAACAGCGGGAGATTCAGGTGGATGCCGGCCAGCCCTTGCAGTTGCTGCTTGGCCATCCATGTGGTCACACCGGCGCCCCAATCGCCGCCTTGGGCCGCATAGCGCTCATAGCCCAGACGCTGCATCAGCGTGCCCCAGGCGCGGGCGATGCGAGGCAGGCCCCAGCCTTTGGCGCCCGGCTTCTCCGAGAAGCCATAACCTGGCAGAGAGGGAATCACGACATGGAAGGCGTCCTCCGCCTTGCCGCCGTGGGCCGTCGGGTCGGTCAGAGGGCCGATGACGTTCAGGAATTCAACAATGGAGCCAGGCCATCCGTGCGTGAGGATGAGCGGCATGGCGTTTTCATGGCGGGAGCGGACATGCAGGAAATGCACACCCAGGCCATCGAGCGTGGTCCAGTAGCCCGGAAACGCTTGCAGGCGTTTGGCCAGACGCTGCATGTCATAGCCGCTGCGCCAATGACGAATCAGCGCCTGGACGTTGTCGAGTGGCGCACCTTGCGTCCAATCGTTCACTGTTTCCTTCTCGGGAAGGCGAGCGTGGCTCAGTCGCTCGCGCAGATCCGACACGGCGGCGGGCGGGATGTTGACCTTGAACGGCGTGATGCTGGGGGCGGTCATGGAGACTTTCAATCGAGGTTGATCGGGGTGGTGGTCGGACGCATCACGCGCGGACGGAGCGGAACGCCTTGCGCAGTTCTTCGGAGAACAGCTGGGGCTGCTCAAAGGCCGCGAAGTGCCCGCCACGATCCACCTCGTTCCAATAGATGAGGTTGGGCCAGTGGGCCTGCGCCCACGACCTGGGCGCTCGATAGATCTCTTTGGGGAAGATGGTGGCGGCCATGGGCAGCTCGATGCGCCCGGCGTCGAAGCCGCCGCCGTTGCGGGCGTTCTCCCAATAGATGCGTGCGGAGGAGGCAGCCGTGTTGGTGAACCAGTACAGCGAAATGTTGTCCAGCATCTCGTCCGTGGAGAGCACCTGCTCCACGCGTCCTGGGTTGTCGGTCCATGCCTGGAACTTTTCATAGATCCAGGTGGCCTGCCCCACGGGAGAGTCGGCCAATGCATAGCCAATGGTCTGGGGGCGTGTCGCCTGCTCCTTGAAATAGCCGAACTGGTCGGAGGCGAATCGCCCCGCCGCTTCCATGGCGGCCTTTTCCTCAGGTGTCGGCTGCTCCGGGAACTGCTGCGGGAAGACCAGCGGCCAATTCACATGGGCGGCCACGAGGCCGTCGGGCCGGACATGGCCCAGCGCATGCGTCACGCCCGACCCCCAGTCGCCACCCTGGGCAACCCAGCGGGAGTAGCCCAGGCGCTTCATCAGGACGCCCCAGGCCTGCGCCGTGCGCACGACGTTCCAGCCGGGTTGCGAGGGTTTATCGGACCAGCCAAACCCCGGCTGGGAGGGAATGACCACGTGGAAGGCGTCTTCAGCGCGCCCGCCGTGCGCGGTCGGGTCGGTCAGCGGCCCGATGGTCTTGATGAATTCCACCACCGACCCGGGCCATCCGTGGGTGAGGATCAGCGGCAGTGCGTCAGCATGCCGGGACTTCACATGGAGGAAGTGAATGCCCAGGCCATCGATGACCGTGCGGAACTGCGGAAAGGCATTGAGCTTGCGCTCGAACTTTCGCCAGTCATAGCGCTCATGCCAGTGCTTGATCAAGCGCCTGGCGGCATCGATGGGCACGCCTTGCGACCAATCGTCCACCGTACCGCGGTCGGGCCAACGCGTGGCGGCGAGCCGACGCTTGAGGTCGTCGATGCTGGACTGAGCGACAGTGACCCTGAACGGCGTCACGGCGTCCGTAGCCGAGCCGGCATCGTCTGCGGTCGATGCCGCGGCAAAGCCGGGCAGCAGCCCGGAGGACAGCGCCAGGGCGGCACCGCCGCGTGCCAGGCCGGCGGCTGCGTCACGGCGTGAGACCGGTTTGGCGCTGAGGAGTGTGGAGATGTCGGACATCAGGAATTCCTTGTCTTGCATGGGCGGGGCGCCATTAGGTCCGATGCTAGGCAGGCCTCGGTGACCCACACACTCCCGAAGGGAGCGCCGGCAATGGCCAGATGGCTATCAATGCGATGGCGGCACCTTAGTCGGTGAGCGCATCGAGCGGAAGGCGCTGCGGTGGAATCACTATTCATGGAGCTGTTCAATCCCGTTCGGCCCCCATGAACGGCACGCGCCGGTGCTAACGGAGAAAGCGCTCCAGCGATTCAATGAGGACGTCCGGTCGCTCTTCGGGAATGAAGTGCCCCGAGTTCTCCACCTTCACCATCTGCACCTGCCGGGCCTGCTGGGTCAGACGCAGCTTCAGATAGTCAAAGCCTGGCGCGCCGATGCCCATCACTGGCATGGTCAGCGGCCCATACGTGGCGAGGTCCAGCACATCCTGCGGGAAGGCCTGGTACCAGGCATTGCCTGCGCGGATGGCTTGGGAGGTCCAATAGGCGCGCGCATAGACGCGCCGCGACAGCTCATCGATGGAACGATCCTCCGCGGTGAGGTAGTGGAAGAACCAGTCCTGCTCGATACGAGCCCGTCCCCCCTGCATCAGCTGCTCGGGCAGGCCCTTGACCTGATGGAAGGCGAACCACCAGAGATAGGCCGCGCGCCCGTCCCCCACCTTGTCCCCGAATTGCCCCTTGGCCGGCAGCATGGGCATCTGGGCGAAGCCCTCGTCGGGATGCGTCACATCGATCATGACGAGCTTGCGTGTCACGTCGGGGTGGTTGGCAGCCACGGCGAAGGCCACTTGTGAGCCGATGTCGTGGCCAACCACATAGGCGCCGTCCGGGTCCAGCTTCCGGATCAACGCAGCCACGTCCGCCGCCATGGTCTTCTTGTCGTAGCCCGCCTCAGGCTTGTCCGACTCTCCCATGCCGCGCAGATCCACCGAGGCCACGCGGTAGTGCGCGGCCAGCGCCGGCATGACCTTGTGATACTCCCACCAGTTCTGGGGCCAGCCTGGCAGCAACACGAGCAATGGGCCGTGGCCACCGATCACATAGTGCAGACGGACGCCGTTGACCGTCGACACCTTGTTCACGAAGCCTGGCAGGCGTGTGACGAGTACTTCATCCGCGGTGTCGGGGTCAGGGCCAAGGGGGGCGTCGTGCGCCCATGCGGCACTCACCGTCAACAGGGACGCGAGGACCGCGGTGAGCATCAGCGTGATCAGGCGCATTGCCTTCATGAAAGTCTCCTGGCTGGGTTGAATGGGAAATTGCTCGACCGACGGCGGCGGAGCCCGCGATCACACGACGGCCAGGGACGTGTCTGGCTGCGCGCGGTAGACGGGCCGGGTACTCGTCCGCCGGTCCCAGCCGCTGACCGGGTCGATCAACCCGCGGGCGATGGCCACGCTCACGACCTCGGTCCTTGTCTTGGCGCTGAATTTGGACATCAGCGATTTCATGTGGGCCTTGACGGTGCCCAGGGCCATGCCCAGTTCCAGGGCAATGGTCTTGTTGCACTTGCCCTGAGACAGCTGCGTGAGCACCTGCGTTTCCCGCCGGGTGAGCGGCTCGCGCGTCATGCAGTCGGCCAGGCGCTGGGCCGCGAAGGCGCAGATGAAGCGCATGCCGCTGGCGACAGCGCGCACGCCATCCTGCAGTTCTTCCACGCTCATGCTGAGCGTGCCGAACCCTCGGATGCCGGCCTCAAGCGCCTGGCGAATGTCCCGCTCGCTGCAGCCCTGGCTCACCACCAGGATGCGGGCGCTTCCAAGCGATGCAGGCACCGCTTCGTTTTGCTGCGCGTCTGCCAGCGCCAGCCCCGCTGCCCGGTCGACGACGACCACATCGACCACTCGCGGGTCGACCGCGGCTCCGTCCAGCAGGTCGTCCAGGCGCGCCTCCCGGACGTCAAAGAGGACGCTGCTGCCCAAGGCCGTCAACACGCCGGTGGCAACCAGCGGCGACAGGCCACAGACGAGCACCTGCACCGGGCGCAGACAATGAGTGGCAAACGCCATGACACAACTCCATTCGAGCAAGGGCAAAAGCAGCGCGGTCTCCGAGGACGGGTGACAGACCACGCGACGCAGCCCGACGGGGTCGACCGGCAAGCGCGCGATCGAGACTCTATGCATCGAAGGGACGGAGGACTACTAGACCGAAGTAGAGTTTTGGTAAGCCAATCCGGCACCAAGGCGGAACTCGACCGCCGTGCCGCCCCCCAGGATGCTCAGCACACTGAGGGAGCCGGCCAACCGCTGGGCAAGACCTTGCATGCGCATGAAGCCTTGAGGCCGGCGGGACGCGCCCTGCGGGAGATAGAACCCCGTGCCGTCATCCCTGATGCGCACACTGAGCCCCGCGGGCCCGTAGATCACTGCCACGGTGACCCGCGACGCCTGAGCATGTCGCAGGGCATTCAGGATGGCTTCTCGCGCAATCCGGTAGGCCGTGTACAGGGCCGCGGCCTGCATCGGTCGATGCCTTCCCACCGAGATGACCTCCACATCGGCCTCGCCCTCCAGATGCAGGCATCTCGCGGCGTGGCTCAGTGCGGTGCCGAGATCGTCACCGCAGGGCCATTCACCCGGGCCGTCGGCACTGCGGCGCTCCGGCGTCAGCAGCCGATCAGCGCGCGCCAACGCACGCTCCAGCGGCGGGCGTTGGGGATGGTCCTGCGGCAGCCTGGCAGCCGCCGCATGGATCTGCATCACCACCCCCACCAGCGACTGCACCAGCCCCTCATGCACCCGGTATGCGGACGCCTCGTTCTGCGCCCATTGCTCTCGGTGGCTGTCCCGCACAGCGCGCCGCAAGCGCTGAACCCGGCGCCAGTGCCGCAGGCACAGCGCGGCCGCCAGTGCCAGCAGGACGACGGCCAGGAGCGGCGTACGCGCATCCGCCTCGGGCGCACGCGGCGCCTGCGCAGCGCAGGCCTCGGCCTGGCTCTTGATCCCTGACAGCATGGGCCCTCTTGGAAGGTGTCTGCGGCAAAGGCCATGAACAACCTCCGCCATGCAGTTTGCGAACCCGGCCACTCTGACGCGATTGGGGTCGCATGCCTAGCTGATCAAAAGAACTAGCCCAGGCGGGCTTGAAGCATCCCATCGCAGCGCCGCCAAGCCGTGATGCGCCCACGTCGAGCCGGGCGCTCAACCGTCAAGCACACCCCTGCGGATCGCGATGGCGACCGCATGTGTGCGGTCACGCGCGTCCAGCTTGGCCAGGATGGTCTTGAGGCTCGCCTTGACCGTTTCCATCGACACATTGAGCTCTTCGGCAGCTTCCTTGTTCGAGTTGCCCTGGGCAATCGACTTCAGCACACGGACCTCGCGGTCCGTCAACGGCTCGTGATTGATGTACTGCGCCATCTGGTCCGCCACGTCCAGCGGAATGTAGCGTCGCCCCTGATGCACCATGCGGATGGCAGCAACCAGCTCCGCTCGCGCGGTGCTTTTGATCAGGTAGCCGACGGCACCAGCCTTGAGCGCACGGACCGCCGGCGCATCGCCCCGGTACGTGGTGAGCACGATGATGCGCGCGTCGCTGAATTCCCGCCGGATGAGCGTCAATGCGTCAATGCCGTTGAGCCCCGGCATGTTGATGTCCATCAGGGTCACATCCGGCCGCAAGGCCCTGTACAGCCGCAAGGCGTCTTCCCCGTTGTCCGCCTGTCCCACCATGGCAAGGTCAGGCTCCAGCGCCAGCAAGGCGGCCAGGCCATCGCGCAACACCTGATGGTCATCGACGACAAGCACCCGGATGGGAGCAGTCTGGACACTCTCGCCGGGACTGGACGGGGACACGTGGGCGACCTCTTCATGGATGCAGGGAGCGCGGGCCTCACGGCCCGCAGCGGCTGCCTGGATTGTGACCCGAAGCGCGGGCGGCGCGGCCGGTCGGGGTGTGCAGCCCGCACGGGGGCCGGAAGGGCAATCCCCGATCGAGGAGACGACCCGCCTCACTTGGGGCTACTCGCTGCCGTGCTGCCCGGAGAGGATTCGGCGCCGGGCCAAGGTGACTGATGCCGCCCGGACAGGAGTTTTCACGCGATGAACACATCTTCACAAGCTGACATCGTGCCCACGGCGAGTTGGGAGGTGTTCCACCGCCTGGGCGCGACGCTGGATCGTGCGCCGGCGACGGTGAGCCACAGGCCGCCCCGGAGCCCCGCGCGCTCGGGGCCGCCTGCGGTCGGCCGACTCGCTGGGCAAGTCGCTGCGCAACTGGCTGGGCAAGCCGAACCGCGTCACGTCGATGTGGTCATTGCGCACCCCAGTCCCATCATTGCCCAGGGTCTGTCCACGACGCTGCGCCAGCATGCCGGCATCTCCACCGCCGTGTGCGAGGACGAGAAAGCGCTTCGCGAGCGCTTGGCGTCGCCGGCGCCGTGCCTGATCTTTTCCGACTATCACACCGCCGTCGCAGGCGCCCGCGCGCCGGATGCGACGCAGGCAGCGGCCTGGGTCTGTGTGACCACGCTCGATCGTGCACCCGACATCCGAGGGGCGCTGCGAGCTGGGGTCTTCGGCTACCTGCTCGCCGACTGTGCGCTGTCCGACTACCTGGCCTGCGTGCAGCGCGCCGGTAGTGAGGAGCGCTTCCTGTGCCAGCGCTCCCGGCAACTGCTCATCGAAGCCCCCCGTGGCCAGGGCTTGAGTGCCCGTGAACTGGGGGTGCTTCGCCTGGTCGAGGAGGGGCTGAGCAATCAGGACATTGCCGAGCGGCTGCACATCACCGTGAGCACGGTCAAGTTGCATGTGGGCAAGGTCCTGAAGAAGCTCAATGCGCGCAGCCGCACCCAGGCGGCCGCGCTCGCGCGTGAGGGGGGCCTGCTGGCCGGCTCGGAGGGAAGCTGACCCCACAGACACCACCGGTCCGCACCTTTGCTACGCTTCGGCCCCGCTCGACCTCAGCCGCGCCCTCTTGGGCCGCTCAGCGAAGGCGTTGATGCCGTCCTGTAAAGGCGGTGCCCTATTTCGGACCAGACGCCACACAGACGCCACACCGACGCCATGCAACTCCAACGAACGAAGGGCCTGCTTTTCATCGGCGCACTCCTGTGCCTGCTGGCTTGCGGCCAGACCTGGGCCTATGACCACCAGCTGCAAGTCTGGCAGTACCAGCACCGTGCATGGCTGCGCAAGGACGGCGCGCCTTCCCCGATTCGCGCCATCGCCCAGTCGCCGGACGGGTATCTATGGCTGGGATCGGAAGAAGGCTTGGTGCGCTTTGACGGCCAGCAATTCGACCCCATTGCCACCCCAGGCGGGACGGAGCCCGGCAAGCCCGTCATCGCGGCCTTGCTGGCCCAGCCAGACGGCGGGTTGTGGGTGGGGTTTCGTCGGGGTGGCGGCTTGGGTCAACTGAAGGACGGCGTGTTCAAGCGGATTGACGCGACGCTCGGCAAGGATGTCCAGTTCATCGGGGAGGACGGCCAGGGCGCGGTGTGGTTTCTGGCCAATTCCAGCCTTTATCGCCTGAGCGGCAAGACGCCGATACCGATCGACGCCAGCTGGAACCTGCCCGGCGATGTGCACCGCGTGGGCATCGACCGCGCAGGCACGGTGTGGACCATCGACACCCAGGCCACGCTGCGCTACCTGCCCGCGGGGGAACGTCGCTTCGTGCAACTGAACGCGCCGTTTGAAGGCGCTGACGTGGCGGTGGACCACCAGGGCGGCTTCTGGGCCACCAGCGTCCTGGGTGCCGTGCACGCCTGGCGGGACGGCGATGGGACGATGAAGAGCAAGTCCGGCCCGTCGAACCTGCAGTTCGGCACGATTTTCTTCGACCGCGACGGCGGCCTCTGGGCCCAGCGCACGGGTGGGCTGGTCAGAGAGCCGGACCCGACGATCCTGCTGGATGACCGCGTCTTTCACCGGCCCGCTTCCGCCACGTTCTCCGCCCAGCAGGGACTCTCCTCCGAGACCATCCTGGCCATCATGCAAGACCGTGAGGGCAATATCTGGACGGCCACGAGCAAAGGCCTCGACAGATTCCGCCGCACACCGCTCACGCCGGTGAAGCTGCCCCGTCGAGCGCTCAGTTTCGCCATGGCGCCGGCCGCCGATGGGGCCGTCTGGGCCGCCAATTGGCAAGGCGGGCTCATGAAGGTGTCAGACCAGGACATTGTCGAATTCCCAGAGGTGGGCCCGGGCACGCGGTTCCTCTACACGGCACCCGACGGGGCGCTGTGGAGTGGCGGCGGGCGCGGCCTGTGGCGCAGCGCTGATGCACGCCAGTTCGAGAAGTTCCCTGTCGAGCAGTCCTTCATCGCCAACCGCCTGCTGACGATGGCCATCGACGGGCAGGGCGACATCTGGATCACCGGAGGCGACAACACCGTCACGGCCCGCGTGAGCAAGGGGGTGTGGAGCTATCCCACGCAGGCGCAGGGCTTCCCGGACAAATGGGCGGCCGCCTGCCTGATCCACGATGCAGTGGGACGTGTGTGGGGCTGTGCGGGCAATGATGCCCTGCTGGTGGAGGGAGGGAAGGCCCGGCGGCTCTCCGCGATGGCGCCCGGCCTGGACATCGGCCAGGTGGGCGTGCTGCACCTGCACGGTCAGCGGCTGTGGCTGGGCGGCCATGCCGGCCTGGCCGTTTTTGATGGCCATCGCGTCATCAACCTGCGACGCAGGGACGGCATACCGTTCGAGAACCTGGGCGGCGTGGTCGAAGTGGCCAGCGGGGATGTCTGGCTCCATGACCGCAGCAGCGCCATGAGGATCCCTGCGGCGGAAGTGCAGCGGGCCCTGTCCACGGCCCAGGCTGCCAAGGCGAGCGAGGCCGCGGTCGACCTGGAGGTGATGGAAGAACTCGATGGCATGTATGGCACGGTGTCGAACACGTCTCCGGTGCCATCGCTGATGCAGGGCAGCGATGGGCGCCTGTGGTTCGCCTCCGACGCCGGGCTGGCTTGGCTGGATCCGATCACCTATGCCCGGCCCAAGCGCGTGGCACCGGTGTCCATCCGGTCGCTGGTGGCGGACGGCACGCATTTCGCCCTTGATACGGCGCCGCAGCTGGCGCCCCGCAACCGACGCGTGGAGCTCTCCTACGCTGCCACCGCTTTATCCACACCGGAGCGGCTGCGGTTCCGCTATCGGCTCCAAGGCTTGACCACTGACTGGCAGGACGCGGGCGCACGGCGCACGGCCTACTTCAATGATCTGCCGCCGGGCCGGTACCGCTTCGAAGTCGAGGCCAGCGACGAGTATGGTGCGTGGAGTGGCCAGCAGGCCAGCCTGGACTTTCAGGTCGCGCCGGCCTGGTATCAGACGATGTGGTTTCGTGCCGGTTGTGCGGCTCTGGCGCTTGTGGCGCTGTGGGGCGCCCTTCGGCTGAGGGAGCGCCAGATTGCCCGCCAGATCACGGCGCGAGAGGAAGCCAAGCAGGCCGAGCGCAATCGTATTGCCCGGGATCTGCACGACACCTTCCTGCAAAGCGTGCAGGGCTTGATGTATCAATTCCAGGCCTTGTCGGCTCGCATACCGGGCCAGGATCCAGTTCGGGCACAGCTGGACAAGGCGCTCGACCTGGCCGACCGGGTCGTCGCCGAGGGACGCGACCGCGTGGTGGGCCTGCGGCTCAGCGGTCAAGGCCCCCTGCTGTCTGACCAGCTTCGTGCAGTCTGGACGGACGGCGCTGGGGACGGCGTTGGGGACGGCGCGCCGACGCTGGAACTGCGGGTGCAGGGGCCGGAGCTGCCCCTGAAGGCATCCGTCAGCGATGAGGCCATCCAGATCCTGCGCGAGGCGCTCCTGAACGTCCGTCAGCATGCGCATGCTTCGCAGGTGTCCATCGAGCTGCACTACAGCCTGGATAGAGGCTTCAGGGCCTTGGTGTCGGACAACGGCACCGGCATGCCCGCAAGTGTCCTTGATCATGGCAAGCCGGGTCACTGGGGGCTGGCCGGGATGAAGGAACGCGCCGCGGTCATTGGCGGCGCCCTCTCCATCCGCAGCGGCGCGGCGGTCGGCACGCAGGTGGAGTTGTCGCTGCCCCCTGCCCTGGCTTTCGAGCTGGACGACTAGACGGCGCAAGAGCGCCCGGGTGCGCCGCTCCTCATGGGAGGCGTGGCCGCTCTGGCACTCCGACCACCTGCCTCACGCGCCCGCTGCAGGCGCAAACACCCGGAGCCGGTGCCCATCCGGGTCGGCCACCGTGAAGGTATAGCCAAAATCCATGCGGGTGGGCGGCTGCAGGAGCTGCGCGCCCGCCGCCTGCCACGCAGCCAGCCGTGCCTCGACGGCCGCGTCGTCTTCCACGGCGACGGCCAACTCACCACCACCGGGCGGCGTCGCCGTTGGCGCCACTCCCGACGCGGCCCACAGGCCCAGCATCAAGCCGGACTCCAGCGCCAGCATGGCGAAGGTCGGCGAGGCCTCCACGGCCGGGGCGCCCAGCAGGCGTGTGTAGAACGCCGCGCTCTCGGTGGGGTTCTTGACGTACAGCAGGACGAAATTGGGATGGTTCATTGAGGGCTCCTCATTGCTCAAGTGCAGGCAATGCTAGGCGCCGGGTCTGTCAGATTCCGTCAGTGGCAGCGATGCCCTCGCGCTCACGCCAGGCCTTGATCAGGGTCGTCCGTCGCTGGGGGTAGCGCTCGTCCAGCACGCGCGGCTGGACAATACGGTCTGCCCGGAAGTGCCGGTGGGTGCCGCGCAGCTCGCACCAGGCCACCAGCACCTGCACATGGTCAAAGAACCCGAGCGCGAACGGCCAGACCGTGCGCTCGCTGCTCGCGCCCTTGAGGTCGCGGTAGCCAATGTGCAGCTTGTGTTCACTGCGGATGGCCTGGCGCAGCAGCGCCATGACTTCACGATTCAGGCCGGGCGCATCCGACCGCCCGGCAAGCAAGGTGGTGGTGTCCATCTCATGGCGCAGCTGCGGCGGCAGCACGGCACCAATCTTGGCCAGTGCGTCGCGCGCCGCGGCGGCCAGGCGAGCGTCGTCCCGGCTGCTGACCCAGCGGGAACCGAGTACCAAGGCCTCGATCTCCTCAGCGGTGAACATCAGTGGCGGCAGGACGAAGCCCTCGCGCAGCACATAGCCCAGCCCGGGGGCCCCATCGATCCGGGCGCCCTGGGCTTGAAGTGTCGCGATATCCCGATACAGCGTGCGCAGGCTGATGCCCAGGCTGTTGGCGAGGGCGTCACCCGTGACGGGTTGCCGGTGGCGGCGCAAGGTCTGTATCAGCTCAAGCAGGCGAGCGGAGCGGGTCAAGAGGCGCCTCCGGGTCGTGACGGGGATGGGTCCCGGGCGAGGAGGCACGCCGGCCTCGACCGCCGCAGGGCGCGTATCCTACCGCGCATTGGTGCGCCGCCTGCCGCCGTCCGCTTATGCAGCGCCGTTGCGCAGTTGCCGCCGTACCTCGTTGGCGATGGGGTGCAGCAGATCCGTCGGCCCCGTGCCCACGACGCTGTAGCCCAGACCCTGGGCTGCCCAGGTGAACCCGCCCACAGGCCCCGAGGACTGCTTCATCATTGGAGCCTCCTTGTCCACCTGCATGGGCCTGACCATCATGGCGATACGCGTGCCGTCGGCTCCCTCGTAGAAAAACAGCCCGCCCGCGCCATTGGCCGTGGCCACCAGGCGCCCACCCACATACCGATAGCCGGACTTGTGCAGGTCGGGAATCTCGATGGGCCGTTGCAGCTTGTCCGAGACCTGCCGGAGCAGCGCCGTGCGGTCCGTATCGCCAGGGCCATCGCCTGCATAGACGGTGAAGCTGGTGCGCGCCTCGCCGGCCAAGGCGGTGATGCCAGCCGTTGGCGCGGGGTCCATGGCGCCGTGCATCTGCCAGCCGCCGATCGAGCCGGTGCCCAGGGCCAGCACCACGGCAGCGGCCATCCGCCAGTGCCACACGGGCTGGGCATCGCGCCGGGCGAGCAGCGTGTGGATCTGCAAGCGTTCGGGCACTGGCTCGTCCGCCACGGGCGCCAGGGCCGACCGCAGCCATTGGCGCTGCTCGCGGTACGTGCTGACCAGGGCGGCGTCCTCGGGATGCCGGTCCAGGTGGTCCTGCACCTCCTTGCCGCGCTGCGCATCGAGCAGCCCGTCCACGAAGGCATGCAGATCGTCTTCGTTGACCGGCGGTGGGGTGTACTTGTTCACTTCAATCTCCGCAATTGCGGCGGTGCCGCGACCGGCTCGCGCCGCTCCATCCCGCCCTCCATCGCTCGGGCGAGCCGCTCCCGGGCCCGCGCCAGGCGGGACATGACGGTTCCGACGGGAATGTCCAGCGTCTTGGCGGCCTCGGCATACGACATATCCTCCACCGACACCAGCGTGATCACCGCCCGCTGCTCCTCCGGCAAGGCCGCAATGGCGCGAAGCAACTCCTGGTGACGCACCCGCGCTTCCTGCGGCGGTGGCGAGGCGAAGGCCGCTTCATCGACATCGGCAATGTCAATGTGCAGGCCGCGCCGCTTGTCCTGCCTCAGCCGGTTGACGATCAAATTGTGCGCAATCGCGAAGACCCACTGCCGGGTGTTCTCGGCCTGCTTGCGTGTGTGCCAATGACTGATCGCCCGCTCCAGGCAGTCCTGCACCAGATCGTCCGCCAGGTCGCGATGGCGGACCATCGCTGTGGCGTAGCGCCGCAGAGCGGGAATCAGGGGTTGGAGCTCCGTGAGGAGCTCCAGGTCCTGGCGCTTACTCATGCCCGGCGGTCTGCGTCTGTACCGGCTTTCCCGGTGCTCCGCCCACCAGCGGCGCGATCACCAGGTAGCGGCGCGCCGCTGCCGCGTCTGACTGGACCACCTGGCGGATCGGCCCGATGGCGTTCACGATCGCAGCGCCGGCGGGATTGGTCATGAAGTTGGCCAGAGGCTGCAAGGTGCCGCCGCCGTCTTCCTTGTCGGCCAGTGCCAGCACATAGGGCTGCTTGGGCGTGAGGCCGGTGACGGACGCCTGCAGCACCTGCAGCAAGCCCTGGTCGAACAGGGACACGCTGGTGCGTGGGGCGTTGCCCGAGGCACTTGCGTCGGTGAGCGTGAGGGTCGCCACCTGCCCGGCCACACCCAGGCTTTGAAGCCCTTGCTTGCCGTCGCCGCTGGGCACCGCATTGGGCACGTAGGCGATGGCTTGCGGTGCCTGACCGATGGGCACCTGCGCGACGACGGCATTGCGCGCGGTGTCGATCACCGCCAAGGCATCGTCGTTCTCCAGGCCCACGTAGATGCGACTGCCGTCACCGGACGGCCACACGCCGTGTGGCAGCTTGCCGACCGGCACGGTGGCGACTTGCGAGAAGTCGTCGGTGCGGAACACCTTGACGACGTTCAGGCCGCCCACGGTCACGTAGGCGAAGGTGCCTGACGCCGTCTTCGCAAAGTTGACGTGGTTGGTGATTGGCCCGGTATCGAAGGAGGTGATCACGTTGAAGGGAGGCCGGGCGTTGAACACCATCGTGCGGCCCACGTCCTTGAGGGTGAACCACACTTGCTGGCCGTCCGGCGTGGCGGCGATGTTGGGGCAAAACGGGCTGTCCTGCTTGACCTTGGCCACGATCTGGTGGGTGGCCACCTCGACCACGACGGTCTCCGGATTGAAGGAAGAGCATACATAACCGTACTTGCCGTCCGGCGAGAAGATCTGCATGCCCGGGCCGGCGGCGGTGGTGATGCGGGACTTTTCCTCGAAGGTGGTTGCATCGATCACCGAGACGTAGTTTTCGCCGCGGACGGTCACCCAGACCTCCTTGCCATCAGGCGTGAAGAAGGCCTCGTGCGGCGATCTTCCGACATAGGTCGTGTGCTTGACGGCGTTGGTCTGCGTGTCAATGAAGGTAACGGAGTTGGAGCCGATGGACACGACGGCCAGCGTGCGGTGATCAGGCGAAAAACCCAGCCCATGCACCAGCACCTGGCCTTTGTAGAGCGGGCTGAAGTTGCCCGGCGAGGGATCGCCGAGACGGATCACGCCAACCAGCCGGTTGTCCACCGGGTCGGTCACCGAGAGGGTGTTGGAGAACTGTTCGGCGGCATAGATGCGGTCGCGGTGGCTGACCGGCAGGTCGGCGGCGGCGGCAGAGCCAGGGGCCTGGCCGGCGAAGGCGGTGCCGGCAACGAGGGCGGTCAGCAGGAGGGACGCGCGCAGCGAATGTTTGGTCATGGGGTACTCCGGGCTCAATGCGAATGGTGATGGGCGGTCTGCGCGTCAGCAGCAGCCTGTGGCGCGGGGTGGGCCTCAGGCGCCGCACCGACCTGGGTGGGGGCCTGGGCAGGCGCGGGAGGCGCCTCGCCGAGCGCCAGCTTCATGGCGGCGATTTCCTGCTGCTGCTCGACGATGATTTCCTGCGCGATGCGGCGCAGTTGTTCGTTGTGTCCGTAGCGCAGCTGTGCCAGCGCCATGTCGATGGCGCCTTGGTGGTGCGGGATCATCATGGCCGCGAAATCCCGGTCGATGTCACCGGACGGCTTGACGTCCATCGCGGCCATCATCCGGTCCATGGCGGCGTCGTTCTCGGCCTTGAACGCGTCCTGCGGCGTCAAGGCGCTGCAATACAGGCCGGTGAGGGAAGCGGCGAGCACGACCGTGGCCGCGAGCAACCGGCGGGGTGCGAGGTGAGTCGTTTGCATAAGGGGTATGTGCGAGATGGCGACCTGGCAACGATCCCAGGCTTGGGAGGTCGTCGCCTCCCTCGTTGTGGGCAGCCGCACTACGGTCTTGTTCCCATCAGGCGCAGCGGCGAAGCGCCCCCGCCTGCGGGCCATGGCACCGGCAGCCCGCGGGGGACTACCGGTGCCGACCGGCGGTGCGTGCGTTCAATGGGCGGAAGCAACCTGGGCGCCGCCGGCGGCGGCGACTGCATCGCCCCGCTCATGGGCGATGCGGGCGACGGCCATGGCGAAGGTGGGCGAACTGCGCAGGGCCTTGTAGCGCGCCTGGGCCTGCTGATAGTCGGCGCCATAGACGTCCGGCGCGTCGCGGCTGTCCAGCGCGGCCAGGCCGGATTGGCGGTAGACCTCCAGGTCAGCCAGCACTTCGGCGCGGGACACAGGGGCAGAGGCGGCTGCCGCGACCTGCGCGCCGGTGTTGTCGGTGCTCGCGTGGTTGCCGTGAGCGAAGGCGATGCTGCTCATCATGAGAGCGGCGGCGGCGAATGCGATGGACTTGGACAAGAGGGTTCTCCAGTGGATCGAGAGTCGTTCGGGCTCGCACATGCGGGCTCGCCAGGGCGGCCTGTGCCGCAGCGGGATCGCGGCCGGAGAGGCGATCCGCGTTGGTTCAGGTGGCCTGTATGGAGGTAGACGCCCGATGGCCAGGCTTATTCCGCTGGTCCCAACATTTCTTTTGGCGATGGCCGCTCTGCGCACGTTGACCTGCACGGCTCCCCTCGCCTGCCCAAAGCCGTCTTCACTGGACGTGGGGCGTTCAAGGCGCGGCCCGCTGCTCGGCCTTCACTGAGCGAGCCGTTTGACCTCTCGCGATCGGTCCGGATGGAGGGCGGCGAACACTTCCGTGCGCCGGGAGGCTCGTTCCTGGCGGCTAGGAGCGATGGGCGCCTGCGCCTGTGGAAGGGCGCACGCCTTGCAAGACGTTCAAGATGGACGCTGAGCCAGGAACCACGCCACGAGCGCGTTGGCATGCCCGTGGCCGATCTGATGCTCCGCCTTCAGCTGCGCCACCAGCTCCATATGCTTGAGCGGCCCGGCGGCGCGAAGCACCTGCATCCAGTGGTCGATCGGCTGGCCGTACTTCTTTTCAATCGACGGAAAGTAGGACGCGGGACCTTTGACGGGCGCTGGTGTGCTCATGAGGGCTCCAGAGGTAGACGGCGATCAACAGTCGCCCGGGGCAACGCCTGCTGACTCCCTGCTGGTGACATCAGGCGCCTACGTTGCTCGATGCAGCGACAGGATGCTCCATCGTATATCGCGCCTGCCAAGGGTGTCGTCCCTCTCGCCCAGATGGTCACAGAGCAGCCCATGCCTGGCAGCCAGGCGCACGGTCTCCTGCGCGGAGACGTCGAACATCCGCCGGCCCTCGGGAACAGGACCATGGCGCAGCGACATGAAGATGCGCCCCTGATCCGCTGTGAGCGTGGCCAGTGCCTGCATCGCCGTGGCCCGCTCCGCCTCGTCAAGGTGCATCCATACGGCGGTCAGAAGGATGAGGTCAAAGCGGCGCGACGTTTCGCGCAGCAGGCGAAGTTCCGGTAGGTGGTCGTCTATCCATTGGATGTCCAGGGAGGCATGGAGACGCTGCCCAGCCGCTCGGAGCTCCGCCGTCGGCTCGACTGCAGTGACGCGGTGACCACGACGCGCCAAGGCTGCGGCATCTCGCCCGGTGCCTGCGCCGATGTCCAGTGCGACGACCGGAGAGGAAGGGAAAAGGTGATGCAGGCCTCGATAGACCTGCTCGAAGGTGATGCTCTCGTATTGCGTCGCGAGTTCCGCTGCGCGCTCGCCATAACCGGCGGTACCGGGGACCGTCGAGGCCCCCGGCGATTGCGGGGAGGGGTTAGATGCTTGCATGGCCCAATCCTGTGGCGACGCCAACGACACGCGCCATCCCTTGAACAAGGACGAACGCAGCGGCGAGATTGTCCAGCAGTTCCATCGAAGGCCTCGCCGGCACCCTCACCGCTCGGTCCGGCCCTGACTGGATCAACACTTGCACGGGTAGCTCGCCGAGGTTGCCGTGACGAGGCCGGTCAGATGACCTGCCCTCCGGACACCTCGATGCGCTGGGCAGTGACCCAGCGGTTGTCGTCGCCCAGCAGGCTGGCAATCATCGGACCAATGTCGTCTGGAACGCCCACACGGCCAAGGGCGACCATGTCAGCAAATTGCTTGTTGAGGTCGGGGGTATCCCGCACCGCACCGCCCAGGAAGTCGGTCTCGATGGCGCCGGGGGCGACTGCGTTCACAGCGATGCCGCGGCCACCGAGCTCCTTGGCCATGTAGACGGTCAGCGTCTCAATCGCGCCCTTGGCGGCCGCGTAGGCAGAAAAGCCCGGGAACGACACGCGGGTGAGGCCGGACGACAGGTTGATGATGCGGGCGCCATCCGCGATCACTGGCAACAGCGCTTGTGTCAGGAAGAAGACCCCTTTCACGTGAACGTTGAACAGTTCATCGAACTGAGCTTGCGTCGTCTCGGCAAAGGAGGCCATTTCGCCATGGCCGGCGTTGTTGACCAGGTGGTCAAAGGTCTTGCGGCCCCAGATCGTGTCCAGGCTTTTGCGGACCCGCTCGGCGAAGGCTTGGAAGGTTGAGGTATTGCTCACGTCGAGTTGCAGGGCAACAGCCTTTCGGCCGAGGGATTCAATTTGCGTCACGACCTCGCGAGCCTCGGCTTCGCCGCTGCGATAGGTGAGGATGACGTCGCCGCCGCGGCGGGCGATGCTGAGTGCCGTGTTGCGGCCCAGGCCGCGACTGGCGCCGGTGACGAGTGCAATCTTGGTCATGACTGTCCTTTCAGAAGGGGTTGGTGAAGCGATGACAGTCAGTGTCCGGCTGGCACCTCCAGAAGAGTTGCGGGTTTCTCGCCGTCTTTTGCACATTCCTCCAGCGCGTTTATTCCCGGCCGGTCAGTTGGCGAGTCGCAGGTGCAAGCTTGGCGTCTCACCGCTTGCTCGAAGCTCTGGACGTTTTGCCAATTACTCCACTGCGGGTTGCGGACAACGCGGGCGGCAGCTACCGTAGCGTCATGACCGACACACTGCTTCATGCGGTTCGCCGATATGCGGACTTTCATGCAGATGCCAACGGCACCATCGCAACGCCTATTGCCGGGCTCACCATTGCCCGGGCGACCGCGCCAGGGGAACTGCAGTACGCCATATCGCACCCACTCATTGCGCTGGTCGTCCAAGGGAACAAGCGCGTGCAGACCGGAACCGAAAGCTTTGAGCTGTCTCCGGGAGATTCGATGCTCATCGCTGCGGACCTGCCGACGGTCAGCCAGGTGACTCGTGCCAGCGCTGCTGCGCCGTACTACTCACTGGTGCTTGATCTCGACCACGCGGTGATCGAGCAACTGGTGGTGGATGTCAATGTGGCCCTTGCAGGGAAGAGCCAGCCGGTGGCGATTGAACCTACCGACCCTGATGTCGCGGCCACGGCCTCGCGCCTGATGCGGCTGCTTGAAAGTCCGACCGCCTTGGCGGTTCTTCAAGGCCAGCTGCTGCGGGAGATGCACTATTGGCTGCTGGCCGGCCGACACGGCCCTGCCATACGGAACCTCGGCATGGCGGGCAGCAACGTTCAGCGCGTTTCTCGCGCCATTGCCATGATCCGGGCTGACTATGCCCGGCCCCTGCGCATCGACTGTTTGGCAGAGGCGGCTGGGATGAGTCCTTCCAGCCTTCATCAACACTTCAAGGCGGTCACTTCGCTGTCGCCGTTGCAGTTCCAAAAGCAGCTTCGCCTCATTGAAGCTAGGCGCAAGATGCTCAATGAGGGCGCGTCTGCGAGCACGGCGGCGCACTCGGTCGGTTATGAGAGCGTCCCACAGTTCACCCGGGAATATGGGCGGATGTTCGGGACACCCCCGACGCGGGACATCAGGCAAGCGAAGCTGAGGTCGCCGGCAGCCACTGAACGCGGCCCATTGAGTGTTTAGGCCTGGCCGGGCGGAAGCCGCTTCTACGTCGGCACGCTCGGCTGGAGTGCTGCCGGCTTCGAGTCAGCTGCTGGCGGGATGAATCATGTCGCGCGCGTAGGACAAGCCGATGCCATAACCGCCGGCATGCTCCTCGACAATACTTCTTGCGGCATCGTAGGTCTCGCGACGTGTCCAGTCGCGCTGGAATTCAAGCAACAGCTGAAGCCAGCTCGTCATCACAACGCCGGCGGACTTCATTCTCGACAGCGCTAGCCGATGAGACTCTTCGGTGGCTCCGCCGCAGGCATCAGCAACGCAGTAGACGTTGTAGCCCTCAGCGCGAGCGTGAAGGGCCGGGAAGCTCACGCAGGCTTCGGTCAGCAGGCCGGCAATCAGGAGGGTCTTCTTGCCGTGTCCTTCAACAATCCCTCGGACTTTCTCGTCTTCCCACGCGTTCATGGAACGCCGGTCGACAGCCTCCAGCTCCGGGAAGGAATTGCGTAGGCCGCTGAACACCGGACCGGAGTAGACCTTGGTGGCCGAGGTGGTGATGACCGCCGGCACCGAGAACGCCCTTGCCGTTTTCAACAGCGCAGTCATTGCATTGAGCATCAGCTGCCGGTCTACCGATTGAACGGCAAAAGCGAGCCCGGGCTGCGGGTCAACAAGCAGGAGAGCACATTGCGTGGGATCAAGTAATGGGTTGGTCGTGGTCATGGCGTAAACCTTTGATGCAGGGGAAAGTCGGGGCGGGTGGAGTTGCTCGGCGAACCTCCTGACGCACAGGGCATGTTTCGCTGTTGGGATGGCGGGCAGAAAGGTGGCTTGGCCACCTGGTTGGCGCTGCCTGCGCTGCTCGTGCCCTCCATCACGGTATCCACAGGAAAGGGATGGGTGCCATCCGAAAGCGCAGTCACGTCCAGCAGGCCGACCTTGAAGCGGTAGATGCCAGGCGGAGGCACCTTGGACACATCAGCTGCGGCGGTCGCCGAGCTGTAGACCAGGATGCTTGCCAGCAGTGCGAAGACGGCTCGGGAGAAGCTGCTTGCGCGGATCATCGGGGCTCCAATCGACGGCTGATGCCGCGATGGTCACGCGATCGGCAGTCGTATGGCAGCCCCAAATGGAAGAGTCCGAACGCCCACCGTTTGCGATGGGGCGAATTCGCATGAATGCACTGCCCGGGCCAGGGCCTTTCGACCCGTCGGCGCGTCTGGCCCCTCGCCGAGGCTGGCGGCCACATCATGGCTGCTAAAAAATGACGCACAGGCCGCTGCTGCACGCTTCTTTCGTGCTAGCGGAGAATCCGGATATGACGACTCCTCGGACCCTCCGTCGTGCCCCATGCGCACGGGGCTAGGACCATGGCCGACCTAAAGGACACCCGGCTTCATCGACCTAACCGGCTCGATTGGGGCGATCACCCTCGGAACGCGCGGCGGGGAGCTGGCTGATCTGAGCGCTTACCCAGTCGATGAAAGCCTGCAACCGTGCGCTGGGGTGGCGGGTGGGCGGATATGCAAGGAAGAGAGGCATGGCATCAATCCTCCAATCGTCAAACAGCTCAATGAGCTCTTTCCTGGCAACGTGAGGTTCTGCCATGTAGCGAGGCAGCCAAAGAACACCTAATCCCGCGAGCCCGGCTGCCAGGTAGGCGTTACCGTCATCCACGGCAACGATATAGCGCCCACGAGGCTCACGCCGCTCATGCCCGCGATGCATGGCCGCACTTGCAATCCTGCCGCTGCTTGACCGAAGGAATCCGACGATGTGGTGACGCGGGTCTTCTAGCTCATCTGGATGCCCCGGACGGCCCACCGCCTGCAGGTACTCCGGAGCCGCATAGACGCCAAGCTGAAGCTCCCCGATGCGGCGGGCAATCAAGGAAGGGACGGTGACCTCGCCTCCGCGTACCACGCAGTCAATATTCTCGCCAATAACGTCCGCCACGCGATCGCTGACTCCCATCTCGATCTGGATGTTGGGATAGAGGCGGTGGAATTCCGGCAGTGCAGGCATCAATACGAAGCGAGCGAAGGGGCTCGGGACGTCGACCCTCAGACGCCCGCTCGGTAATGCAGGGCTCGCCATCATCAAGGCGTTCGCCTCCTCCAGGTCTGCTAGCAGACGCACGACTCGCTCGTAGTAGGCCGCACCTTCGGTTGTCACCGACACTTGTCGAGTTGTGCGATGCAGCAGTTTCACCCGCAGTTGCGCCTCCAACTGTTGGACGAGCTGCGTAACGGTCGTCTTGCTCAATTGGAGCGTTAAAGCAGCTTTGGTGAAGCTGCCCGCCTCTACCACTCGAACAAATGCTTGAAGAGCGTCAAATCGATCCAAGGGAGATCCAGATTGTTTGAAGGGACCAAAAAGTGTTTGTGCGGCCAGCCACTTTATCCGCGGTCAGGGCACTTCTAGACTTGCCAGCTTCGCAGCAATATCGTCTTCAGGAGCCTTCGATGCCCGCACGCGACGCCGTTTTTCCACCTGGTCGGCACGCCCTTTACGACCAACATCGTTACTCGCCAGCCGTCCGTGCCAACGGACTGCTTTTTGTCTCTGGACAAGTGGGCAGCCGCGGAGATGGGTCGCCGGAACCGGAACTGGAAGCCCAAATCCGGCTGGCATTCGCCAACCTCGGCGCGGTTTTAGGAGCCGCCGGGTGCGGCTTCGACGACATCGTTGACGTCACGTCCTTCCACACGGACGCTGAGCGCCAGTTGGAGACCGTTCTCAAGGTGAAGAACGAGATCTTCACCCAGGCACCATACCCGACCTGGACTGCTCTTGGCGTTAATTGGCTTGCCGGCTTCGACTTCGAGATCAAGGTGGTTGCAAAGCTGCCGCAGGGCAATTGAACTTCGGGCGCGCGCCTTAGCGAAGCGGCCATACGGCGGCACGGAGCATCGGCATTGGGCGGTAGGCCAAGGCGTTAAACCGACCGTCTATCACGAGCTTAGGGCGATAGCGCGAGATCCCATGCCGGACCGAGGGGCGGTCGACGCTGCCCCGGCCTTTAGCCCAGCGGTACACCTTCGGGGCGTCATGATCCAAGTCTGTGTGTGACTGTGCAACGGCGTTTGACGGACGACATCGGACACTGATTTAACTGCTTCCGTTTCGTCTAATGCGTGCAACTTACGGTCGCGCGAAGCACCCGGGGCGCGCCGCCACGGGTTAACTGAGCCTCGCACCGGGCCGGCGTGCCTTCGACCTTGACCACGACGCGCGCCACCTGGCTTCCATAGTTGCAAGCGAGCCAGACGCCCTGAGGTGAGGGCGACTCGATCCGCCAGACGATGGTCGTGTCGCTCTTTCCAGTATTGACTGGCATCAGTTCCGCCCCTTCAGCAGGCGGTCCATCGAAGACACTGACGCCCGAGAGCAGTTGAGGCGCTGACGTCACCATTACGGTGGCTGAGGGCGGGAGATCAACCGCAGACAAGCTCCCACTGTCGAATCGGATTCGCTCCGGGCAGACGAGGCGAGTGTCATGAGCATTGGCCGAAAGGCTGAGAAGCAGCAAGCCCGTAAAGGCGAGAAATTTATCCATGGGTCACTCCACAACTGAGTAGGCATCCGCGTTGTTGCTGGGATCGATGTAGACACCTTGGATTTGGTATTTTCATTGGCCCATTGCTCCGTGATCCAGATGCCCGTCGCATCGGCGCGCAAGTACCAGGAGTGTCTACAGTCATCGACCAATTTCCGCGCGATCGTTTGGGGGGCTCCGACCGGCGCCGCGCTTCAAAGATACCGTATCAACACCATCCCAACACCATCGGCTTCAAACAACGAGATCAAGTAATCCCTCACTGGACCTTTGCCTCAGCGGTATGGCGGGAATGGGCAGGTAAGAATGCGCGAGGCTTCCAGAATTCTTGCGACAGCTGAACCTGTCGCCCGGGGCGAGCGCGAATCATGGCGACAATTGCGCCCGTCGAACCGGGGCAGGTCCAACCTGCGAATCACAAGATCCAAGAGGGAGCTGGGAATGACTATGGAAGAGCGGCTGGGTAACGAGACCTTCGCGATTTTCACAATACCGGAGGACTACGCGCATCACATCGGGCAGGTCGTCGGCATGGGATCGAATGGTCTGCGGGTTGTGCGCAGGAATTTCTCGCTCAAAACCCCCTACAAGATCGACATCGTGCCCTGGGACCGCATCTCCCATGCGGACTACGACGCCCGCCTGGCGCCGCTCCGGATCGTCGTCGGTGTCCTCGTCTTGCTGCTGCTCGCGGGCATTCTTTACTACCTGGCCGCCTACTGGAACGACCTGGAGCCCGGGACCACGGTTCGCGTGGGCCTGCTCGCGCTGGCAGTCGTCTATGGCCTGCGATGGGCCTTCATGTCCCGTCGCCACCGGCTTACCTTCCACCTGCACGACGGCTCGCGATTGAAGTGGGCGTCCCGATCCGGTGACTTCAAGTACAAGATTGGCGCGGTGCAGCGTGGCGTGGAGCGTTTGACCGAGCTGAATCTGCTAAGGCCCTCTGCTGTCGTGCGAGGCGCCTGAGAACGAAGCGCTTGTTCCCCCACGCTGCTGCCCGGTGAATCGGATGTAGCGTCATGCTATGCGCTATCTTGCGTAAGCGTCCAGGCGAGCCATGTTGATTTGCTGAGCCCTGCCGAGGCACCGAGTTCAAACCATCTTCAAACTGGACTTCCGCCCCAAAGGTACAGCTGGAAGGGGGGCGGTCAAGTCGGGCCTCTCACGGCCCTGTGGTGCCACTGCTAATTGCTCAGTGGGCCGCCGGCCGTTCGTGCACTCCGGTGCGTTTGGGCAGCGGTTCTTGTTTCTTCATGGCACGAGTCTGAAGACGCCCGGAAGGGCCATGGCCCACAGGATGGAAGAATGAAGCACCGGCCCTAACCAAGGGCCGGTGCATTTTTTGGCATTTACGCTTATGCCTTGGCACGCGGCTTCATGCGAAAACTGATGCCCATTCGATTGATTGCATTCATCGCGGCGATGGTGAGGGTCAGGTCGACCAGGTCTTTCTCGCCGAAAGCGGCCAGCGCGGCCTCATAAGCCTCATGGGATGCGTGTGTTTCGCCGATCCGGGTCACTTCCTCGGTCCAGGCCAGTGCCGCTAGCTCCTGCCCCGAGAACAGGTAGTCTGCCTCGTGCCACACGGGGACGAGCGCGAGCTTCTCAATCGACATGCCGCCCGCGATGAGGTCGCGACTGTGAATATCGATGCAGTGAGCGCAGCCATTCAGCTGCGAGACACGCAGAAACACCAGGTGGATGAGCTGGCTGGGCAGCGACGTGCCAGAGGTCACGAAGTGATGGAGCCCACCAAGGGCCTTGGCGCCCTCAGGGGATG
>Ga0065165_1000086_pt1 | contig 154235 bp, 139 predicted proteins | sample AraplaMF_Cvi_mMF_FD_63813 | JGI IMG/M metagenome (GOLD analysis project Ga0065165, IMG submission 63813) | Arabidopsis root microbial communities from the University of North Carolina, USA - plate scrape MF_Cvi_mMF (version 2) (version 3) | ecosystem: Host-associated > Plants > Roots >... | reverse complement strand
AATTCGCGGCAATTCATCTGGAAACTCCACCAGCCTGCACGGCTTGCTGTGACGGACACCCTTGGTCCGGCAAGAGGTGCGATGGGTTTCCGCAAAGGGCTTCCGCAAAGGAAAAAGCCGCTCCGAGGAGCGGCCCGATCAGAAGGCGGCGATCAAAGCGGCTTCGTGATGATGGCGCCACCGCGCAGCGGATCGCGCCAGGGCGCCTGCGGCGCGACGCCGGGCACATCCTTGTCGGACGACACCGGGCATTCTCCAGTCGACATATGGCGCAGTGCCGCGGCCAGCAGCGCTTCGTTCTCTTCGCCCAGCTCGTGCTTCAGGTCGTCCACCACGCGGCAACCGGGAAGACCGTTCGGTCCTGAGCCACCGGGAACGAATCCTTCGCCATAGCCCGAGAATCCCTTCTCGTTGCTGATCACCTGGTCGAGCGGCAGGAACGTGCGTCCGCAGTTGTGCAAGGCCGTGGCCGCAAAGGGACGGCCGCACGTGGCGGTTCCGATCTGCACCACCTTCACGTCGACTCCCCGCAGCGCGTTGATCAGGGCTTCGCTGGCGCCGCAGGTTCCGGCCTGGGTCAGCACATACACCTCGCCCGACGCCCATGCCGGCAACAGCCTGTCCTGGGGACACCCTTCTCCCTCGACGGCACAGTTGTAGAACGGCATCACTTTCATGCCGCCCGGTTGATTGCCTTGAAGCTTCGCGAATGCCTTTCCGTGGGTCTTCGCCCGCCCGGCCAGCATGTAGGCCAGCTGACTGGCCACGGCCAGATCGCCGCCCTGGTTGAAACGCAGGTCGATCACCAACTTGGCGACGTCCGTCCCGAGGAACCCATCGAGGGCGCGGGAGAGCGCCAAGGGCGCCTCCGCGTTGTACTCCTGGAGGAGCACGTATCCGACATGGATCCCGCCAGCGTGGAACGCTTTGCTTAGGGGCACGGGTTGTCTGATGACACCGCTAATCAGCTCCGCACGCTTCGCGGAAGAGTCGCCGCCAGCCATGGGATCCCAGGTGACTGTCAACTTGTGGTCGACCTTGGGCGGAAACAGCGACCGTGCGAGTTTCTCGTCAGCGTGGTCAAACCGAATGTGGTCGACCTTGTAGACATCGCCCCTCTTGATGCCAGCTTGCTCCGCCGCGCTGCCCGGTTGCACATAGGCGACACGGATGGTCGTCGGCGACGAGTGTGATCCCACTGCCCATTCGATGCCGTACCCCGGCACTTCTCCGCCGCTCATGAAGGCATTGAAGACCGCCGTCGGGACGGCTTGGCTGTACTCATCCGAGCGCCTGCCGCTCGACGTGAACGCGGGGGTACGGAGCGCGTCGAAATACGCCTGCAGGCCGAGACCTGTCGGTTCGTTATATCGGCTATAGGTGGCATCGACATACGGCACGTCCTGCCGCCAGAGATAGCTCTCGTCCATCACCGAGCGCATCCACTGCAGCTCGGTCGAGATACTGCCGATGCGCTGTTCCGTCGGCGCCGCCTCGTTTTCCGGAGCGCACTGATTGGCGAAAGCCGAGCTGTGCTGGAACGCGCGATTGAGCACTTGGCTCGCGTCCACGCCGTCCCTGCCGGGCAGGCCCTGTTCTCCCTGTTCTCCCTGTTCTCCCTGTTCTCCCCGTTCTCCCCGTTCTCCCGGTTCTCCCGGTTCTCCCGGTTCTCCCGGTTCTCCCGGTTCTCCCTTTTCTCCCCTTGGCCCCGGCTCGCCGGTTGCGCCGGGCAGGCCCTGCTCCCCGCGCTCTCCTTGGATCCCCGGCCAGCCCTGCTCTCCCGGTTCTCCCTTTTCTCCCTTTTCTCCCTTTTCTCCCATTGGCCCCGGCTCACCGGTTTCGCCGGGCAGGCCCTGTTCCCCGCGCTCTCCCTTCGGCCCTGGTTCGCCTGGCAAGCCGCGCAGGCCCTGCTCACCGCGCTCTCCCCTCGGGCCTTGCTCGCCGTCCTTGCCGGCCGCTCCGTCCTTGCCGTCACGTCCATGCACGGCGGTCTCTTCTTCGCCCCCGCCCTCGCAGGCCTGCAACAGGCCAGCACACGTGACACACATCGCGACGAGCGACACCCGCGCCATCGCGCGCTCGACCCAGTTTCCATTGAACATCGCTGCTACTTGCCGACCCCGTCGGCCATCTCTGAAGAAGCCAGCTTTGTCCGCCGCTGTCAGGCGGGGTTCCGTTGTCGCGCGCGAACGCCCCCCTCCCGGCGGATCGCCCAGCAAAAAGCCGCTCCGGAGAGCGGCTTTCCTTGTCAGGCGCCAACCGCGCCACTCGTCCGCGCCACTCGTCCCTCAGGGCCGTCCGCCGAGGATCCGGTTGCTGCGCGCCGCGAGCTTCCTGAGGCGGAGCTCGACCGCGTCGGCCCCTGCCGCGCGCACGCCCATCGCGCGCGCCGATCCCGATTCCGACGGGCTCGCCGCCGGGCAGGTGCCGTTGCCGCGGTACTGCAGTGCCGCGGCCAGCATGCCTTCGTTGACGTCGCCCAGCGGGTGGTTGAAATCGTCCGCCACCTGGCAACCCTGGACGCCGGTCGCGCCCGGACCCGCCGGCACGAAGCCGTCCGCGTAGTCGCCGAAGCCCTTGTTGTTGGTGCCGACGAACTCGATCGGGAAGTAGCTGTAGCCGCAGTTGTCCTTGGCGGTGAAGCCGTAGGGCTTGCCGCAGGTGGTGCCACCGATGAGCACCACCTCGACGTCGACGCCGCGCAGGCCGTTGATCAGCGCCTCGCTGGCCGAGCAGGTGCCCGCCTGCGCCAGCACGAAGACGCGCCGGAGATTGAGCGCCGGCAGCGGCTGCTGCGACGTGCAGTTGTTGCCGGACAGCAGGCAGGCCTGGCTGAAGAACGGCGTCTTCGAATCCGCGCTGTTGGTCTCCGCCGAGCGCTTGCTGTTGTAGCGCAACTGCTCGAAGGTCTTGCCGGAGGTGGCCGCGTCGCCCGCGATCATGTAGGCGAGTTCACTCGCGATGAACAGGTAGCCGCCGCCGTTGTAGCGCAGATCCACGACCAGATCGCTCACGCCGCCGGCGCGGAAGCTGTTCACCGCCGCGATCAGCTGCGCCTCGGCCGTCAGGATGTGGTCGTTGAAGAGCAGGTAACCGACCTTCGCGCCGTCGGCGGCGGTCAGCACCTGGCTGGCCGGCACCGGGGTCTTGGTCACGTTGCCCGCCACGAGCGTGACGTCGCGCGTCGCGCCGGCCACCGAGGTCAGCACGAAGCGGTGGCCGCCGGCGGTGTCGGGGAACAGCGCGCCGTTGAGCGTGTTCACGCCGGTGGCGTCGGCGGCATCGGCGGCCGCGCCGTCCGCGGTCACCAGTGTGTCGCCGCGGCGCACGCCGGCCTGGTCCGCGACGCTGCCCGGCTCGACGAACGCGACCCGCAAGCCGCGCGGCGGCGTCGGCGACTTCATCGACCATTCGATGCCGTAGCCGACCTCCACGCCGCCCTGCGACAGGGCGTTCCACTCGCGCGTGCTCATCATGAAGCTGAACTGGTCCTTGCGCTTGCCGCTGGCGGTGCGCGCCGGCGACAGCAGGTCGTCGAAGTAGGCGTTCAGCGCGGTCTCCACGACGCTGCCGCTATAGGCGGACGCCGCGGCGTTGATCGAGGGCACGTCCTCGCGCCACAGGTAGGCTTCGTCGAAGTAGGCGCGGATCCAGCTCTTCTCGGTGTCCAGCGAGCCCTTGCGCAGGTTGGCCGCCGCCTCCGTGTTGCCGGGTGCGCATTGCTGGGCGTAGGTGGAGCTCGGCTTGATCGGCTCGTTGCCACCTGTGTTGCCGCCCGTGTTGCCGCCGCCGCCCACGACGCTGCCGCCGCCACTGCTGTTGCTGCCGTTCAGCGGCGTGCCCGCGCTGCCGCCGCCGCCGCCACAGGCGCTCAACAGCATCGCCCCGACCGCGCCGGCCACGGCCAGGCGCGCCACCCGCAACATCGCGGATCGATTCATCGCTACTCCCTCATGGGACTCCCGTCCCGTGTCTTCTGTTTCTCGGGGCGCATCGTGGGATGTCGCCCGACCACCTACGGGGCCGAGTTATAGCGAAAAACCGGTCGCGAGCCCTGGACTTATTCGATCACTTCCGTCTTCAGGGTGACGAGTGATGCGCCCTCGCCACTGACGACGATGCGCCATCCGAACCAGCCTGCCGGCGCCGGCAGATCCAGGGTCTGGCCCGGTTCCAGCCAATGATCGTCGGGATGGCCGGCCCGGGTGATCCAGGCCCGCCCGCCGAAGACCCGCAGCCGCACGGGGCGGCGCAGCCTCAGCGTGACGGCGCGGCCGTCGGTGGGCAGCACCAGGATGTCCGGCCCCGTGCCAGCGCCGGGAGCGCAAGCCGGTGCGGGATCGGGGACGGGATCCGATCGGACGAAGGCCGGCGCGGGCGAGAGCCGGGGCCGGAGCGACGAGGGGAGCAGGCGGAGCGGTTGCATGCCGTCACGATAAAAACTCGCGGTGTCGCGCTCCATCCACAGCCGGCGGCCGATGCGGGGCATACAGCCCGCGCACGAACCGGCCCTGTGCTGGCCGGCTTGCCGCTGATCTGTATCGGTCATCGGCGGGTCGGAACACACAGAATCGACGCATGGACGCGCCGCTGTTACCGCTGTACATGCAACTCGCCGACCGGATGGCCCGGTCGATCCGTGCGGGCACCCTGAAACGCGGCGAGCGGCTGCCGTCGGTGCGGGAACTGGCGGGACAGCACGGGGTGTCGTTGTCGACGGCGGTCCAGGCCTACCGCTGGCTGGAGGACGCCCGGCTGATCGAGGCGCGGCCGCGTTCCGGCTATTTCGTCGCGGCGCGCCCGCCGCGGCTGCCCGAGCCACAGGTTTCGCGCCCGGACACTTCGTCCCGGATGGTGCAGCTCGATCAGCTGGGCGTGCAGGTGATGGCCTTGTCGCAGGATCCGTCCTTCGTGTCCTTCGGCGCGGCCTGCCCGGGGCCGGAGCTGTTCGACCAGGACCGCGTGCGCCGCGCGATGGCGCGCGCGGTGATGCGCCACCGCGACCTGCTGTGCACCTATCCGCTGGGCCCGGGAATGGAGGAAGCGCGCCGGGCGGTGGCCCGGCACGCGCTCGGCCTGGGCTGCGTGCTGGACCCGGACGAGGTCGTGCTCACCAACAGCTGCATGGAGGCCATCAGCCTGTGCCTGCGCACGGTCTGCAAGCCCGGCGACGTGGTCGCGCTGGAGTCGCCGACGTATTACGGCTTCCTCGAGATCCTGCAGAGCCTGCACCTGCGCGCGCTGGAGATCCCGACCCATCCGCGCCACGGCATGTCGCTGGACGCGCTGCAGCTGGCCTTCGAGACCCAGCAGGTGAAGGCGGTGCTGACGGTGCCGACGCTGTCGAATCCGCTGGGCGCCTCGATGCCGGTGCCGGAGCGCCGCCGGCTCGCGGCGATGCTGGCGCGGCACGACGTGGCGCTGATCGAGGACGTGCTCTACAACGACCTGTCCGAGCAGGAGGACAAGCGCCGCGCGGTGAAGTCCTTCGACACGACGGGGCACGTGATGATCTGCGGCTCCTTCTCGAAGACGATCGCGCCCGGGTTGCGGCTGGGCTGGGTCGAGGCCGGCCGCTGGGGCCGGGTCTTGCGCCAGACCAAGGCGGTGCAGTCGGGCGGCCAGACCAGCGTGCTGGAGCTGGCGCTGGCGGACCTGCTGACCCAGGCCGGCGGCGGCGCCGCGCTGCGGCAGCTGCGGGCGACGATCGCGGCGCGGGTGGACCAGGCGCGGCAGATGATCGCCGAGAGCTTCCCGAAGGGCACCCGCGTGTCGGACCCGGCCGGCGGCTTCATCCTGTGGGTGGAGCTGCCCGAGGGCCTGGACACGGCGCAGCTGTACGAGGCCTGCCTGGAGGAGCACATCGTGATCGCGCCGGGGATGATGTTCTCGGCCAGTCCGCGCTTCCGGCACTGCGTCCGGCTCGGCGTCGGTGGCAAGTGGGGACCGGAGCATCCGCGCGCCCTGCGCCGCATCGGCGCGCTGGCCAGGGCGATGCTGATCGCGCCGTCCAACGACGACGAGCTCGCCGCCTGAGCCCCGGCCATCCGGAGCGCGGGCCTAGCCCTGCAGCCATTCGTCCTGCGGGTCCAGCCCCTTCGGTGACTTCAGCCGCGCGAACGCGTCCTCGTCCTCGAGCAGCCGCCAGCGCCACCAGTCGGTGCTGATGGACCGGATCAGCGCCGCGTGATGCGCGGCCAGCTGTTCCGGCGCGCGTTCGCGCTGCCGTCCGAGCAGGCGCTGGCCGAAGCCGGCGCCCCGTTCCCCGCCGCCGAAGCTCATGTGGTCGGCGCCCTCCAGCCAGAGCTGCGCCTTCGCGCCGGCCGGCAGCGTGTCGTAGACGGCACGGCGGTACTGGCCGTCGCGCTCCTGGCCGAGCGGGTTGCCGTCCAGGCTGCCGGTCAGGCACAGCATCGGCCGCGTGATGCCCTTGAGGCCGCCGGGCAGGTGCCCGGCCGACGGGCTGAAGGCGGCGAAGGCCTTGAAGTGCGATTCCGTCAGGTCGGGCGCGCCGCGCGCCTGGAAGTCGCGTCCGGCGACCGCCAGCGTGGTCTGCGCGCCGAAGGAGTGGCCGGACATGCCCAGCGCCGCAGGCTTCACGCGGGCCCAGGGCCCGTCGCCGGCCTTCTGCAGCTTCAGCAGCTGCTCGACGGCGAACTGCACGTCGTGGCCACGCTCGATCAGTTGCTGCGCGCTCGCGGCGGCCTTCACGCCCTGCAGCCCGCCGCGCCAGATCGCGCGGTCGCTGCCGGCATGCTGCAGATGCAGGGTCGCGATGCCCGCCTCGGCCCAGGCCCGGCCCCATTCGGTACCGCCGTCGAGGCTGCCGCCCAAGCCGTGCGAAAACACCACCAGCGCGACCGGTCGATCACCCTCGGGCAGGCGCAGGCGCCAGGGGATGTCGCGCAGCCGGGACGGGTCGCGCCAGCTCCCCTGCTGGACGCCGGCCTCCGGCGCGCCCTGCGCACGCGCGGCGACACAGGCGGTCAGGCCGAGCGCCGCGGCGGCGGTCGTCACGACGGAAGCGCGCTGCAGGAGGGCGCGGCGGACGGGATCGTGAGGCAGGAAAGTCATGTCGACGAGGCGGGCAGATGCCGTTCCCGGGCCGGCGGCACCGGACTGAGGCGCAGCGCCCAGCAGACGCCGCCGACCAGCAGCGCCACGCCCGCGGCGCCGAGCAGGGGCGGCCATTCGCCGCGGTGCCACTGTGCATAGGCCAGCGCGGCCAGCGTCTCGAAGACGATCAGTTGTCCCACCAGCGCGGTGGGCAGGCGTTGGCTGGCTTCGTTCCAGCACAGCGTGCCGAGCCAGGAGGCGAACAGCCCCACCGCCATCATCAGACCGGCATACGGCCACACGCGCGGCCCCGTCGGGAAGTCGAAGCCGGCGGGCAGCAGCGGCAGGCCCGCGGCGTCGCCCAGCGCCAGCACGAGGAAGGCGAGCACCGCCATCGGCAGCGTCACCAGGCCCTGCGCGGTGGCCCAGGCCCGCGGGCTGCGATCGACATGCGCGCGCAGCCAGTCGGCGTTGCGGATCGGGTACCAGGTCCAGCAGGCCAGTGCGATCAGCGCCAGCCCGGCGCCCTGCAGGTAGCGGCCCAGGTCCTGCGGCGCCAGGGCGGACTGCTCCACCTGGTTCACGCAGCCGATGCCCAGCGCGATCAGCAGCAGCGCCGGCGCGAGGTCCCGCCAGCGGTAGTGGCCGTCGCGCGCGGCGTTGCGATGGTTGGCGCAGATCGCGATGACGACGGGCAGCGTGCCGATGATCATGGTCGGCAGCGGCCCGCCGGCGCGCTGGATCGCGGCGGCCAGGGTCAGGTAGTAGAGGAAGTTGCCGATGGCGCTGAGCTGGACCGCGGCGATCCAGTCGTCGCGCGTGAGCCGCTTCAATTCCCGCCAGTCGATCATCGCCAGCGGTAGCGCGAGCAGCCCGAACGCGAGATAACGCCCGGCCATCAGCATGGCGGCGGGGTAGTCGGGCAGCAGCAGCGGCGTGACGAAGACCAGGCCCCACATCAGGCCGGCGGCAAGCGCGAAGAGAAGTCCGGACAGCATGCGCGCAGTGTCGCGCCGCGTCAGGGCCGGCGTCTTGTACCGAGTTGCTGCTGGTAGCGCGCCGGGGTCACGCCGTAGCGGCGGGCGAAGCTGCGCGTCAGGTGGGCCTGGTCGGTCAGTCCGACGGCCGCAGCCACCTGGGCCGGCGTCTGGCCGGCGGCCAGCTGCCGCTTGGCTTCGTTGAGCCGCAGCGCCATCAGCGCCTGCTGCGGCGTGGCGTGATGCTGCGCCTTGAAGCTGCGCAGGAAGTGGAACGGGCTCAGGCCGGCGACGGCGGCGAGCCGCCCGGTGTCCAGCGACTCGCCCAGGTGCGCCCGCATGTGGTCGAGCACCGGCGCGAAGCGCGGCGCCGCGCCGTCGGGCCGCACCGGCGCGCGGTGCGCGTGGCGGCTCAGCCCCTGGACCAGCTCCAGCAACGCGCTGTCGAAGGCCAGCGGCTCGCGCGCCTGCCACAGCGCGGCGATCAACGCGGCCGCGCGCGTGGCTGCCGCGGCATCGTGCGCGACCGCGGCGTCGAAGCGCCAGGCGGGGCCGCCGTACAGCTCGGCCAGCAGGCCTTCGTCGAGGTAGACCATCCGGTAACCCCAGGCGTCGGCCGTGGCGGCCTCGCCGGTATGGATGTCCTCGGGATTCATCAGCATCAGCGTGGCGCGCGGCGCGAGGTGCTCGCCGCCGCGCCAGCGGAAGCGGCCCACGCCGTCGGTGATCGCTCCCAGGCCGTAGGCCTCGTGCGTGTGCGGCTCGAAGCTGTGGCGCAGGATGTGGGCGTGGTAGAGCTCGACGCCCTCGCGGTGCGCGGGGCGACGGTACTGGGCCTGGTCCTCGGGATGTTCGAACGCCGTGGGCATGGGGTCGAGTCTATGGCGTTCGCACCGCTCGTTCCCCGACAAGACGGCGAGCGCGTCGCCGGGGGAGGTTCATGTGACAGTCCCCCTTCGGGGGGACCGGACGGCTCACGTGACGCGACAACTGAGAAGGCTCCCGTGGCTTGCCACATCTTCCGGAGTTCCACCATGCCGAGCCGTTCCCTTCTTCTGACCCCCCTTGTCGCCGCGCTGCTTTCGCCGCTCGCCGCGAGCGCCACCATGCAGACCGACCTCACATCTCGAGGCCCCTTCGCGGATCCCCCACGGAAGCAGGACACCCCTCTCATGTGCGGCAACGAGCCGATGCCCAAGCCCAACGAGGGCCACCTGGTGTTCTGCGCGCTGGATCGCGGCGTGGCCCGCGACACGGGGCAGGACCAGGGGCCCGCCATCCGTGCCGCGCTGGCAGGTCTTTCCGGCGAGCGCGCGGGCCTGTTCTTCCCGATGGGGTCATACCTCATCGAGGGTGATCTGCCATTGAGCAGCGGCCACCTGATCATGGGCAGCAGTCAGGCTCGGACCCACTTCATCAACCCCGGACACAAGACCTCGCAAATCGTCTCCGCACTACGCGCGACCGGGAACGAGCACATCGTGGTCGAGAGGCTGGTGCTGGACAACATCGTCGTCTACCTGGAGGACACCTCGAAGGCCGTGGTCCGCTTCAACGGCTTCCGCCAGACCACTTCGACGGATGCGCAGATCAGGCTGCGCAAGGCCGGCGGCGTGGTGGCTCACAACCTGCTGTGGCGCGAAGCGGAGAACCCCGGATCAGGGATCGCGCTGGAACAGTCGCACGGCGTCAGGATCGACGGGAACGGCATCGGCGTCACGGACCCGGAGCCCGCGGGGAACGAGGACCCCCACATCCGGGAACTGATCCGTGACATGCGGGCGTTGCGGGGCAGGGACGGATCGGTACCCTTGCCGGCTCCCGCCGGCCACTTCCGCGAGGCCGTCGACGTGTTCGAGAGTTCCTGGACGCAGGTGACCGGCAACCACCTGTCCCTGTCTGCGCGCCAGCCCGGGACCGATCGCTTCTCCAACGCCATGGCCTTCCGCAAAAGCGGAAATGCCACGGTGCAAGGCAACCGTCTGGTCGACGCCGATCCGGTGCCGGGCCACGCGCCAAGAGCGCTGCTGTTATCAAGCGTGCAGGACATGGCGATCATCGACAACACGTTCAAGAGCGTGCCGCTCCGCATCGAGGCGTCGCCCGGCGGGATGCCGCCTCGTCCCAACAAGCGCATCACGGTTGTCTCCAACCGGTTCTACGACGCCACGGGCAGCACGAACCAGCCGGTCACCGGCGCGGGCCCGGACGACACGACAAAAGACGACATCCGCTTTGTCGACAACCTCTTCGAGAACAACGACCCCACGCTCTGCATGCTGTTGGCGCCCGTTCCTCCGATACCGGACGACACCTTCGGCGAATCCGGCAATTCCATGCCAGGCGGACTGCCCGCAAGGATCTGTCATCTCCGTTCACTCGCGCCAACGCTCGCCGTGCAAGAGGGTCGGGGATCGCAGGATGATCCTCCTGCCCCGCGCACGTCCGATGCATCGGACAACCAGCCCGCCGTGCCTCCGACCCCGCCCTCCACCGACGAGCCCTCTCCCGCCGAGGAGGCACAGCCCCGCTGGCACGAGTTCATCTCGAACGTGTTCTGGGGCGTCGTCGACTGGGTGAAAGCGCGATTCGCGTGAGACCGGCGCACCGGCGACAACATCCTGACGCTGAACCCGCAACGGCGCGCTGCCGCCGGCCTCCGGGTCGGACCGCCGCGCGCCCGGGCAAGGCGCCGCGGACCGGAACGGGTCAGGTCTTGCGCCACGCGGCCCCGAGGGCCGATGATCCGGGCCTTTCCAACCCGGGCTTCGGCCCTCGTCCTCGTCGCGCATGTCCGCTGATCTCGTCGTCCGTCCGATCGCTCCCTCCGACCTCGCCGCCTGGCGACCGCTCTGGGACGGCTACAACGCCTTCTACGGCCGCGCCGGCGAGACCGCCCTGCCCGAGGCCGTGACCGCCTCCACCTGGTCGCGCTTCTTCGACGAGCGCGAACCGGTGTTCGCCTTCGTCGCCGAACTCGACGGACGGCTCGTGGGGTTGACGCACTACCTCTTCCATCGCAGCACGACGCGGATCGAGGACACCTGCTACCTGCAGGACCTGTTCACCGCGGAAGAGGTCCGCGGCCGCGGCGTCGGCCGCGCGTTGATTGCCGCCGTCACCGCCGCCGTGCAGGCGCGCGGCGGCCACCGCCTCTACTGGCAGACGCACACGACCAATGCCGCAGGCCGCGCGTTGTACGACCGGGTCGCCGAGCACAAGGGATTCATCGTCTACGGCCAGGATTTCTGACCGGACCGACCGGAGCGCGCCAGGCGCGGCGCCTCGACGCCTGGGTGCCTCAGCGCTTCCGCCGGCGCAGGTCCTGGCGGGCGCTTTCCGCGAGGTCGGTGCCACGCGATCCGCCTTCCGGGAAGGCGGCCAGGCCCATCTGCAGATGCACCTGCAGTGGCGCCTCGTCGACGACGTAGGGACCGCCCAGCGCGACCGAGAGGCGATCGTGCACGAGCTGCGCCTCCGCGATGCCGGCATCCAGCAGCAGCACCGAGAAGCTCGTCTCGCCGACCTGCAGGACCATGTCGGTCCCGCGCACCCGGCTGCGCAAGCGACGGCCCACGGCCGTCATCAGGTCCTCGCGGGTGGGCGGCGCGGCGACGGCATCGCTCCCGGGCGCCATCGGCGCGGCGTCCGCCACGCGCGGGGCTTCGGCGAGCGGCGTCGCCGGCTCGGCTTCCAGCCACAGCACCGACAGCTGGCCGCCGAAGCGGCGGCACTGCGTCAGTTGACGCGAAATCATGAGGCCGAACTCGGCCAGCGAATCCACCCGCGGCACCCACAGGGCCGGGCTCTGGCGCGTCGGCTTGGCCAGCCCGGCGCGGACCTCCGCCGTGGCGTCGGCGGGCGCAACGGCGGCGGTGGACAGGCTCATGTGAACGGCTCCAGGCGGACGGCGATCTCACGCCCGCGCGCCGAGACCGGCCGCCCGCGGGGTACGAATGAATGGGGGTGAGGACACGACCCGCTGAAGCAGCCCGATCCATGCCGGCCTCCCTTGCCACATTGACCAAGCCGTGTCCTCATCTATCTAAAACGGATCCCCGACACCGCTCCCGACATCCGCTAACAAAATTCTTCTAGGTGCAAACCCTTGGAATGACGTCGGGAAGCTCCTGTTCACGTCATCCGTCGCCCCGTCGTCTGTAACAAGGTCCTACGAGGCCGCTAGAGTTCCGTTCCATGAAGGACATCACCGAACTGCTGCACGACGCCGGTCAAGGGGACCGGGCCGCCGCCGACCAGGTGGTGGCGCAGCTGTACGGCGACCTTCAGCGCCTGGCGCGGCAACGCATCCGCCAGGCAGGAGACCTGACCCTGCTGGACACCACCGCCCTGGTGCACGAGGCGTGGCTGCGGCTCGCCGGCGCGCAGGGGCAGACCTTCCCGGACCGGCGCCACTTCCTGGCCTACGCGGCGCGGACGATGCGCCACGTGGTCATCGACCTGGTGCGGGCGCGCCAGGCGGAGCGCCGCGGCGGGGCCCAGCCGGACCTGACGCTGAACACGGCGGTGGTGGAAGGCACGCCGCAATCCGACGACCACATCCTGCGCGTGCACGAGGCGCTGGAGGAGCTGGCGACGATCGATCCGCGGATGGCGCAGGTGGTGGAGATGCGCTACTTCGGCGGGCTGCTTGAGCAGGAAATCGCGGACGCGCTGGGTGTCACCGAAAGGACGGTCCAGCGCGACTGGCAGAAGGCGAGAATCCTGCTTTCGATGAGCCTCAAGGACTGACCCCGCCGGGTCGGAACCGTGGGGCGTGACCCCACCGCCACAAGACGCCCGCCCGATGGACGCACTCGATAAACAGCGCTGGATCGCGCTGAGTCCGCTGCTCGACGAACTGCTGGACCTGGAGGGGCCCGAGCGCGCCCGTCGGCTGGCGGAGATCCGCGCCGGCGACGCCGCGATGGGCGAGCACCTCGAGGCGCTGCTCGCGCGCGACGCGGCGCTCGGCAAAGACCAGTTCCTGGAGCAACCCGCCGCCGAGGCGCTGCAGGGGCCGATCCCGTCGGCGGTGCCGCCGCTGGACTTCCGGGGCGAGTCGCTGGGCCCGTACGAGCTGGAGCGCGAGCTCGGCCAGGGCGGCATGGGCGCGGTGTGGCTGGCGAGCCGGGCGGACGGCCGCTTCGAGGGCCAGGTCGCGGTCAAGTTCCTGAAGTCGGGGCTCTTCGGCAAGGGCGACAGCGGGCGCTTCGAGCGGGAGGGGCAGATCCTCGCGCGGCTCTCGCATCCCAACATCGCGCGGCTGCTGGACGCGGGCGTGCACAACGGGCACCAGCCCTACCTGGTGCTGGAGTACGTCGACGGGCTGCCGATCGACCGCTACTGCCAGATCAACGCGCTGGACGTGGGGTCGCGGATCCAGCTGTTCCTGGACGTGCTGGCGGCGGTGGCGCATGCGCATTCGCGGCTGATCCTGCATCGGGACCTCAAGCCCAGCAACATCCTGGTCACGCACGAGGGGCAGGTGAAGCTGCTGGACTTCGGCATCGCCAAGCTGCTGGACGACGCGACGCATTCGGGCGCGGCGACGGAGCTGACGCAGCGCGCCGGCAGCGCGTTCACGCCGCAGTACGCGGCGCCGGAGCAGGTGCAGCAGGCGGATGTGACGACGGCGACGGACGTGTATGCGTTGGGCGTGCTGCTGTATCAGCTGCTCGGCGGACGCCATCCGACGGCGGACGACACGCAGACCCACCTCGACCGGCTGCGGGCAGTGGTGGATCTGGTGCCGAAGCGGCTGTCGGACGTGGCGCGGGATCAGCTGGACCCGGTCATCGCGCGGCAGGCCAAGCTGCTCAAGGGCGACCTGGACACGATCGTCGGGAAGGCGCTGAAGAAGAAGCCGGCGGAGCGCTATGCGAATGCGGAGTCGATGGCGGTCGACCTGCGGCACTGGCTGGCGCATGAGCCGATCACGGCAAGACCTGACACACGCTTCTATGTGCTGGGACGTTTCGTCAGACGGCATCGGTGGAGCGTCGCCGCCAGCAGCATGGCGGTGCTGGCGATGATGTCGCTGACCGGGGTCAGCGTGCTGCAGGCGCGGCGCGCGGAACGGGCGGAGCATCAGGCGCAGGAACGGCGGCAGCAGGCGGAGGACCTGCTGAGCTACATGTTGGGGGAGTTTGCGGACAAGCTGCGTCCAGTCGGACGGCTTGAACTCCTGGACAGTGTGGGTAGCAAGGCGCTGACCTATTTGGCGCAAGACCAGGATGCAACGCCCATGGAGCGCCTCCAGCGGGCCAAGGCACTGACCGTCATCGGTGAAGTCAGAGTGTCCAAACGGAATCTCAAGGAGGCGCTGGAACCTCTGGAGGCGGCCCGCAAGCTGTTGGCAGGTCCGCCGCCTTCCGAATCGTTGGTCGGTGAATGGCGCAAGGCGCAAGGCGCTGCGGCGTTCTGGATCGGCCACACTCATTACTACGCGCGCGACCACGACGAGGCCACCAAGGCGTGGCTGGAGTACAGAGACGCAGAACAAGCCTGGGTGGATGCGCAACCGACAAATCGGGAAGCGCGCGTGGAGCTGTCATACGCATATAACAGTCTGGGGACGGCCCGATTTGAACGTTCCGACTTCAAAGGTGCGGAGGATTTCTTCAGACGGTCCATCGACCTGAAGCGACAGGCCGTCATGACTGCAGACAAGCAGGATGCGGGCATACGCGCAGATCTCGCGGACAGCCTGAGCTGGTTGGGGACCACGTATCTCCAGGGTGGCTACAACAAGGCGGCAGAAGGCATCTTTGGCGAAGTGCTGGCAGTGCTCGAAGAGGTCCGTGCGATTGCACCGAGGGACAACGTCTGGGCCTATCGCGAGGCCGTTGCGCGCCGCTGGCGCGCGGAGGCCCTGCACAAGCTTCATCGATCCGCCGACGCGCTTCGCGACGTGGAGGCCGCAACTGCGACGTTGAAGGCGATGCGTGCTCAAGATCCTTCCAACGCGCAGTGGTGGATCAACCTGCTGCAGAGCGAGATCACTGCACTAGACGTGCGTTGGAAGTCCATGGGCGCCGCCGCACGCGTTTCGGAGCTCTCTGCGCTCAAGGAGCGTATCGGCGAATACGCCAAGGCGCGCCCGAACAGCAACTTGCGTCTGGTCGAGCTTTGGGGTCGCTGGTCTGGCCTGATGGCACGGGCACTGGTGGCTCAAGGCGAGCCTGCTGCCGCCTACAAGGTGTTGGAAGAAGAAGCACGATCGGAATCGGAATCCGTGAACACCTCCGCAGACCTTCGCGCCGTCATCACCTTTGTGGAGACGAGACGCATGCTCGTCAGCCTCGCCCAAGTACATTCGTCCGTGTTGGGAAAGGTTGACGTCCGATCGAAATGCCAAGAGATCGATGACATTTCAAGGAAGATACCGGCCGCAATCGGCGCTCATCCTCAGATCACGCAAGCTTGGATTGATGCTCAATCCTGCTTGGGACAGGGAGATCGGGAGGATGTCAAAGAAGCAGCTCAATGGCTGTTGCGGGAACGTTCCATGGATGCCCCTTCCTAAACATTCCAATTCACTGCACAAGGAGCATCACTATGTCGTATTCCGTCTTTGTCGAAGCGAATGTCAGCGCTGACGGCAACTTCGCGGACTGCAAGTACTTCACTTCTCCGGATGGTCTGCCGGAACACGAAATCCCGGGCTCGGAGATTCATATCCCCATCAATGCCGGCACTTGCATCTTTGGTCAGACTGAAACGACAAGCCTTCTCCTGATCGGCGCGACATTCAAGACCATCGGTTCGGCCCCTGGAATGAATGCCAGCAATTTCTCGCCCGCGGACGACGAGAACTATGTGAGCATCAGCATGCCGGCCAACACGATCACCAAGGGCGTCGTGCTGCTCTTCTCGACGCCGGGGTCTGTGGACAATCTCTACCCGAGCAGTGATCCCCAGGTCGTCAACGACGGCCCCTCCACCATGTAAAGGATCGTGTTGATGCGGCAAGCGTGACACCGCGTTGCCCAGATTCGATCTCAAGGGCCGCCAAGTTTGGCGGCCCTTGCCGTTCTGGCGCTGGAAGTGGCCAGGAATCACCGAGGCCGCAGTGCGCCGAGCGCCTCCTCCGCCATGACCCGTCCCAGCCGGGATGGGTTCGCCCGATCCATCACCCGCGCGTCGAGCGTGTACTCCTTCTGCTGCGTGTAGGCGATCGGGCCGATCCGCGGCTGGCTCCCGGCCGCCTGCGGGCCGAGCATTCCGAGCACCGGATAGACGCGCAGCCGAGCGATCAGCAGTCCCTGCGCGGTATCCGCGAACATCGCCGTCTCCAGCACCCGCGTGCAGCCGCGCCGCTGCACTTCCGCCAGCAGCCCCTGCAGGTTGCGCGGCAGGTCGGTCGCGGCCACGGGCAGCACCACGTTGATCACCGGCAATCCCGCGGCCACGAGCGGCTCGCGCGCCGCGAGGTTGAAGGCGCTGTTGGCCTCGTCCCAGCGGCGGTTGGCTGCGGGCTGCTCCGGATCGAAGTTGCGGCCCTGGCCGAACAGCAGCACGCACGGCGCGCCGGCCACCGGCGGCGGTGCGGGCTGCGCGGACGGCGGCGACATCGGGGCCACCGGCCCGCCGGACAGGTCCACCGTGCCCTGCGCGCGTGACGGCGCCGCCGCGATGGTGAGCACGGTGGCGGCCAGCGCGAAGGCAGCTGGCGCAAACGCCTTTCGGAAGTGCGGTCTCGACATGCGCCGGATTGTGCGCCGCCACGATCGCCGCACAATGGCCGCTCCCCCCATTCAGGAGAGACCGATGCGCGATTGGACGAGCCTGGGCACCGTGTGCGCGACGACGGTCGTGGCGGTCGCGACCGCCACCCTGTCCGGCTGCGCGACGCCGGTCAAGGACGAGCGCATGCGTGCGGGCCAGACCACCGGCGCCGAGGTGCAGCAGTACTACGGCGCGCCCTCGCGCGTCTGGCCCGAGGCCGACGGCGGTCACACGCTGGAATACGCGACGCAGCCGTTCGGCCGCACCTGCTACATGGTCCGCCTGGACCCGCAGGACCGCCTGGTCGGCGTGACCGACGGCCTGTCCGCCGCGAGCCGCGCCCGCATCGTGCCGGGCCTGACGCCCGAGCAGGTCACGCGCATCCTCGGCCAGGAGCGCAAGCGCATGTTCTTCCGGCTCAGCGGCGAGGACGTCTGGGACTGGAACATCGAGCCCGAGATGAACGGCTACCTGCTGCGCTTCAACGTGCACTTCAAGGGCGGCGTGGTGCGGCGCACGTCGCAGAGCGTGGTCTATCCGGATCGGCGATTCCTCTGGGATGACTGACGCGATCGCGCTGCGCCGGCCGTCGCGCGCGCCCAACGGAAGCGCAGATTCGAGCCAGCCGCCGCGCAAGTCGAGTCATTGAATCCTGGCCCCGTCATGGTGACGATTGCCGATCCCGATGCCCATCGGCAGAGCATCGAGAAAGGACGTTCTCACATGACCTCCATCGAGATTCAATTACCACCCCGGCTCGCGCGCGAAGCGGCAAAGGCGGGGCTCTTTGCGCCTGAACGCATCGAGGCGATGTTTCGCAGGCAACTCCATGCCGACGATCTACGCTCGTTCTTGAGGGAGGAAAGGATCCTCGAGAACATGGTGATGCAAGAGATCCAGGCGGAAGTCGATGCAGTCCGGGCAGAAAAGCGCGGTGCGGCTCGTGCTTGACACCAATGTCGTCGCCTCGGGCCTGTTGTGGGATGGCCCGACGGCACGGCTCCTCGAGCTTGCAGCCCGCGGCCCATTGCATGTGGAGCTCGTGTGCAGCGCTGAGCTGCTGGCCGAACTATCCGACGTCGTCGGACGCCGAAAATTCTCCAAGCGGCTGGCATTGAAGTCTTGCCGGCCCAGTGATGTCGTCATCGAGTATGCAAGTCGGACCACCTTGGTCACGCCGGAGGCAATCCGGCCGACGGTGATTGAGGATCCGGATGATGACCTTGTCCTCGCCACGGCACTGGCCGGTCAGGCCCATCTCATCGTCACGGGCGACGCCCACTTGTTGAAGCTGGGCCGTTACAGGTACGTGCCCATCGTGTGCACGGCTGTCGCAATTGCCATGCTGGGTGCCGCACCATTGCGTCGTGCGAGGCGCGCCTCTCCTCCCAAAGGGGGAACCCCACGCCCCCTGCTGTGACGGAATCAATACAGCCCTGACGCTGTCGCCGAACAGACGCACGAAGCCGTTCACACGCTCTTTACACTCCCGGCCCTGGAGGGAGTAAAGAGGATGTCGAATCAATCCGTCGGCCTGGCGCCCCGCGCGCTGGCCATGGCCATCGACGGCGCACTGATGATCGCCGCGAGTGCCTTGCTGATGTGGGCCGTCTACGGCGACCCCGTGTCGAAGTGGCACGACCTGCGCCCCGGCACCATCGCCATCAACTGGCTGCTGCCGCTGGTCATCTGCGTCGTGTTCTGGAGCTGGCAAGGCGCCACGCCCGGCAAGCTCGTCGCCGGCATCAAGGTGGTCGACACCCGCAGCGGCAAGCACCCGTCGCCGATCCAGTCCGCGATCCGCTGGTTCGGTTATCTCCTCTCCGCGATTCCGCTGTTCGCCGGCTTCCTGTGGGCCCGCGTCGACGCCGAAGGCCGCACCTGGCACGACCGCCTGTCCCGCACCGCTGTCGAGCGCAGCCGCCCCGCCCCGGTCGACGGCGAAGGCCTGCTCATCGGCTACATCGCCAGCCACTGGCGCGGCGAGCAGAGCCTGGCCCAGAGCTTCTGGATCAACCACGTCCTCCTGACCTGGCCCCTGGCCGGCGGCGTGCAGGGCCTGGTCGCCTGGCTCGCGACCAAGAGCGACGGCCTGCAGGGCGTCGCGATCGCGCTGCTGATCGTCTGGCCGCTGCTCATCGTCGTCGAGATCTGGAGCGCCGTCGGCACCTGGAAATCGGTGCGCGGTTACGTCGACGCCGGCGGCTCGTTCCTGATCTCGGGCATCACGCGCCTGCTGCTGCTGCTGTCCTTCCTGCAAATCGCGTTCTCGCTGGCGCTGGGCGTCTTCGGCGAACTGCCGGAACTATGGAAACTCGCCCGCGGCATCGACCCGATCGGCAATGTGCGGCTGGTCGTCAGCACCGACGGCCGCACGATGCAATTGAACGGCCCGATCGGCGCCGGCGACGCTGGCCGTCTGGGCACGCTGCTGGAAAGCTCGCCGTCCGTGCGGCTGCTCGAGGTCGCTTCGCCGGGCGGACGCGTCACCGAGGCCGAACGCATGGTCCAGCTGCTGCGCCAACGCGGCGTGGGCACGCGCGCGGTCGGCAACTGCGAAAGCGCCTGCACACTGCTCTTCCTGGCCGGCAAGCAGCGCCAACTCATGCCAGGCGCCCAGCTCGGCTTCCACCGCGCCAGCAGCGGCACCTTCAACCCGGCCTTCGACGAGATCGCCAACCAGGAACTCGCCCGGACCTATCGCCGCATGGAGCTGCCGGAGGAGTTCATCCAGAAGACGCTCAGCACGCCGTCGCGCACGATGTGGTATCCGCCCGCCGCCGAGCTGGTGCGCCATTCGCTGATCCAGCCGCCGCCACGCACGCTCGACGTGGCGCTGCCCGAGGGCGACCAGCCCGGCCAGTACGCCCCGCTGAGCGACTACGTCAACGCGCTGCGCGCCAGCGATGCCTGGTTCCGCCTGGACCAGCGCTTCCCCGGCCTGATCGACGAGGCCGCGACCCGCATGCGCGCCGCGCATGTCGCGCTGGGGAGCTCGGAGCACGCCGCCGCCGGCGCCCAGATCGCGGCGCAAGGCGTGCTGGGCCCCAACGTGCGCGAGATGCTGCTGAACGGCTCCCGCGATCTGCGGCGACGCTACCTGCAGGTGCTGCGCGAACAGCTGACGGCAGCGCAGGCCCTGGGGGCCGAGACCTGCCAGTCCTGGCTGTCCGGCTCGCCGGTGCCGCGGCGGTTGCTGCCAGAGGAGGCCATGGCGCTGGAGGCGCTCTGGCTGACCGACGCGGCGGGAGAAGCCCTGCCCACGCGCGCACGCGCGCCGCAGGCGACGGCCCTGGAACTCGAAGTGGTGAACCGGACCGTCGGGGCGACGGCGCCGGGGGCGTTCTCCAAGCTGTGGACCGACGGCGAGGCCGGCCCGGCGCCGATCACCTGCGAGCGCGCCAGCCAGGTGCTGAACCACATCCAGCGCAGCACCGCCGGCGCACCGCGCGAACTGGTCGAGCGGGTGGTGTTCCAGAATCCGCGCTGATCACGGCGCACGCGGCGCTCGACACGCCGCCGCCATGAAGAAGGTCCTCGTCATGAGGGCCTTCGCACATCCGGGTCACGGCGCCGTCCGGGCTGACGGCGCAAGCGACGCGATCAATCGTCCTCGCCGAGGCCCGCGGCCGCCTTCGCGCGGATGCGCGCATGGTGGTAGGCCCCCTGGGGAATGTGCAGCAGGTCGGCGATGCGCCACATCGTGTGGCGCTCGATGTCGCCGAGCTTGCGGTCGGCGTAGGCCACGCCCCACATCAGCTCGATCAGGCGCAGCTTCGCGGGCATGTCCCAGCGCTCGTCGATCGGCGAGGTGAAGGCGAACAGGTCGGACGCGGTCCGGGCGGTGCGCTCGGCCTGCGCGGTCAGCGCATCGGCTTCGTCGTCACTCATGACGAACAGCGCATCGAGCGCACGACGCACGGCCGCGCGCTCGACGCCGGAGTAGTCGGCGTCCGCGCGCATCACCTCGACCAGCAGCACCGCCGCGGCCAATGGCAGCGACGGCGCCCCGCCACGCGAGCCGCCGAACGCGTCGTCCGGCGCCAGCGTGTCGAAGAGGTCCATCAGCGACTTGAACATGCCTGCATGGTGGCATGTGGCGAAGCCCAGGGCTTATGCCCTGCTTAAGCCGCTGGCCCTCACCCCAGCCCTCTCCCGCAAGCGGGAGAGGGAGAAAGAGGAGCCAGCGCTGCGAGTCGATCCGGTCGGACTCCCTCTCCCGCTTGCGGGAGAGGGAGAAAGAGGAGCCAGCGCTGCGAGTCGATCCGGCCGGACTCCCTCTCCCGCTTGCGGGAGAGGGTGGGGGTGAGGGCCAGCGGACGCGGCAGTCCGGCTGACCGGCCGAGTGCTCAGCGCACCTTCCCTTCCTTCCACGCGTTCAGCAGCTTCTCGTAGGCGATGGTCTCGCCCTTGGGCTTCTCGTTGGCCAGCTTGGCCCACGGCGCGCCCTTGTCGGACAGCCACTTCTTCGGGTCTTCCTTCTTGTTCAGCTTGGGCGCGCACTTGGCCATGCCGGCGCGCTCCAGCCGCGCCATCACCGCATCCATCTCGTCCGCCAGCGTGTCCATCGCGGCCTGCGGCGTCTTCTCGCCGGTCACCGCCTGGGCCACGTTCTTCCACCACAGCTGCGCCAGCTTCGGATAGTCCGGCACGTTCGTGCCCGTCGGCGTCCACGCCACCCGCGCCGGCGAGCGGTAGAACTCGATCAGCCCGCCGTACTTGCCGGCATTCTTGCTGAAGTAGTCGCTGCGGATGTCGCTGTCCCGGATGAAGGTCAGGCCCTGGATGCTCTTCTTCAGGCTGACCGTCTTGGCCGTCACGAACTGCGCGTACAGCCAGGCCGCCGCCGTCCGGTTGGCGTCGTGGCCGCTGAAGAAGGTCCAGCTGCCCACGTCCTGGTAGCCGTTCTGCATGCCGGCCTTCCAGTACGGGCCGTTCGGTCCCGGCGCCATGCGCCACTTGGGCGTGCCGTCGGCGTTCACCACCGGCAGGCCCGGCTTGGTCATGTCCGCCGTGAAGGCCGTGTACCAGAAGATCTGCTGCGCGATCTGTCCCTGCGCCGGCACCGGACCCGCTTCCCCGAAGGTCATGCCGGTCGCCTCCTTCGGCGCGTACTTCTTCATCCAGTCGACGTACTTGGTCAGCGCATACACCGCCGCCGGCGAGTTGGTCGCGCCGCCGCGCGCCACCGAGGCGCCCACCGGCGTGCACTTGTCGTCGGCCACGCGGATGCCCCATTCGTCCACCGGCATGCCGTTCGGGATGCCCTTGTCCGCCGAACCCGCCATCGACAGCCACGCGTCGGTGAAGCGCCAGCCCAGCGACGGATCCTTCTTGCCGTAGTCCATGTGACCGTAGATCGGCTTGCCGTCGATGGTCTTCACGTCGTTCGAGAAGAACTCGGCGATGTCCTCGTAGGCGCTCCAGTTCAGCGGCACGCCCAGCTCATAGCCGTACTTGGCCTTGAACTTGTCCTGCAGGTCCTTGCGCGCGAACAGGTCGGCCCGGAACCAGTACAGGTTGGCGAACTGCTGGTCCGGCAGCTGGTACAGCTTGCCATCCGGCGCCGTCGTGAAGCTGGTGCCGATGAAGTCCTTCAGGTCCAACCCCGGATTGGTCCACTCCTTGCCCGCACCGGCCATGTAGTCGGTCAGGTTCATGATCTTCCCGTAGCGGAAGTGCGTGCCGATCAGGTCCGAGTCCGAGATCCAGCCGTCATAGATGCTCTTTCCCGACTGCATCGAGGTCTGCAGCTTCTCGACGACGTCGCCCTCCTGGATCAGGTCGTGCTTGACCGTGATGCCGGTGATCTCGCTGAAGGCCTTGGCCAGCACCTTGGACTCGTACTCGTGCGTGGTGATCGTCTCCGACACCACCGAGATCTCCTTCACGCCCTTGGCCTGGAGCTTCTTGGCCGCCTCGATGAACCACTTCATCTCGGCCGTCTGCTTGTCCTTGGACAGCGTCGACGGCTGGAACTCGCCGTCGATCCACTTCTTCGCCTCGGCCTCGCCGGCCCATGCCGACGTGGCGCCCAACGCCAGCAATGCGGCCACGGCGAGCGCGGAATACTTGCTCTTGTTCACGCTTGTCTCCTCTGTCTGTCGAATCTCCCCCTGCATGAGGACGAATCGCGGCTCCGGGGGAACGGGGAAGCCGAATTCCTTGAAGCTTCAACTACCTCGGCCACTGCATCGGCGACGGCCCCGGCGACGGCCTCATCCCTTGCGCAGGATCAGGCCCAGCACCAGCATCGACACCACGAAGCTGATCCACACGCTGGGTTCGGCCTCGAGCTTGAACCACTCGGCCATCTTCGCGCCCAGGCCGACGAAGGCCAGGTTGATGTACGCGGCCGTCAACAGCCCGATGAACAGGCGGTCGCCGCGCGTCGTGCGCAGCGGCAGCCAGCCCTTGCGCAGGGTCGTCGGCGACTTGATCTCCCACACCGTCATCCCGATCAGCATCAGCACCACGCAGCTGAAGAAGATCGCGACCGGCGTGGTCCACACCATCCAATCGAACATCATCGACTCCTTACACGCGGCCCATCGCGAAGCCCTTCGCGATGTAGTGGCGGACAAACCAGATCACGATGGCGCCCGGCACGATCGTCAAGGTGCCGGCCGCGGCCAGCGTCGACCAGTCCATGCCGGACGCGCTCACCGTGCGGGTCATCGTCGCGACGATGGGCTTGGCGTCGACGCTGGTGAGCGTGCGCGCCAGCAGCAGCTCCACCCACGAGAACATGAAGCAGAAGAACGCCGCCACGCCCACGCCGGCCTTGATCAGCGGCAGGAACACCGTCAGGAAGAAGCGCGGGAAGCTGTAGCCGTCGATGTAGGCGGTCTCGTCGATCTCGCGCGGGATGCCGCTCATGAAGCCTTCCAGGATCCACACCGCCAGCGGCACGTTGAACAGCAGGTGCGCCAGCGCGACCGCGATGTGCGTGTCCATCAGGCCCAGCGTCGTGTAGAGCTGGAAGAAGGGCAGCAGGAACACCGCCGGCGGCGTCATGCGGTTGGTCAGCAGCCAGAAGAAGACATGCTTGTCGCCGAGGAACGAGTAGCGGCTGAACGCGTACGCCGCCGGCAGCGCCACGGTGATCGAGATCACCGAGTTGATGGCCACGTAGATCAGGCTGTTGATGTAGCCGCTGTACCAGGACGGGTCGGTGAAGATGGTCTTGTAGCTGGCCAGCGAGAAGTGCTGCGGCCACAGGCTGAAGCTGGAGAGGATCTCCTCGTTGGTCTTGAAGCTCATGTTGACCATCCAGTAGATGGGCAGCAGCGCGAAGAGCAGGTAGGCGATCAGGAAGATCGTGCGCTTGCGGAATCGGCGCTCATCCATGGGCCACCTCGTTCTTGTCTTGGGTGCCGAGCGACTGCATCCAGTTGTAGAGGATGAAGCACAGCAGCAGGATGATCAGGAAGTAGATCAGCGAGAACGCCGCGGCCGGGCCGAGGTCGAACTGGCCGACCGCCTTCTGCGTCAGGTACTGGCTGAGGAAGGTCGTCGCGTTGCCGGGACCGCCGCCGGTGAGGACGAAGGGCTCGGTGTAGATCATGAAGCTGTCCATGAAGCGCAGCAGCACCGCGATCATCAGCACGCCCCGCATCTTGGGCAGCTGGATGTAGCGGAACACGGCGAACTTGCTGGCGCCGTCGATGCGCGCGGCCTGGTAGTAGGCGTCGGGGATGGAGCGCAGGCCCGCGAAGCACAGCAGCGCCACCAGCGGCGTCCAGTGCCAGACGTCCATCACCAGCACGGTGAGCCAGGCGTCGGTGGCGTCGCCGGTGTAGTTGTAGTCCACGCCCAGCGCCTGCAGCGCCGCGCCCAGCAGCCCGATGTCCGCGCGGCCGTAGATCTGCCAGATCGTGCCGACGACGTTCCAGGGAATCAGCAGCGACAGCGCCACGATGACCAGCACCGCCGAGGCCTTCCAGCCCTGCGCCGGCATGGACAGCGCCAGGCAGATGCCCAGCGGGATCTCCACCAGCAGCACCGCCAGCGAGAAGCCCAGCTGGCGCAGCAGCGCGCCGTGCAGCTCCTCGTCGCGCATGACCGCGGCGAACCACTCGGTGCCGACGAAGACGCGCCGCTCGGGCGAGATGATGTCCTGCACCGAGTAATTCACCACCGTCATCAGCGGCAGGATGGCCGAGAAGGCCACGCAGATGAACACGGGCAGGACCAGGAACCAGGCCTTCTGGTTGATCGGTTTCATGCGAGGCCCTCCGGAGCGCTCGAGGAAGCGGGCACCGCGGCCGCGGTGGAAACTGGCGCGGCTGGCGCCGTCGCGCCGGCGACCAGCCGCTCGTCCGCGCCGTAGAAGCAGGTGTGGGGATTCAGCACGCGCAGCGCGACCGTCGCGCCGACGCCGGGCGGCTGCGCATGGGCCGACAGGCGCGCCTTCAGCGTGTGGGGTCCGACCTTGGCGGTGAGCAGCCAGTAGGTGCCGATGTCCTGCACCTGGGCCACCACGCCGGTGATCGTGCCCGGCAAGGCGGCCACGCCGTCGCCAACATCGTCGACCTCGACGTACTCGGGCCGGATGCCCAGCGCGAACGGCTCCGCGCGCGACAGCGCCGCGCCCGTGACCGGATCGACGAGCCCCGCGATCGGCTGGTCGGCCACGCTCAGCCCGCCGCGGTCGTCCAGCGCCGCGGGCAGGAAGTTCATGCCGGGCGAGCCGATGAAGTGGCCGACGAAGCGGTGGCTCGGACGCTCGAACAGCTCGCCCGCCGTGCCGACCTGCACGGCACGGCCGCGCGTCATGACGACGATGCGATCGGCGAAGGTCAGCGCCTCGACCTGGTCGTGGGTGACGTAGATCAGCGTGAGCTTGAGCTCGTTGTGGATCTGCTTGAGCTTGCGCCGCAGCTGCCATTTCAGATGCGGGTCGATGACGGTCAGCGGCTCGTCGAAGAGCACCGCCGACACGTCCTCGCGCACCAGCCCGCGGCCCAGCGAGATCTTCTGCTTCGCGTCCGCCGACAGGCCCGAGGCGCGCTGGTTCAACTGGCCGTTGAGCTCGAGCATCTCGGCGATCTTCCCGACGCGCGCCTTGATGCGGTCGGGCGCCACGCCGCGGTTGCGCAGGGGGAAGGCGAGGTTCTCGGCCACCGTCATCGTGTCGTAGATGACGGGGAACTGGAACACCTGCGCGATGTTGCGCTGCTGCGGCGTCAATGCGGTGACGTCGCGGCCGTCGAAGGTGACCGTGCCCTGCGACGGGCGCAGCAGTCCGGAGACGATGTTCAGCAGCGTCGTCTTGCCGCAGCCCGACGGGCCCAGCAGCGCATAGGCGCCGCCGTCCTCGAAGCTCATCTTCAGCGGCAGCAGCGCGTAGTCGCTGTCCGCCTTCGGATCGGGCCGGTAGGCGTGGGCGAGGTCCAGGTCGATGCGCGCCATCAGCAGGCTCCCCGGCGCTCGGGCGCGCGCGTGAGCAGTCCGGCCGCGTCGAAGACGTGGACATGGGCCGCGTTGAGATAGAGCGTCAGCGGCGCGCCGAGCTCGAAATCGTGCACGCCGGTCAGCTGCGCCACGAGCTCGCCGACCTCGGTGCGCGCATGGACGAAGGTGTCGGAGCCGGAGATCTCGGCCAGTTCCACCTCGCCCTGGATGGCGAGGTCGCCGGGCTGCTGCGTCACGCGCAGCGCGCTGGCGCGCACGCCGACGGTCACCCCGCCCTGCCCCGGCAGCGCGAGCTCGAGCCCGGGCCGCAGCTGCAGCCGGTCACCGAAACCCTGCGCGATGAGCAGGTTCATCGGCGGATCGCTGAACGCGCGCGCGACGCGCAGCGAGGCCGGCCGGTGGAAGACCTCGGCGGTCGGGCCGTACTGCAGCAGCTCGCCGGCGTCCATCACCGCGGTGTAGCCGCCGAGCTGGAGCGCCTCGGCCGGCTCGGTCGTCGCGTAGACCACCGTCGACTGGCCGGCGGCGAAGAGCTGGCCGAGTTCCTCGCGCAGCTCCTCGCGCAACTTGTAGTCAAGGTTGACCAGCGGCTCGTCCAGCAGCATCAGCGGCGCCTGCTTGGCCAGCGCCCGCGCCAGCGCGACGCGCTGCTGCTGGCCGCCGGACAGCTGCGCCGGCAGCTTGTCCAGGTGCATCTCGATGTGCAGCTTGTCGGCGAGCTCGTCCACGCGCTTGCGGATGGCAGCGCGGTCGAGCTGGCCGCGCAGCTTCAGCGGGGACGCGATGTTGTCGCGCACCGTCATCGACGGGTAGTTGATGAACTGCTGGTAGACCATCGCCACGTCGCGCTTGCGCACCGGCCAGCCGGTGACGTCCGTGCCGTCCACCTGCACGCGGCCGTCGCTGGGCCGGTCCAGGCCCGCCATCAGCCGCATCAGCGTGGTCTTGCCCGCCTGCGTCGCGCCCAGCAGCACGGTGACCGCGTTCGGCGTCAGCCGCAGGTCCATCGGGTACAGGTGCTGCTGCGCGCCGACCTTGTGGCTCACGCCGCGCAAGGTCAACTCCATGATGTCGGCTCCATCGATGTGTCTCTTCGCATGTCGTTCTTGTCGATCAGGTTCCGGTCCGGCGCCCGCGCCGGGGCCAGGTCATGCCGCGGCGGCCGGCGGCTTCGCCCAGAGGTGCTCGCGCTCGGCGAACCACTGGACCACCGCCATCCGCTGCACCTCGGTGTAATGCAATCCCAGCTTGGAGCGGCGCCACAGCACGTCGTCCGCCGCCCGCGCCCATTCCTCGCGGACCAGGTATTCGAGTTCCGCCTGGTGCAGCCCCGGGGCAATCTCCGGGCCAAGGTCGTCCAGCCGCTCGGCGCCGCCGAGCACGCGGCCGAGCCGCGAGCCGTAGGCCCGCGCCAGGCGACGCGCCAGCGACGGCGGCAGCCAGGGGTGGCGCTGGCCGACCGCGGACAGCAGGCGCTGGAAGTCGGTGTCGGGCCGTTGCGGCGCGCCGATCCAGTCGCGCAGGTCGCCGCCGGGCAGGTGCGCGTGTTCGGTCCAGGCGCGACGGCGGTCGCCGAGCAGGTCGCCGAGCAGGTCGGCCGCGTCCTCGGCCAGCTTGCGGAAGGTCGTGATCTTGCCGCCCCACACGCTCAGCAGCGGCGCGCCGCCGTCGGCATGGGTCTCGAGCAGGTAGTCGCGCGTCACCGCCGACGGATCGCCGGACGCGTCGTCCAGCAGCGGCCGCACGCCGGCGTAGGTCCAGACCACGTCCGACGCGGTCACCGGCTCGCGGAAATAGCGGCTCGCCTGCTCGCAGAGGTAGGCGATCTCGCGCTCGTCGATGCGCGCCTTGCCGAAGCCGGCCAGCGCGTCCGGCGCCAGCTCCACGTCGGTCGTGCCGATCAGGGTGAAGTCGTCCTCGTAGGGAATGGCGAAGATGATCCGCTTGTCCGGGTTCTGGAAGATGTAGGCGTGGTCGTGCTGGAAACGCTGGCGCACGATGATGTGGCTGCCCTTGACCAGGCGCAGGCTCTTGGTGGCGAGCGCCTCGCCCCGCGCCGGCGCGGCGACCTCGCGCAGGAAGCCTTCGGCCCAGGGGCCGGCCGCGTTGACCAGCGCGCGCGCCTTCAGCGTGCGTTCACCATCGGCGCAGCGCAGCGTCGCGGTCCAGTGGCCGGCGTGCCGCTGCGCCGCGGTCACCGTCGTGCGGGTGTGCAGCACGGCGCCGTGCTCGCGCGCGTCCAGCGCGTTCAGCAGCACCAGCCGCGCGTCGTCGACCCAGCCGTCGGAGTAGACGAAGCCCTTGGTGTACTCGGCCTTGAGCGGCTCGCCGTAGGGCGAGTGGCGCAGGTCCACGCCCTCGGAACCCGGCAGCACCTCGCGCCGCGCGAGGTGGTCGTACAGGAACAGCCCGATGCGGATCATCCAGGCTGGGCGCATGGCCGCGTCGTGCGGCATCACGAAACGCAGCGGCCACATGATGTGCGGGGCGCTGCGCAGCAGCACCTCGCGCTCCTGCAGCGCCTTGCGCACGAGCGAGAACTCGTAGTACTCGAGGTAGCGCAGCCCGCCGTGGATCAGCTTGGTCGAGGACGAGGAGGTGTGGGCCGCGAAGTCCGACGCCTCCGCGAGCACGACCTTCCAGCCGCGGCCGGCGAGGTCGCGCGCGATGCCGGCGCCGTTGATGCCGCCGCCGACGACGAGCACGTCGCACTCCCCGTCCACGCTGGAGGCGCGGTCGGCGGAGATCGGGTCGGGAATCGAAGCAGCGGTGGAAGCGGCGGTCGAGGCGGCGGTCAAGGTGTCTCCTTGGATCGAATTGGCCGGACAGTCGAACGGCCACCCTGCGATGGCCGTTGGAAAGTTCGCAATTCTGTTCTTCTTTTTTCTTTTTAGCGCGAATATGCGCGTTTCGACTGAGGGTTAACCCGATCAATTGTTCGTTTCGGTTCCTTTAGCCTGCGCGCCATGAATCCGAACCCCCGCCAGAACGATCTGCTGCAGGAGGTGCGCGCCCATGGATCGGTCAGCGTCGAGTCGCTCGCCGAGAAGTTCGGCGTGACGCTGCAGACGGTGCGCCGGGACGTGCAGCGCCTGGCCGAGGCCGGCCTGGTGCAGCGTTTCCACGGCGGCGTGCGCGTGCCGTCGTCGACCACCGAGAACATCGCCTACCGTCAGCGCCAGGCCATGCAGGCCGACGGCAAGGCGCGCATCGCGCGCGCCATCGCCGCGCGCATTCCCGCCGGCTGCTCGCTGATCCTGAACCTGGGCACGACGACCGAGGCGGTGGCGCATGCGCTGCTGCGCCACAAGGGCCTGCGCGTGATCACGAACAACCTGAACGTGGCGATGATCCTCAGCGACAACCCGGACTGCGAGCTGGTGATGGTCGGCGGCTCGGTGCGGCACCGCGACCGCGGCATCGTCGGCGAGGCGGCGGTCGACTTCATCCGCCAGTTCAAGGTGGACATCGGGCTGATCGGCATCTCGGGCATCGAGTCGGACGGCAGCCTGCGCGACTTCGACTACCGCGAGGTGATGGTCGCGCGGACCATCGTCGAGCATTCGCGCGAGGTGTGGGTCGCGGCCGACGCGACCAAGTTCAACCGGCCGGCGATGGCCGAGGTCGCCCGATTGCCCCAGATCGACGCGCTGTTCACCGACGAGCCGCCGCCCGAGCCCTTCCCCGCGCTGATGACCGACGCGGGCGTGGAACTGGTGGTCGCGCCGTAGCATCGCGACAGGGCTCGCCGCGTAGGCGGTTCAAGAACACAACGAACGAGACAAGCCATGACCTACCTGCTCGCCCTGGACCAGGGCACTTCCAGTTCCCGCGCGATCGTCTTCGACGCGTTGGGCCGCATCGTCGCGATGGCGCAGCGCGAGTTCCGCCAGATCTATCCGCAGCCGGGCTGGGTCGAGCACGATGCCGATGAAATCTGGGAGACGCAGCTGTCCGTCGCGCGCGAGGTGCTGACCAAGGCGTCGCTGAAGGCCTCGGAAGTCCAGGCGATAGGCATCACCAACCAGCGGGAGACGACGCTGGTGTGGAACCGCAGGACCGGCCGACCCATCCATCACGCGATCGTCTGGCAGGACCGGCGCGCCGAGCCGCAATGCGCCGCCTTGCGCGAGCAGGGCCACGGCGCGCGCATCCAGGAGAAGACGGGGCTCGTCGTCGACGCGTATTTCTCGGGGACCAAGCTGCAGTGGATCCTCGACAACGTCGGCGGCGCGCGCGATGCGGCGGACCGCGGCGAACTCGCCTTCGGCACGATCGACAGCTGGCTGATCTGGAAGCTCACCAACGGCGAGGTGCACGTCACCGATGTCAGCAACGCCTCGCGGACGATGCTTTTCAACGTGCGCGAGAACCGGTGGGATGAAGAGCTGCTCGCGCTGCTGCGCATCCCGGCCTCGCTACTGCCCGAGGTGAAGCCGTCGGCGTCCGAGTTCGGGCGCGTGGCACCGGAGCATCTGGGGACGGCGCTGATGATCGGCGGCATCGGCGGCGACCAGCAGAGCGCGCTGTTCGGGCAGGCCTGCTTCGAAGCGGGCATGGCCAAGAACACTTACGGCACGGGCTGCTTCATGCTGATGCACACGGGGCCGCGTTTCCAGACCAGCGCGAACGGGCTGATCACGACCAGCGCGGCGCAGATCGACGCGACGCCTCAGTACGCGCTCGAGGGCAGCGTCTTCATCGGCGGCGCGGTCGTGCAGTGGCTGCGCGACGGGCTCAACGCGATCAAGGGCAGCGGCGAGGTGCAGGGCCTTGCGGAGAGCGTGCCCGACGCGGGCGGCGTGATGTTCGTGCCGGCCTTCACCGGTCTAGGCGCGCCGTACTGGGACGCGGAGGCGCGCGGCGCGATCGTCGGACTGACGCGGGGCTCGACGGTCGCGCACATCGCGCGTGCGGCGCTGGAGAGCATCGCGTTCCAGAGCGCGGCGCTGTTGCAGGCGATGAGCCGCGACGCGGTGGCGGCGGGCGGCGCGCCGGTGAGCGAGCTGCGCGTCGACGGCGGCGCATGCGTGAACGATCTGCTGATGCAGTTCCAGGCGGACCTGCTCGGCATCCCGGTCGTGCGGCCGAAGGTGATCGAGACAACGGCACTCGGTGCGGCCTACCTCGCGGGTCTCACGGCAGGCGTCTACGGCAACCTCGACGACATCGGCCGCAACTGGCAGACCGAGCGGACCTTCCGCCCGACCATGTCGCGCGACCGCGCGCAGGAACTCATGGCGCAGTGGGAACGCGCGGTCAGGCAGGCCTCGACACGCTGAGCGCGGCTCCCCCTTCGGCAGGCGCTCTTCAGGGGGTCAGGCCTTCCCCCTTCAATGACTGATTTGAGGAAGTGTCAGGCGGGATCGGCGTGCCTAGAGTTGCTGGCTTCTGTTCCATTCATTGAAAGAGAAGCTTCATGACCGCACTCGATGAGTTGATCCGGGTTGGCACTTACGAAGAAGGCCAGCTCCTCAACATCCCCGACGATGTCCGGGACGAACTCCGTCTGAATCCAGGCGACCGCGTTGAGTTCCTCTGGCTGGCCCCTCACGAGTACCTGATCTACTCGAAGGAGCATCCGCTCAGCCTGCAAGGGATGATCGGCAAGCCCAAGCGCAAGGTCACCCTCAAGGACATGAACCGGGCCATCCGTGCCCGGGGAGGTCATGTCCGATGAGGGGAATCGACACGAACATACTCGTCCGTCATTTCGTGGACGACGATGATCCACAGAAGCCGCTCGCGAGTGGATTTCTGAGTTCTCTCACGTCGGACGATCCTGGCTACGTGTCCACTGTTGCCCTGATGGAGATGTGGTGGGTTCTCAGCAATCGCTACAGCATGGAGAGGGGCGGTCTGATCCGAGCGGTGAACCGGATGCTGGCCGATCCACATCTGCAGGTCGAGCATGAGGCCGAGGTTGCGGAAGCAGTGACACGATTTGGCAAGGGCACCGCCGACTTCCAGGATTACCTAGTCGAACGACGGTGCACCGGCGCTGGTTGCTCACGAACAATGACCTTCGATCGAGGCGCGGCCAAATCAGCCGGCATGACGCTGCTCGGTCAAAGTCCCAACGATTCGCCAGCGCCCAGAAGCGTGAGGATCCCAAGCACTGCGAAGATCGCTGCCGCGACGCCGTGAACCAGTCGCACCGGCAGCTTGTGCGCGAGCTTGTCGCCCACCAGCACCGCCGGCACGTTGGCGATCATCATCCCGAACGTCGTGCCCGCGACCACCGGCCACAGGTCGTTGAAGCGCGCCGCGAGCGCCACCGTCGCGATCTGCGTCTTGTCACCCATCTCGGCCAGGAAGAAGGTCACGATCGTCGTGCCCAGCACGCCCAGGCGGAACTTCCCACCCGTCTCCTCTTCGTCGATCTTGTCGGGGATCAGCGTCCACACCGCCATCGCAATGAAGCCCACGCCCAGCACCCAGCGCAGCGTCTGCGGCGACACCTGCGTCGTGATCCAGCTACCCACCGCGCCGGCGCAGGCGTGATTGACCAAGGTCGCGATCAGGATGCCGAGCACGATCGGACCCGGCTTGCGGAAACGCGCCGCCAGGATGAAGGCCAGCAACTGGGTCTTGTCGCCGATTTCGGCGAGGGCCACGAGGCCGGTGGAGATGAGGAAGGCTTCCATGAAAGACTCAGCGGCCGAGACGAACCAATGACCACGCCACCGCCGGCCGCAAAGTCCGGGGACATGGTCAAAGGTCTCGCCAGGCTGGGAACGCGACGGTTCCTGGCTACCTCGCGCCATGAGCCGGAGCTCAAGTCTGTTGACGCGGGTCTGCTGAATCGGCCTGCCGCGCAAGAGGCCCTTCAAAGGGCCGGGCGACGGGCGGGGCGCAGCGGCTACTCCCCAATGACAGCCCGCATTGTAGTCAAAGCCAGCCCAGGCCATGCCCGCTGCGCCGGCTCCGGAGGGCCTGCATCACCCAGCAGCAGCAGATGTGTGCGGCCCTCGCGCCAGCTGGACGCCATCAACAGCTGCAGCACCGGCGCGCTGACCGCGCGCAGGCGTTGCGGCCATTGCAGGGCATCGTCGAGCTCGCCCGCCGCCAGAGCCTGGGCCAGCAACGCGTCCGGCGCCTCGGCGAGCTGGAACTCCCAATCCCCCTGCGCGAGGGCCTGCGCCAACGCGAGGTCGTCCGGCGTCACCGCCTCGGCCGCGAGCAAGGGCAACTGCTCCTTCAACCGGGCCAGTTGCTCCGGCACCGCCGCTGCCGGCAGCGTCACGCTCAGCCGCCAACTCGACGCGCCGCCGAGCGACTCCATCTCGCTCTCCCACGGCCACGGCAGCCGTGCCGCGATCCGCTGATGCATCAGCGTGCGCGCCAGCTCGCGCAGCGCGGGCGGCGTGCCGCGCGGCACCGGCGTCTGCACGATCAGCCGGCAGCCTTGGCCCTGCGGCAGCGGCAGGAACTGCGCGGTCGCCGGCATCGGCGTGGCGGTGGACAGGGCCAGCGCTGGCGTGGGCCCCGCGGGCGGCAGCTTCGGCACGCGCCAGCCGCCCATGAAGTCTTCCGCCAGACCGCGCGCCGCCTGCAGGCTCAGGTCGCCGGCGAACAGCAGCACCGCGCGCTCCGGCCGCCAGTACTGGCGATGGAAGCCCAGCACGTCCTCGCGCCGCAGCCGCTTCAGGCTGGCCGAGGTCTGCACCGGTTGCGCACGGCCCCGGAACTGCCGCCTCGCCGCCCATGGCGCCAACAGCAAGGCATCGGCGCGACGCAACACCAGCGCATCGACGGCCCGGCTGCGGATGTGCTCCAGCGCCTCGAACGCGAGCAAGGGCCGCTGCGTCAGGTCCGCCAGCAGGTTGACCGCGTCGTCGCACTGATCGGGCAGCGCCTCCAGCGCGATCTCCGCCGTCGCGGGCGTCAACTCCAGCCGCAACGGCAGCCCCAGCAGATCGCCGGCATAGGCGATGTCGGCCGACTCCATCTCCTCGCCGTCGCGCTTCGCGCCCTGCGCGAGCATCGACAGCGCCACCTCCGCCAGCCCCTCCTTGCCGCCCGGGTCGCGCAGCCAGCCGCCCTCCCCGATCAGGCGCACCGAAGTGCGCGCCGCGCCGGGTCGCGGCAACACGATGATCCGCAGCCCGTTGGGCAGCTTCGCCTGCTCGATCGGCAGCGGCGGCGGCGCGGCAGCGGGCGGCGCCTCGGGCGGACGATCGAAGCCGTCCTGAGCCAACGCCGGCCAGGCCGCCGATCCCGTTGCGATCGCGGCGCCGACCATCAGTCCCCGACGGTTCAGATCGACGTTCATGCGGCGACTCCCGCGGCGGCGCCGATGTCCGCCAGCAGCGTCAGCACCGGCGCCTGCACGACCTGCCTGCGCCAGAACTGCTGCACGTCCGCGCCGCTGAGCTTGAGCCAGGCGGCCATGTCCCGGGCCGGCGCGCCGGCATCGCCACGCAGAGCGCAGGCCGTGCCCAGCGAACGCGCCAGCCGGTCGGCGGTCCAGTCGTTCGACAAGGTCTGCCGCCGCAGCAGCGCCTTGGCCTTGTCGAGTTCCTCGTCGCTCACCGGCTCGTCGGCCAGACGTAGCACTTCCTGCTGCAGCGCCTGCGCCACCGGCGCGGCGGTCTGTCCGTGGGCCGCCAGCGCCTGCGCGACCAGCAGGCCCGCGTCGCGATGCGCGTCGAGCCGCAGGCTGAGCTGATGCGCCAGCGCCTTCTCGTCGACCAGCGTGTCGGTCAGCCGGCCGGAACGGCCCAGGCCCAGCAGCGCATGGGCGAGCTGCCAGGTCGGCATGGCGGGATCGTCCGCGCGCGGGATCTGCCAGACCAGCGCGGCGGCCGGCAGCGGCGCCTGCGCGAGCGACAGCTTCAGCGTCTGGCTCTGAGGCCGGCGCGACTCCCGCGGCTCCGCGGATTCGGCAGCGGCTGCCGGTGGCATCGGCGGCCGGATCGATCCGAAGTAATGCATCACCCATCGAGCGAGTTCCGCCTCGTCGAAAGCCCCCGTCACGACGAGCAGCGCGCGGTCGCAGCCGAAACGGGCCGCGTGGAAGGCGCGCATGGTCTCGATGTCCAGGTCCTTCAGCTGTTCCGGATCCCCCAGCGCGCCGCGCTGGTACGGATGCGTCAGGTAGCCGTGGCGCTGGACGGCGAGATCCAGCCGCGCATAGGGATTGAGCTGCGGCGCCTGCACCGCCTGGCGCAGTTGCCGCCGCGCGGTGTCGAGCGTGTCGGGCTCCAGCCGGGGATTGCTCATGCGTTCGGCCTCGGCCCACAGCACGCGTTCGAGCTGGTTCGCCGGTACCACCGTCTGCAGCGCGGCGAAGTCCTCGTCGATCTCCAGGCCGCTGCGACCGCCGGCTGCGGCGATCAGCCGGTTGAACTGTCCGGGCTCCAGGTACCGGCTGGCGCCCGCGACGAGCCGCAGCGTCAGATGGCTCAGCCCGCTGCGCCCGGTCGGATCGTCCCGCCCGCCGCAGCGGTAGACGATGCGGACCGCCGCCTGCGCGCCCGCGACCGGTCGCGCCAGCCAGAGCAGGCCGTTGGGCAGCCGTTGCGGCTCGAAGGAGGGGGCACTCGTGGGCGCACTCATGGCCGGCATCCTAGCTGCCAATCCGCTGTCAGCAGCCGGTCCGCATCATGGACGCGACGTCGTCCTACAGGGCCTCCCACCCGAATCGGGGGCCCCTTCAGGGCGATCAGGAGCCCGGTCCGAGCCGGTGCCCCACCCGCAGGGGACACGCGCCCCGCCTGTCATCGTCACTGCACGGAGAGCCCGCCATGAGCGCCTTGAACTTCGCCTACACGATCGTCTACGTCGAGGACGTGGGCGCGTCGCTGGACTTCTTCGAGCGCGCCTTCGGCCTCAGGCGCCGCTTCCTGCACGAATCCGGCGCCTATGGCGAACTGGAGACCGGCGCCACCACCCTGTCCTTCGCCCGGCACGACATCGCGCGCGGCAACCTCGGCCAGGACTACCGCAAGGCCGGGGACGGCACGCCGCTGGGCATGGAGGTCGGTCTCTCCACGCAGGATGTCCCGGCGGCCTACGCGCGGGCGCTGTCCGCCGGCGCGCAAGGCCTGACCCCGCCGATGACCAAGCCCTGGGGTCAGGTCGTGGCCTACGTCCGCTGCCCCGACGGCACGCTCGTCGAGATCTGCACGCCGATCTGAGGCCGCACGGCCCTAGGCGTCGTCCTCGGCGCCCGGCCGCGGCTCGACGACGATCCGCGCATGCCGCTGGAACGTGAAGTAGGCCCAGGCCCAGTCGGCGAACACGCGGACCCGGTTGCGGAATCCGATCAGGAAGTACACGTGCACGAACAGCCAGAACAGCCACGCGGAAAAGCCGCTGAACTGGATCGTCCCCAGGTCGGCCACCGCCGCCTTGCGGCCGATGGTCGCGAGGTTGCCGTAGTCGCGGTAGCGGAACGGCGGCTCCGAGCGCCCCTTCAGTCGCGCCAGGATCTGCCGCGCCGCGTGCCGCCCCGCCTGCTTCGCGCCGGGGCTGACGCCGGGCACCGGCTTGCGGCTGCCGTCCTTCTCAAGGCTGGTCGCCGCGGCCATGTCGCCGACGACGTAGACCTCCGGATGGCCCGGGATGTTCATCTGTTCGTCGACGACGACGCGGCCCGCGCGGTCCAGCGGCACGCCCAGCGTGCGCGCCAGCGGCGAGGCGGCCACGCCGGCCGCCCAGACCTTGGTGCGCGACGCGACGCGCTCGGTCCCGCCGTCGGCGGTCTGCAGGTCGACGCCGCCCTCGTCGATGCCGACGACCCGGCAGCCGGTCCGCACCACGACGCCGATGCGCTCCAGTTGCGCCTTCGCCTGCGCGGACTGCTCCGGCTTGAAGGCCGCCAGCACGCGGTCCGAGCCTTCGACCAGCAGCACCTGCGCGCGGCTCGGGTCGATGCGCCGGAACTCGTCGCGCAGCGTGTGCCGGGCGATCTCGGCCAGCGTGCCGGCCATCTCGACGCCGGTCGGTCCGCCGCCGATGACGACGAAGTTCAGCCAGGGCGCGCGGCTGGCGGCGTCGGGCAGCGTCTCGGCGCGCTCGAAGGCGCTCAGCAGGCGCGCCCGCAGCTGGAAGGCGTCGGCCAGCGTCTTCAGCCCCGGCGCATGCGTCTGCCACTGGTCGTTGCCGAAGTAGCTGTGCGTGGCGCCGGCGGCGACGATCAGGTGGTCGTAGTCCAGGCGTTGGCCATCGCCGAGTTCGATCTCGCGGGCCGCGGTGTCGACGGCCGTCACGTCGGCCATCAGCACGGTGAGGTTGCGCTGGTGACGCCGCATGTGCCGGATCGGCGACGCGATGGACGGCGCGGACAGGCCCGCCGTCGCCACCTGGTACAGCAGCGGCTGGAACAGGTGGTGGTTGCTGCGGTCGATCAGCGTGACGCGGACCGGCGCGCCGTCGAGCACCTTGGTGGCCTCGAGGCCGCCGAATCCGCAACCGACGATCACGACATGGGGAAGCTCAGCATGTGGGTCAGCCATGCGTCGCATCCTAGCGGGGATGACGACCCGGACAGGTCATGCCCATGGCAGACAATGGCCGGATGCGCCGCGCCGACCGCCTGTTCCAGATCGTCCAACTCATCCGTGGACGCCGCCTCACGACCGCCGAGTTCCTCTCGCAGCGCCTGGAGGTCTCGATCCGGACCGTCTACCGCGACGTGGCCGCGCTGCAGCAGCAGGGCGTGCCCATCGACGGCGAGGCCGGCGTCGGCTACCGGATGCGGGTGGGATTCGAATTGCCGCCGCTGATGTTCAGCGCCGAGGAAGCGCAGTCGCTGGTGGCCGCGGTGCGGCTGGCGCAGCCGCAGCTGGACGCGGTGCTGGGCCAGCGTGCCGAGGAGGCGCTGGGCAAGATCTTCGCGGTGCTGCCCGGCACGGCGCGGGCGGCGGCGGAGAGCCTGACCGTCTACGCGCCACAGCGCGGCCTGGACGACGCCACCCGGGAGCGCCTGACCCACCTGCGCCAGGCCACGGAGTCGCGCACCAAGCTGCGCCTGCACTACCTGGACCTGAGCGACCAGACCAGCACGCGCGTCGTGCGGCCGCTGGCCTGCTTCTTCTGGGGACCGGTGTGGACCTTCTCGGCCTGGTGCGAGCTGCGCGAGGACTTCCGCAGCTTCCGCGTCGATCGCGTGCAGCAGCTTGAGATGACGGAGGAGCGCTTCCGCGACGAGCCGGGCAAGACGCTCGCCGACCTGCAGCGGCGCGAGAACGCGCGCGAGAACTGGGCCTGAGTCAGCGGATCGCGACGCCCTGCGGCAGCGCCGCGGCCTGCGGACGCCAGCGCAGCAGCGGCGCCTCGATCCAGCGATGGAAGGGCAGCGCCGCGAGGTTGCTCAGCAGCCAGGCGGCGAGCAGCGCCAGCGGCGCGAGGGCGTCCAGCATCGGCGCCGGGCTTTCGGCGCGATGCTCGTAGATCGCGTTGACCAGCAGGCAGACCGGGAAGTGCACCAGGAACAGCGCGTAGGCGTGACGCGCCATCGACTGCACCGGCGCCTGCCCGTGGCGCTGGAACCAGGCCGGCAGCGTGCCGCGGCGCCAGATCACGATGACGACGGCGGTCAGCGCGGCGACGACCAGGCGCTCGCGGAACTGCAGCGCCAGGGCCGCGACCATCAGTCCGCCCAGCGCGAACAGCCCCGCCCGTCGCGCGGCCGACGGCCAGCCGTGGCACCAGTACAGCAGGGCGCCCAGGCCGTAGGCGCCGAAGAAGTAGATGGCGTAGGCGTCCAGGCCGGCCATGCGATTGAACTTCAGCAGCGAGGCGGCGCAGAGCGCGCCCACGATGGCCGGCGCCAGCCAAGACCGCGCCGCGCGCGTCAGCGGCAGCCAGCGCAGGCTCCACATCACCAGCACCAGCAGCGCGAAGAGCTGGAAATCGATCGCCACGTACCAGGCGCCGACGGTCAGCGACTCGACCGCCATCAGGTCGTGCAGCAGCAGCGCATGGGCCAGGACCTGCGTCAGGTGGACCTGGGCGGGCACGAGCTCGGGCAGCAGCGGCTCGACCAGCCACGACGCCAGCAGCGTCAGCCCGATCGCCGCCATGAACGGCGGCACCAGGCGCCAGTAGCGTTGCGCGAGCAGCGCCGGCGCGGAACGGCGCAGTTGCGCTTCCTGCGCCGACAGCGCCCGCGCGCTGAGGTAGCCGCCGAGCACCAGAAAGACCTGCACCGCCATGCGGCCGTAGTCGTACAACAGGCCCGTCAGCAGCGGGAACAGGCCATGCATCGCCTCGGCGATCGGTCCGTAGACCGACAGGTGATGCAGCACGATCAATTGCGCGGCGGTCGCGCGCAGCGCGTCCAGCGGGAACAGGCGAGAAGCCATCGGGGGTCGGCGGAGGTCGGTCGCCGGCGGTCCCGGGGGACCGCGTTCGGCGGAAAACGAAGCGGCCACCGCGAGGTGGCCGTTTGGATTGCGCCGGATTCTATAAGCGAATCAACGAGTTACATCAATGCACAAGTTCGGCGGTGGTCGCATGACGCCCGGACGGACTGTTCAGCGTCTGACTCGAGGGCCGCGCTGGCGCGGCTTGGGCGGCGGGAACAGCGTCCCATTGAAGATCCCCGCGAACCAGCCGAGGTACCAGTCGAGCAGGCGCTGCGGCCAGGGCTTGGGCGGCGGCTTCACCGGCTTGGGCCGGTCGGACGGATGGCGGCGCTCGACGGCCGCGGCGAAGGCCGCCAGCCGCTCCCGCAGCGCCGTCAGGCCGGCGACCTTCGACGGCGTGGCGCGCTCCGCCTGGATCACCAGCGCCACGTGCAGCAGCGCGCGGTCGTCGCCGAGCAGTTCCAGCCGGAGCTGCGCCTGCCCGGTCACGGCGCCGGTGCGCGGCCCGCGCCCGTCGAAGCTCAGACGCAGGCGCCGCGGCGCCTCGAGGTCGAGCTGCAGCACACGGCCCTCGAATCCGGGCAGCGCGAGCGTGAAGGCCCCCGGCGCGTCACCTGCGGCGATCGCCGCGCCAGCCGCGCCCGCCGGCAGGCTGTCGGCGAGCAGGGTCAGGTCGTGCAGCGTCTTCCAGGCCAGGTCCGGCGGGACAGGCAGGACGAGGTCGTCATTGAGCGCGAGCGTGGGCATGCCATGGATTGTGGGCCCGTCCGCGCCATCGCGCGGACATGTGCGGGGCGCGACGCAGGCCGGGGCGAAATTCGCTATGGTGCGCGCATGGACAACATGGACCTGCAGGTGCTGCGCCAGGTGCAGCAATGGATCGACGCCGACCAACGCGTCGTGCTGGGCACCATCACCCGGACCTGGGGCTCGGCACCGCGGCCGGTGGGCTCGATCGTCGCGGTGCGCGCCGACGGCCTGATCACCGGTTCCGTCTCGGGCGGCTGCATCGAGGACGACCTCGTGGCCAAGGTGCGCGAAGGCACCCTCACGCTGAAGGCGCCGGAGCTGCTCCGCTACGGCGTCGGCGCCGAGGCGGCGCAGCGTTTCGGGCTGCCCTGCGGCGGGACGCTGGAACTGATGCTGGAGCCGGTCGGGGCGCACTCGGCGGTGGCGCCGTTGCTGGAACGGCTGTCGCGCGGCGAGCGGGTGCTTCGCACGCTCGACCTGGCGACCGGCGCCGTGACGCTGGCGGAGCCCGGCGAGCACGCGCCCGACGGCGCGGATCGCCTGGTGCTCGGCGACACGACGCTGGTCACGCACCACGGGCCGCAATGGCGGCTGCTGATCATCGGCGCGGGCCAGATGAGCCAGTACCTCGCGCAGATGGCGCTGGCGCTCGACTACCAGGTGCAGGTCTGCGATCCGCGCGACGACTATCCGTGGACCCTGATCGCCGCGCCGCTGACCCGCGAGATGCCGGACGACGTCGTCCAGCGGCTCAAGCCCGACGGCCACACGGCGATCGTCGCGCTGACGCACGATCCCAAGCTCGACGACCTGGCGCTGATGGAAGCGCTGCGCAGTCCGGCCTTCTACGTCGGCGCGATCGGTTCGCGGGTGAACCAGGCCAAGCGGCGCGCCCGGCTGAAGGAGCACTTCGACCTGACCGACGCGCAGTTGGATCGGCTGCATGGTCCGGTGGGCCTGCACATCGGCGCCCGCACGCCGCCGGAGATCGCGCTGGCGATCCTGGCGCACATGACGGCGGAACGCTACGGCGTGCAGGTCAGCAGCAGCGCGGCGCCGGTGAACGGCAGCGAGGCGGGCTGCGTCCTCTGACGCCGGGACGCGTCAAGCGGTCGACGACGCCGAACGTGTCGACTCCCAGGCCGCCGCGAACGGCAGCAGCCCGGCCGCCGTCCGTGCCTGCCAGCCGCCCCGCGCGGCGAGGCTGACGCACAGCGCGGGCAGGCCGCGCCAGGCGCCCAGACTCGGCGATCAGCCAGTGCCCGACGACCCCGGCGCAGATCCGGGCGCAGACGCCCCAGCAGACGAAGGCCCAGCCGCCGCAGGGTCCTGGATGCAGGTGTCGCTCGCCGGCAGCCCTTCCCTCTAGACCTGCACGATCAACTCGCTGTATTGCGGCAGCTGTCCGTCGGCCGTGATCAGGTGCGCGGCCTCGCTGATCGCTTGCGCAATGAGCAGGCGATCGAAAGGATCGTGGTGGTGCATCGCCAGAATCATGGTTGTCGCCGCATGCTCGGCGCTGATCGGCAATTCCACGAAGCCACAGCTCTTGATCTGCCCCACCAGTTGATCAGGGTCCACATCGAGCCGGCCAATTCGAGCCTTGATCGCAACTTCCCAGATCGAAACAGCGGAGACAAACACGGCGTCCGCCGTCTCGATGAGATGTCGTGTCGCCGCGGTCAGTCGTTGGGAACCCTCGACCACCCACAGGAAGATGTGCGTGTCGAGAAGCAAGGTCATGCGCGGCCTTCGAAGCTGGCAAGCATGTGGTCGGGTAGAGGTGCGTCGAAGTCTTCGGAAATGCGGATCTGTCCCTTGAGGATGCCGTATGGAACGCGCCGCTTCAGAGGCAGAACACCGGAGCCGGCAGGCGTCCTATCCGCGACTGGTGGACAAAGTGAAGTCGGAAACGGGAACCGCTCCGCAAGCGTGGGAATCGTGTTCATCTTGAGCGACGTCCAAGAAGAAGGAGGACGAATCAGTCTAGGACTCGTCCCCCGATGAGCTCTTCAGCCAGGCGCTCAATCCGATGTCTGTTTGTCCTGCGTCAAAAAACCGGCCGATAGCTGATGCGATGTGTGGCGCATCGGTCAACCAGGTGACCGAACTTGATTTCGCAGGGGGCAATCCGTGGCAGGCGAGGAAGGTCCCCTGCCTGTCCTCACCGCATGCTGTACCCGCGCCCGTCCATGCACGCCTCCACCGCGCGGTTGAACACGCCGGCGTCGTTCATCGCCGAGGGCTGGGTCGTCGCCCAGCGGTTGCATTCCTGGCGGTCGGCCTCGGTCTGCCCGGCCGACTGGCCGTTGCGCGGATAGATGATCGGATCGGGCCGCGGCGGCGCCACCGGCGCGGGCGTCGCGACATCGGCCCCCGGCGGCGGCGCGACGACCACGTACCCCGGCCCGGGCGCGGCCACCGTGTAGTACGCGCCGTTGGCGTAGTAATACGGCAGGCCGCCGATGCGCAGCGTCACGTAGGCGCTCGGCAGGATGGGCACCACGAAGCCGATCGGCGGCGCAATCACGCGGTAGCTCGGCCCCCACGGCTGGTACCAGACGCCGCCGTGGTACCAGTAGCGGTTGCCGACGAACACCGCGCCGCCCGGCAGCCCGCGCGCGACATAACCCGGCGCCGGGTAGTAGTGGTCGTGGTGGTAGCGGCTGTCGAATCGCAGGCCGATGTCGACCCGCGCCCCGCCGCCGCCATGATGCTGCGCCGACGCAAGACCCGCGGTCAGGGCCAGCGCGACAGGAATCAGCCAACGGAGCTTGTTCACCTTGCTCATGATCTGCTCGCGCCGCTCGCCGGCGCCCAGGAAGTCCAGATGAGCCATTCAACGCCGCCGCGCCCCGCGACGTCTACGGGCGGGCGTTTCGCCGGGGTAAAGATCCATTGCGATCGGCGATGATTCGCGCCGCCTGGCGCCTCCCCCGTCACGGCAGTTCCACACGTTCTCCACGAGACATTCACGACGCCGCCCCGCGCGCCGCCCCGACGCCATGATCGAGCTCTACTACTTCCCCAGCAACGCCAGCTTCGCGCCCCACGTCGTCCTGCACGAACTGGGCGTGCCGTTCCAGCTCCGGCTGGTCGACCGCGACAAGGACGAGCACAAGTCGCCCGCGTTCCTGAAGATCAATCCCAACGGCCTGCTGCCCGCGATGCGCGACAACCGCGACGGCCAGGACGACCTGGTGCTCTTCGAGACCGCCGCGATCCTGCTGCACCTCGCCGACACCCACCCCGACGCCGGCCTGATGCCGCCGCTGGGCAGCGCCCGCCGCGCCCATGCCTACAAGTGGCTGATGTGGCTCACCAACACGCTGCAGCCCACCGTCATCGCCTACTACTACCCCGATCGTTTCGTCGCGCCGGGCAACACCGCCGGCAGCGCCGAGGTGAAGGCGCAGGCGCAGGTCCGCGCCGGCGCCCAGCTGGACCTGCTGGCCGCGGAGTTCGAACGCCACGGCGGTCCGTTCGTGCTCGGAGAGACCTACTCGGTGCTCGACGCCTTCGCGTTCATGCTGTGCCGCTGGACGCGCAACTTCAGCCATCCGGCGCGCAACCGCCCGGCGCTCGGCGCATTCCTGGAACGCATGGCGCAACGCCCCGCGCTGCAGCGCGCGATCGAGACCGAGCGCCTGCCCCAGCCCTGGTTCTGACCGGGCCGCGGCCTTCAGCGCGCCGGCAGCGCGCGGAGGTAGTCGTAGAGGCGCTGCGCGATCGCGGCGCGTTCGGCCGCCGGCATCGCCTCGGCGAGCGCCGGCATCGTCGTGCCGGGCCGCACCGCGGCGGGCTCGAGCAGCCAGCGTCTCCAGGCTGCGGCGTCGTAGCCCTTGACGACCACGTCGAGGTCCAGCGGCATCTTGTCGCCGCCGTATCCCCGGATGCGGTGGCAGCTCAGGCAGTGCGTGCGCGCCAGGTCCGCCGCATCGGCGTACTTCGCCGCCAGGGCGCCGGGCAGCAGCGCGCGCGTCGACGACGGCCCCACGCTCACCGACGCGACCTGGTACGGCCACAGCGCGCCGCCTTCGGCCTGCAGGGCCTTCGACGTCCGGTTGTCCCACACCAGGTAGAACGGGCCGAGCGGCACCTGCTTCTCGCCCTGCAGATGGTTGTCGACCTGGAACGGCTGACCGTCCGCGCGCGCATGGACCAGCCAGGCGCGATGCTGGGCTAAACGCTCCACGGGGATGCGCGAGACGAAGCCGTCCAGCGCGCGGAACTCGAGCTCCTGCCCCGGATCGCGCCAGCCCTGGCCGAGCACCGCCGTCAGCACGGCCTCCGCCGGGAATCCGACGTAGCGCACCTCGGGCATGCGGCCGTCACGCATCAGATGCGGTTCCAGCACGGCGACCGTCACGGGCACGCCGGGGCCGACCTTCTTCCCGTACCGGTCCCCCAGCTGCCGGCCGAGCTCGGCAGGCGCCGGCAGATCGACGGCAAGAACCGGCGTGGTCGCCCACGCCCCCGACAACGCGATGGCGGCGATCATCGCCCGGGCGATCCGTTTCATGCTCATGGCTGCATCAAGGCTTCAGGACCAGCATCCCGCGCGAGTGCGCCTGCACGTCCGACTCGTTCAGCCATTCGCGCCGGTACTGGCCCTTGGCCAGCAGTTCCGCCTGGTCGCTGTAATGCGTGTCGGGCCAGACGCCGCTCTGGCCGACCGGATTGACGCCGAGCGCCTCCTGAGGCCGCGCGAAATCGATCAGCCGGCGGGTCGACGGCCCGTAGACCACGCCCCAGGGGGCGCTGCCGTTGCGCTGCGCGAGGTTGTTGGGCACCTCGTGGCCGCCGGGCACCGGGAACGGGCCGACGTTGAACAGCCTGTCCAGCGGCTTCTGCTTGCCCAACGGGTGCTCGTGCGTCAGCGTGTGCACGCTGTCCCAGCGCCAGGCGGCGGTGTCGGAACCGAGCGTGGCCGTCAGGTGCGCGATCGCCGCCTTCCAGGCGCGGCGCACGATGTCGGTCTGCGTCTCGCGCTGCGGCGTCGAGCGGTCGTCCCACCAGGGCGAGTCGCTGTCGGCCGTCAGCCGCGGCAGCGCGTGATCCAGCGCGCGCGTGCGGCGCAGGTTCTCGAACTGCGCCTCGCCGAGTTCGTCCTTCAACGCCGCCCGTAGCAGCTCCGCCGTGAACTGCTGGAACAGCACCGGCGCCACCGCGTCGGCCTTGTACGAGCCGTTCCAGCGCACCAGCGCCTCGACCAGGGACTGTTCCTGCGCCGACGCCGAACCGCGCAGCAGCGGAATGATGGGCCGCAGCACGCGCGGGCCGTAGTCGGTCTGGACGTCGAGCTGCAGCGCCTGGCTGTTGTTGACGTCCCAGCGCTTGCCCTGGCTGAGCAGCCCGTCGAGCCGCCGCCCCCGCTCGCCCAGGTTGTAGTAGCCCGGCACCGGCGTGTCGCCGGCGGGCTGGAAGTTGGCCGAGACGATGTAGCCGCGCGCCGGATTCTCCTCGTGCGGATTCGCCGAGAAGGGCAGGAAGCCCGGCTTGTCCGCCTCGTCCGTCGCGCCGTCGAGCACGAAGGTCGGGTTCACGCCCTGAGGCCGCATCGGCAGCCTGGCGGCCGCCCACCAGGCGATGTCGCCGCTCGCATTCGCCCAGACGACGTTCAGCCCCGGCGCGTGGATCAGGCTCGCCGCCTCGCGCGCACGGTCCAGGGTGTCCGCGCGGCCCAGCTTGTAGAAGCCGTCCATCACCGGGTTCTCGGTCTCCAGGAAGGCCCACCACATCGCCACCGGGCGCTCGCCCCGGTCGCCGGGAACGGCGTCGTTGACGATCGGCCCGTGCGGCGAGCGGCGCAGCGTCAGCACCTGGTCCGGCTGGCCCTTGACCTTGAGCACCTCCTGGCGCGAGGTCATCGGCACCCAGCGATCCTTGATCCAGACCTCGTTCGGATTCTCCGGGTTGACCTTCTCGGCGATCAGGTCGACGTCGTCGTTCTGGAACATCGTCAGGCTCCAGCCGAAGCGCTGGTTGTGCCCGAGCAGCGCCATCGGATTGAGCGCCAGATGATGGCCGTAGAGCTCGAACTGCGGCGTGCGCAGGTGGGCCTCCCACCACACGGCCGGCGCCGAGTACGCGATGTGCGGATCGCCCGCCAGCAGCGGCTTGCCGCTGGCCGCGCGGCTGCCCGAGACGACCCAGGCGTTGCTGCCCTCGAACTGCGGCAGGCCGGCCAGCTCCGCCGCGCGACCGCCGACCTCGGCCAGCCGCGTCAGCATCGGCGCGATGTCGGCGAAGCGCCGCTCCGACGCCGGGCGGCCGGCCGGCGCGTTCAGCGCCTGCGGCTCCAGCGCGCCCTGCGGATGCCAGTCGAGGTCGAAGATGCGCAGGTACTCCGGCCCCAGCTGGTCGCGCACCGCCGTCAGCGCCGGCTCGGTCCGGAACGCCGCCGCGAAGCTGTAGGCCAGGTAGCCCGCGATGCTGTAGGTGTCCGCCGCCGTGAACGGCCGCTTGGGAATGCCGAGGACCTCGAACTCCAGCGGCGCCGGCCGGGCGGCCTGGTACTGGTTGACGCCGTCCAGGTAGGCATACAGCGCGCGCACCGCGCCGGGCTGCGCGGTGATCGCCGAGGAGGCCGCCGCCAGTTCGTCGGCGCGCTGGCGGATGCCGAGCGTGCGGAACAGCCGGTCGGTCTCGACCAGCTTGGGGCCGAGGACCTCGGCCAGTTCGCCGCGCGCCAGCCGGCGCAGCATCTCCATCTGGAACAGCCGGTCCTGCGCATGCAGGTAGCCGAGCGCGCGGTAGAGGTCGTCCTCGTTGCGCGCGTCGATGTGCGGGACGCCCCACTCGTCGTAGCGGACGGTGACCGGCGCGCTCAGTCCGGCGAGCTTCAGTTCGCCGTCGCGCACCGGCAGCTTGCCGTGGATGTGCCAGGCCGCCGCCGCGGCGACGATGGCCACGAGCACGGCGAGCGTGACCGCACCGCGCCTGAGCCAGCGTCCGGCACTCATGGAAGGACCGGTTTGCGCAGGTGCGACAGCGCCTCGACGCGCTTGATCAGTTCGCGGTCGTTCCAGGGCTTGTGGAACATGCCGTACAGCCCCTGCACCTGGTGCAGGCGCGCATGCAGCTCCTCATGGCCGCTGATGGCGATGATGGGCAGGTCCTCGGTGTCCATGCCGCCCTGGACGGCCTTGATCAGCTCGAAGCCGTCCATGTTGGGCATTTCCAGGTCGGTGACCAGCACGCCGAAGCGGGTCTGGCCCAGCAGCTCCATCGCCTCGACGCCGTCGCGCGCGGCGACGACCTCATGGCCAGCGTCGCTGAACAGCTTCAGCAGCTTGGCGCGCACGACGGCCGAATCGTCCACGACGAGCAGCGGCAGACGCTCCGGGGACGGGTCCTGCGCGAGCGGCGCGGCAGGCGTGGGCGGGGAGGCGCGACGGGCGGACGGCGCCGGCGGCTGCTGCGCGGGCGGCGGCGCGCCGAAATCACGGTAGTCGCCGCGGCGTACCGTGATGATGATGATCACGATGGCCAGCGGAACCACGATCAGCAACGGCAGCAGGAACGGCTGCAGGGTCTCAGGCAAATCAAACGGCATTCGGCTCTCCGACTCCTCCCCAAACCGGGCAGGCTACACCTGGCCCGGGGCGTCACTGTAGAGGAAAAGCCCGCTCGACGGATGGCCGGTGGATGACGCCCGACGAGCCGTGCCACGCCCCGACGGCCTGACGCGGGCCCGCCACAGACCCCCTGAAGCGGGGTCGCTGCATCAAGGGGCACAGGCAAGTGCCCCGCCCGCGCCGATCCGTTCAGGCCCAGCTCAGCGCCGACAGGTCGTTCGCGAACAGCGGCGTCCGCGTCCACAGGCCCTTCAGCCCCGCCCGCGCCACCGTGATCCATTGCGGCTGGTACAGGAAGGCGGCGACGGCGTCTTCGGCCACCTTGCGCTGGGCGTCGCCGAACAGCCTGGCCCGCAGCGCCGGATCGGCGGCGTGCTGCATCCGTTCGTACAACGCATCGAAGGCCGGGCTGCGGTAGCCCCAGTAGTAGTCCGGCCGCGCGAAGTTGCCGAAGTCGTGCGGCTCCACATGCGAGATCACCGTCAGGTCGTAGGCCTTGCTGCCGTAGACGCTGGACAGCCACTGCGCCCATTCGATCTGCTCGATCCGCGCGGTGATGCCGACCGCCGCCAGCTGCGACGCGATCAGCTCGCCGCCCTGGCGCGCGTAGGGCACCGGCGGCAGCTTCAGCGACAGCGACAGGCCGCCGGCCTTGGCCTCGGCCAGCAGCGCCTTCGCGGCCGCCGGATTGAAGGCGTTGATCGCGGTGCAGTCGACATAACCGGGCGTGTCCGGCGTGACGAAGCTGCCGATGGGCACGCCGAAGCCGTCGGCGCTCGCCTGGATGACGGCCTTGCGGTCGATGGCCATGGCGATCGCGCGCCGCACGCGGACGTCGCCCAGCGGCGCGCGCTGGTGGTTCATCGCCAGGATGGTCTTGGCGCGCGAGGACGCGGTGATCACCTGGAACCGCCTGGGCTGCGCCTTGAACTGCGCCAGCGCGCGGGCCGCGGCAACGCGCGGGAAGACGTCGACGTCGCCCGCCAGCAGCGCGGCCACCTGCGCGGCCGGTTCGCCGATGAAGCGGAACTGCACCCGCGGGATCCGGATCGAGGCGGCGTCCCGGAAGCCCGGCCAGGCCGCGACGGTCAGGCTCGCGCCGCGCTGCCACTGCGCGACGCGGTACGGTCCGGTACCGACCGGGTTCTGCGCGTTGCCCGCGGCGCTCTTCGGCTCGACGATGACCGCCGGCGACTGCGCCAGCAGCGCGGGCAGTTCAGGCTCCGGGTGCTTGAGCGTCAGGACCGCGGTGAGCGGGTCCGGCGTCGCGATCGCGGCGATGTTCTCGAAGACGCGGCGATCCTTGTTCAGGCTGCCGGGCGCGCCGGCGCGCTCGAAGCTGAACCTCACCGCCTTCGCGTCGAAGGGCTCACCGTTGTGGAAGCGCACGCCCGGACGCAGCGCGAAGGTCCAGGTCTTCTGGTCCGCGGACACGCTCCAGCGCAGCGCCAGAAGCGGCAGCGCGGAGCCGTCCTCGGCGACCTTGGTCAGCGGCTCCATCACGTTGTAGAGCACGATCTCGCCGATCGCGGCGGCGGCACCGGTGGTCGGGTCCAGGCCCGGCGGTTCCAGCGTCATGCCCAGCACCAGCGCGCGCGCGGCGTTGCCCTGCGCGAGCGCGGGAAACGCGCCCCCCAGCGTCGCGCCGGCGGCGGCCAGCGACAGCAGATGAAATCGGCGGCGGTCCAGGGCGGTCTCCAGCAGCTTGTCCATGAGCGCGGATCACGCCAAAGCGGCCAGCAGATCCTGCGTGTACGGGTGCTGCGGATCGCCCAGCACGCGGGCGGCCGGCCCCTGCTCGACGGCCTCGCCGCCGCGCAGCACCAGCGCACGGTCGCACAGCACCTCGACCGCCGGCAGGTCGTGGCTGACGACGACCAGGCTGATGCCGTCGCGCCGTTGCAGCTCACGCAGCAGCGCCAGGATCTGCGCCTGCACCGACACGTCCAGCGCCGACAGCGGCTCGTCGGCGACGATCAGCCGCGGCCGGGTCGACAGCGCGCGCGCGATCGCCAGGCGCTGGCGTTGGCCGCCGGAGAACTGGTGCGGGAAACGCAGCGCCGCGTCCGGCTCGAGACCGACCGCGGCGAGCACCTCGGCCACGCGCTCACGGCGCTGGAGCTCGCTCATGGACAGCGCCAGCAAGGGCTCCATGACGCTGCGCCCGACGCGCCAGCGCGGATCGAGCGAGCCGTAGGGATCCTGGAACACCATCTGCACGCGCGGACGTAGCGCGCGGCGTTCTCGCGTCGGCATCGCATTGACGTCCCGCCCGTCCCACAGCACCCGGCCGAAGCGAGGACGTTCGAGCGCCATCACCAGCCGCGCCAGCGTGCTCTTGCCCGCCCCCGATTCGCCGATCACGCCCAGCGACTCGCCGGGCGACAACGTGAAGTCGATGTCACGCAGCACGGTGCGACCCGCGTAGCGCTGGCCCAGTCCTTCCACCCGCAGCAGGGACGTCGGCGTGGAGGTCGCCGTCGACGTCGCGGGCGACGAGGCCGGCGGCGTCGGGAACGAGGATGGCTGCGCCGCGCTCATGAACTCACCTCCCAGCAGGCCAGCCGCCCGTCGAAACGCGGCGGCTCAGCGGCACAGCGCGTGGTCGCCAGCGGACAACGCGGCGCGAACGGGCAGCCGTCGCCGAGCTGCGCCAGCGCGGGCACGTTGCCCTTGAGCGGATGCAGCGGCTGGTCGCGCCCCGCGCCCAGCCTCGGCCGCGCGGCCCACAGCGCCTGCGTGTACGGATGGCGCGGATGCTCGAGCAGTCCGGCGGCCGCGCCCTCCTCCATCACCCGCCCGCCGTAGAGGATGGCGAGGCGGTCGACACGACGCGCCGTCAGCGCCAGGTCGTGCGAGATCAGCAGCAGCCCCATGCCGCGCTCGGCGACGAGTTCGCGCAGCAGGTCCAGCATCTGCACCCGCAGGCGCGCGTCGAGGGCCGTGGTCGGCTCGTCGGCGATCAGCAGGTCCGGCTCGGCGGCGATCGCCATCGCGATCAGCGCGCGCTGCCGCTGACCGCCGGACAGCTGATGCGGATGGGCCCTCGCCTGCCGGTCGTCGAGACCCACGCGCGCGAGCAGGGACGTCGCCCGCTCGCGCGCGGCGGCACGGTCCGGCATCAGGCGGTGGATCAGCAGTGGCTCCATCACCTGCGACAGCACGCGCTGCAGCGGATTCAGCGCCGTCAGCGGCTCCTGGAACACCATCGCGATGCGACGGCCCCGCAGGCCGCGCCAGCCGTCCTCATCCAGCGCGAGCAGGTCGCGCCCGTCGAAGGCGATGCGGCCGCCGGCCTCGGCGCCGTCGGGCAGCAGCCCCATGACGGCCAGCGCGGTCAGGGTCTTGCCGCTGCCGGACTCGCCGACCAGCGCCAGGCTCTCGCCGCGCGCGAGACGAAGGTCGACCCCGCGCAACGCATGCAGGCTCGCCCCGCCGCGGCCGGGCAGGCGGACATGCAGGTCGCTCACGTCGAGCAAGGGAGCGTCCGGTCCGGCCGTCATCGCGGCTGCTCCTTCGGATCGAGCCGGTCGCGCAGGCCGTCGCCGAGCAGGTTCAGGCCCAGCACCGCCAGCGTGATCGCCACGCCCGGGGCGAGCGCCAGCTGCGGCGCCTCGAACATCAGCGTCTGCGCCTCGGCGAGCAGCCGGCCCCAGCTCGCCTGCGGCGGCTGGGTGCCCAGGCCGAGGTAGGACAGGCCGGCCTCGGCCAGGATCGCGAGCGCGAAGCTGGTCGTCCCCTGCACGATCAGCAGCGGCAGCAGCTGCGGCAGCACGTGGCGCCAGGTGATGGACCACGGCCCCTGGCCGGCGACGCGCGCGGCGAGCACGAAGTCGCGCGCCCACCAGCTCTTCGCGCTGCCGTTGACCAGCCGCGCGAACGACGGGACGGCATGCAGCCCGATCGCGGCCATCGCGACCGTCATGCCGGGACCGAGCGCCGCGGCCAGCAGGATCGCCAGCAGCAGCGCGGGGAAGGCGTGACCCAGGTCGGCGCCGCGCAGGACCAGCGCCTCGACCGCGCCGCGCCGCGCGGCCGCGAGCAGGCCCAGCGCCGTGCCGGCGATCAGCCCGATGCCGACGGCGACGATGCCGACCAGCCACGCGCTGCGCGCGCCCGCCATCAACCGGCTGAACACGTCGCGGCCCAGCTGGTCGCAGCCCAGCCAGTGCGCGGCGCCCGGCGGCGCGAGCCGGCGGGCCATGTCGATCTGCTCGGGCGGCCACGGCGTCCACACCAGCGACAGCAGCGCCGTGAGCAGCAGCAGGGCGGTGAGCACCGCGCCCGCGATGAAGCCGGCGCGTTTCATGCCTCGCCCCTCGTGCGCAGCCGCGGGTCGATCCACCCGTGCAGCAGGTCGACCGCGAAGTTCAGGAGCAGCACCATCGCCGCGAGCCCCATGACGCCGTTGCGCACGACGATCAGGTCGCGGTTGGCGATGGCCTGCGCCATCAGGCGGCCGAGTCCCGGTAGGGTGAAGACGTTCTCGATGACGATGGTGCCGGCGAGCAGGTTGGCGAACTGCAGGCCGCCGAGCGTCAGCAGCGGGATCGCCGCGTGGCGCAGCCCGTGGCGCCACAGCGCCGCGCGGCGCGAGAGGCCCTTGGCGCGGGCGCTGCGCATGAAGTCCTCGCGGGCGACGTCGAGCAGGGCGGACCGCGCGATGCGCGCCAGGATCGCGGCCTGCACCAGCGCCAGCGCGACGGCCGGCAGCAGCAACGCGCGCAGGCCCGGCCACAGGCCCCCGCCGAGGTCTTCGCTCCAACCAGGGAAGCCGCCGGCGTCCAACCACTGCAGCTTCACCGCGAACAACAGCACCAGCAGCATGCCGAGCCAGAAGCTCGGGACCGCCAGGCCGAGCTGCGTCAGGCCCATCACGAGGTGGTCACCCGCGCGCCCGTGCTGGCTGGCCGCCCACCAGCCGGCGCCCAGCGCCAGCACCACGGTCATGGCCATCGCCAGCAGTGCCAGCGGCAGCGTCAACGCGAGCCGCTCGAGCAGGAGGTCGGCGACGGGCGCGCCGTAGGCATAGGACAGGCCGAGATCGCCGCGCGCGAGACCGGTCAGCCAGTCGAGGTAGCGCAGCCCCGCGGGCCGGTCCAGGCCCAGCTGCCGCGCGAGCGCGGCGACGGCCTCCGGCGGCGCCTCGGGGCCCATGATCAATTGGGCGGCATTGCCGGGCAGCCATTCCAGCGCGCCGAAGATCAGCGCCGAGGCGGCCAGCAGCGTCAGCAGCAGCACGGCGAGGCGCTTGAGCAGGTAGTTCATCGCGGGCCGGATCATAGGGGCGGTGAAGCCCCTGCCCCGCCGGGCCGGCCATGACCGCGACGGCGCAATCGGCGTGCCGTACGCTGTCGCCGTTTTTTACAGTCGTCGCGCCAGATTTATCAGCTGCCGGGAAATGATCAGCCGGATCAACGACTTGGCGCGCTGGCCCGGCTTATGCGTATCCCCGGGCACAGGGAGAACAAGAAGCCACGTGCACTGCTCCGGAAGGGATCGGTCATGAAGCCAAGAAGACTCCGTTGGGTCGCCGCCGCCGCGGTGCTGACCTTGTGCGGCCAGGCGCAGGCCGCCGCCGTCCTTTTCAACAGCCTGAACAGCACGGCGACGCTGGTGTTCACGGGCTCGCAGGACGGCGCCACGCTGAGCGCCACGGTCAAGTTCACGCTGACCGCCTGGACGGCGCAGATGGCGACCTTCTCGACCCTGGTCACCAACAGTTCGACCGGTCCCGGCCAGAACGTGCTGATGGCCTTCGGGATCACCGCCATCTCGCCGACGCTCACCGGCGCCAGCACCAATTCCGCGGCCTGGGGCGCGTCGATCGACGTGAACTTCCCGTCGTTCCAGAACATCGACCTGTGCCTGCGCACCGGCACCCAGTGCGCCGGCGGCTCGATCAACGACGGCCTCGACATGGGGGCCTCATCCGCCTTCAACCTGATGCTGACGACGTCCTCGGCCAACAACTTCATGACGCAGGGCATCGGCTTCATCAGCCCCTACGCCATCAAGTTCCAGGGTGTCGGTACCGGCGGCCGGTCGATCGAGTTCGAAGGCTGCGTCCAGGGCACCGGCGCCTGCGGCGGCGGCGGTGGCGGCGCGGGCGGCAACAACGGCGACGTGCCGGAGCCCGATGCGCTGGCCCTGCTCGCGGCCGCGGCGCTGGCCGCCGGCCTGTCGCGGCGACTGGTCGCGCGTCCCGCCTCGCGGCCGGCTCCGTCTCACTGAACCCATCGCCCCCGAAGGAAAAGCCCGCGCTTGCGGGCTTTTGTCATTGGCGCGCGGACGCGACGTCCGCGGCGCGATCCTTACTTCGTCACCTGCGTCGTCGCGACGGAGGTGTTGCCGGCCGCATCGCGCGCGACGACCTGGAAGGTGTGCTCGCCGTCCGCGGCCTTCTTGAAGTTCCAGGTGTAGCTCAGGCTGGCACCGGTGCTCGTGGCCACCTGCGCGCCGTCGATGTAGAGCGTCTGCCGGATGCCGGCCGCGCCGCTGTTGTCGCTGGCCGCCGTCGTGATGCCGACGGTGTTGCCGCTGAGCCGGGCGTTGTTGGCGGGCCTGGTGATCGCGATCGTCGGCGGCTGCGTGTCGGCCGCGGCCACGTTGGAAACGGTCAGCGTCACCGCCGCGCTGTTGCCGGCGTTGCCGGCGGCATCCACCGCGGTGGCGGAGATCGTGACGGGGCCGTTGGGGACGCGGCTCGAATCCCAGCTGAAGCCGTAGGGAGCGGAGGTGTCCGATGCGACGACGCTGCCGTTGACCCGCAGGTCCACGCGCACGACGCCCTGGTTGTCGGTCGCGCCGACGTCCACGGCCACCAGGCCCGAGACCAGCGCGCCCGGCAGCGGCGCGCTCACCGCGACGCCGGGCGCCTGCGTGTCCGGTGCCGGCGCGGCGAGGACCGCCTGCACGGCACCGGCGACATCGATCCGGCCCCAGCCGTAATACGGATCGCGTCCGGCCGCTCCAAGGTCGACGGCGGAGCCGAACAGCGCGTTCTGGATCGCGGTGTTGCTCAGCGCGGGCCGGGCCGACATCAGCAGCGCGACGGTGCCGGCCACGACGGGGCTGGCGAGCGAGGTGCCCCACCAGGCGCCGTAGCCGCCGCCGCGTTGGGTGGTCCAGATGTTCTGGCCGGGCGCGGCCAGCGCGACGAAGCTGCCGTAGCTGGACCAGCTGGTGCGGTTGTCGGTCTCGTCGGTGGCGGACACCGGGATCATGCTGGCGGTCGGGGCGATGCCTTCGTCGATGCCGTTGTTGCCGGCGGACACGACGACCAGGCCGCCCTTGCTGCGCAGGTAGTCGGCGGCGCCCTGGACGGCGGCGCTGCCGGCCACGCCGCCGTAGCTGATGTTGGCCACGCGGGCGCCCTGGTCGGCGGCCCAGGTCAGGCCCTGCGCGACGGTGCTCCAGTAGGCATAGGCGGAGGGGTCGGCGATGCGGACCGGCATCAGCTGCGCCTGGCCCGCGACCGCGGCGACGCCGATGCCGTTGTTCATCGCGGCGGCCGCGACGCCGGCCACCGCCGTGCCGTGGCCATGGACATCGCTCGTGTCGGCGTTGCCGTCGTAGAAGTTCCAGCCGGCGACGACGCGGCCGGCGAGGTCCGGATGCGAGGCGTCGATGCCGGTGTCCAGGATCGCGATCCGGATGCCGGCGCCCTGCGCGCTGTCCCAGGCCTGCGGCGCGTTGATGCGCGCGAGGTGCCATTCGCTGCCGAGGTAGGGATCGTTGGGCGTCATCGCGGGCGCGACGCGCATGTCGAGTTCGGCCGACTTCAGCTGCGGATGGCGCGCGAGCAGCATCGCCACGGCGGTTTCCGACGCGTGGGGCGGCAGCTCGACGACGGCCAGCGACGATCGGCCGATGCGGCGGGCCTTGCCGCCGTGCGGGGCGAGGATCCTGTCGAGGTCCTTGTCGGCAAGGCCGGCGCGCGTCTGGACCAGCAGGCGCTGGCGCGCCCAGCCGTTGGCGGTGCCAGCGGCGGGCGGCGGCAGCTCCAGCTCCGACTGCGGACCGCCGGGACGCACGCGCAGGGCCTGGGCGAGCGCGTCGAAGGCATCGGGCTTGCGGCGCGTCAGCCGCGCGAGCATGCGTCCGTCGACGGTGAGCGCCACGCAGTGTTCGCCCTCGCAGAAGACGAGCGCGCCGGCCTCGTCGCTGGCCTTCCACGCGGACAGGTCGAGCCGGTCGCACAGCTGGCCGCCGATGAGCGCATGGCGGATCTCGTCGTCGTAGCGATGCTGTCCGCTGATGCCGCCGCGGCCGAGCATGACCAGGTCGTCGACGCGCAGGTCCGCGATGCGGCGGGCGAGCTGATCGCGGACGGCGGGGCTCAGGTCGGTGTAGCGCGCAAGACCTGACGCGACATCGGCATCGCCGCGCAATTGCGCGGGCCGGGCGGGCGCGCAGGGCGGCGGCGAGGCCGGCGCGGCGGTCGCCGCGGCGAGGAGGAAGGAGGCAAGCACGGGCATGGCGATCCCCTCGGTCCCGCGCGGCGCTCCGTCGTTGCGGGCGACCGCGGCGGGGCGTGTGGTCACCCCCCTGCGTGGTGCCGAGGCGTCTGCGCGCCCGGCATGCCGTTTGGAGCAAGGCCCGGGCCAGCACGGCAAGTCGCGGCGGCGATTGAGGTTTTCCGCGCGGGATCCGGAGGCCCGTTCGAGAGTGTCAATTCCCTCGACAGGGAACCCACATTTTTGCGACTGCGCGCCTTTGGTGGCGCGCCAGACTTGGCGGCAATAGCTCCCCCACCTCTGTGCCCGGCGAAAGCGCGGGATTTCAAGTGGGGGACATCATTTTGGTCCTCAATGCACCCGCGCCGCCCTCAACCGGCGGTGCACCGCCCTCGCCTGCGGCACCCAGCCCAGTCGAGCCCAGCGGCGCCACATCAGCAGGCCCCGGATCCACTCGTCGGCCGCGTAGGCGATCCACAGGCCGACCAGGCCCAGGCCCAGCACCTCGCCCAGCAGCCAGCTGCCGCCCGCCAGCACCAGCAGCATCGATCCCGCGCCGACCATTACCGGATACTTCGCATCCCCGGCCGCGCGCAGCGCGTTGATGACGACCAGGTTGAAGGTCCGTCCCGGTTCCAGGATGACCGTGATCCACATCAGCACGACCGCGCTGGCGAGGATCGACGGGTCGTGCGTGAACATCTTCAACAGCCACGGCGAGGCCGCCGCCGCCCCGCCCGCGACGACGACGCTGATCAGCAGTCCCCGCGCCAACGCGCGCCGCACCAGCCGGTGCGCCTCGTGCAGCTGCCCCGCGCCGATCAGGTGGCCCACGACGATCTCCGCCGCGAAACCCGTCGCCAGCCCCGGCAGCAGCACGAAGTACATGAGCTGCGAGGTATAGCTGTGCGCCGCCAGCGCCGACGCGCCCAGGTGCCCCGCGATCGCCACGCTCACCATGTAGGCCAGCCGGTAGGCGATGTTCTCCGCGGCGCCCGGCAGGCCGATGTGCAGCACGCCCGCCAACTCCGCGCGCGGCAGCCGCCACCAGTCCGAGGCCTTCGGTCGCAGGCCCAGCCGCTCGCGCCACAGCCACAGGTGCAGGCCCAGCCCGAACGCCCGGCTCACCGCCAGCGCGAGCGCGAATCCCGGCAGCCCGAAGTGCGGCATCAGCGTCACCGACAACAGCAGCTGCGCCACCTGCATCGCCACCAGCACGAGCAGCGTGTCCCGGCTGCGCAGATGGGCCCGCATCACGCTGGCCATCGACGCGTTCCAGGCGTCGAGCATCATGGCCGGCGCCAGCGCCATCAGGAAGGGCAGGGACAGCGGCAGCACCTCCGCCGGCGCATTCATCAGCCGCAGCAGCGGGCCGGCGAACAGCAGCGCCATCAGCGCCGTGACGCCGCCCAGCCAGGTGCTCGCGCCGAGCGCCGCGCGCGCCGTCGCATCGGCCACGGCCCGGCGGCCGCCGCCCAGCGCCTGCGTGATCACCACGCTGATGCCCGCGCCGATGATGCGGAACAGGATGAACAGCGTCGCCGCCAGCTGGTTGGCCAGCGCGAACGCGGCGCCGGCGGGATCGGAGATCCGCGCCGCCAGCATCGTCCCGATCACCCCGACGGCGATGCCGAGACAGAGTTCGAGGAACAGCGGCCAGGCGAGCGCGAACAGGCGGGGGGTGGGGGAAGACGGCGTGGGGGACGACATGGGCGGCGGCGGAAAGCAGGTCCGCGCCGCCGCTGGCAGCGGTGGGCACGACGCGCGGGATTCTCTCGTGATGCCTTCCGGCCGGGGGCCGTAACCGCGATGAAACCGACATGAACCCGCGACGGCACCGGCAGGAGGCTCAGGTCTGTGGTTTCGCCGCCACCGCGGCGGGCGATCGGCGATCGCCCGGGGGAATCAGCCGGCGGCCGGCGGCGGCGCGACCGGACACATCGGCAGGCCGCCGGCCATCAGCGTGGCGCGCTCGGCGTCTTCGGCCTTGCGCAGCGAGACCAGCTCGGAGCGGGTCCCGTAAAGCTCATCGAGCTCCTCCAGCAGCAGCGCGCGCACCTGCGCTGGCGCCATCGGCGGCAATGCGCGGACCCACTGGCGGTCGCGCCCGTCCAGGCGGTAGACCACCACCCAGATGTCACAGGTATCGATGAATGCGGACATCCATCCAGCCTAGTCCAGCCGCCCCGCGCTGGCGATGGGGATCCCCCGCGCCCGGTGCGCCATATTCATCGGATCGCCGCCCCAGGAAGGGGGATCAGCGCCACTCGACCACCGACACCCCCAGGCCGATCCGGGACTCCCGGAAGTTGTAGTCGATGAGGCTCTCCCCGTAGCCGCTGAACAGCTGCAGGTAGCCGTGCAGCCCGCCGCCGATGGGGAAGGCCCACTCCAGCTGCGCCGATCCGCGCGAACGGTCGCCGGACTTCAGGCTGTGCCGCGCCGTGAGGGCCAGGACATGCCGGCCCAGCTTCTGCGTCACCAGCACCTCGCCGCGGCCGACATAGTCCTGGATGCCCGGGTTGTCGTCGCTGCCGGTGTTGAGGATGCGCCACCAGGGGCGCAGGCTCACCGTGGTCTCGCCGCGCTCCAGGCTGAGTTCCCCGATCACCCGGTTCCAACTGCGCGACAGCGGCACCGCCCGGCCGTTGGACTGGTGGTTCAGGCTCAGGCCCAGCATGCTGGCCTTCCAGCCGAAGGGCAGGTCCACGTCGGTGCCGTGCGTCAGGATCAGCTCCGGCTCGTAGTTGGTCTCCCGGAAGGGCCGCGACTCGCGGCCGTTGTAGACCTGCCAGCGCGAGTTCTGCGTGTAGGCGCCCCACACCGACAGGGTGCCGTGGTCGTCGAGGGCCCAGATCTTGGACTTCAGGCTGATCTGGAACTTGGCCTCGTTCTTGTCCAGGTCCAACGCCTGCACCACGCCGTTGTCCGGGCTCTCCGACGACGACAGCGACGGCGAGCGGTTGGAGCGCGAGGTCCACGACACCGGCAGCAGGTAGACCGGACGATAAGGGCGCGGCAGGAAACGCGGCATCTGGTCGCGACAGGACAGCTCCCAACGTTCCGACAAGGTCGACCCCAGGTAGTTCCGGGCGCTGCCGGAGGCCTCGGGCAACCGGGAGCAGGGATCGTCGACCCGCGGCGAACTCGCCGCGGCGGCGACCGGCAGGGCCGCCGGCACCGGCTGCAGCCGCACCTGGGCGGCGGCGGATGGCGGCGGCGCGTCCGGCGCGCGGCCGTGCAGCCGGTCGTAGCAGGCGAGGCGGGCCTCGTTGTCCGCGATGGCGGCGCAGTCGGCGGATGTCTTCGCCGCGGCGGCGGCCGACAGCGCCCGGTTGCCGTCCGGCAGCGCCGCGACCTGCGCCGAGACCTCCTGCGGCATCGCCGCGATCAGCACCGCCAGCACGGCGGTGGTCCATGTCATCGCGATCGCCAGCCGGCGGCGGAACTCCCTGATCGACAGCATCTTGCGTTGGCCCTTGTTCAGTCGGACGCGTCGAGTGCAAACCGCGTTCCCGGGTGCCATCGGCAGAACTTGCCGCGGCGGGACCGCCCTACCGACGCCGGCCCCGGCGGCGCTCCCTAGAATCCGTCGCCATGCAGATGCCCCTCCCCGACCTCGCACCGGGCGCCGGCCCCGGCAAGTCCTGGCACCGCTGGGCGGCCCTGTCCGCGGCGCTGCTCCTGGCGGCTTGCTCGCAACTCCCGCGGAGCACGCCGGCGCCTGGACCCGACGCGGGCGGCCCCTTCGGCCCGGCCGCCTTGCAGGCGCTGCGTCCGGCCCAGTTCCGCTCCACGGTCGGCAGCGCCGTCCAGGCCCAGGACCGCTGGAGCACCGACCGGGCCCGCATCCGGGCGGCGTCCGCGCAGGCGCTGGCCGCGCCGCAGGACGGCGCCGCGCTGCGCGAACTCGCGCAGGCCCTGCGGCTGGTCGCGCACTACCGGACCGAGATCGACACCGCCCGTCCGGCGCTGCTGGCCGCGCTGCCGTCGCTGGACGGACAGCCGGCGGACGTCCAGCGTGCGCTGCTGACGGCGGCCTACACGCTGTACGCCGCGGATGCCGCGCCGCTGCTGCGCCCGCTGCTGCCGCGGCTGGCCGCGCCGCGCGAGTTCGCCATCGCCGCCTACACCCTGATGCAGACGCGCCAGCCGGCCGACCTGGCGTTGATCCAGTCCCAACTGGCGCTGCGCGACCGCGACGAGCCGCGCCTGCAGGCGTTGGCGCAGGCGGTCTCCGCCGCGCAGGGCGTGGCGCAACCGGCGCGCCCGCCGTTGGCCGACCTGCTCGCGATCCGGCCGGGTCATCCGGTCGTGTTCAGCTTCCAGCGGCCGGGCCGCCAGCAGATGGGACTGGCCCTGGTGCGCCAGGCCGACGGCCGCTTCGTGCGGCGCCCCGACGGCGGCCTCTTCCACATCGGGCAGTTGGCGCTGTCCAGCAGCGGCCTGCCGGGCACCATCACGCTGGGCAACACGCCGCAGGGCCTCTTCACGATCCAGGGGGCGGGTCGCGCGGCGTCCAACATCTGGATCGGCCCGACGCCCTACCTGCATACCAAGGTGCCGGGCGAAGCGAGCGTCGCCGAGTACGAGCAACGCGCCCCGGGCGCGAACGAGCCGCCCTGGTCCCTGGACCGGTACCGCGCCCTGCTGCCGGCGTCGTGGCGCGACTATGCGCCGCTGCAGGAGGCGTGGCTGGCGGGTCGCGCCGGCCGCGACGAGATGCTGATGCACGGCAGTACCATCGACCCGCGCTACTACGTCGGCAGCCGCTTCTACCCCGGCACGCCGTCGGATGGTTGCCTGGTCGCGATGGAGTACTGGTCGCCCGACGGCGTGATGGTGCACAGCGACCAGATCGCCTTGCTGCAGGCCTTCACCGCGCAGGGACGCGACCGCGGCTACATGGTGCTGGTGGAGCTGGACGCCGCCCCCACGCCGGTGGCCCTGGCCGAGGTGATCGGCGCCGTGCTGGAGGCCGAGGCCCGTGTGCGTTGAACGCCGGGCCGGGCGTCGATTACCACCGGTTATGACGCCAGCGCCGGCTTTCATTGGCAACGGCCGGGGGGGCCCACTAGAGTAGGCCGCACCTTGCGGGCCTCCCCTGACGCCGCGGTCGATCCATGTCCCACCCTCTGAATACCGAAACTCCCAGCGTCCACCATCAAGACCTGGACCTGTACGACAGCGTCCGCCTGATGGAGGTCTTCATCGACGACCAGCGCTCGGCGGTGGAGGCGGTGCGCGCGGCGGGGCCGGCGCTGGCCGCCGCGGTGGATGCGGCGTTGCCGCGGATCCTCGCGGGTGGCCGGCTGCTGTATGCCGGCGCGGGCACCTCGGGCCGGCTGGGGGTGCTGGACAGCGTCGAGCTGGTGCCGACCTTCTCCTGGCCGCGCGAGCGCGCGGTCGCGGTGCTGGCGGGCGGCGAGGGCGCGATGTTCGTCGCCGTCGAAGGCGCGGAGGACGACGAGCCGCAGGGCCGTCGCGACCTCGAGGCGCTCGCGCCGACGCCCGACGACGTGGTGATCGGCATCGCCGCCTCGGGCCACACGCCGTATGTGCTGGGCGCGCTGGCGGCCGGCCGGGCCGCGGGCGCGCTGACGGTCGCGCTGGCCAACAACCCGGGGGCCGCCGTGCTGGCCGCCGCCGACCATCCGATCCTGCTGGACACCGGCGCGGAGGTGATCTCCGGCAGCACGCGCCTGAAGGCGGGCACCGCGCAGAAGATCGCGCTGAACAGCTTCTCCAGCGCCTTGATGGTGAAGCTGCACAAGGTCTACGGCAACCTGATGGTGGACATGAAGGCCACCAACGCCAAGCTGGTCCGCCGCGCCGTCGCGCTGACGATGCGCGCCTCCGGCGCCGGCGAGCCGGCCGCGCGCGAGGCCCTGGACCACTGCGGTTTCCATGTGAAGACCGCCGTCCTCATGCTGCTGCGCGAGCTCGACGCCGCGGGCGCGCAGGCGCTGCTCGACCGCCATGCCGGTGACCTGCGCGGCGCGCTGGCCGCGCGCTGATCCCGCGCGCGGATCGCGCACGCAAGCGCTGCAATCCCCGATGCGGTCGCGCCCGCGTTTGCACCGACACTGAGGCTCATGCTCGCCTCTTCCGATTCCTCGAACTCCTGCGCTTCCCGCGGCCCCTGGGGCTGGGTGCCCTCGCTGTATTTCGCGCAGGGCATGCCGTACGTGGTGGTGATGACCTTGTCGGTCATCATGTACAAGAACCTGGAGATCTCGAACACCGACATCGCGCTCTACACCAGCTGGCTCTACCTGCCCTGGGTGATCAAGCCGCTGTGGTCGCCGCTGGTGGAGATGCTGGGCACGAAGCGGCTGTGGGTCGTGACCCTGCAGTTCGCCGTCGGCGCGGCGCTGGCCATGGTGGCGCTGACCTTGCCGATGGAGCGGGCTTTCCAGCTGTCGCTGGCGGTGTTCTGGCTGATGGCCTTCGCCTCCGCCTCGCACGACATCGCCGCGGACGGCTTCTACCTGCTGGCACTGGAGAAGCATGAACAGGCCGCCTTCGTCGGCGTGCGTTCGACCTTCTACCGCGTGGCCAACATCGGCGGCCAGGGTGGCCTGGTGTGGCTGGCCGGCGAGCTGCGCGACCGCGGCGACAGCTGGGTGCTCGCCTGGCAGGGCGTCATGGCGGTGCTGGCGGGCGTGTTCCTGCTGCTCGCGGCCTGGCACCTGTGGCGGCTGCCGCGTCCGGCCGTCGACGCGCCCGTCCCGCCCGACCAGCGCGCCCCGGGCACCTTCTTCCAGATCTTCGCCGCCTTCTTCCGCAAACCCGGCCTGGCGGTGACGCTCGGCTTCCTGCTGCTCTACCGCTTCCCGGAAGCCCAGCTGCTGAAGCTCGCCACGCCCTTCCTGCTGGACCCGCTGGACAAGGGCGGGCTGGCGCTGACCAACAAGCAGGTCGGCCTGGCCTACGGCACCATCGGGCTCGTCGCGCTGACGCTGGGCGGCCTGCTGGGCGGCTGGATCATCTCGCGCGTCGGCTTGAAGAAGGCCTTGTGGCCGCTCGTGCTCGCGATGCACCTGCCCAACGTGGTGTTCCTCGCGATGGCCTACGCCCATCCTGGCAGCCTCGCGATCATCAGCGCGGCGCTGGCCGTCGAGCAGTTCGGCTACGGGCTCGGCTTCACCGCCTACCTGATGTACATGGTCCTGGTCGCCGAGGGTGCCCACAAGACCGCCCACTATGCGATCTGCACCGGCTTCATGGCCCTGGGCATGATGCTGCCCGGGATGTGGAGCGGCTGGCTGCAGGACCATCTGGGTTATCCGCACTTCTTCGCCTGGGTGCTGGTCGCGACGATCCCGTCGCTGATCATGACCGCGCTGATCCGGGTGCCCGAGAACTTCGGCCGCAAGGAGCCCGCCGCGTGAGCGCCACCGGGACCGGCGCGGGCGGCCGGCTGCTGGCGCTCGACGCCTTCCGCGGCTTCGCCATCGCGGCCATGCTGCTGGTCAACAACCCGGGCGACTGGTCGGCGCTCTACGGGCCGCTCAAGCACGCCGAGTGGCACGGCTGGACCTTCACCGACTGGATCTTCCCGTTCTTCGTCTTCATCAGCGGGATCTCGATGAGCTTCAGCCTGGCGCGACGCGGCCAGGCGACCGACCGCCTCGCGCTGTTGCGTCACACCTGGCGCCGCGGCGCCACGATCATCCTCATCGGTCTGGCGCTGAACCTCTTCCCGTTCTTCCATGTCGAGACGCTGCGCATTCCCGGCGTGCTGCAGCGGCTGGGGCTGATCACGATCCTCGCGGCGCCGATCGCGCTGTGGTGCGGCTGGCGGGCCCAGCTGGCCTGGTTCGGCGGGCTGCTGCTCGGCTACGGCCTCATCCAGACGCTGGTCGCCGTGCCCGACGCGCAAGGCGTCTGGCACCGCGGCTCGCTGCAGCCGGGGGAGGACGTCGGCGCCTGGCTCGACCGCGCGCTGCTCGGCGGCCACCTGTGGGCAAAGAGCAAGACCTGGGACCCCGAAGGCCTGTTGAGCACCCTGCCCGCCGTCGCGAGCCAGATCGCCGGGCTGCTCGCCGGACGCTGGCTCGCGCGGCGCGGCCGCGATCCCGCCGAGAAGGCGACCTGGTTCATGGTGGCGGGCCTGGCCTGCCTGTGGATCGCGCAGGTACTCGACGCCTGGACCCTGCCGATCAACAAGAATCTCTGGACGCCCGCCTTCGTTTTCCTCACGACCGGCTGGGGGTGCCTCGTGTTCGGCGTGTTCTACTGGCTGCTCGACGCCGCGCCATTGCCGCGGATGCGCGACGCGATGGCGCGGCGCTTCCGACCGCTGGTGGTGTTCGGCATGAACGCGCTGTTCCTGTTCGCGCTGTCGGGCCTGGTGGCGCGGCTGCTCGGGCTGGTCCACGTCGCCGAGGGCGTGTCGCTCAAGGCCTGGCTCGTCGCGCCGCTGCGCGCGCTGCCGGTGGATTCGCGCTTCGCGTCGCTGCTGTTCGCCGCCGGTTTCGTGGCGGTGTTCTACGGCGTCGCCTGGGCGATGTGGCGGCGCGGCTGGATCGTGAAAGTGTGAGCGGCCCCGCGCGGCGCCGCCGGGTGAGTCTGCGATGCGACGACGACAGTGGATGACCGCGGCCCTGGCCGCACCGGTGCTGGGATCCCTCGGCACGACGCTCACGGGCTGCTCCTCCGCCCCGCCCGCATCGCCCGGCGCTTCCGTGCCGCCGGGCGGCGCGACCGGCGAGATACCGCCGCCGGCACCTCGCGAGTTCCGCGCCGCCTGGGTCGCGACGGTCGCCAACATCGACTGGCCCAGCCGTCGCGGATTGAGCGACGCCGCGCAGATCGCCGAGATCCACGCGATCCTCGACAGCGCCCGCGCGCTGCGCCTCAACGCGATCGTGCTGCAGGTGCGCACCAGCGCCGACGCGCTGTACCGCTCGACGCTGGAGCCCTGGAGTGAATACCTGTCCGGCGTGCAAGGCCAGGCCCCCGGCTACGACCCGCTGGCGCTGTGGATCGAGCAGGCGCATGCGCGCGGCCTCGAGCTGCATGCGTGGCTGAATCCCTATCGCGCGAAGCAGAGCGGCGGGAAATCGGCCGCCGCGGCCACGCACCTCAGCCGCGCCCGTCCCGACTGGGTCCGCAAGTACGGCGACCAGCTCTGGATCGACCCGGGCGAACCGGCCGCCGCGGAGCACACGCTGGCGGTGTGCCGCGACCTCCTCACCCGCTACGACGTCGACGGCCTGCACATCGACGACTACTTCTATCCCTACCCGATCCAGGACGCGGCCAAGCAGGACATCGACTTCCCCGACGACGCGACCTGGGCGCGATACCAGCGCGGCGGCGGCACCCTGTCGCGCGCGGACTGGCGGCGCGACAACGTCGACCAGCTGGTGCGCCGGATGTATGAGCTGGTGCGCGAGCTCAGGCCCGCGGCGCGGGTCGGCATCAGCCCCTTCGGCCTGCCCAAGCCGGACCTGCGGCCGGCGGGCATCACCGGGTTCTCGCAGTACGACAAGCTGTATGCCGACGTGGAACTCTGGATGGCCAAGGGCTGGCTGGACTACCTCGCGCCCCAGCTCTACTGGCCGCGCGCGCAGGCGCCGCAAGCCTTCGAGCCACTGATGCGGGCCTGGCAGGGCCTCAATCCGCTGGGGCGGCATGTCTGGCCGGGGCTGTTCACCAGCCGTGCCGGCAATGAGGCCGAGGGCTGGCCGGTCGAGGAGATTCCGGCGCAGATCGAGCTCACACGCGGCGCGCCGGCGACCGGCGGGCACCTTCACTTCAGCATGGTGGCGCTGCTGAAGAACCGCCGCGGCCTGAGCGCGGCGCTGCGCGAGGGCGCCTATGCGCAGGCGGCGCTGCCGCCCGCCTCGCCCTGGCTGTCCGCGCCCCGATGCGGCGGGACGTCCCTCGCGCGCGACCCGGACGGCGGCCTGCGCGCCATCGTGACCGGCACGCCGGCCCGCTGTTTCGCGCTGTGGCGCCGACGCCGGGACGAGGCCTGGCGCTTCGACGTCCTGCCACCCGATGGACGCATCGCCTCGCCGGTCCCCGGAGAGACCTTGGTGCTGTCCGCGTGCAACGCGATCGGCGAGGAAGGACCTCGGGCGACGTTCGTCGCCTGAACCCTCGACGCTTTCTGTCGACTCGACGCAACGGCATGGGGTCGCCGCGTGCGGTGTTCAAGCCTAGTGGAAACCCTTGGAAATCGACGTCCACGACGGTGTCCGCGATGCACCGGCCACGCCCCGACGCGCCCTCTCACGGGGCCCGCTTCCGTTCCTTGTTGCGCGCGTGCACCACTCGCAAACGCCAGTGAACACTTGTCACAGCTCCTCAATATTGGCTCTCCAGACTGCGCCGCTGACGCGTTGTCGACGCGCCGCGAGCCGCCCTGCAAATGGGCTCGAATGGCGCATTGACAGCGCGGCGTGAAGGAGAGCTCTCCCGATATTGCCGCATTGATACGGCAGGTTTCGGCTGGTAGGCTTTTTGCTTCATAAGCGGTGGCGCTGCGTCCCGGCGCAAGCGTCCACGCCATAACAAATCGAGGGTCCGTCGGGTCGAACACGTGTGAATTCGCGTTCAAGTCGGCCACGGAAAACGTTTGCGGAACGTTGATCAGCCCCCTCGAAGCAGGTTTTCGGTCTGACGTCGCACAGGAGCACAGGAATGAATCAAAGAGATTGGTCGGGTTTTTCGCGGACGGCGCTATCCGTCGCGGTCGCCATCGTGGCGGCTGCGCCGGCGATGGCCCAGAACACCACCTCGGCCATCGGCGGCCGCGTGGTCGGCGGTGACGGCAAGCCCGTCTCGGGCGCCACGGTGGTGATCCTGCACAAGGAGTCCGGCTCCACGAACACGCAGACCACCGACGCCGACGGCCGCTACAGCGCGCGCGGCCTGCGCGTGGGCGGCCCGTACACCATCACGGTGACCAAGGGCGGCGACCGCGAAGTCACCGAAGGCGTCTACCTGGCCCTGGCCGAGACGCTGGGCCTGGACGTGCAGCTGGGCAAGTCCTCGACGCAGCTGGAGACCGTCGTCACCAGCGGCCGCAGCGCGGCCAAGTTCAACAGCTCGACCATGGGTTCGGGCACGCAGATCAGTCGTGCCGAACTGGACTCGTATGCGTCGATCGCGCGCAACCTGCAGGACTACGCCCGCAACGACCCCCGCCTGGCGCAGACCGACAAGGAGCGCGGCGAGATCTCGGCCATGGGCCAGAACTCGCGCTACAACTCGATCACGATCGACGGCGTCGCCATCAACGACACCTTCGGCCTTGAGTCCAACAACCTGCCGACCGCCAAGCAGCCGATCTCGATCGACGCGATCCAGTCGGTGCAGGTCAACCTGTCCAACTACGACGTGACCCAGAAGGGTTACACCGGCGCCAACATCAACGCCGTCACGAAGTCGGGCACCAACGAGTACAAGGGCAGCGTCTACTACGTCTATCGCAACGACGACATGGTGGGCCAGCGCTTCGACCGCGGCAACCAGCGCTACACCGACTTCCTGCCCTTCAAGGAGGACACCAAGGGCTTCACCTTGGGCGGCCCGATCCTGAAGGACAAGCTGTTCTTCTTCGTCAACTACGAAGAGCTCAAGAGCAACCGCGCGCAGCCGGAATTCGGCCCGATCGGCAGCTCGCTGACGAACAACTCGATCTCGCCGGACCAGATCACCAAGATCCAGGACATCGCCAAGAACACGTACGGCATCGATGCTGGCAACGCGCTTGGCCAGTCCCAACTGACGGTCAAGGACTACCTGGCCAAATTCGACTGGAACATCAACGAGAAGCATCGCGCCAGCGTCCGCATCGCACGCACAGAGCAGTCGGACACGAATAACGGCAGCTTCAGCGGCAACAGCGCGACCGGTCTGCAGCTGACCTCGCAGTGGTGGCAGCAGAAAAAGAAGATCGACACCGTCGTCGGCCAATGGTTCGCCGACTGGACGCCGGACTTCTCGACCGAGCTGAAGATCTCGAATCGCGACTACAACAGCGTCCCACAGAACAACAGCGATCTGCCGGCGATGGCCGTGCGTTTCCAAGGTCCGGTGCCTGACGGTTCGCCGGCCGGCTCGAGTTCCGGCAACCGCTTCGTCAACTTCGGTACCGAGCAGAGCCGCCAGTTCAACGTCCTCGACACGAAGACGGTCGACGCCTATCTGGGCGCCACCTGGGTCAAGGACGATCACGAGGTCAAGTTCGGCGGCGACTTCCAGCGCAACAAGGTCTACAACGCGTTCTTCCAGAACGTGAACGGCAACTACACGTTCGCTTGTGACAACGCCTTCACGTACAACACGCAGTTCACCTACAACCCCGCGCTGAACAACCCGACGACGGGCAACAAGCTCGACTGCAATCCGACCCTGCCGGCAAACCTCTCCGCCGCGGACCGTGCCAAGCTCGGCGCCGACATCCAGGCCGCCGCTCTGGAGAACTTCCTGCGTGGCCGCCCGACGTCCTATCAGGTCCAGGTTCCTGCGGCTGGCAAATCGCTGGATGACGGCGTCGCCAACTGGACACTGACGACCGCGGGCCTGTTCCTGCAGGACACCTGGAACATCAGCAAGGACCTGAACATCACCTACGGCGTGCGGTTCGATCAGATGAACACGTCGGACAAGCCGGAGTTCAATGCCGCCGCAGCCGCCCCGACGACGTTCAACGCGACGACCAAGCGTAACGAAGGCGGTTTCGGCCTGGACAACTCGCAGACTGTCGACGGCCAGAATCTGTGGCAACCGCGCTTCGGCTTCAACTACGCGCTGGACAACCGCAGCGGCCACAAGAAGCAGATTCGTGGCGGCGCGGGTCTCTTCCAAGGCGCGGCGGCCAACGTGTGGGTCTCGAACCCGTACTCCAACACGGGTCTGGCCACACGCATCATCGGCTGCGGCACCTCGGGCTTCGGCGCTTGTACCGGCACCAGCATCTTCACGCCGAATCCGGACGGCCAGCCGACCAACCTGCCGGGCAACCCGCCTGCAGCCAACGTCGACTTCATTCAGAAGGGCCTGAATCAGCCTTCCGTCTGGAAGCTCAACCTGGCGTATGACGCAGAGCTGCCGTTCTTCGGCATGAACTTCGGTGTGGAATGGGTCTACACGAAGGTCAACACCGGCATCTACTACCAGCATCTGAACCTGGGCGACCCGACCGCCACCGGACCGGACGGCCGCTCGCTGTACTACACGAGCCAGTCGTACAACCCGACCTGCTGGAGCACCTCCGGCAGTCTTAGCACGACCGGCGCCTGCGCCGGCGGCCGCGCGAAGGGGGGCTCCAACCAGGCGTACAACAACGTACTGCTGGCCACGAAGACCAAGAAGGGCGACGGCAACGCCGTGACCCTGTCCTTCCAGCGTCCGGCGCGTGACGGCTTCGGGTTCGGCGTCGCCTACACGTACACGGAAGCGTCGGAAGTCAGCCCGCTGACCTCGTCGGTGTCTAACTCCAACTTCAACTCGCGCGCCATCTTCAACCCGAACGAGAACGTGGCCGCCAACTCGGCGTACATGATCCGCGACCGCTTCACGGCCAACGTGACGTGGCAGAAGGCGTTCATCAGCAACCTGAAGACCAACGTCGGCCTGTTCTGGGAAGGCCGCAAGGGCAAGCCCTACAGCTGGACCTTCCTGAACGACATGAACGGCGACGGCGTGGCCGGCAACGACCTGCTGTACATCCCGGCCTCGCGCGGCGCGCCCGGCGTCAAGTTCGCCACCCCGGCGGACGAGACGGCGTTCTGGAACATCGTCGACAACAACCCCGATCTGGCGAAGTACAAGGGTGCCGTGGTGCCGCGCAACAGCTCGTTCTCGCAGTTCGTGAACAGTTTCGACCTGCGCGTCAGCCAGGAAGTGCCGGGCTTCTTCCCGCAGCACAAGGGCAAGGTCACGTTCGACATCCTCAACATCGGCAACCTGCTCAACAAGAAGTGGGGCCGCATCGACGAAGTCACCTTCCAGTCCGCCGGCGGCAACCGTCGCAGCTTCGTGAACTTCGCCGGTATCGATGCCCAGGGCAACTACGTGTACCGCACCAACGCCAACGCGATCAACGACAACCTGGCCATCCGCCAGGTCAAGGGCGAATCGCAGTGGGCCATCCAGGTCACGGCGGCCTACGAGTTCTGATCGACATCGCGATCGTCGACACGATCTCCGCGATCAACCGGCCCCAGCGGCCGGTCCTTCACGGCACCGCAACGGGCTCCTTCGGGAGCCCGTTTTTCGTTCCGCGCCCATGACCCGTTCCCGGGCAAGCGCGCGCCCTGACTCCCCCATCAGGCCATGAGACCAACTCATACCTGTCACGTGCATTGACAATGGCGAAGGCCCGGAGCCCCTCGTAAGCTCCGCGCGCCAACCGCCGCCATGAGTCCGACGCCCTCCGCCACCGCCGATTCCCTCGCGCCCGACCGGCCCGCGCCGGCGCGCGCGAGCGCCTCGTCCGGGCCGCTGGGCCTGGGGCTGGATGCCGGCGGCACGCAGACGCGCTGGGTGCTGGCACGTCCCGACGGCACGACGGTGGCGCGCGGCGAGGTCGGCGGCTTCAGCGCCTTACTGCTGGATACCAGCGCCGGCCGCATCGCGTTGACACAGACGCTGCAATCGCTGGCCGCCGCCGTGCTGTCGCAGGCTGCCCCCGGCGCGCTGCGCGGACTGCAGGCGGGCATCACCGGCCTCGGGGAACCCGACGGCCCGGCTGGCCGGCAACTGCGCGCGCTGCTCGCGCAGCAGCTCGGCCTGGCCCCGGCCCAGATCCTGTGCGACAGCGACATCGCCCAGGCCTGGCACGCGTTGTTCCGCCCCGGCGAGGGCTACCTGGTCTATGCCGGCACCGGTGCGATCGCGGCCTTCATCGACGCGGCCGGCACGCTGCATCGCGCCGGCGGCCGGGGCCCGCTGCTGGGCGACGAGGGCGGCGGCCAATGGATCGCGCGCGAGGCGCTCGCGCTGGCCTGGCGCCGCGAGGACGAGGAACCCGGCGCCTGGTCCCGCTCGGCGCTCGCCCGGCACCTGTTCGACGAACTCGGCGGCCCCGACTGGCCGACGACGCGCGCCTTCATGTACGGCGGCGACAACGCGGCCCGGCGCGGCTCGATCGGCCGCCTGGCGCTGGCCGTGGCGCGGGCGGCACGCGAGGACGACGCCGACGCGCTCGCCCTGCTGCATCGCGCCGGCCGCGAGCTCGCCCGGCTGCCGCAGGCCCTGGTGCGCCGGCTCGGACCGCGCCCGATCGCCGCCGCGGGGCGTGTGCTGCAATTGCATCCCGCGATCGAATCCGGCCTGCGCGACGCGCTGCCGCAAGACCTGTCCCTTTCCGTCCATCAACCCGACACCGCGCTGGCCGCCGCAAGGCGCGCCGCGCTCGCCGCATGAAGACCAAGCTCCTGACCCTTGCCGCCGCCGCCCTGCTGGCGGCCTGCGCCTCGCCCACGCTGCAGATCGACCGCACCCATGTCTCGGAGAACCAGGACAGCCGCGCGCAGTTCCTGATCCTGCACTACACGGTGCTGGACTTCGACAAGTCGATGAAGGTGCTGACCACTGGCGGCAAGGTCTCGGCGCACTACCTGGTGCAGGACAACCCGTCCAAGGTCTTCCAGCTGGTCGACGAGAACCGCCGCGCCTGGCACGCCGGCGTGAGCTACTGGGCCGGCGCGACCAACCTCAACTCCGCCTCCATCGGCATCGAGATCGTGAATCCCGGCTTCACCGAGACACCGATGGGCCGCGTCTACGCGCCCTATCCGAAGGCGCAGATGGACGACGTGATCCGGCTGAGCCAGGAGATCGTGGCGCGCCAGGGCATCCGGTCGGACCGCATCCTGGGCCACAACGACATCGCGCCGGGCCGCAAGCAGGACCCGGGTCCGGAGTTCCCATGGAAGCGCTTCGCCGAGGTCGGCCTGATCCCCTGGCCGGACCAGACCCAGGTCGACATCAAGACGGCGATCTACCAGGCCGGCCCGGTGCCGGACGTCAACTGGTTCCAGGACCGGCTGACCAAGGTCGGCTACCAGACCCCGCGCACCGGCGTCTTCGACGTCGCCACGCGCGAGGTGATCAGCACCTTCCAGATGAAGTACCGCCCGGCCAACTTCTCCGGCGACATGGACGCCGAGACCGCCGCGCTGCTGGAGGTGGTGACCACGCCCGGCGGCATGAAGACGAAGACGCCGCCGCCGGCCGACGCGCGTCCGCGCTCGGAGTACTGATCGGCGGTTCCGACCGCCGGCTGCCCGTCGTTCCCCACGCCCGCCTCCGTCCCCGCCACGACCGCCTGCCTTGCTGAACTTCCTGCTCCGCCGCCTGGCCACGTTGCTGCCGACGCTGATCGGCGTGACGCTGGTCGCCTTCGGCCTGATCCGGCTGGTGCCGGGCGATCCGATCGCGATCATGATGGGCGAGCGCGCGCTGGACGACGCCACGCACGCGCGGCTGATGCACGAGCTCGGCCTGGACCAGCCGCTGTGGCGCCAGTACGCGGACTACGTCGGCGGCCTGCTGCACGGCGACCTGGGACGCTCGCTGGTCTCGCACGAGCCGGTCTCGCACGAGTTCCTCGCGCTCTTCCCCGCGACGGCGGAGCTGGCGCTGTTCGCGCTGCTGCTGGCGATCGTGCTCGGCATGGCGCTGGGCACCGGCGCGGCGCTGCGGCGCGGCTCGCTGCTGGACCAGGGCGTGATGGGCGTGGCCACGGTCGGGTACTCGATGCCGGTGTTCTGGTGGGGGCTGATCCTCATCATGTTCTTCTCGGTGGGACTGGGCTGGACGCCGGTGTCGGGTCGCATCGCGGTCGAATACGACGTCCAGCGCGTGACCGGCTTCATGCTGGTCGACGCCGCCTTCCACGACGAGCCGGGCGCCTGGCGCTCGGCGCTGCGCCACCTGCTGCTGCCGGCGCTGGTGCTGGGCACCAGCACGACGGCGGTGATCGCGCGGATGACGCGCTCCAGCCTGCTGGAGGTGCTGCGCGAGGACTACATGCGCAGCGCCCGCGCGCGCGGCCTGTCGCCGGCGCGGGTGGTGCTGGTGCATGGCCTGCGCAACGCGCTGATCCCGGTCATCACCGTGATCGGACTGAAGGTCGGCAGCCTGCTCGCGGGCGCGGTGCTGACCGAGACCATCTTCAGCTGGCCCGGCATCGGCAAGTGGCTGATCGACGCGATCGCGCGGCGCGACTACCCGGTGGTGCAGGCGGGGATCCTGATCTCGGCCTGCACCTTCATCGCGGTCAACCTGCTGGTGGACCTGCTGTACGGCGTGGTGAACCCGCGAATCCGCAAGCAGGGATGAAGCGACCATGAGCCCACCCCGCGACATGAACGCCATGCCCGCCACGACGGCACCGCCGCAGGCGAGCGCGCCGCCCGGCCCGTTCGCCGAGTTCTGGCGCGGCTTCAGCGCCAACCGCGGCGCGCTGGTCGCGCTGGTCGTCTTCACGGTGCTTGCGCTGGCGGCCCTGCTGGCGCCCTGGATCGCGCCGCACGACCCGGTGCGCCAATACCGCGAGGCCATGCTGACGCCGCCGATCTGGATGGACGGCGGACAAGCCCGTTTCCTGCTTGGCACCGACGAGCTCGGCCGCGACCTGCTGTCGCGCCTGCTGCACGGCGCCCGCGTGTCGCTGGGCATCGGCCTGGCGTCGGTGGTGCTGTCGCTGATCCCCGGCGTGCTGCTGGGACTGCTGGCCGCCTTCCATCAACGGCTGCTCGCTCCCGTCGTGATGCGCGTGATGGACGTGATGCTGGCGCTGCCGGGCCTGCTGCTGGCGATCTGCGTGATCACCGTGCTCGGCCCGGGGCTGACGAACACGGTGATCGCCATCGCCATCGGCAGCCTGCCGGAGTACGTCCGGCTCACGCGCGCCGCCGCGCTGGCGGAGCTCGGCAAGGACTACGTCACCGCCAGTCGCGTCGCGGGCGCGTCGACGCGGCGGCTGATGTTCTCCGCGGTGCTGCCCAACTGTCTGGCGCCGCTGATCGTCAACGCGTCGCTGAGTTTCTCCGCGGCCATCCTGGAGGCGGCGGGCCTCGGTTTCCTGGGCCTGGGCGTGCAGGCGCCGACGGCCGAATGGGGCACGATGCTGTCGTCGGCGCGCGACTACATCGTCCGCGCGCCGTGGGTGGTGACGCTGCCCGGCCTGGCGATCCTGCTCTCCGTGCTGAGCGTCAACCTGATGGGCGACGGGCTGCGCGACGCGCTCGACCCGCGCCTGAAGAGGGCCTCGTGATGCTGGAGATCCGCGACCTCCGCGTGCGCTTCGGCGCCTTCCCGGCGGTGGACGGCGTCGACCTGGACGTCGCGCCGGGCGAGGTGCTGGGCATCGTCGGCGAGTCGGGCTCGGGCAAGTCGGTCAGCATGATGGCGCTGATGGGGCTCGTCGACGCGCCCGGGCAGGTGAGCGCGACGGCCTTGCGCTTCCAGGGCCAGGACCTGCTGACGATGCCGGCGTCCCAACGTCGCGGGTTGATCGGCAAGGACATCGCGATGGTGTTCCAGGACGCGCTGGCGAGCCTCAACCCGAGCTACACCGTCGGCCACCAGATCGAGGAAGTGCTGCGCGCCCACCTCGGGCTGCGCGGCGCGGCGGCGCGGCAGCGCGCGCTGGAGCTGCTGCAGCAGGTCGAGATCCCCGACGCCGCGAGCCGGCTCAAGGCCTACCCGCACGAGCTGTCCGGCGGCATGAACCAGCGCGTGATGATCGCGCTGGCGATCGCGTGCTCGCCCAGGCTGCTGATCGCCGACGAGCCGACGACCGCGCTCGACGTGACCATCCAGGCCCAGATCATGGACCTGCTGCTGCGGCTGCAGCGCGAGCAAGGCATGGCGCTGGTGATGATCACGCACGACCTGGCGGTGGTGGCGGAGATGGCGCAGCGCGTCGCCGTCATGTACGCGGGCCAGGTGGTGGAGACGGGCACGCTGCCCGAGGTGTTCGAGTCGCCCAAGCATCCGTACACGGCGGCGCTGATGGCCGCGATCCCGGAACACAACCGCGGCGCGCGCCGCTTGCAGGCGCTGCCGGGTATCGTGCCGGGCGCGCTGGACCGGCCGGCGGGATGCCTGTTCTCGCCGCGCTGCCCGCGCGTGCATGACCGCTGCCGCGCCGGACGGCCGGATGTCATCGACGGCGTGCGCTGCTTCTACCCGCTGACCGGGGAGACCGTGGCATGAGCGCGGCGGATCCGATGGACACGAAGGACACGACACGCGCCACGCAGACGCCGCTGCTGCAGGCGCGCGACCTGGCCCGGCACTACCGCGTGAGCCGCGGCTGGTTCGCGCCGAAGGCGACGGTGCGGGCGCTGGACGGCGTCAGCTTCTCGCTGGCGCCGGGAAAGACGCTGGCGGTGGTGGGCGAATCGGGCTGCGGCAAGTCGACGCTGGCGCGCGCGCTGACGCTGATCGAGACGCCGACGTCGGGCGAGCTGCGCATCCACGGCCGCGATGCCGCCGACGCGGGCGCGCGCAAGGACCTGCGGCGCGACGTGCAGATGGTGTTCCAGAACCCGTATGCGGCGCTGAACCCGCGCAAGACGATCGCGGCGACGCTGGCCGAGCCGCTGGTGATCAACACGCCGCTGGGCCGCGCCGAGCGGCGCGAGCGCGTCGAGGCGCTGGCCGAGAAGGTGGGCCTGCGCCAGGAGCATCTGCAGCGCTACCCGCACATGTTCTCGGGCGGCCAGCGCCAGCGCATCGCGATCGCGCGGGCGATGGTGATGCAGCCGGGGATCGTGGTCGCGGACGAACCGACCTCGGCGCTGGACCTGTCGATCCAGGCGCAGATCCTGAATCTCTTCATGGACCTGCAGGAAGAGTTCGGCACGGGCTACGTGTTCATCTCGCACAACCTGGCGGTGGTGGAGCACGTGGCGGACGAGGTGATGGTGATGTACCTCGGCCGCGTGGTCGAGCACGGCGACAAGCGTCGTGTCTTTGCGAGCCCCCTGCATCCGTACACGCAGGCGCTGGTCAGCGCGACGCCGGCACTTCGCCCCGCCGACCGACGCCAGCGCATCCGCATCCACGGCGAGCTGCCCAGCCCGCTGAAGCCGCCGACGGGATGCGCGTTCCACCAGCGCTGCCCGATGGCCGTCGCGCGCTGCGCGGAGGTGCGGCCCGACTTGCGTGAGATCGATGGGCGGCTGGTCGCCTGTGATGTGATCTGAGGGACTGATCACATTGAATGGAAGGCGGGAAAACGGCCTACGTTTTCAAGTCATCAATTCGACGTTTCGAGGTGATTGCGAGCGACGAACCACCGGCGTGAAATAGCTGCCCGCCATCGTTTGGAGCCTCCTTCATGTCGTTCCGTCTGCCCGAAAGCTCGGTTCCCGCATTGGGCTGCCTTGCCCCACTTCCGCCGGATGTCCAACCCATAATCGACTCGCACCAAGGAGCCGATATGGACGTCAACGAACACGAACTGACCGTTAGCCTCTCCGAATTCAGGAAGCAGACGGACGCGGTCCTGGAGACGGCGAATCATCGTCCGATCGCGGTGCTGCGTGCCGGAAAGCCTGCCTTCTACGTGATGGATCCGCTCCTGTTCGAGGCCATCATGGAAGACCTGGCTGACCAGGCCCTCTTCAAGAAGACCATAGAGCGCCTCGCCGACAAGTCCCCGTTGATTGAGGTCGACATCGATGACCTCTGATCGTTCGTCACCAGCACCGACTCCTTATGGCCTTCGCTTCCTGCCAGAAGCATGGGAAGAGTGGCGAGCGTTGGACGGATCCATCCGTCAGGCGCTCAAGAAGTTGCTCGTTAAGCGCCTCCTGCGGCCCCACGTGCCTGGATCGGCCCTGAAGGGGGAGTTGACCGGGCTCTACAAGATCAAGCTTCTGCGCCAGGGAATTCGACTCACCTATGGCGTTGACGACGGTGTGCTCATCGTCATCGTTTTCGGCGTCGGGAAACGCGAAGGTGCCGCGGCCTATCGCATCAGTCTGGTTCGGCTCAAGCAGGCCAAGTCGGGTAGCAACGGCATGGCGCTGAAGTCCGCTCCCGCATAACCCGGTGTTATGGTCCAACCTGCCCATTTCAGTTGTGACCTGGGAAGCGGCGTTTCGACAATGCGCGGCTTGCCCTCCTCCCGATGCGCCCTGTCCTCCCCCTCTCGCTGGCTCTGCTGCTGCACGCCGCACTGCCGACCGCGCACGCGGCCGGCGCGTCCGCGCCCAAGCCGCTGATCTACTGCACCGACGCCAGCCCCGAGGGCTTCGACCCGGGGTTATGGGACTCGGCCAGCACGAACAACGTCAACAACCAGATGTTCCAGGGGCTGGTGCGCTTCGAGCGCGGCGGGACCGCGCTGCAGCCGGCCCTCGCGACAAGCTGGACCATCAGTCCCGACGCCCGCGTCTTCACCTTCACGCTGCGCGAGAACGTCCGCTTCCATACCCGCCCCTGGTTCACGCCCACGCGGCCGATGAACGCCGACGACGTGCTCTTCACCTTCGGCCGTTTCCTCGACCGCGAGGCCCCGTTCAACAAGGCCTTCCCCGCCAACTTCATCTATCCGCAGAACCTCGGCCTGGCCAAGGCGATCGAGAAGATGGAGAAGCTCGACGACCACACCGTCCGCTTCACGCTGACACGGCCCAACGTCACCTTCACCACCTGGTTCGCGATGGCCTTCGCCGGCATCCAGTCGGCCGAGTACGGCGCCCAGCTGCTGCGCGAGGGCAAGGCCTCGCAGATCAACCGGCTGCCGATCGGCACCGGCCCCTACCGCTTCCGCAGCTACGCCAAGGACGACGTCGTCCGCATGGAAGGCAACCCCGACTACTGGGGCGATCCGCAGAAGACTCGGAAGCTGATCTTCACCATCAGCCGTGAAGCCCCGGTGCGCGTGCAGAAGCTGCTCGCCGGCGAGTGCCAGATCACCTCGCCGTTGCGCGACATCGACGTCGCCGCCGTCGACCGCCATCCGGACCGGATCAAGCTCGAGAAGATCCAGGCGCTCAACATCTCCTACCTGTCCTTCAACCTGCGCAAGGCGCCGACCGACAACCGGCTGGTGCGCGAGGCCCTGGACATCGCCGTCGACCGCGATGCGATCTTCCGCGCGCTGTTCCCCCGCGGCGACGCGATGCAGGCGGTCAACCCCTTCCCGCCTGCCATCCCCGGCTACAACAAGGCGCTGAAGAACGAGTACAACCCCGAGCGCGCCAAGGCGCTGCTCAGGCAGGCCGGCTTCCCGGACGGGCTCGACATCGACCTGTGGGCGCTGCCGGTCACGCGCCCGACGAATCCCAACGGCCAGCTGATGGCGCAGCTGATCCAGCAGGACTGGGCTCGCATCGGCGTGCGGGCGCAGATCCGGACCTACGAATGGGGCGAGTACCTCAAGCGCGCCAACGCCGGCGAACACTCGGTCTACATGAGCGGCTGGGCCGGCGAGAGCGGCGACGCGGACGACTTCCTCACGCCCAACCTCAGCTGCGCGACCAACAAGTCGGGCGTGAAGTTCTGCAACCCCGAGTTCGAGCGCCTCATCGACGCCGCCCGCGCCACGCCCGACCAGGACAAGCGGAACGCGCTCTACGGCAAGGCCCAGGAGATCTTCAAGCGCGAACGCCCGTGGATCACGATGGCACACTCGACGGTCTACATCCCCACCAGCAAGGACCTGCGCGGCTTCAAGATGCAGCCGAACGGGGGGGTGGTCTTCGAGAACGTCTACCGCGAGTGACCATGCGTCTCCGTCACATTGAAGTCTTCCACGCGATCATGCAGGCCGGCACGATCAGCGGCGCGGCGCAGCTGCTGCACATCTCGCAGCCCGCCGTGACCAAGGTGCTGCAGCACTGCGAGCTGCAGCTCGGCATGCCGCTGTTCGACCGCGTCCGCGGCAAGCTCTATCCGACGCCGGAAGCGCAGCGCCTCTTCGTCGAGATCGACAAGCTCAACCGCGACCTCGTCGCGATCCGGCGCCTGGCGGCCAACCTGCGCAGCGGCGAGTCCGAATCGCTGCGGCTGATGGCCACGCCGACGCTGGGCGCCTCGGTGATCCCGGCGGCGATGACGCACTGGGCGCAAGCCTTCCCGCGCAGCCGCTGCCAGCTCAGCACCAACCACACGCGCGAGATCGTCTCCGCGCTGCTGCTGGGCGAGGCCGACCTGGCGCTGAGCCTGCAGGACCCGCGCCATCCCGGCATCAAGGCCGAGGTGCTGGCCAGCGGCACGATGATGGCGCTGTGCCCGGTCCACAGCCCCGAGGCGGCCGGCACCGGCCCGCTGCCGCTGGAGGAGATCCAGTCCGAGCTGATCGCGATGGCCGAGGACGACCCCATCGGCCACATGCTGCACAACGCCAGCGAGGCCGAGGGCCGCCACCTCGACAGCCGCATCACCGTCCAGACCTACCAGCTCGCCCGCGCGCTCGTGGAAGCGGGAGTCGGCATGACCGTCGTCGATCCGTTCACCGCCGCGTCGGCCGACCCGACGCGCGTCAAGGTCCGACCGCTGGCCCCCGCGATGAGCATCCAGCTCTACCTGCTGACCTCCGCCAGCGCGCCGCTGGCGCAGGCCGCGCGCCGGCTCGTCACCTACCTGCGCGACGCCGCCCGCGCCAACCTCGAGAGCCTGGCGTAGCGCGCGACGCCCGCGCTCCGGCCACTTCCTCCGATCCGCCCTCCCGTACCGTGCCCGCCATGACTCCGGACGCCGCCGCCGCACCTCCGCCGCCGATCCCCTGCGAGGAGATCGCCGCGCATGCCGAATTCCGCGCGCTGCTCACGATCCCCGGCATCGCCGTGGACCTGCGCTACGCGACGCCCGACAACTTCGTCGGCCGCAATGTCTACGGCGGACTGGACTGCGCGTACCTGCGCCGCGAGTCGGCCGAGGCGGTCGCCGAAGCGGCCGCCTGGCTGGCCCGTCACTGCCCCGGCGTCACGCTGGTCGTGCTGGACGCGCTGCGTCCCCAGCGCGTGCAGGAGGCACTGTGGGCCGAGCTCGAAGGCACGCCGCTGACGAAGTACCTGGCCCATCCGGCCCGCCGCTCGATCCACTCGTTCGGCATGGCGGTCGACGTCACGCTGCTGGACGCCGAAGGCCGCGAGCTCGACATGGGCACCGGCTTCGACGAGATGACACCGGCCTCGCACCCGGAGTTCGAGGCCGAACAGCTCGCCGCTGGCGGCCTGACCGCCGACCAGCTCCGCCATCGCGGCTGGCTGCGCGCGGCGATGCGCCACGCCGGCTTCCAGACGATCAGCACCGAATGGTGGCACTTCGACTTCGGCGACCGCGAGCGCGTGCGCCGGGAGCTGCCGCTGGTGATCTGAGCGCGCCTTCCTTTTGGAGCCTCCATGACCGCCTCCCGTCGACAGATCCTCACCGGCGCCGCCACCGCGGCGGCCACCGCGTTCGGCGCGCTGCCGGCGGCGCGGGCCGCCGCCGCTGCGACCGGCGCCTCGCCCGCCCGCGCCTCCGCCGTGCCCGAGCCGCTGCGCGCGCCCCGGCTCAAGGCGGGCGACACCCTCGGCCTCGTCAGTCCCGCCAACGCCACCTATGAGCGCGAGCCGCTGGAGATCGCCGTCGAATCGCTGGAGGCGCTCGGCTTCAAGGTCAAGCTCGGCGCCAACGTGCGCGGCCGCTACGGCCAGTTCGGCGGCACCGACGTGCAGCGCGCCGCCGACATCAACGACTTCTTCGCCGACGACGAGGTCGACGGCATCCTGGCGCTGACCGGCGGCTCCGGCTGCAACCGCATCGTCGACAAGCTGAACTACGCGCTGATCCGCCGCAAGCCGAAGTTCTTCGGCGGCTTCTCGGACCTGACCAGCCTGGTCAACGCGATCCACCGGCAGACGGGCTTGATCACCTTCCACTGCCCGGTCGCGGGCTCGGAGTGGAACGAGTTCTCCGTCCAGCACTTCCGCGCCGTGGCGATGGACGCCCAGCCGGACCTGCTGCAGAACCCGCCGGGCGAACGCGGCGCCGGCCTGGTCGCGCGCGAGGACCGCATCAGCACGCTGCGCCCGGGCGTCGCGCGCGGACCGCTGGTCGGCGGCAACCTGGCGGTGCTGAGCTCGCTGGCGGGCTCGCCCTTCTTTCCGGAGACGCGCGGCGCGATCCTCTTCCTGGAAGAGGTCAACGAGTACATCTACCGCGTCGACCGCATGCTCTCGACGCTGCGCCTGTGCGGCGCGCTCGACCAGCTGGCCGGCGTCGTGCTGGGCAAGTTCACGCAGTGCGGACCGGGCGACGGCAACTTCGGCACGCTGACGCTGGACGAGGTCTTCGACGACTACTTCCTCCCGCTGAACGTGCCGGTCTACCGTGGCGCGATGATCGGGCACATCCGGCGCAAGTTCACCGTGCCGGTCGGCCAGCCCGCGGAGATGGATGCGCGCGCCGGCACGGTGCGGCTGCTGTCGCCGGCCGTGCGCTGAAGACGGCCGCGGCTCCCGCCTCCGGGGAACTGCCCTGCCTGGACGCCGCCGACGCGGCTAGCATCCGCGTCGAGGGAGTTTCCAAGCAATGACGAACGATCGAGACCCGCGCGCGACGCGGGCGGGTGGCCGCATGGTCGCCCTGGCCATGGCGGCGGCCATGTCCGTGACCGCGGCCCCGCTGGCCGCGACGGGCGCAGCCTCCGCGACCCTGGCCGGTCTCGCCGCGACGGTGTTGATCCTGGCCCCCGGGACGCTCGCCGCCGCGCCGCTGCCGGCGCTGGCCGACACGCCGGCCTGGGTGAGCGCCATCGCGCCAGACCCCGCCCGGACGGTCAAGAACGCGACGCAGGGCATGGACTACCTGCTGGCCGACACGCAGACCCGCGTTGCGCCCGACGGCACGCGGCAATCCTTCCGCCACTTCGCCATGCGCGTGCGCACGACCAAGGGCCTGGACGCGGCCGGCCAGTTCGAGATCGAGTGGGACCCCACCTACCAGCGTGTGCAGGTGCACCAGCTGCGGGTCCTGCGCGACGGCCGCTGGCTGCCGTGGCGGGACCGCGTCTCCGTGCGGACGCTGGACCGGGAGCCCGAGGCCGAGCAGCGCATCTACGACGGCCGCAAGACCATGCTCCTGCAGCTCGACGACATCCGCGTGGGTGACGTGCTGGAGTACGCCTACAGCATCAGCGGCTGGAACCCGGTCTACGCCGGCCGGCAGTTCGGCGGCTTCGCGCTCGACTACGGCGTGCCGGTCGGCCGCATCCACAGCCGGCTCCTGATGCCCGCGGCCCGGGGGATCGTCGTCCAGACGGCGCCGGGCACGCCCGCGCCGCGCCGCGCCGCCGTCGGCGGCCTGCAGGAAACGATCTGGGAGGCGCACGACGTCCCCGCGGTGCAGCGCGAGAAGAACACGCCGTCCTGGTACGACCCGTGGAGCGAGGTGCGCTGGACCGAATTCCGCGACTGGGGCGACGTCGCCCGCTGGGGCGCGCCGATGTACCAGCCGCCGGCCCGGCTGTCACCGGCGCTGCGGGTGGAGGTCGATCGCATCGCCGGCGCGTATGCCGCGCCGGCCGAGCGGGCCGCCGCCGCGCTGCGGCTGGCGCAGGAACAGGTGCGCTACCTCTCCATCTCGATGGGCACCGGCTCGCACGCGCCGCGCGCGCCGGACCGCGTCTTCGCGCAGCGTTTCGGCGACTGCAAGGACAAGTCGCTGCTGACGGTCGCGCTGATGCGCGCCCTGGGCCTGCAGGCGCATGTCGCGCTGGTCAACACCGAGCAGCGCGAACGGCTGGCCGATGTCCTGCCGTCCGCGGGCGTCTTCGACCACGCGATCGTGCAGGCGGTGGTCGACGGCAAGACCTACTGGCTGGATCCGACACGGCCGCCGCAGCGGGCGCCGCTCGACCGGATCGCGCCGGCCGACTTCGGCCAGGCGCTGGTGCTGTCGCCGGACACGACCGGCCTGACGCGGATGGAAACCGGCGACGCCGCGCTCTACCGGCGCCGCATCGCCGTCGTCTTCGACCTCAGCAAGGGGCCCGGCCACCGCGCCGGTTTCGAAGTCACGACCCGCTACGAAGGGCTGGCCGCGGAGCGCATGCGCAACGACAGCTTCTCGGAGAACCTGCCGGACTACGAGTCGAAGTCGCTGAAGTACTACGCGAACTTCAGCCGGCTCGCCGGCATCCAGCCGCTGGCGTCGATGACCTGGGAGGACGACGAGGAGGCCAACGTCGTCACCACCCGCGAGCGCTACGACATCGACGACCCGTGGGAACGCGACCGCAAGGGCCTGCCGTCCAAGGCCGGACTGCCGTCGCCGGAGATGGCGGACCTGCTGCGCAAGCCGGAGATCGCGCTGCGCAAGCAGCCCCTGGGCTTCGCCCGGGGCGAGGACCTGATCATGCGGGTCGAGGAGCGCCTGCCCGACAGCTGGTCGCCCGTCGCGAAGGACAGCGACGTCAAGACCTTCCAGGCGCAGGCCTTCTCCTACCTGCGGGAGTTCCGGATGGAGGGCCACCGGGTCCACCTGACCCAGACCTTCCGCAGCAAGGCCGACCACGTGCCGGTCGAGCAGCTGGCGGACCACGCCAAGACAATGGACAAGGCGTCCGACTGGGTCGGCCACGAGCTGCCGTGGGACCTGCAGGGACCGCGCGAATCACGCGGATCGGGCAGCCTGGGCAAGGGCATCCTGGCCCTGATCGGCATGCTGGTGATCTGGATCGGCGCCTTCCACGGCCTGAACTGGCTGGGCCGCCGACGCCTGGCGGCCTCGCTGGCACGCAACGCGGCGCTCAGCGCCGAGCCACCCAGTCCACCAGCGCATCGATCGCCGGACGCGCTTTCGCCGCCTGATCGTCATTGACGATCGCGACGACGATCCAGGTCTTGCCGGCCGAGTCCGGCACGAAGCCGGCCAGCGCCACGACGTCGCGCAGCGTGCCGGTCTTCATCCGCGCGCGGCCCTCCGCCGCGGTGCCCTTCATGCGACGGACCAGCGTGCCGTCGACGCCGGCCACCGGCAGCGTCGCCAGCAGCTCGGGACCGTGCGCGCCGCGGGCCGAGGCCTGCAGCATCGCCGCCATCTGCGCGGCCGAGGCGCGCTCGTTGCGCGACAGGCCGGAGCCGTTCTCCAGCGTCAGGCCGGTGCTGTCGATCTTCTGCGCGGCGAACCACTCGCGCACGACCCGCTCCGCGGCTTGGCGCGTGTCCTCGCCCGGCTGCGCCGCCGAGGCGCCCAACCTCAGGTAGAGCATCCGCGCCAGCGCGTTGTCCGACGCCTTCATGATCGGCCGCAGCAGCTCGGCCAGCGGCCGGTCGCGGTGCTGCGCCAGCACCCGCGCGCCTTCGGGCGTCGTGCCCTCGCGGATGTCGCCGCCCAGCGTCCCGCCGAGCGAGCCCCAGAGCTGCCGCAGCGCCTGCGCCGTCTCCCACTGCCGGTCCAGCACGTTCAGCGATTGCGAGACCTGGCACCCGCGCGGGAACTCGCCGGCCAGCGTCAGCCGGCCGCCGCCGTCGGGCAGCGCCTCGAAGCGCGAGGGCAGCCAGCCGTCGTCCCAGTCCTTGCAGGGCTTGTCGTTCAGCGTCACCGCGCTCGTGTCCACGACCAGCGCGCCGAACTGCGGGAAGGGCCGCACGGTCAGGCCGCGGTCGTCGGACCAGAGGTCGTACTGCAGCAGGCTGCCGTTGAGGTGCAGCGCATCCGGGATCACGTTGTACGGGAACTCGGCCTGCTCGTCGAAGCGCGGCGCGCCGATATCCGGCCGCGCCGGATTGAACAGGCCGCGATCCACGACGATGCCGCCGGCCAGGTCCCGCACGCCGTGGCGCTCGCGCAGTTCGCGCAACATCGCCCACAAGGCGGGCCAGTCGAGGTCCGCGTCGGCGCCGCCCTTGAGGACCAGCGGCCCGTCGAGCCGGCCGTCCCGGATCTCGCCGGCGCCCAGCAGCTGGGTCTGTCCGCGGCTGTTGGGGCCGAGCCGGTCCAGCGCGACCACCGCGGTGATCGTCTTCATCGTCGAGGCCGGCGCCATCGGCCGGTCCGCGTTCAGGCGCAGGCCGGTACCGGGCGCGTCCATCGGATAGGCGACGACGGCCAGCGAGGACAGCGGCACGCCGGCCTGCCGTAATGCGGCATCGACCGGCGCGGGCGGAGTGTCGACGAGGGTGGCGCAACCGCTGGTCGCCAGCGCGGCGACGAGGAGCGCGAGGGCGGGAAGGGCTCGCATGAGCAGCGACTGTATATTCCCGGCCCCGCTGCATTCCCACAGGTTATACGCGCGCGACAAGCATTCATCGGGACGGACGCAACAAATGGGTGACGTTCCTATGACGGCGAAATCGTGTCGTGCTTGAAGATCGTCCGCAGCTCGCAACACAGCAACACCCACAGGTCGCCCCCCGCATCGGACGGCCGCAGTCGTTGGAGGCGTTTCCAGGACGCCGGACCGGTTAACAAGGAGAAGGTCGTGAAACTGAATCAACTCGCCCGCTGCCTCGTCGTGGTGGGACTGGGCGCCCACGCGGCGGCCTGGTCGCAGGAAGTCCAGAAGATCGAGCGGGTGGAGATCACCGGCTCGAGCATCAAGCGGATCCAGGACGAAGGCGCCCTGCCCGTGCAGACCATCTCGCGCCGCGACCTGGACCGCCAGGGCATCGTGTCGGCCGAGCAGCTGATCGCCACCCTCTCCTCCAACGGCAACGGCCTGGACAACCTGGCCTCCAACGCCGACGTGGTGTCGGGCCAGGCGCGCGGCAACAACGGCGCGACCTCCGCCAACCTGCGCCTGCAGGGCGCCAACGCGACGCTGATCCTGCTGAACGGCCGCCGCATCGCCGCGCACGGGCTCAACGGCGGCGTCGTCGACCTGAACCAGATCCCGATGGCCGCGATCGAGCGCGTCGAGGTGCTGAAGGACGGTGCCTCGTCGACCTACGGCACCGACGCCGTCGGCGGCGTCATCAACTTCATCCTGCGCAAGGACTACACCGGCCTGACCGTCAGCGGCTTCACCGACGTCACCCAGCACGGCGGCGGCAACATCTACCGCGGCTCGGTCACCGGCGGCCTGGGCAACATCGACAAGGACGGCTTCAACGTCATGGCGGTGCTGTCCATGACCGACAACAAGCGCCTGGACGGCTCCCAGCGCGATTTCGTCAACAGCTTCCAGCCCGAGCGCGGCCTGTCGCCGGACACCCGCGGCACGCCGTTCGCGACCGTCTTCTTCTCGCCGACGATCACGCCGCCGGTCTACAACGGCGCCACGCTCACCAGCGCCAACATCCTGGACCTGCCGGGCGGCGCGGGCTGCGCCTCGCAACCGGGCATGGCCCCGTACGCGGAGAAGCTGTGGAACTCCGCCGCCGCGTCGCCGGCCAACCAGTTCGGCTGCGCCTGGGACTCTGGCAAGGCCGCCGTGATCCAGCAGCCGGTGAAGAACACCAACCTGGTGACGCGCGGCATGCTCAAGCTGGGCGAGCACACGCTGACCGGCGAGGTGCTGCTGGGCAAGTCGGAGTCGCAGAAGATCTTCTCCGCCAACCAGATCAGCAGCGGCAGCGCCACGGCCACCATCACCCTGCCCAACGGCACGGCGGTGCCCAGCCCCTTCCGCAGTCTGGCCTACCCGTCCAGCGGCGCCAGCTACCAGACCGTGTGGAACGCGCTGGTCGGCGCCTTCCCGTCGCTGGCCTCGCAGGCCGGCAAGCCGCTGGCCTTCCGCTGGCGCTGCATGGAGTGCGGCCAGCGCGAGTTCGAGACCACCACCGACACTGGGCGCTACCTGGTGAGCATGGACGGTCCCCTGCCCTTCCTGAAGGACTGGGACTACAAGGTCGGCGCGTCGCAGGCCTTCAGCAAGAGCAACTCGGTGCTGGGCACCGGCTACCAGAACTGGGTCGGCCTGGCCAACCTGATCAACACCGGCGTGCTCAACCCGTTCCTGCTGGCCGGCCAGTCGCAGACCCCGGCCGCGCTGGCGGCGCTGGACGCGATCTCGGCAGAGGGCACCAAGCTCTACGGCGGCAAGTACACGACGGACGAGTACGACGCGACCGCCTCCGGCCCGCTGTTCAAGCTGCCCGCCGGTGACGTGATGGGCGCGGTGGGCGTCGACTACCGCATCGAGAAGTACCGCTTCGACGGCAACCAGACGGTCAACACCAACGACATCAACACCTGGATCTTCAACGCGCCGTTCGACAACGTGAACGCGCTGAGCGGCGTGAAGCGCAAGGTGGGCGCGATCTTCGGCGAGACCATCATCCCGATCGTCAAGAACCTCGACCTGAACCTGTCGGTGCGCTACGACAAGTACACCGGCTTCGGCAGCACGACCAACCCCAAGGCGTCGATCCGCTACCAGCCGATCGACAGCCTGGTGTTCCGCGCGTCGTACAGCACCGGCTTCCGGGTGCCGACCTTCAACCAGCTGTTCAACGGCGTGACCGAATCGCCGTACACCGGCGCGGGCGTGCCGGACCCGGCAACCTGCCCGGCCAACGTGGTCAGCAACACGGCAGGCTGCCAGGCGGTGACCTTCAACACGCTGTTCGGCGGTCGCAGCGACCTGAAGCCGGAAGAGTCCAAGATGTCCAACATCGGCTTCGTGTGGCAGCCGACGAAGGACTTCAGCGGCTCGATCGACCTGTGGGACATCCGTCGTGACGGACAGATCCAGAGCCTGACGCTGACGCAGATCCTGAACAACTACCGGCTGTTCCCGCAGGCCTTCCTCCGCGACGCCAATGGCGTGCTGCAGACGGTCGACACCCGCTGGGTGAACACCGGCGAGACGCAGACGCGCGGGCTGGAGCTGTCGATGCGCGGCAGCACGCCGATGAACGGCGGCCGGCTGAGCGCGGGCCTGGACGGCACCTACCTGCTGAAGAAGCGCTCCAAGCTGCTGGACAATGTGGCCTTCGGTCCGAGCGAGATCGGCCAGTTCACGCGGTCGAGCGAGCTGGGCATCCGCTGGAAGCACAGCGCGTACATCACCTACACCTATGGCGACTGGGCCTGGTCGCTGCGCCAGCAGTACAGCACCGGCTACTACGGCTATGTCCCGCCGGGCGTGGCCAACGGCAACGCGTCGGCGCCGGCCTTCGATCCGTGGGTCAAGCCGTACTACCTGCACCACGCGAGCGTGGCCTACAGCGGCATCAAGAACCTGACGGTCACCGTGGGTGTGAAGAACCTCTTCGACCAGGACCCGCCGTTCGCGAACAGCTACGACACCAACACCGGTTCGGGCAGTTCGTGGGAGCCGCGTGTGGCCGACCCGCGTGGACGCTCGTTCACGCTGGGTGTGGACTACAAGTTCTTCTGATCAAGCGCCACCTGCCGCCTCGCGCGGCGAGCCATCAGACACCAAGCCCGCCGGGAGACCGGCGGGCTTTTTCGTGATGCCGCCGAGTGCGCGGGAGCTCAGGGGAAACACGTTCCTCATGCCCTGTTCCCGGATCGTGTGCAGCAGGCGGAGGACGGGTCCGGTGGGTCGGGCCATGCCCTGCTCATAGCGGCGCAGCAGACGCGCCGTCGTGTTGAGCATGTTGGCGAAGACATAGAGATTCAGATCCTCTTCCTCTCGGATGGCGCGGACCTCCTCGGGCGTCAGGTCCTCGGGAGGCGCCATGCCACCCCATCCCAGACGCTGCATTCGCTCGTCGCTCACCCACCCGCGAGCGTGCATGGCCCACCCGGTTTTCACCATCCGGTCAATTGATTCGTGCTTGCGCTTACGCATCACAGTTCACCTCTTTCAGGAGTCCAGAGTCAACGGCGTCCGCCAGTTGATCGACGTTCATCTCTTCCAGCAGAGCATTTGTCTGTTTGCAGATATGCAACTTCCCTGCTTCGATATTGGCCATGACGCTTTTCGCGTAGCCCTCGACGAAGAACCACGGACCGCCTGGCCGACGAGCCACGATCACGCGATACCCGTCGCGTTTTCCGCCTCCGGATCGTGCGATCCGCTTCTTGAAGAGTCCACTACCGAGATTTGCATCGATGAGTCCGCGTTCCATTTCCGCCACGGCGCGGCACAGGTCCGCGTCTGCGCAACTCCTGCCTGCGCATCCAGCGCTGAAAGCCCTCAACCAGATAGACGGCATCCGTCACGACGATCTCCTCGCATCGTTGCGAGAGACCTGAGTGACAGGCCTTGCCCGCCGAGCTTCGTCCCGAAGTCGGCCCTCCGATGGGGGAGGCGCGGGCGATCAGACCCTGAGCGTGCGCTCGACCGGATCCAAAGTCACCGCCACGCCGAGCGGCAGCGGCAGGTTGGGCGTCGCATGGCCGCTCGGCCAGCCAGCGAGGACCGGAACGCCGAGATCGCCGAAGTAATCGGCGAGCACCTCGTCCGGCGCGTCGGCGTCGGTGAAGCTGCCGAGCAGCACGCCCGCGAGCCCGTCCAGCGCGCCGCTGAGGCGCAACTGGCAGAGCAGCCGGTCGATCTTGTAGGGATCCTCGCCGATGTCCTCGAGGAACAGCACCGCGCCACGCAGGTCCGGCATGAACGGCGTGCCCAGCAGCGCGAGGAGCACCGCGAGGTTGCCGCCGCTCAACACGCCGCGCACCGGCGTCGAGCCGCGATTCAAGGGATGCGGCGCGAGCGCCGGTCCGAGCGCATCGCCGGCACGCAGGCCGCGGCGCAGCCGCTCGGACAGCGCGACGGCGTCGGCCCAGCCGGTCTCGCCCTTGTGCCAATCCGACGCCGGCATCGGCGCATGCCACCCCGCCACGCCGAGCTGCTGACGCAGCGCATGCAGCGCCGTCAGGTCGCTGTAGCCGATCAAGGGCTTGGTCGATCGGCGCAGCAGCGCACGGTCGATGCGGTCGAGCAGCCGCAGACAGCCGTAGCCGCCGCGCAGGCCGATCACGGCATCGACCAGAGGATCGTCCAGCGCCTCGTGCAGGTCGGCTAGCCGACGGCCGTCGTCCGCCGCGAGGTGGCCGAGGTGCGCTGGCCCATGGCAGCTCGGGAAGAGCTTCGCGCGGAAGCCGAGCCGCTCGATCAGCGGCACCACGAGCTCAAGCGTGCCTTCTCTCGGCGGTCCTGCGGGCGCGATCACGCCGAGGCAGGCGCGCTCGGGCAGCGGAGGCATCAGGAAGGTGTCGTCAGCCATGGATCAGGACTCCAGCCAAGTCGCCATCCGCGCGTCGATCGCGGCGCCTAGCGCCGGGATGCGCCAGGTCGTCGAGCAGTCGGGGTGCGGTGCGTAGCGAGAGCCCAGGTTGCTCAGCAACGCGATGAGGTAGTGCCGGCGCCGGGGCAGGATGCCTCGCACGATGCCCGCGTCGGACGTGTAGTTCTCGGTGTTGCCGGTCTTGTGCGCGAACCACACCTCGCCGCCGCTGGCGAAGCGGCGCAGGTCGCCGGGCAGCGTGACCTCGCCGGCGTGCAGGCCGCCGTCCGGCTGCAGCCACCGGCCCGGCAATCGCGCCGGCAACCCCGGCACCCAGCCCGGCACGCCGCCGAGCGCGCCGCTCGACAGCACCTGGTGCAGCGCCTGGTCCTGCAGCGCATGCATGGCCTGGTTGCGGCTCTCCGGCGAAAGCCGCGGCGCGTCCGCGCGCAGCCACGGGGCGCGCGGCGCGACCGGGTCCAGCCACCACAACAGCCGCACCGTGTCCCAGGCCGTCATCTGGATCTGGCCCACGCCCGATCCCGAGCCGTTGCCCCAGCCGCCCTCCGCCGTGGTGTTGGCGAAGCGCAGCGTGGTCAAGCCGAGCGAAGCGAACAGCGCATGCAACTCGTTGCGCACCTCGCGCCCGCCGTCGCGGCGGATCGCGCCGGCGGCATGCATCAGCGTCACCAGCGCCGAAGTCGCCTCGTTGCTGCTCCAGGTGACCATGTCGTAGGCCCAATCGGCCACGGCGCGTTCGCGGCCGGCGTATCGCAGCGGCTGCCACCAGCCGGCGCGTTCCTGGTCGACCAGCCGGCCCACGCCCGCCAGCAGCATCAGCTTCAGCAGCGAGGCCGGATAGGGCGCGACCATGCGGCCGCCGCCCTCGCCCGCCGCGCCGGCCAGCGGCGTCCAGTCCATCGCGGACCAGTCGGACGCCGGCCGCCACGCGATGGAATTGCCGTCCTTGTCGCGCTGGTCGGCGAGGTAGGCGATGTTGCGGACCGCGCCGAAGTCCGCCGGCAGTTCGGCGACGAGGCCCTCGGGAAACTCCCGCGAGAACAGCACGTTCGCCGCGACCGGCGCGCCGCGCTCGGGGAAGGCGACGACGGCGAGATCCAGGCTCGGGAAATGGCGGATCGGCCGGCCCTCGTCCTGCGGATCGCGCGTGGCGCCGAAGTCCTGGGCGAGCACCGCGGCGCGCAGCATGCCGGCCAGCGAGGCGGCATTCAACGCCCCCCGCGCGCGGTTCGTCGACGAGGGCCGCGTTTCAGGCGGCATGGCCGCAGGCGATGCCGCCGCATCGTCCGTCATCGCGGGCCCTCAAGCGGCGCGGAGCTGCAGCCCGTCCAGCGCGATCGGACTGGGCTTGCCGGAGACGAGGTCGGCCACGATGCGGGCCGAGCCGAACGAGAAGGTGAATCCCAGGGCGCCATGGCCGACATTCAGCCACAGTCCGCGCAGGGGCGTCTCTCCGAGCATGGGCGCGCCGCTGGGCGTCGCCGGTCGCAGCCCCGCCCACGGCACGGCGCGGTCGTAGTCGGCCGCCCTCGGGAAAGTCTGGCGCACGTTGCGCTGCAGCGCCGCCAGACGCTTCGGATCGATGCTCGTGTCCTCGCCGACCAGGTCGACCATCGCCGCCACGCGGAGCTGGTCGCCGATGCGGGCATACAGCGTCTTGCGCTCGAAGTCGGTGACGCTGACCGTGGGCGGACGATGCACGCCGTTGATCGGCACGGACAGGCTGTAGCCCTTGAGCGGATACAACGGCAGGCGCAGTCCGACCCGTTCCGCCAGCGTCGCGCTCTGCAGGCCGGCGGCCAGCACGACGCCGGCGGCGCCCAGCTCGCCCTGGTCCGTCTTCAGCGCGACGACACGTTCGCCCTCGACGACGAAATCGGTGGCGTTGGCCGTCACCCGGCCCTGGAAATTGGGATGGCGGGTGAGCCGCTCGCCCAGTTGCACGCTGAGCGCATGGCAATCGGCGACCGCCTCGCCGGACGTGAAGATGCCGCCGGCCAGCCACTGCGCGCCGCCGTCGCCGAGCGAGGGCTCGATCGCGAGACACTCGTCGCGGGTCAGGGCCCGCTCCGGTCCGCCGGCGGACGTGCGCGCCGCGACACGGGCGAACTCCTCCGCCTTCCGATAGACGACCAGCTTGCCGGGGGTCCGCAGCGCGATGGCATCGAGCGCCGCATGACGCTGCAGCTCGCCGAAGCAGCGCTGGCTGAACGCGCCCAGCTCAAGCAGACGCTCGGTGGTGCGCCGGTTCACCGGCCCGCGGCAATGCGCGAGGAACGAAGCGAGCCAGCGCCATTGCGCCGCCGTGCCATCGGGCTTGAACCGCAACGGACCGTCCGGATCCAGCAGCCAGCGCACGGCCTTCAGCGGCACGCCGGCATCGGCCAGCGGCGAGACATAGCGATAGCTGAGCTGTCCGCCGTTCGCGCGGCTGGCGCCGGTGGCCAGCGCGGCCTCGCGCTCCACGAGCGTCACCCGATGCCCCGCCTCCGCCAGGGCCCAGGCGGTGGTGACGCCCACGACGCCCCCACCGATCACGACTAGCTGCTTCATCCGGACGAATTCATTCTTGAATGGTCCGGAAGGGTACGGATTCGACCCGCCCTCAGCCAATGAAAGCGGTGCCGCTACCCATAACCTTGTTGAATGCGCGCAAGGTCGGTGCCTGGCCTCCTTCTTACTCCCTCTCCCGCTTGCGGGAGAGGGTGGGGGTGAGGGCCAGCGGCCTGGGCAGTCCACCAATGCTGGGCCTCTGCACTTCCACCGCTGCTGGCCCTCACCCCTGCCCTCTCCCGCAAGCGGGAGAGGGAGCAAGAGGGATCACCGGCCGATTCGCAAGCGGGAGAGGGAGCAAGCGGGACCACCGGCCGATTCGCAGGCGGGAGAGGGAGCAAGAAGCGCTTGCTCTCGCCTCCTCAGGCGAGCACTGCCGCCATCGCGTTCGCCGTGGCTTCGACGTTGCGCGTGTTCAGGCCCGCGACGCACATGCGGCCCGAGCGCAGGACGTAGACGCCGAATTCCTCGCGCAGCCGGTCCACCTGCTCCGGCGTCAGGCCGGTGTAGCTGAACATGCCGCGCTGCTTCAGGAAGTAGTCGAAGTTGCGACCCGGCACCTTGGCCGTGACGACCTCGAACAAGGCATTGCGCATGGCCAGGATGCGCTCGCGCATCTCCTCGACCTCGCCTTCCCACAGCGCGCGCAGCGCCGGGTCGCCCAGCACCTTGGCCACGACCTGGCCGCCGTGCATCGGCGGGTTGGAGTAGTTGCGACGGATCGTGAACTTCAGCTGCCCCAGCACGTTGGCCGCCTGGGCCGCGTCCGGGCACACGACCGACAGCGCGCCGCAGCGCTCGCCGTACAGGCTCATGTTCTTCGAGAAGCTGTTGGCGACGAAGAAGCTCAGTCCCGCCGCGGTCAACGCGCGGATCGCGAAGGTGTCCTGCTCCAGACCGTCGCCGTAGCCCTGGTACGCCAGGTCCAGGAAGGCGATCAGCTCGCGCTCCTTCAGCACCGGGATCAACGCATCCCACTGCGATTGCGACAGGTCCACGCCCGTCGGGTTGTGGCAGCACGCATGCAGCAGCACGACGCTGCGGGCCGGCGCCTCCGACAAGGCCTCCAGCATGGCATCGAAGCGCAGGCCACCGGTCCGGGCGTCGTAGTACGGATAGCTGCGGCACTCGATGAACGAGCCCTCGAACACCGCGCGGTGGTTGTCCCAGGTGGGATCGCTCAGGTAGATCGCGCTGTCGGGGAAGTAGCGCTTGATGAAGTCCGCCCCGACCTTCAGGCCGCCCGACGAGCCCACGCCCTGGATGGTCGCGACCCGCTTGCTGGCCAACGCCTCGCTGTCGGCACCGAACAGCAGCTTCTGCACCTCGGTGCGGAAGTTCGCCGCGCCCTCCATCGGCAGGTAAGGCCGCGCGCCCGCCTGCTCCACCACCGCCAGCTCGGCCCGGCGCACCGAGTCCAGCATCGGGATGCGGCCGTCGTCATCGAAGTAGATGCCGATGGACAGGTTGATCTTCTGCGTGCGCGGATCCTTCTGGAACGCTTCGTTCAGGCTGAGGATGGGATCGCCCGCGTAGGCGTCGACGTGCTGGAACATGCTGGAAACTCCACGTTGGACTAACGGCTCGCGTCATTATCCCCAGCCACGCCCGCCCGCACCGCAACAGCGCCCCCGCGCCGGCACCGGTACAGGCCCGACGACAATGCCGGCTTCGCATTACCCGCATCACAGAATCACATGATCACGGACTTCAACACGCGCGGCGCCGCCTGCCTGCCCGGCCACATGGGCATCGAGATCGTCGAGGTCGAGAAGGGCCGCGTCTTCGCCCGCCTGCCGGTGCGCCAGCAGGTGATGGCCCCCAACGGCTTCCTCCACGCCGGCAGCGTCGTGACGCTGGCCGATACCTGCTGCGGCTACGGCTGCATCGCCTCGCTGCCCGACGGCGCGCAGAACTTCACCACCGTGGAGCTCAAGTCCAACCACCTCGGCACCGCCCGCGACGGCACCATCGAATGCACCGCCGTGGCCGTCCACATGGGCCGCACCACGCAGGTCTGGGATGCGACCGTCACCCACAACGGGAAGACCATCGCGCTGTTCCGCTGCACGCAGATGATCCTTTATCCGAAGGGCTGATCGCCGGTCGGCGACTGCGACGACCGGCGCGCTTGGCCGCCATGGCATGGGGCCCCGGACGCAAGGTCCGAAACCCCAAGCCATGCCGTCCCCGAACCACCGGGGACTGCGTCGATGCCGGAGACCGTCTCAGAGCGCCTTGCCGCTGCCGATCGCCATCACGAGGCGCGTGACCAGCACCAGCTTCGGCGCGATGGCGTCGACGAGGACGAATTCGCTGTCGCTGCTGTGCGCGCCGTAGCCGCGCACGCCCAGGCCCTCGATCACCGGCGCCTTGGTCGCCAGCGCGGCATAGGCCGCATCAGTGCCGCCACCAGTCGGGCGGTCGCGCACCACCAGCTCCAGCTTCTGCTCGTCCGCCAGCGCCTTGGCCTTCGCGGCCAGCGCGCGCGACGCATCCGTCGCCGCCAGCGGCGGGCGGCCACGGTTGAAGCTCAAGGTCACTTCCGCGTCCAGGACCAGCTTGTTCTGGATGCGCTTGCGCAGCTCGGCCTCCAGCGCGTCGAAATCGGCAAAGCGATCCGCGCGCGCATCCCCCTGCGCCTCCGCGCGCTCCGGAATCGCGTTGCGGACCGAACCCGCCTTGGACATCGTCCAGTTCAGGTGCAGACCCCGCTTCGGATCGGACAGGTCGCGCGTCTGCAGGATCTGGTGCGACAACTCGGTGAGCGCGTTGATGCCCTTCTCCGGCGCCGCGCCCGCATGCGACGAGCGCCCCTTGACCTTCAGGTCCACCGAGGCGATGCCGCTGGTGGCCAGCCGCACCGTGTCCGGCGTCGTCGGTCCGCCGCCGCCCTCGAAGGACAGCACCGCGTCATGCTCGCCACCCAGCTTGGTGATCAGCGCGTTCGAGCCCGGCGAGCCGATCTCCTCGTCGCCATTGATCAACACGGTGATCTCGGCGTAGTCCTTGAAGCCGACCGCCTTCAGCATCGCCAGCGCGTGCAGGATGGTCGCGACGCCCTGCTTGTCGTCGGCGATGCCCAGGCCGTAGGCGTGGTTGCCGTCGATGCGGAAGGGCTGCTGCTTCAGGCCGCCGCGCTGGTAGACGGTGTCCATGTGCGCGATCAGCATCAGGCGCTTGCCGTTGGCGTTGCCGCCCTTGAACGAGGCCCGCACGATCTGGCCGACCTTGGCCGGACCGTCCCCCGCATCCGAAGTCGGCGAGGCGATGACCTTGTCCGGATCGATCAGCTGGACCTCGCCGCCGAGCTCGCGCAGGCGCTGCGCGATGACGCCGGCGATGCGGTCCAGGCCCTGGCGGTCGGAACTGCCGGACTCGATCTCGACCAGCTGCTGCAAGGTCTTCATCAATGCCGGCTGTTCCTTGGCCGCGAGGGCGTTGAGCTCGGGCACCGTCTGCGCCTGGACGCCGAAGGCGGCCATCGCGGCCAGGGCCAGCGCGGCTCGGCGCAGGCGGGGGAAGGAAGCGGTCGTCGGCACAGGCATCTTCTGAGTCTCCAGGCGTTCTTGTGGGAGGGAGCGACGGACCATCCTAGCCATCAACGCGCGCCGCTTGAAGGCTCGAAAGCGATGGGGCAAGCTCGCGCCCATGCGACGACCGCCGCCAATCGCCCACGGCCTGTGCGCCTGCGCACGGAGCGCGTCGATCCTGCTCCTGGCGCTGCCCGCGGCGTCGATCGCCGAGGAGCCGCGGCGCAATGTCTTCGACGATCCCTTCGTCCCGCTGACGTCGGCGATCCCGCCGTCCGAATGCCCGGCGCCGCCCGGGCCGCTGATGACCGAGGCCGAAGCGAAGGCACAGGCGCACGGCCGCATCGAGCGCGGCACCAGTTGCTTCCAGAGCGGCCGCTGCCGGCTGCCCAACGCCTATCTCTACGACAAGGAGATCATGCCCCGCGTCCAGAAGGCCGTTGCCGCCGATGGCCGATTTGACGCGACGACCAGCGTGTGGGCGCTCGGCCAGCGGCGCTGGGTCTGGCTGCAGGGCTGCGTGCGCAGCGCCGATCAGGCCGCCGCGCTCGAGACCGTCGTCAAGCAACTCGACGACGTGGAAATGGTCGTCAACGAGCTGAAAGTCGTGCCCGGCGCGCCAGCGTCCGGCGCGTCACGCTGAGCGGACGGGCTGCGGCGCCAGCCACTCGATCCACCGGCCGTGCGGATGCGACCAGGCCAGCGCCTCGGTGCGGACCTCCCCGCCGTCCCGCCATTGCAGCGTCCACAGCGTGCCGCTGCCGGGCGACTCGCCGGCCGGACAGTCGGGCGGCGACGGCAGCGGGGCGAGCTTGCCGACCTCGCCGCTGATCCAGGCCAGCCCGCGATCACGTACCAGTTGCCCGATGCGCGCGACATGCGTCTTCAGCGACGCGGCGTCGAGGTAGGCCAGCACCCAGACGTTGACGATCACCGGCGTGACGCCGGGCGGCAATTCGTCCATCCAGCGTTCCAGGACGGAGAGTCCGTCCTCGGACCGCCGCAGCGGCACGGGATGCCGTCGGGCGTCCGCCAGCGCGCGGTCCAGCCGCTCGCGCCGGTCCGCATCGCCGGGCCAGAGGCAGGCGCGCAACCAGCGGGCCGCCTCGGCATCCTCCGGATCGATCGGCTGGAGATCGACGCCCATGCGATGCGGCGCTCGCCAGCGCGGCTCGTCGAGCAGCGCGGCAGGCCGCTCGCCGCGCCAAGCCGTGCGGATGAGCGGCGCCTGCGCAGACTCGCCCGGCACGGCCACGACACCATCGTCGTAGGCATACCGGTCCACGCCGAGGATCAGCCCCGCGCTGCAGCCGAACTCGAACAGCGCCAACTCTGCCGGCGTCTGCCTCGTCCCGCCGAGCCGCGTAGCCAACGATTGCAGCGCGGGCCGCAGCACGGCGCAGCGGCCGGTCTCGTTGGTCTGCGTGGTGCGCGAGCGGACCAGTGTGCGCAGCGCCGCGTCCTCGCGCCGGACGAAATCCCGCAGCTGCGATGCCAGCTCGCCGTCCGGCGACCGTGTCCCGCCGACGCTCGCGTAGTACGCGGCCAGCGGGTGCGGCGCGCCTGCAAGGATCCGGTCGTGCAACGCAGCCAGCAGCAGCACCGGCTTGCGTTGCGTCGGCGGTGCCTCGAGCAGCAGGGCCAGGAGGTCCGGGTCGCCGGCGATCACTGCGGCGATTGCCTGATAGAGCGCGTCGTCCGCGCCGTCGGTCTCGGCAAACCGGCTGAAGTGGTGGGCGATGCGCCCCAGGTCGTCTTCCATGACCCGCGACTCTAAGGCCGCCGCGGGCCGGATCGATCATTCGGCCAGCGCCGCCTCGATCTCGCCGCGGATGGCCGCTGGTGCGTCATTGGGCGCAAAGCGCTTGAGCACCTGCCCGTCGCGTCCGATCAGGAACTTGGTGAAGTTCCACTTGATCGCCTGCGTGCCCAGGATGCCGGGCTTCTCGCCCTTGAGCCACTGCCACAGCGGATGCGCTTCCCCGCCGTTGACCTTGACCTTGGCCATCATCGGGAAGCTGACGCCGTAGTTCAGCTGGCAGAAGGACGCGATCTCCTCGTTGCTGCCCGGGTCCTGGCCGCCAAATTCATTGCTGGGGAAACCGACAACCACCAGTCCGCGCGCCTGGAAGTCGCGCCACAGGTCCTCCAGGCCCTTGAACTGCGGCGTGAAACCGCACTCGCTGGCGGTGTTGACGACCAGCAGCACGCGTCCGCGGTACTGCGACAGCGAAACCGGCTCGCCGGCGATGCTGACGGCGTCGAAGTCGAAGGCAGTCTTGCCATTGGCGCTCATGGGGGAACTCCTCGTGATGGTCCGGTTGGGCCGAGCTGCATCCTAGCGCGGCGCCAGGGTTCAGGCGCGGCGCCGTTCGAGTGCCGCCAGCATCGCCGCGGCCAGGATCGCGGCGCCGCCCGCGGCGGTCTTGCCGTCCAGCATGCCGCCGCCCAGCAGCAGCGCCGAGATCGCCGCCACCGGCACCTCGGTCAGCATGACCACCGCCGTGACGTTGGCCGGCAGCCGCGCCGCCCCGTATTGCAGCGACAGGTTGGAGACGAAGAACAACAGCGCCATGCCCGCCAGCGGCAGCAGCCAGACCGCGCCGGGCAGCGAGGGCCAGGGCGCCAGGCCGTGGCCGGCCATGACCGTGGCGGACAGGCTGGCCACCAGCACGCCGCCCGCGAACATGGCCAGCGCCCGCGCACCGGGGCTGCGGGCGGCTTCGCGGCGCAGCATCACGTTGTTGAACGCGAAGGTCATGCCGCCGATCAGCCCGAGCACGTCCGCCAGGCTGGACGGCACCGGCCAGCCGCCGTCCGCCGGCGCCAGGACCGCCAGCGCGCCGCCCAACGCCAGGGCGATCCGCAGACCGGCCGAGGCCGTCAACGGCTCGCCCAGCACCAGCCGCGCCAGCAGCACCGCCCACAGCGGCATGAGATAGAACAGCAGCACCACCCGGACCACGTCGCCGGTCGACACCCCCCAGTTGAAGGCGGTGTTGGTCAGTCCGGCCGCCAGCGTCACCACCCAGAGGCCGGGGGAACGCAGCCATTCCGCAGTCGCGCCGCGCTGGCTGGCCAGCACGACGGCCAGGGACAGGACGTACAGGATCACCGTCGTCCACAAGGGGTGCATGCCGGCCCCCTCGAACTGGCGGAACGGCCACCAGGACAGCCCCCAGATGGTGGCGTTGAGCATCAGGGCGAGGATGGGCATGGCGGGACGGCGGACAGCGGAAGGGACACGGGAGGGGACAGGGAAGGGGCACCGGGAGAGGCAGGCGGCCGGAGGCGCTCCCCACAGAGGTGGGGCCTGCGCAACAGTCCCCCCGACGGGGCTTGGATCTGGCTCGCGGACCAGCCAACAATGCCCAGGGTTTGTAGCATGGCGCAAGGACTGACCCTGACCTCCAATCGGGGCGCCGTGCGCCTGTCATGCACGCGGCCTACCCTGTCGCGTGTGACCCGTCCACCAAACTAGGGAGAGCTTCTCTTGGATCACCTGGCCTGTTTCGCCCCCGAGGATCTGCAGTCCCAGCCCGGGCCCGACCTGCAGGGCTACCACTGGCGCCTGCTGGCTCAAGGGGACTCCTGGTTCTCGACCGCCCAGGCCAAGCTCAGCGCCCATGCGAACCTGCTCCAGGAACTGGTCCTGACCAAGCCCGCCGTCGCGATCAACTGCGCCGGGCAGCGCGAGAGCCTGTCCAAGGTGGTCGAGCTGGAATCCGCGCCGGAGTTCGTGCGGCTGCTCACCGCGCCGGATGCACCGGTCTGGGACGGCATCCTGCTGTCCGTGGGCGGCAACGACCTGATCAAGGCGGCACAGACGCCGACGCAGATCGACGGCGCCGAAGTGCCGCTGCACCTGCGCCTGCTGCGCAACCAGACCGAGTGGGGTCCGCCGTCCGCCGGCGTCGGGCGCTATTTCTCCGAGCCGGGCTGGGCGACTTACGCCGAATACCTGAAGGCCAACCTGCGTCACCTGCTGACGCTGCGCGACCAGGGGCCTTCGGCCGGCAAGCCGGTCTTCATGCACTGCTATGCCGTGCCGATGCCGCGCCCGGCCGGCGCGGAGGACGCCGGTCACGGTCCGTGGCTGTACCCGGCGCTCAAGGCCTATGCGATCCCGGCCGCCGACTGGGCCGCCGTCAGCCGCCTGATGGTGATGCACCTGGCGCAGCTGCTGAAGACGCTGATGGCGGACAAGGAGCAGTTCCCCGGGCTGTTCGTGTTCGACTCGACCGCCGTGCCGCTGGCCGCGGCCGCGCCCGGCGCCAGTGGCATCAGCGGCGACTGGCACAACGAGATCCACCTCAACCACAGCGGCTGCCTGAAGATCGGCCGCGCCTGGTCCGAGCACATCGACCAGGTGCTGACCACCGGCGGCGTCATCGTCGCGACGCCGCCCGGCGGTCGCGGCCGCGCGCGTCGCTGAACGCTTCAGGACTGCCACCGCCGCTGGCCCTCACCCCTGCCCTCTCCCGCAAGCGGGAGAGGGGGCAAGAGGCGCCTCCCCTGCCCTCTCCGCAAGCGGGAGAGTGGGCAAGAGGCGCCGTTGTTGCGGGTGGATCCGGTCGAACTCCCTCTCCCGCTTGCGGGAGAGGGTGGGGGTGAGGGCCAGAGGCCTCGGAAGTACTGGCGCTCGAGCGAGGGCCGCAGACTCGCAGACCCGCTCAGTGCTTGTCGCTGCGCGCGATCGCCAGCAGCCGCTCGAGTTCCTCGGCGTGCTCGCGCTTGTTGTGCGCGTGCCAGCGGCCCACCACCCACATGGTGCCCGCCACCAGCAGGCCGAAGATGGTGATCGAGCCGAAGGCCGAGGTACCGAAGCGGGTCAGCATCGTGTACAGCGCCCCCAGGCCCAGGATGCAGGCCTGCTCGTTGAAGTTCTGCACGGCGATCGAGCGGCCCGCGCCCATCAGGTTGTGGCCGCGATGCTGCAGCAGCGCGTTCATCGGCACCACCAGGTAGCCGCCGATGCCGCCCAGCATGATGAGGAAGGGGATCGCCACCCAGAGGTTGCCGATGAAGTTCAGCACCAGCATCAGCAGGCCCATGCCGATGCCCAGCGGGATGACGCTGGTGGCCTTGTCCAGACGCACCGCCATCGAGGCCACCACGGCGCCGACCGCCGTGCCGATCGCCACCACGCCGGCCAGCGCCGACGCTTGCGTCGTGCCGTAGCCCAGCGCCGCGGCGGCCCAGGCGAACACGATGTAGCGCATGTTGCCCGACACGCCCCAGAACAGCGTCGTCATGCCCAGCGAGATCTGGCCCAGCTTGTCCTGCCACAGCCGCGAGTTGCAGGCCGCGAACTCGCGCACCAGGTCGGTCGCGCTGTGCGCCAGCGGCTGCAGCGGCGAGTCCGTGCGCGGGATGCGCAGGTTGAAGAGCGCCGCGATGAAATAGAGCACCACCATGAAGGCGATGGCCGCCTCGGGCGCGGTGTCGATGCCGGTGTCGATGAAGGGGACGTCGATGGCCAGCAGCATGGCCGAGGCCTTGTCCCCGATCAGCTGCCCACCGAAGACGGCGCCCAGGATGATCGAAGCGATGGTCAGGCCCTCGATCCAGCCGTTGGCCTTGACCAGCTGCGACGGCGGCAGCAGTTCGGTCAGGATGCCGTACTTGGCCGGGGAGTAGGCGGCGGCGCCGAGGCCGACGATCGCATAGGCGATCAGCGGATGCACCCCCACCAGCATGCTCAGGCAGCCCAATACCTTGATGGTGTTGGAGATGAACATGACCTTGCCCTTGGGCACCGCGTCCGCGAAAGCGCCGACGAAGGGCGCCAGCACCACGTAGAACAGCGCGAACATCGGCACCAGGGCCGCGCGCTGCCATTCGGGGGCCCCGCTGGTGCGGAGCAGTTCCACGGCGGCGACGAACAGCGCGTTATCAGCCAGCGAGCTGAAGAACTGCGCTGACATGATGGTGTAGAAGCCTTTTTTCATCGACCCGGCATACCTGGAACTGCGGTGATCACGCTGGGTCCACGGGGTGGGGAAAGGCAGCGCTGCGGCGGGTTTATAGCACGCGCTCGTTTTCGTAACAGCGCTTCACGGGACAGTGTCTCTGTGCTACCCCGCACCAATTTCCCGGGCCCCGGCGGCATCCGGCCCAGCCCCCCGCCGGGGCGTGAACCCGTTCATGGCGCGGCACAATGCGGCCCATGCCGCGCCCGATCGAAGCCCTCGTCCATCAGCCCGCCCTGGCCCACAACATCGCCCGCGCCCGCGCCTGCGCGCCGGACGCCCAGGTGTTCGCGGTCGTGAAAGCCAATGCCTACGGTCACGGCATCGAGCGGGTGTTCGACGCGCTGCGCGGCGCCGACGGCTTCGCGCTGCTGGACCTGGACGAGGCCCAGCGCCTGCGCGACCTGGGCTGGCGCGGACCGATCCTGCTGCTGGAAGGCTGCTTCGAGGCCCGCGACCTGGAGCTCTGCTCACGCCTGAAGCTCTGGCACGCGGTGCATCACGAGCAGCAGGTCGACTGGCTGGCCATGCACAAGACCCACGAGCCCCATCGGGTGTTCCTGAAGCTCAACAGCGGCATGAACCGCCTGGGCTTCACGCCGAGCGCCTTCCGTGGCGCCTGGAACCGGCTGAACGCGTTGCCGCAGGTGGACGAGATCTCGCTGATGACGCACTTCTCGGATGCCGACGGCCCGCGCGGCATCGCGCACCAGATCGCCGTCTTCAAGGAGGCCACCGCCGACCTGCCCGGCGCGCGCTCGCTGAGCAACAGCGCGGCCATCCTGCGCCACAGCCAGGACCCCGTCGTGCGGGCCGACTGGGTGCGCTCGGGCATCATGACCTACGGCAGCGCGCCCGATTTCCCGGAGCATGACATCACGCACTGGGACCTGAAGCCGACGATGACGCTGCGGGCCAAGGTGCTGGCGGTGCAGCAGCTGCGCGAAGGCGACAGCGTCGGTTACGGCAGCAGCTTCGTGGCGCAGCGCACGATGCGCATCGGCACGGTGGCCTGCGGTTACGCCGACGGCTACCCGCGCCACGCGGCGCACGGCACGCCGGTGCTGGTCGGCGGACGGCGCAGCGCGACGATCGGCCGCGTCTCGATGGACATGCTGGCGGTCGACCTCACCGACCTGCCGGACGAAGGCATCGGCAGCGAGGTCACCTTGTGGGGCCAGGGGCCGGGCGGCACCGTGCTGCCGATCGACGAGGTGGCCCGCAATGCCGGCACGATCGGCTACGAGCTGATGTGCGCCGTGGCCAAGCGCGTGCCCATCCACGTCGAGTCGCTGGGCTGAGCCCGCGCACCCGCCCGCCCCGCTGGCCTCATGCACCTGGACTGGACGCCGGCGGACTGGGAGCTCGAGATCTCCGCGATCCGCGCCAGCGGCCCAGGCGGCCAGAACGTCAACAAGGTCAGCAGCGCGGTGCACCTGCGTTTCGACATCCGGCGCTCGACGCTGCCGGCGCTGATCAAGGAGCGGCTGCTGGCGCTCAGCGACCAGCGGATCACCGCCGAGGGCGTCGTGGTGATCAAGGCGCAGGAATCGCGCAGCCAGGAACAGAACCGGCTCGACGCGATCGCGCGCCTGATCGCGCTGGCGCAGAGCGTCGCCCACACACCGAAGGCGCGAAGGGCGACGAAACCGACCTACGGATCGCAGAAGCGCCGGCTGGAATCCAAGAGCCAGCGCGGCGACATCAAGGCCGGGCGCGGCAAGGTCCGCCTGGACTGAGCACGCCGTCCGGCCATCCACGAAGAAGAGCCACGAGGGAGCGTTCATGTTCAAGGCAGTGCGGATCCTGATCCTGCTTGGGATCCTGGTCACGGTGGCGGGCACCACGCTGCTCGGCCGCTGGCAGGCGCAGTCCTGGAAGCGGCCGCAGGTCGTGACGCTGTATCCGATCAACGCGTCGGGCGACGCGGCGACGCAGGCCTTCCTGGAGAAGCTGGACGCCGGCGCGTTCGCGGACCTGGAGCCCTACTTCCAGCAGGAGGCGGCGCGCCACGGCGTGTCGCTGTCGCAGCCGGTGAAGATCGTGCTGGGCGGTCGCCCCCGCACGGTGCCGCCGGCGACGCCGCGCGACGGCGGACCGCTGTCCGCGATCTCCTGGAGCCTGCGCATGCGCTGGTGGGCGTGGCGCCAGACCCCGCCGAGCTCGCCGGTGCCGGACGTGAAGCTCTTCCTCATGTATCACCCGGCGGACCACGCCGGAGCGCTGCCCCATTCGACCGGGCTGGAGAAGGGGCGGCTCGGGCTGGTGCATCTCTTCGCGACGAAGTCGCAGCAGGCGCAGAACCAGGTCGTCATCGCGCACGAGGCGCTGCACACCTTCGGCGCGAGCGACAAGTACGACCCGTCGACGCTGGCACCGGTGTTCCCCGAGGGGTATGCGGCGCCTCGCCAGGAGCCCCGGTATCCGCAGACCGCCGCCGAACTCATGGCCGGCCGCATCCCGATCCGCGAGGGCGAGCTGCGGATCCCCTCGAGCCTGAGCGAAACCGTCGTCGGTCCGGCCACCGCGATCGAGATCGGCTGGGTGAAGTAAGCGATTGTTCCCCTCCCCCTATTCATGGGGGATCGCAAGCGCTTTGCAAATCTGACATGGAGAGAATCCGACCCAAGAGGGAAGGAACTCCATGAACAAGAAGATCGGCGGGCTGACGCTCGCCCTGGCGGCCATCGCGAGCATGGCCGCATCGTCGGCGCGCGCGGAGCGGTTCGAAGCCACGTTCACCGGCACGCTGACGCGGATGCAGTCCACCGTCGGCTGCCAGGACTGGGAAAAGATCGTCTGCGAATCCCGGCAGGCGCTGTCGCCGGTGGCGCCGATCACCTTCACCCGTTCCTTCGTGTTCGAGGTGGGCGGCCCGGGGATGAGCACCGCCATCGGTACGGGCGTCATCGAGCCCGCCGTTGACTGGTACGGCCGCCCCATGCGCTACGAACTGGGCGACCAGGCGATGGGCAGCTTGACGAGCAGCGAGCCGATCTCCGGGGCGCTGATCCCGGCCGGTGTCCTGGCGCACGCGCAACTCACTGCGCCGGCCACGCTCGATGGCAGCTACGTCGCCACCTTCCACACCCGGGACATCAGCACCTACCTCGACGCGGCTGGCGGAGAGTCCCGCACGGACCTGTGGGGCGCCAACGAGAGCGTCGGCTGGACGACCGCGAGTGGGCAGACCGTGGGCCTGATGTTCCAGTTCATGCAGACCATGCCGTTCGCGGTGACCCAGCAGAACCTGTCCGAGGCGGTGTCGGTGAGCGATTTCATCGCGCGCATGAACCAGGACTTCTGGTGCCAGGGCTGCACGCAGATGGTGATCGCCACGGCAAGCGTCCGAGGCGGCGGCACCTTCAGCGACTACCTGTTCCACGGCTCGATCGGCGCCTTCAGCGTCCGGCAGCTCACCGCCTCGGCCGTGCCGGAGCCGTCGACCTACGCACTGATGCTGGCCGGCGTGGCGGCGATCGGCGTTGCCGCGAGACGGCGTCGCGGCGCGCTGGCGGTCACGCCCTGATTTCTTCGAGCAGGTCCGGGTGCCGGTCGAGCAGCCGCAACAGCTTGATCAGCGCCAACGGCGGCTGCGTCTTGCCGGTCTCATAGCGGGAGAAGGCGTTCACGCCGCCGCCGAAGATCTCTCCGGCCTCGCGCTGATCCAGCGCAAGCCGCTTGCGGACCTGCGAAATGAAGGAAGGGTCGAGCGATATCGCAAGACCTGGCCCCGGTTCCCGCTTCAGCGGGAGGCTGTCAGCGAGGCTTCAAACAGCACATCGAACCGAAGGTGACAACGCGCTCACCGCTGCGGCCGCGTCGCGACGTAGATGCTGCCCAGGCACAGCGCCATGCCGGCGAGCGCCAGCAGCGTCGGCCGCCAGCCTTCGAAGATCGCCGAGATGCCCAGCGCGATGACCGGGATCACCACGCCGGTCAGCGCCGCGCGCGCCGTGCCTTGCCGCTGCGCCAGCTTGAAGTACAGGACGAAGGCCACCACCGAGCCGAACACCGCCAGGTAGAGCAGGCTGGACACGTATTCGGCCGTCCACGCGAAGTTCAGGCCCTGCCCCGACACCACCGAGGTCGTCAGCAGGAACACCGCCCCGTAGCCCATGCTCCACGCCAGCACCGGCACCAGCGCCAGGCCGCGACGAGTCAGCGTCAGCGTGAGCACGTTGCCGATGCACGCGGCCAGCACCGCCGCCAGGCCCATCGCCAGGCCGTAGGCGGCCGTCGGACGCGCGCCGGTCGAGGCGATTTCCGGCCAGAAGATCATCACCACGCCCACCACCGCACCGGCTGACGCCGCCAGGAAACGCGCCGTCACCCGCTGCGCGAAGAAGATCCGCCCCGACAGCGCGTTGCCGAACACCATCAGGCAGAACAGCACCGCCACCAGCCCGCTGGGGATGTGGCGCTCGGCCTCGTACACGGAGAAGTAGTTGCCGCTGTACTGGACGATGCCGGTCGCCAGCATCAGCCCGTGCGCCGACACCGGCAGCTTCAGCGACAACTTCTGCCAGCGCGCGAATCCCGCCAGCATCAGCGCCGCCAGCCCGAAGCGCCAGCCGACCGAGTTCAGGATCGGCACCCCCGACGCGAGCTGGTACAGGATCACGTGCCAGGTGCTGGCCCAGATCAGCGTCGGACCCCAGAACAGCCAGCGATCGGAAACAGTGGCCATGCGCCTCAGCAGGTCGGGGGGTGGGTGGGCGCCAGCCGCGTCAGCAACGCCGACAGCGCCTCGGTCACGAAGGGCGCATTCTCGAGATTGGAGATGTGTCCGGCGTCGGGAACGATCACGTGGCGGCAGCCGATGACTTCGGCCATCCGCGCGGATTCGGCCGGCGGACGAGGGATATCGAAGGCCCCGCTCATCACCAGGACGCGGTCGGGGTCGAGCGCCGAGATGCGCGACCGCGCGTCCGGTCGCCCGAAGATCAGCCGCCCCAGGGGCGCGATGGAATCCCGCAGGCGATCCGACGGGAACGCCTCCAGCGCCCGCCTGAACGCGGCCGGCAGCGGTTCGCCCGGATCAGCGCCGGCACGGAAGAACAGCGGGACGACGGCGTCGAGCACCGGGGTCGGGAAGCCGCCCTTCGCCTCGACCGCATCGAGCATCTGGAAGTAGCGTGCGCGCGTCGGCGCCGGCTCCTCGCCGAGGAAGCTGTCCATCATGACCAGCGCGCGGATGCGTTCCGGCTCACGCAGCGCGAGCTCCGCCCCCCACATGCCGCCGACCGACAGCCCGACCACCGCGCAGGCGGACACGTCGAGCGCATCCAGCAGGCGGCTCATCTGGCCGGCCAGGTCGCCCAGGGTGCGCGTTCCCTCGGGGAGCGCCCCGGACCTGCCGTGCCCCCACAGGTCGGGCACGATGACGCGGAAGCTCCGCGAGAGCGCCTCGATCTGCGGCGCCCACATGGCGGAGTTCCAGAGGTAGCTGTGACCGAGCAGGACCGGAAAGCCGGTCCCGCGGTCGAGGAAATGAAGCGACTGGCCGTCGATGTCGACAAAGGGCATGGCGAGACTGTGTAGGCGGTGGAAGGTCGACGGCCGGACGAGGCCGTCCCCGGCCCTCCCCGCTCGCCGGGAGCGAGCGATCGGGACGGGCCTTGACCCCCTAGTGGTCCGGACGGTCCGGACGCTTCAGTCCGCCGCCTTCTTGAAGGTCGCCAGCAGCGCGCCCGCGCCGACGAACAGCGAGCCGAAGATCCGGTTCATCGCCTTGAGGTGCGACTCCGAGCGCAGCGCGCGCAGGACGCGCGCCGCCAGCAGCGTGTAGCCGGCCATCACGACGGCGTCGGTGAAGGCCAGCGTCGCGCCGATCACCGCGTACTGCTGCGGCAGGCTGTGGTGCAGGTTCAGGAACTGCGGCACCACGGCCAGCAGGAACACGGTGCCCTTGGGGTTGACCGCGTTGATGCCCCAGCCGCGCAGGATCAGGTCGCGGCGCGAGACCTGCTTCGACTCGGCCTGCTCCGCCACCAGCGGCTTGGCCGGCGAGCGCCATTGCTGGATGCCCAAATACACGAGGTAGGCCACGCCGGCCCACTTGACCACCGCGAAGGCCTGCTCGGAGGCCGCGATCAGCGCGCCCAGGCCGGCACCCACCACCACGATCTGGGTCAGGATGCCCAGGATCAGGCCGATCGTCATGAAGTAGCCGCGCTGGAAGCCGTGATTCAGTCCAGCGCTCATCGCCGCGATGGCACCGGCGCCCGGGGACAGGCTGATGGCCCAGGAGGCCGCGAAAAACCCCAGCCAGACTGACAACTCCATGATCGACTCCTTCGAACGAGCCGAGGTTGTAGCACGCCGCCCCACGCGCCGACGAAGGTCAGGGCATTGACGGGCGGTGAGCCGGTTATGCCTCCTCCCACATTCGGAATGCCACCCCCGCGGCCGCGCTTCAATAATCGCGCGCCATGTCCGCTTCCGTCCTGCTCGCCGTCGTCGCCGCCTATTTCCTGCTGCTGCTGGCGGTGGCCTGGTGGACGTCCCGCCGCGCGGACAACGACAGCTTCTTCATCGGCAACCGCAGCAGCCACTGGGGACTGGTCGCCTTCGGGATGATCGGCACCTCGCTGTCCGGCGTGACCTTCATCAGCGTGCCGGGCTCGGTCGGCACCGGCGCGTTCGGCTACTTCCAGATCATGCTGGGCCAGTTCGCCGGCTACGCGGTCGTCGCCTTCGTGCTGCTGCCGCTGTACTACCGGCTCAACCTGAGTTCCATCTACCGCTACCTGGGCGCCCGCCTGGGGGTGGCCGCCCATCGCACCGGCGCCGGCTTCTTCATCCTGTCGCGCACGCTCGGCGCCACCGCCCGCCTCTACCTGGTCGTGCGCATCCTGCAGGACCTGGTGCTGGCCCAGTTCGGCATGCCGTTCTGGCTCAGCGCGCTGCTGGTGCTCGTGATGATCCTGCTCTACACGGTCGAGGGCGGCGTGAAGACCATCGTCTGGACCGACACGCTCCAGACCACCGGCATGCTGGGCGGCCTGGTGATCTGCGTGGTGTTCCTGCTCCATGCGCTGGGCCTGGACCTGACCACGGGCTGGCAGGCCATGCGGGCGGCCGGCCTCGCCGACGTCTTCGTCACCGACCCGATGAGCGCGTCCCACTGGGCCAAGCAACTGCTGGCCGGCGCCGCGATCGCCGTGGCGATGACCGGCCTCGACCAGGAGATGATGCAGAAGAACATCTCGGTGAAGCGGCTGGCCGACGCCCAGAAGAACATGATGGTGATGGCGGCCATCATGACCGTCGTCGTGCTGCTGTTCCTCTTCCTCGGCGGCCTGCTCACGATGTATGCGCGGCAGCAGGACATCGCCGCCCACGGCGACCGGCTGTTCCCGGCCGTCGTGATGGGCCACCTGCCGGCCTGGGTGCAGCTGATCTTCGTGGTGGCGCTGATCTCGGCGCTGTTCCCCAGCGCCGACGGCGCCATCACCGCGCTGACCTCCAGCACCTGCATCGACCTGCTCGGGCTGCAGGAGCGCCGCGACTGGGACGAGGCCCGCAAGCGCCGCGTGCGCAAGGCGGTGCACCTCGGTCATGCGCTGGTCTTCCTGCTGCTGACGCTGGGCTTCCGCTGGCTCGACGACCCGAGCATGGTCAACCTGATCCTCAAGCTCGCGGGCTACACCTACGGGCCGCTGCTGGGGCTGTTCGCCTTCGGCATCCTGACCACGCGGACCTTGCGCGCCGGCGTCCTGCCCTGGGTCGCGCTGGCCGCGCCGGCGGTGTGCTGGGCCGTCGATGCGCATCAGGCCGCGCTGTTCAGCGCCTACCGGATGGGGCTGGAGCTGCTGCTGGTGAACGCCGCGCTGACTTTCGGCGGCCTCCTGATCGGCTCCCGCCCGGCGGCTTATCCCCAGCCCACGGCCGCTTGAACACAGCCTGACCCCAGCCTGTCCACAGGCCATCCCCCGCCGGAAAGCCGGTTTCCCACCGGCGCCCCACAGCCGCCCCACAAGCGCCTCACACCCCGCCCACCGACAATCCACAGGCTTCTCAACAGGGTTGTCCACAGCGGGGGCAGCGACAATCGCCCCCATGGCTGCTCCGAAATCCCATTACGTCTGCTCCGAATGCGGCGCCACCAGCGCCAAGTGGCTGGGCCGCTGCCCGTCCTGCAGCGCCTGGAACACGCTGGTCGAGACCGCCGCCGAACCCGCCGCCGGCAAGAACCGTTTCCAGGCGCTGGCCCGCAGCCAGCCGGTGGCGACGCTGTCCGAGATCGAGGCCCGCGACTTCGACCGCACCGCCACGTCGCTGGAGGAACTCGACCGCGTGCTGGGCGGCGGCATCGTCACCGGCGGTGTCGTGCTGATCGGCGGCGACCCCGGCATCGGCAAGTCGACGCTGCTGCTGCAGGCCGTCGAGGCCCTGTCCAAGCAGATGAAGGTGCTGTACGTCACCGGCGAGGAATCCGGCGCGCAGGTCGCGATGCGCGCCCGCCGGCTGGGCCTGGACGGCTCGCAGGTGCGGGTGCTCGCCGAGATCGGCCTGGAGAAGATCCTCGCCACCATCGAGGTCGAGCGGCCCGACTTCTGCGTCATCGACTCCATCCAGACGCTGTACTCCGAGCAGCTGTCCTCGGCGCCCGGTTCGGTGGCGCAGGTGCGCGAGTGCGCGGCCCAGCTGACCCGCACCGCCAAGTCGGGCGGCTGCGCGATGGTGCTGGTCGGCCACGTGACCAAGGAAGGCGCACTGGCCGGTCCGCGGGTGCTGGAACACATCGTCGACACCGTCCTCTACTTCGAGGGCGACACCCACAGCAGCTACCGGCTGGTGCGGGCGATCAAGAACCGCTTCGGCGCGGTCAACGAGATCGGCGTCTTCGCGATGACCGAGAAGGGCCTGAAGGGCGTCACCAACCCGAGCGCCATCTTCCTGTCCACGCACGGCGACCCGGTGCCCGGCTCCTGCGTGCTGGTCACGCTCGAAGGCACCCGGCCACTGCTGGTCGAGCTGCAGGCGCTGGTCGACGGCGGCGGACCCAGCCCGCGCCGGCTGTCGGTGGGCCTGGAGCGCGACCGCCTGGCGATGCTGCTGGCGGTGCTGCACCGGCATGCGGGCGTCGCGACGATGGACCAGGACGTGTTCGTCAACGCCGTCGGCGGCGTGCGCATCAGCGAACCGGCGGCCGACCTGGCCGTGCTGCTCGCGATCCAGAGCTCGTTGCGCGGCAAGCCGCTGCCCAAGGGCTTCATCGCCTTCGGCGAAGTCGGCCTGGCGGGCGAGGTCCGCCCCGCGCCCCGCGGCCAGGAGCGGCTGAAGGAGGCCGCCAAGCTGGGCTTCTCGATCGCCGTCGTGCCGCAGGCCAACGCGCCCAAGAAGCCCATCGACGGCCTGACGGTGCACCCGGTCGCACGGATCGAGGACGCCATCGAGATCCTGCGCGGCCTGTGAGCCCGGCCGCCGGCGCCATCCGCAATCGCCGCAGCCGCCGGCGCGGCGGGCCGACGACAATCCCGGGTTCCGCCCCATCTTTCCGGAGTTCTCCCGCATGAACCGCCTCGTCGGCATCCTTCTCGCCATCGCCGCCATCGTCGCCGGCACCGCCTTCTTCGGCTGGAAGGGCGCGATCCTGGGCACCTCCGCCGTCATCTTCTACCTGCTGCTGCAGTTCTCCCAGCTGATGCGCGTCATGCGCACCGCCCAGAACTCGCCGCTGGGGCACGTCTCCAGCGCGATCATGCTGAACGCGAAGCTGCACGCCGGCATGAAGCTGATCGACCTGATCCGGATGTGCAAGTCGCTGGGCGTCAAGGTCGACGAGCAGACCTACCGCTGGACCGACACCGGCGGCGACGCGGTGGACGTCGTCATGGAACGCGGCGTGGTCGCGCGATGGACGCTGATCCGCGCCCAGGCGCCCGCCGCCGACGCCCCCGCCGACACACCGGCCGCATAAAATCCCCGACTTTGCAGCACCCGGCCCCCCAGCGCGGCCGAAAAGGAAGACCCATGTCTCTGGACGATCGCGACGGCAAGATCTGGATGGACGGCGAGCTGGTGGACTGGCGCGACGCCAAGATCCATGTGCTGACCCACACGCTGCACTACGGCTGCGGCGCCTTCGAGGGCGTGCGCGCGTACCAGACCGACAAGGGCACGGCGATCTTCCGGCTGCGCGAGCACACCGAGCGCCTGTTCAACAGCGCCAAGATCCTGCGCATGAAGATCCCGTTCTCGATCGAGCAGGTCGAAGAGGCCCAGAAGGCGGTCGTGCGCGAGAACCAGCTGGCCAGCTGCTACCTGCGCCCGCTGACCTGGATCGGCAGCGAGAAGCTGGGCGTCAGCCCCAAGGGCAACAAGATCCACCTGATGGTCGCCGCCTGGGCCTGGGGCGCCTACCTGGGCGAGGAAGGCCTCAAGCGCGGCATCCGCGTCAAGACCAGCAGCTACACCCGCCACCACGTCAACATCACGATGACGCAGGCCAAGACGGTGTCGAACTACACCAACTCGATCCTGGCCAACATGGAAGCGACCGAGGACGGCTACGACGAGGCGATGCTGCTCGACGCCTCGGGCTTCGTGTCCGAGGGCGCGGGCGAGAACCTCTTTATCATCAAGAACGGCGTCGTGTACACGCCGGACCTGTCGGCGGGCGCGCTCAACGGCATCACCCGCAACACCATCTTCGCGATCTGCCAGGACCTGGGCCTGAAGCTCGTGGAGAAGCGCATCACCCGCGACGAGGTCTACATCTGCGACGAGGCCTTCTTCACCGGCACCGCCGCGGAAGTCACGCCGATCCGCGAGCTCGACCGCATCGAGATCGGCATCGGCAGCCGCGGCCCGATCACCGAGAAGATCCAGTCGGCCTTCTTCGACATCGTCAACGGCCGCAACCCCCAGTACGCCCACTGGCTGAGCCTGGTCTGAGCGGGTCCCGTCGCCCCGTCGCTTCCTCACCCCGCCAGACCGCCAGCCGTCGCCAGCCTTCAAGAACAAGATCATGAGCGCCAACACCACCACGCCCAAGGCCACCGTCGAAGTCTCCGCCAAGGACCTGCAAGGTCCGGGCGTCGTCTTCTGCCCGAATCCCAAGATGCCGCTGTGGAGCAACCACCCACGCGTCTTCATCGACCTGAGCCACGCCGGCGAAGGCGCCTGCCCGTACTGCGGCACGCTGTACAAGCTGAAGGCCGGCGAGCAGTTGCCCTCCGGCCACTGATCCCCGGCGGCCGACGCCGGCGGCGCGCGGCCTGCCCTTGAGGCAGGACGCGGTCCGGGCGGCGCGACCGCTGCCCGCTCCCTTGAACAAGGAACGAGACCCATGGTGCGCAAGCCTCAGACCGCCCTGCTGCTGGCCTCTCCCGAGGACACCGAAGCGCAGTTCTACGAGGCCCTGCAGGCCGGCGACCTGGAGCGCCTGATGGCCGTCTGGGGCGACGAGGACGAAGTCTGCTGCGTGCATCCAGGCGGGCCGCGCGTCGTCGGCGCGGCGGCGATCCGGGCGAGCTTCGAGCAGATCTTCGCCAGAGGGTCGATTCCCGTCCACCCGGAGTGCCAGCGCCGGCTGGTCAACGGCGAGACGGCGATCCACCAGGTGCTGGAGCGGGTCGAGATCACCGACGAGGACGGCACACAGAGTGCCTGGGTCGTGGCCACGAATGTCTACCTGAAGACGGCGCTGGGCTGGCGCATGGTCGCGCACCACGCGAGCCCCGGCACCTCGCAGGACGTGAAGCAGGAGATGGCTATCGTGTCCGCGGGCGCGCCGACGACCTTGCATTGAGAGGACCGGCGATGCAGTACCAGGCGTCTCCCTGGTTGCCTGGCGGCCATGCGCAGACCATCTGGCCGGTGCTCTTTTCGCGGCGCTACGACGGAGACCCGCCGCGGTTCCGCCGTGAGCGCTGGGACACGCCGGACGGCGACTTCATCGACGTCGAGCATCTGGTCGATCGGTCGATGGATCCCTCGACGGATCCGTCCATCGAGAGGACGCGCGGCCCCGCGACCGGCGCCTCCGCCGATGCCGGCCCCGAACGCCCGCTGCTCGTGCTGTTCCACGGCCTGGAAGGCTCGGTGCAGAGCCAGTACGTGCAAGCCTTCGCCGCCGTCGCGCGGCGTCGCGGCTGGGCTTTCGCGATGCCTTACTTCCGGGGCTGCTCGGGCGAGATCAACCTCGCGCCGCGCGCGTACCACTCGGGCGACTACGTCGAGATCGGCTGGATCCTGGAGCGGCTGCGCGCCGCGCATCGCGGCCCGATCGTGGCGGCGGGCGTCTCGCTGGGCGGCAACGCGCTGATGCGCTGGGCGCAGGAGGCCGGCGAGACCGCCGCCAACACGGTGAAGGCCGTGTGCTCGATCTGCTCGCCGCTGGACCTGACGGCGGCCGGCCATGCCATCGGCAAGGGCTTCAACCGGCTGGTCTACACCCGCATGTTCCTGCGGACGATGATGCCCAAGGCAATGAACAAGCTGAAGCAGCATCCGGGCCTCTTCGATGCCGAGCGGATGCGGCGGGTGCGCGACCTCTACGAGTTCGACAACATCTTCACCGGCCCGCTGCACGGCTTCCGGGACGTCGACGACTACTGGCTGCGGGCCTCGGCCAAGCCGCACCTGGCGCGCATCCGCGTGCCGGCGCTGGTGCTGAATGCGCGCAACGATCCGTTCGTGCCGGCACACAGCCTGCCGGAGCAGGGCCATGTCGGCGCGCATGTGACGCTGTGGCAGCCGCGTGAAGGCGGACATGTCGGCTTCCCGTCGGGCCGCCCGCCCGGGCACGTGCGCACGATGCCCGAGCGGGTGACCGACTGGCTGGCGATGCGGCTCTGAGTCCGCCGACCCCGGACCGCGAAGGAACGCTCATGGACGCAATCGTCGAAGCCGCACTGAAGAAGTGGCCCAACGTGCCGCACTGCTACGGCTGGCTGGCGCTGGACGCGCGCGGCGACTGGTACATGCGCGACGAGCGCATCCAGGCCGCGGGCCCGTTCCCGGCGGTCAAGGGGAGCCGTATCGTGCACGACAAGCTGATCGGCTTCATCGCCCGCAATTACGCGTCTGACGACCAGGGCGCCTGGTTCTTCCAGAACGGCCCGCAGCGGGTCTACCTGCAGCTGGAGGCCGCGCCGTGGATCTGGCGCCTGCAGCCCGACGGCCGCGTGCTCAGCCACACCGGCCGGGAGGCGAGCGTGGCCGCGGCGGTGCTGGACGAGCACGACCGGCTGTTCCTCGAGACCGACTTGGGCGTCGGCCTGGTCCACACGCAGGACATGGGGCCGGCGGCGGATGCGATCGAGTCGGGTCGCTGGACGATGTCGAACGCGACGCATGCCGAGCTACTCGCCCGCCATGGGGTGGTGTTGGTCCCCGTCGACCCGAAGGGCGAGCCGGGCAAGGCCTGACCCTCGCCGTCCGCCCATGAGCCCATGAAAAAGCCGACCCTTGGGTCGGCTTTCGTGTCCCTGGGGGGACGGCTTACTGCGACGCGGCGGAAGCCGGCGCGGCGGGCGCCGAAGCGCCGGCATCGGCACCGGAGGCGGCCGCGGCGGGCAGCTTGGGCTCGTCGAACTTGGCACCGCCCTGGTTGGCCATGTAGACGACGGCGCGGGAGATCTCGAAGTCGCTGAAGTCGCCGCCGCCCTGCGGGCCCATGTTCCCCTTGCCCTTGAGCGCGGAGTGCACGAGCGTGTCGAAGCCAGACTTCACGCGAGGGCCCCAGGCGTCGTGGTCGCCGAGCTTGGGCGCGCCGGCGGCGCCGGTGGCGTGGCAGGCCGAGCACTGGGCCTTGAAGACGTCCTCGCCGGACTTCATGGCGGCGGGATTGGAGAGGTCCTTGAGCTCGATCGCGCCCACGGGCTGGATGCGGGCGGCGACGGCCTCGGCCTCGAGGCCGGAGCCGCCGGCGCCGGGCTTGATCTCGCTGGACACGTAGTTCGCGAGCATCACGATGATCACGATCGGAATGACGAAGGCGAAGAAGACCGCGACGATCAGTTGCTTGGGTGTCTTGATCGGGCCCTCGTGGGCGTCGTGACCGGCTGCGTGCGTGTCCTGGGCGTTGGCGTGGTCCTGGGTTCCGCTCATGAATTCCTCGTGGATCGAATCGACTACGGCAGAAACGGGGTCCGCCGTTCGAAGGGCGCCGCGAGGCGGGCGAGCCCTGGGAAGACCGGACCGGGGAACAGCAAATCGGCGCAGTATAGCCAGCCCCCCGCCGCCCCACCCTGGGGCTTTCGTCAAGGTCGGCACAGGGGTGGGGCAGGTGTTGCGCGAGGGTCGCGCGGGTGTTCGAGAAGAGGTTGTTTCGCCCGAAGACGAGCGCTCGGTCCGAGTCGGCTCAGAAGGAGGCTAGAATGCGCGCTTCCCGCGGCGACCGTGGTGAAGTGGATATCATTGGGCCCTCCGAAGGCTTAGTCGCAAGTTCGATTCTTGCCGGTCGCACCAGAACATCGAGAAGCCGGTTGTCACGTGATGTGGCAACCGGCTTTTCTCTTGGTGGTGCTTGCAGGGGTACTTCAGTCGCCGGGCACGAGCGGCGCGACAAAGCGCCCGACTGCGATCTGGTTCTCCGCGGCCAGGCGCCGCATCGCATCGGAGATCGGTGCCGCCAGCTTCTCCGTCTGGGCCGCGAGCCAGAAGCTGTTGGCCGCCCGAGCCGCGCGCCCCCACACCTCCGGGTTGGCGCCGATCGGCCCGACCTTGGGCTGGATCGGCGTCAGGTCCGGATCCACGCCCCCGCCGATGGAGGCGTAGCGCATCGGCAAGATGTCATAGGCGGGCGCGATTCCCTGATAGTCCCCCTCCTCGTCGATCAGCAAGGAGATGTTCTCGAAGTGACGGTCTCCGTTCCCGATCAGTTCGCTGAAGGCGGCCATCGTGTCGACATGCCGGGCGTCTTGCGACGACAGCATCCTGGCCGTCTCGCACCGCGCCGCGAACTCCGGCCAGCTGTCGCGCCGGCCGAAGAACTCATCGTCGATGGCGCCGGCCGACAACAAGCCGACGCGGCCGTTCAGGCCCACCCGATCGAATCGCTCCACTTCGAGAAACACGTAGTCGTCGGCGGTCAGAAGTTGCGTTCGCGACGCTGGAACGCCGACCTCGGCCAGCGCGCGTAGCGCCAGGTGCTCGAGCGGCAGCAGTTCCGCCATCCGGCTCCCCAGCTTCGCGAACTTCACGATGACATGCCCGGTCTCCGTCAGCCAGAGGAACTTGGGCTGCTCCCCCCCCGCGCTGGAGCCGTAGACCGCCGACTTCAACGCGGACGCCATCTCGACGTACGCCGGCAGCTTCTCCGCGTCAGGAACGGACCTGGCCTGAAGCAGGTCCATCTCCAGCTGCAGGGAGATGTTCCCGAACACCAGGTTCCCCGGCAGATTGAGCCCCCGGGTGAACAGATAGGCGATGCGATGCTCGTCCCGCCAGTCTGACAGGCTCTGGGGGAACCCTTGCGCGAGGGCCAGCTCTCGGGCCAGTTGGCGACCCAGGAAACCTGACGGGGCCGCGAAGTTCATGTACGGCGGAAGTCCGTCATAAAGCGTCGCGCGCCCGTTCGGGCCCGCCACGCGCTCCAGGGTCGATCCATTGCTCAGGAACTCGAGATCGGCAAACGGCGTGAACGTGCCCGACCTCGTGACCCGGTAGACCTTCTGCCGGGATTCCAGTCCGGCCGGAAGCGCGCGAAGCAGTGCATAACGCGGCGTCCTGTCTCCTCGAACCCGGAAACTGGTGATCGATTGCGGGTAGCTCTGAATAGTTCGTGAAAGCGTCGGTTGGCTGACACCCAAGGCCACGGAGAGCTCCGCGGATGTCCGCGGTCCCTCTCGTAAAACACGCTTCAGCGCCTGATGCAAATCAGCGGCCATGCGCCCTCCTGCAAGGGCCGTGGAGGCTGCTCCATGAATAGTTCGCTGAATAGTTCGCTGAATAGTTCAGGAATTGCATATCAGATCATCTTGGGGGCGATCGCATGAAATTGCAATGGCTCGCCCATGAGATCCTGCAACTCAGGCCGCACAGCGCAGAATCGGCGTCCATGCGCCTCCTCATCCTCGGCGGCACCGTCTTCCTCGGTCGCCACGTCATCGACGCCGCGCTGGCGCGCGGTCACACGGTCTCGATGCTGAATCGCGGCCGCCATGGCCGCGAGCTGTTCCCCCAGGTCGAACGCCTCATCGGCGACCGCGACGGCGACATGGGCGCGCTGCGCGGCCGCGCGTTCGATGCGGTCATCGATTGCTCCGCCTTCAATCCGGCGCAGATCGAGCGTACTGTCGCCGCGCTCGACACGGGCGCGCCGCACATGGTGTTCGTGTCCTCGATCTCGGCCTATGGTGCGTTCCCGCCGCATCGCGTCTTCGATGAATCCACGCCGCTGGCCGAAGGCAACGAAGGCTACGGACCGCTCAAGGCCCGCGCCGAGGAAGCGCTCGTACGCGCCCTGCCCGACCGGCACGCGATCGTCCGGCCGGGTCTGATCGTCGGCCCGCACGATCCAACCGGCCGATTCACCTACTGGCCGACACGCGTCGCGCGCGGCGGCGCGATCCTGGCACCTGGACGCCCCGAACGTCCGGTGCAGCTCATCGACGTCCGCGATCTGGCGGCGTTCTGCGTGTCGCTCGCGGAGTCGCGCATGACGGGCGCCTTCAACGCCGTCGGTCCGCGGCTGTCGATGCAGGCTGTGCTCGAGGCCTGCCTTGAAGCGGCGCCCGACAGCGACGCCCGCTTCACCTGGAAGCCCGACGCGATGCTGCAGGTGCTCGGCGTGGCGCCCTGGACCGGGCTGCCGCTGTGGCTACCGGAAGACGACCCTACCTACGGCGGCATGCTGCTCGGAGATGCTTCGCGCGCCGTGGTCGCAGGTCTCACGACCCGGCCGATCCTGCAGACGGCGGCCGACACGCTGGCCTGGGCGCGCGCTCCGCGCGAGCCGGGCTGGGACGACAGCAAGCTGGTCGCCACGCTCCCCGCGACCCGCGAGGCGGAGATCCTCGCGGGCGGTCCGCCGATCACGCCAACCTGAACACCGCGATCGCTGTCGACAGGCGCTGCGACTGGTCCTTCAGACTCTCCGCCGCCGACGCGGCTTCCTCGACCAGCGCCGCGTTCTGCTGCGTCATCTGGTCCAGATGACCCACCGCCGCATTCACCTGGTTGATGCCGTCGCTCTGCTCCTGCGAGGCCGCCCGGATCTCGCCGATGATGTCCGACACCCGCTGCACGCTGTGCACGATGTCGGTCATCGTCGACCCGGCGTCGCTGACCAGCCGCGAGCCCGATTCCACCCGCTCCACGCTGGTGGCGATCAGCGTCTTGATCTCCTTGGCCGCCTGCGCGCTGCGCTGCGCCAACGAGCGGACCTCGCTGGCCACCACCGCGAAGCCGCGACCCTGCTCGCCCGCGCGGGCCGCCTCCACCGCCGCGTTCAGCGCCAGGATGTTGGTCTGGAACGCGATGCCGTCGATGGTGCCGATGATGTCGGCGATGCGGCGCGAGCTGTCGCTGATCTCGCCCATCGTCGCGACCACCTGGCCCATCACCGCGCCGCCGCGTTGCGCCGTCTCCGCGGCGGAACCGGCGAGCTGGTTGGCCGTCGTCGCCGCATCGGCGGTCTGCCGCACCGTGCCCGTCAGCTGCGTCAGCGACGCCGCCGCCTGTTGCAGGTTGGAGGCCGTCTGTTCCGTGCGTGCCGACAGGTCCATGTTGCCCGTGGCGATCTCCGCGCTCGCGGTGCCGATGTTGTCCGTCGAGCCGCGCACCTCGCCGATCAGGCGCACCAGCGCGCGCTGCATCTCGCTCAGCGACTGCAGCAGCTGCCCGGTCTCGTCGCCGCTCGTCGCCTCGATGCGGCCCGTCAGGTCGAAGCGGGCGATCGCGTCGGCCACCTCCGCCGCCTGCGCCAGCGGGCGCGTGATCGAGCGCGTCAGCCACACCGCCAACGCGCCGCCCGCCACCAGCGCCACCAGGCCGAACACGATCAGCGCCGTGCGGGCGCGCGCATTGGTCTCCGCCAGCGCCTTCAACGCCAGGTCGAGCTGGTCGCGCTGCTGCTGGGCGATCACGCGGATGCTGTCCAGATAGGCCGCGGCGGCCGGCTTGAACTGCTCGTCGAAGAGCTTCTTGGCGCGTTCCGGATCACCCTGCTTCTTCGCCTCGGTGATGGTGTCGCGCACCTTGATGTAGGTCTTGCGCAGCTCGATCACGCGGTCGAAGGCCGCGCGCTCCTCCGGCGAGTTCAGCAGCTTGTCCATCCGGTTCTGCAGCTCGGTGGACGACTTCGTGGACTCCGCCGCCTGCTCGGCGAAGAAGGTCGCCAGGTTCGGGTCCGCGCTCACGGCGATGGCCGTCGTGCGCGTGCCGCCGTTGAAGACGTTGCGGTACCAGTCGGAGGCCACCCGCTCGGTGACGATGGTCTCCTGGTACATGGACTCGGTCTGCGCCGCCACCCGGCTCAAGCCCCAGTACCCCATCGCCGATCCGATCAGCGCAATCACCAGCACCAGGGCCTGCACCAGCCCCAACCGCCGGCCGATGGACCCGCGGACGTTCGCGTTCGACTTCATGTGGTTCTCCTCGGACGCCGGCCCGAAGGGAGATCGGACCTGGCGCGGCGCGATGTTGGCACCGCTACCGTACACCGATCTCAAGCCGCCGTTAAGTCGGTCCGGCCCTGTGCAATGCTTCGCGCAACGGTGGGCGATCTTCGGATTCCACCTCGCGCACCACGCCGTCCTTGAGCATCACGCGACGGTCGCCGAAACGGGCGACATCCTCCGGGTCGTGCGTGATCATCAGCATCGGCATCCCGATGCGTTCCAGCAGCGTGTCCAGCTCCGCCCGCATGCGGCCGCGCAGCTCGGGGTCGAGCGCGGAGAAGGGCTCGTCCAGCAGCAGCGCGCGCGGCTCGTTGACCAGCGCGCGGGCCAGCGCGGTGCGCTGGCGCTGGCCGCCGGACAGCTGATGCGGCCGCTGCTGCGCCACGCGTTCCAGCTCGAAGGCCTGGATCCACCGGTCGACCGCCTCGCCGCCCTCGTGCCGCGACGGATTCAGCAGGCCCCGCTTCAGCGCGAACGCGATGTTCTGCCGCACCGTCAGGTGCGGGAACAGCGCGTAGTCCTGGAACAGGTAGCCCAGTCGGCGGTCGCGCGCGGGCACGTCGATACGCGAGGCGCTGTCGAAGACCGGATGGCCGTCGATGTAGATCGTGCCCTCGTCGGGCTTCAGCAGTCCGGCCACGGCCTGCAGCGTCAGGCTCTTGCCCGCGCCCGACGGGCCGTAGATCACGGTGCGCCGCGCGTCCGTGCCGAAGGCCACGTCCAGCTCGAAGCGGCGGCCGCCGCCCTCCACCCGCTTGCGGATGCGGACCTCGAAACTCATGCGGCGCTCCTGGTCCCGGCCAGCCGGCCGGCGGTCAGCAGCACCACGATGCAGGTCAGCGACACGATCAGCACCAGCAGGTTGGCGGTGTCGTCCTGGCCGGCCTGCACCGCCTCATAGACGGCCACCGACAGCGTCTGGGTCTTGCCCGGGATGCTCCCAGCGACCATCAGCGTCGCGCCGAACTCGCCCAGCGCGCGGGCGAAGGCCAGCAGCACGCCGGCCAGCACGCCGCGCCACGCCATCGGCAGCGTCACGCGGAAGAACAGCGCCCATTCGTCGAGACCGAGCACGCGCCCGGCGCGCTCCAGCTGCGGATCGACGCCCTCGAACGCCGCCCGCGCGGATTTCATGACCAGCGGGAAGGCCACGATGGTCGCGGCGATGACCGCGCCCTGCCAGGTGAAGATCAGGTGGATGCCGAAGGTCTCCCACAGCCAGGCGCCCAGCCAGCCGCGCTTGCCGATCACCACCAGCAGGTAATAGCCGAGCACCGTCGGCGGCAGCACCATCGGGAGCGTCAGCACCGCGTCCAGCAGCTCGCGTCCCGGAAAGCGGAAGCGCGCGAGCGCGAAGCCCGCGGCCACGCCCAGCACCAGGTTGAGCGCGGTCGCCCAGCCGGCGACCTTCAGCGACAGCGCGAGCGCGATCCAGGCGGCGTCCACGACGGGTGATGCCTCTCAGTCAGCGGTTGATCGGCGAACGGTTGGAGATCGGGCCGAGGGCGGGCACGGGTGTGCTGGCGCCTCAGGGCTTCTGGAAGCCGTACTTGGCCAGCACCGCCTGGCCCGTGGGCGAGGCGACGAAGTCCAGGAACTGCTTGCCGCCCACCGCGTTCGTGCCGCCGTTGGTCACGGCGATGGGGTAGGAGATCGGCGTCTCGGTCGGCACGCTGAACAGGATGCGGACCTTGTCCTTCAGCACGAAGGCGTCGGTGGCGTAGACGAAGCCGGCTTCGGTCTCGCCGCGCGAGACGTAGTCCAGCGCCTGGCGCACGTTCTGAGCGAAGACGGCCTTGGGCTCGACGGCGGCCCACAGGTTGGCCTTCTGCAGGGCGCCCTTGGCATAGCGGCCCGCGGGGACACCTTCGGGCTTGCCGATGGCGATGCGCTTGACGGCGGGTTGCTGCAGGTCGGACAGCGACTTCAGCGTGACGCCGTTCTGGACGGGCGTGATCACGACGAGCGCGTTGGCGACAAAGTTGCGACGCGAGCCTTCGACGAGCAGTTTCTGCTGCTGGGCCTTGTCCATCGTCTCCTGGTCGGCGGAGGCGAAGACGTCGACGGGCGCACCCTTGGCGATCTGGGCGAGCAGCGCATCGGAAGCGGCGAAGTTGAAAAGGATCTTCGTGCCGGGGTGGGCGGTCTCGAAGGCCGGGGCCAGTTCCTTGAACGCGTTGGTCAGGCTGGCGGCGGCGGAGACGGTGACGTCCGCGGCATGCGCGAAGCCCGCCGCCAACAGTGCGAGGGACAGCACTGCGGCGCGGCGGGTGACGGTGAGCGGTTTCGGACGCATGGCGATTCCTTCTCATGGACCGGACGGCGGAACGAAGGATCGCAATATATCCGAGGATATTGCGTCCACCGCCACGTCCGGTCTCGGCTCGCCCGGGACCCCATCCCGACGCCGAGCTGGTCTCTCGACATTGACACCCGGTCTCTCGACGCCGGCGGCGCCGGTGCCCCGTGGAGCGAACCCTGACCGAAGGGAAGACTGTGAGCGGAGAGGGGCACCGGTGCTGCCGGCGTGCGCTCGGTCTCCTTGCCTCAGGAGGCCAGCAGCTTCAACAGTTGCTTGATTTCCGGCTTGCAGACTTGGAGCGCGGTGTCCTCGATCTGCCGATAGAGCGAGATGAGCGCGCGCCCGGACTCGGTGAGCGCGCTCCCGCCGCCCTTGGCGCCGCCGGCTGCGGTGGCGACGGCGGGTTCCTTGAGTGCCTTGTTGGTTTCGTCGATGAGGAGCCAGGCGCGGCGATAGGACATGTCGAGCGACTTGGCGGCTGCGGTGATGGAGCCGGTTTCGTCGAGTGCTTCGAGCAGGGCGATCTTGCCTGGGCCGATGGCGATGACGTCGCCGACGGTGACGCGCATGCGGAGCTTGAGCGACGGTTTGGAGGCCGTCGTGGGCGAGGGGGACTTGGGTGTTGTCGGTCGATCAGCCATGCGATGCATTACACCCGATGCCTGTGCCGACGCGGTGCTGTCGCCGCCTCAGTCCGCGAGCCGCCAGCAGCCGCGCCCTGCCGCCTTGGCCGCGTAGAGCGCGTCGTCCGCGCGGCCCAGCAGGGCGACATCGCTTTCCGCGCCGCCATCGTGGCAGGCGATGCCGATGCTGGTCGACAGCTGCAGCGACTGGCCTTGCAGCGTCAGCGGGGCCTTCACCAGTTCCAGCACCTTCTCCGCGACGATCGCCGCCTCCTTCGGTTCGTGGAGGTTCTCCAGGATCAGCACGAACTCGTCGCCGGCCAGGCGGCAGAGCTGGTCGGTTTCGCGGATCGCGCCGCGGACGCGGTCGGAGAAGGTCCTGAGCACCACGTCCCCGGCCGCATGGCCCAGGGTGTCGTTGACCTGCTTGAAGTGGTCCAGGTCCAGGAACATCAGTGCCATCGTTCGCTGGCTGCGGCGCGCGCGGGCGATGGACTCGGACAGGCGGGACTCGAACTGCCGCCGGTTGGGCAGGCCCGTCAGCGGATCGACGCGGCTGAGCTGGTCCAGCTCCCGCTCGACCTGCTTGAACGCGGTGATGTCGGTGGCCAGCGTGTACACGCCGGCGACGCTGCCGTCGGGCCGCAGGTCGGGGACGTACTCGGCGAGCATGTCACGCACCACGCCGTTGCTCTCCGATCGCGTCTCGAAGCGCTGGCGCACGCCCGCCAGCGCCGCCTTGAGGAAAGGCTGGCGCTGCGCCAGCAGGACCGGTCCGATGACCTCGCCCAACGGTCGGCCCAGTGCCGCATCCGGCTCCATGCCCATCCAGGTCCGGAAGGTCGCGTTGAGGAAGCGCAGCCGCTCCTCCGAATCGATGTAGGAGATCAGCACCGGCAGGTTGTCCGCGATCGTGCGCAACCGGCGCTCGCTGGCTTCCTGCTGCAGCATCGCCTCGTGCAGCTCCAGCGTGCGCGCCTGGACGCGCAGTTCCAGCGACGCGTTCAGCGCCGCCAGCGAGCGATCCTGCTCCGCCTGTCGATGCGCCAGGTCGTTCAGCGCGCGCGACAGCATGGCCGCCTCCCGATAGCCGCCGACGGCGGGCAGCGCATCCTCGCTCAGGTGCCGACGCTGTCCGATCGCATTGGCGAGTTCTTTCAGCGGCCGGCTCATGCGCCGCGCCAGCCACCAGCTCAGCGGGACCGCCGCCGCCAGCAGCAGCACCGCGCTCCACATGATCTGGCGGCGCAGCCCGTAGTAGTCCGACAGCGCCACCGCCACCGGCTGGCGCACCAGCACCGTCCAGCCCAGCCCTGGGTACGGGCCGTAGCCCTGGCTCGGCACGCTGACGGCGAAATAGTCGACGCCGTCCATCTCGTGATGCCGCAGGCCCTGGCCGTTCTCCACGCCGATGGGCATCGTCTTGCCCTCCCGGTCGGACGGTCCCAGGATCACCACGCCGTCCTTGCCCAGCACCAGCGCGTCGGCTTGGTGGGAGGCCATCGTCGCGTCGATCAGCTCGCTTTTGATCTGGCGCGCCCAGCCCCAACTCAGGTGCACGCCGAACACGCCCTGCAGCTGCCCGCGGCCGTCGAGCAGCGGGATCGCGAAGTCGACGAAGCGCCAGGGCTCGTTCTGGCGCGGCAGCAGCTTCTCCAGCAGCAAGGCCGCGTGCACGTCGCCGACGAAGGGCTGGCCGCCCTTCGCGCCCTGCCACCAGGGACGCTTGGACACGTCGACCCCGTCCAGCAGCCCACCCGCCGCGGCGAGCACCTTGCCCTGCGCGTCGGTCACGCCCAGCCAGGCGAAGTGGTCGAAGCCCACCTGCACCTGGTCCAGCGCGCGGCGCATCGACTCCGGATCGTCGAAGCGGCGGAAGGGCTCCAGCTGCGCCAGCACCCGGACTTCCTTGAACTGCTGCGCCATGCCGCGGTCCAGCGCGTCGCGGAAATCGACGGCCACCTGGCGCAGCGACTCGACCGCGCGGCGTTCGGCGTGGGCGCGGGCGAAGTTCTCGATCAGCAGCGCGGAACTCAGCAGCGCCACCGCCACCGCCGCCAGCACCATCGCGGTGAGCCAGCGGCCCAGCGACGCCCGCGATCCCCGCGCCGGGACGAATCCCTCGGCGGGGCCCCGGGATCCGCCAGGGTCCGGCGCGGCGGGCGGAATCGGGAGGGCGTGCGAGTGGTCGTGCATCGTGGGAGTTTCATCGAGAGACTGGAACCTCGGCAACACGGGATAGTGCCACTGCACCAGAGGCGGGCGATGACCGACCCTGGGCGGGCACCGTCGCGAAGCCGTCCGTGCAGCCGCACCAAAAGCGATCAAAAGCGATCATGCTGGAGGGCCTGCCGGCCCGGCCGCCGGACGGGGGTGGGCACGAGGCTTGCAACCGGCCCCTTCCGACCGCTCACCCGGAGGCGGTCCGTTCCTGGAGACCCCATGCATGCGCTGACCCTTCCGGCCCCCGGCCACTATGACGAGATGCTGCTGCAAAGCGGCGCGATCCGGCCCAATTACCAGGCCTTCGCGGACTGGCTGCACGCCCAGACGCCCGACGCCCTGGCGAAGAAGCGGTCCGAGGCGGACCTGCTGTTCCACAAGGTCGGCATCACCTTCGCCGTCTACGGCGACGAGGCCGGCGCCGAACGCCTGATCCCCTTCGACACCGTGCCCCGCATCGTCCCCGCCGACGACTGGCGGATGCTGGAGCGCGGCCTGCGCCAGCGCGTCACCGCGCTCAACCGCTTCCTGTGGGACATCTACCACGACCACGAGATCGTGAAGGCCGGCCTGATTCCCGCCGAGCAGGTCTTCGCCAACGCCCAGTACCAGCCGGCGATGCAGGGGCTGGACCTGCCGCTGGGCATCTACGCGCACATCACCGGGGTCGACCTGATCCGTCATTCCGACGGCGGCTATTACGTCCTCGAGGACAACCTGCGCGTGCCTTCCGGCGTCAGCTACATGCTGGAGAACCGCAAGATGATGATGCGGCTCTTCCCGGAGCTGTTCGCGAAGTATCCGATCGCGCCGGTCGCGCACTACCCGGCGCTGCTGCTGAACACGCTGCGCCAGGCCAGTCCGGCGGACAACCCGACCGTGGTCGTGCTGACGCCGGGACCGTTCAACTCGGCCTACTTCGAGCACGCCTTCCTCGCCCAGCAGATGGGCGTGGAGCTGGTCGAGGGCCAGGACCTGTTCGTCAAGGACGGCTTCGTGTTCATGCGCACGACGGTGGGGCCCAAGCGCGTGGACGTCATCTATCGCCGCATCGACGACGCCTTCCTCGACCCGCTGGCCTTCCGGTCCGATTCGATGCTGGGCGTCCCGGGGCTGCTGTCGGTCTACAAGCAGGGCCAGGTCGTGCTGGCCAACGCGGTGGGCACCGGCGTCGCCGACGACAAGTCCATCTATCCCTACGTCCCGGACATGATCCGCTTCTACCTGGGCGAGGAACCCATCCTGCACAACGTGCCGACCTGGCAATGCCGCAAGCCGCAGGACCTGGACCATGTGCTCAACCACATGGCCGAGCTGGTGGTGAAGGAGGTGCACGGCGCCGGCGGCTACGGGATGCTGGTGGGGCCGGCCTCGACGGCGGCCGAGATCGAGGACTTCAAGGAGCGCGTCAAGGCCAATCCCGCCAACTACATCGCGCAGCCGACGCTGTGCCTGTCGAGCTGCCCGACCTTCGTCGAGCGCGGCATCGCGCCGCGCCACATCGACCTGCGGCCCTTCGTGCTCTCGGGGCGCGAGGTCAACATGGTCGCCGGCGGCCTGACGCGCGTGGCGCTGAAGGCAGGCTCGCTCGTGGTGAATTCGTCGCAGGGCGGCGGCACCAAGGACACCTGGATCCTGGAGAACTGATCATGCTCAGCCGTACCGCCGCCCAGCTCTACTGGATGAGCCGCTACATGGAGCGCGCCGAGAACCTCGTGCGCATGCTCGACGTCACCCACTCGCTGTCGCTGCTGCCGCAGTCGCGCGGCGCGGCCACGGAGCTCGCCGCGCCGCTGGCCGTGACCGGCACGCTCGAGGCCTACCAGGCGCGCCATCCGCGCCTGAGCGCCGAGCAGCTGTTCCGCTTCATGGGGATGGACCTGGAGAACTCCGCCTCGGTGCTGTCCTGCATCCGGCAGGCGCGCGAGAATGCCCACGCGGTCCGCGGCCAGATCACCGCCGAGATGTGGGAAGCCATCAACACCAGCTGGCTGGAGGCCCGCGAGCTCGCCCGCAAGGGCGTGGCCGAGCCCTCGTCCTTCTTCGACTGGGTCAAGGAGCGCTCCCACCTGTTCCGCGGCGCGACCTACGGCACGCTGCAGCGCAACGACGCGTACTGCTTCATCCGGCTGGGCACCTTCGTCGAGCGGGCGGACAACACGGCGCGGCTGCTCGACGTGAAGTCGCAGCTGATCGCGCCGGCGGTGGACACGCTGGCGCCGGTCGACGCGCCGAGCGAGAGCGCGCCCGACTTCTATGCGTGGAACGCGCTGCTGCGGTCGCTGTCCGCGTTCGAGGCCTATCACGCGGCCTATCGCGACAGCCTGAACGGCCGCCGGGTGACGGAGCTGCTGATCCTGCGCCCGGACGTGCCGCGCTCGCTGCGCGCCTGCTGCGACGAGATCCGCGCCGTGCTGCCGCAGATCGAGGCGCGCGACGGGTCCGAGGACGCGGGACGCAAGGTCAAGCAGAGCGCGGGCCGGCTGGCGCTGCGACTGGAGTATGGTGCGGTGGACGAGATCCTCGACCAGGGCCTGCATCCGTGGCTGACGGGGTTCCTCGAGGACTCGGCGCGGCTGGGCCGGGACATCCAGCAGGCCTACTTCGAGGCGCAATGATCGCGACGTCCCCATGCACCTGCACATCTCGCACGAAACCATCTACGGCTACGACTCCCCCGTCGCGCGCAGCACGCAGTACCTGCGGCTGACGCCTCGCGCGGCGCGCGGCTTGCGCGTGCTGCACTGGCACCTGGAACTGCCGGCGCCCGCGAGCGTCTGCAAGGACGCCTTCGGCAACACGATGCATGTGCTGAGCCTGGACGGCCCGCGACGGGACATCGTGCTGCGGGCGGTCGGCGAGGTCGACACCGACGACGCGCCGCCGACGCCCGACCCCGAGGACGAATTGCCCGCGCCGCTTTTCCTGCGCGACAGCCCGCTGACGCGCGCGGACGAGCGGCTGCGGCACTTCGCCGCCGGCTTCGAGGCGGCGGCGAAGGTCGACGCGCACGGCGCGCTGCTGGCGCTGATGGCGGCCATCGGCGAGCGCATGCCCTACGTGCGGGGCTACACCGACGCCGCGACGCCAGCGGCCGAGGCCTTCCAGACGGGCCACGGCGTCTGCCAGGACCATGCGCAGGTCTTCGTCTGCTGCGCACGGCTGCTGGGACTGCCGGCGCGCTACGTGTCGGGCTACCTGGCCACGGACTTCGAGCATGTCGCGAGCCATGCGTGGGCCGAGGTGCGGCTACCCGGCGTGGCCGTCGATCCGGACGCGGCGACCGAAGCCGCGCCGTTCATGGGCGGCGGCTGGCTGGGATACGACATCAGCAACCAGTGCCTGGCGGACGGGCGTTACGTGAAGCTGGCGACCGGCGCCGACTACCTCGACGCCTGTCCGGTGCGCGGTGTCCGCACCGGCGGCGGATTGGAGACGATGCGTGCCGAGGTGCTCGTGAAGCCTGGCACGTCCGATCAGCAATGAGCGTGCACCACGACGGCGCGCCGCCAGCCTGATGCGCTAACCTTTCGCCTCATGACCTACTGTGTTGCCATGCGGCTGCGTGCCGGCCTGCTGTTCGCCTCGGATTCCCGCACCAACGCGGGCGTGGACCACATCGCGACCTTCCGCAAGATGAATGTCTTCGAGCAGCCCGGCGAGCGCATCGTCACGCTGCTCAACGCCGGCAACCTGGCCACGACGCAGAGCGTCGTGAGCCTGCTGCGCCAGCGTTCGGTCGGCGAAGGCCGGCACCTGATGAACCTGACGTCGATGTACGACGTGGCGGAGCTGGTGGGCAGGACCTTGAAGGAAGTGGTCGCGCGCGACAGCGACGGCGTCGGGCAGTTGAACCAGGGCGTGGACTTCGGCGCCAACTTCATCGTCGGCGGCCAGATCCGCGGCGAAGTGCCGCGTGTCTTCCACGTCTATCCGCAGGGCAACTTCATCGAGGCCACGGAAGACACCCCGTATGTGCAGATCGGCGAGTCCAAGTACGGCAAGCCCATCATCGACCGCGTGATCGACTTCGACAGCTCGCTGGCCGAGGCCACCAAGTGCGCGCTGATCTCGTTCGACTCGACGATCCGCAGCAACCTGTCGGTGGGCCTGCCGATCGACATGCTGCTCTACAAGACCGACAGCTTCGCGCCGGCGCAGCCGCACCGGATCACGCGGGACGATCCGTACTTCCAGAAGGTGAGCCAGGGCTGGGGCGGCGGATTGAAGCGCGTGTTCGAGCAGCTGCCGGACGAGGACTGGTTCGCCTGAACCGGCGGCGCGTCCGGGAGGCCGCGCGAAGCCGGGTTCCCTGACCTGATCAACGCGGCTTCGGACGGTCCGCCGCGCAGCGGATCGCGAAGTCCACGTGGTAGTGCTCGTCGTGCCGCACCCAGGGTTTGCCGCGCATGAAGTTCAGGTGGTCGCGGACCCACGGTCCGCGCCGGGTCGCCAGAAGCCGTGGCAGGTAGTCACGATCGAAGATCACCTGGACGATGCCGCTGCCTTCCGCCTTCGCGGCGGCGTCGAGTTGATGGAGGTGCTCCGCCATCGCCTCGAAGTCGATGCGGAACTCATCGTGGCGGGCCTGTTTGTCGAACTCGATGTCGTAGCCGAAACGCTGCGATGCCGGCGTCGGCAGCGGCACCGAACGTCCCTGGCCGTCGCGCACCGGCACGAAGAAGTCGACCGAGCTGCCGTTCTGATGCGTGCGGTGCGGCCTGAAGCGGCCGCCCTCGGCGAGGCCGGTCTCTCCGTACACGAACACGGTGCCGGGTAGCGCGGTCTCCAGCGAGCGGTAGCTGGTCGCAACGATGCGCGCGACCGTCGAGTGCACATGCGTGCGACCGGCCGCCGCGGCGATCCGGCTGTAGGCGGAGAAGTTGGGACCGCTCATCGGCAGGCGGACGCTGTCTTCGATACGACCTTGGGCGACGGAGCCGAAGCAGCGGCTCTCGGCGGCCAGCGCGGTCGACGGCAGATGCGCGAGCACCAGCGAGGCGGCGATCAGACGGACGATCACGGCTTGCCCGCGTCCTTGCAGTCGCAGACCTCGGTGCCGTTGTCGAAAACGACGCGCCAGCGGCCTTCGGGATCAAGCCGCCAGGTCGATGCGAAGCGTGCGACCAGCTTGTCCTTCACCTGCACCGGCCCGGTGGAGTAGCCCAGCTTGCCGTCGGGCAGCACCTCGACGAGATCGGGCGCCCAGGAGAACGGCGCCTCGACGCCTTCGAAGAAGCGTTTCCAGTGCGCCAGCACGGCGGCGCGGCCACGCAGCGGCTGCTTGCCGTCGATGAAGATGGCGTCCTCCGCGACGAATTCGGCGAAGGCCTTGAAGTCCCGCCTGGCCATCGTCGCGGCGAAGGCGATCTCAGCGTCGTGAACCGGGTTGCCAGTGCTGACGTCCGTGGCCGTCGCCTCGCTCGACGACGTCGCGGCGGTCACGCCCAGCGCGCCGGAACTCAACACGAGCGTGGATCGGAGAATCGAGCGGCGGTCGGGCATGGGGGCTCCTCGAAGTGGCCCGAGTCTAGGCCTCCGCCCCGCTCTCTCCCATCAGTCATCCAGCGACTTCAGGAACTGCCTCAACTCCGGCGTCTTCGGCGCGCCGAAGACCTCGGCCGGCGGGCCGATCTCATGCACGCGGCCCTGGTGCATGAAGATCACCCGGTCCGCGACCTTGCGCGCGAAGTTCATCTCGTGCGTGACCATCAGCAGCGTCATGCCCTCCTCGGCCAGCGACTCGACGACGCGCAGCACCTCGCCCACCAGCTCCGGGTCCAGCGCCGAGGTGATCTCGTCGCACAGCAGCACCTGCGGCTCCATCGCCAAGGCCCGCGCGATCGCCACGCGCTGCTGCTGGCCGCCGGACAGCTGGTCCGGCATCGCGTCGAATTTCTCCGCCAGGCCCACCCGCGCCAGCAGCGCGCGCGCCTGGTCCGCGGCATCCCTGTCGGAACGCTTCTTCACCAGCGTCGGCGCCAGCATCACGTTGCGCCCCACGCTCAGGTGCGGGAACAGGTTGAAGCTCTGGAAGATCATCCCGACCTGCTGTCGCAGCGCCCGCATCGCCATCGCGCTGTCGTGCAGCAAGGGCTTGTCGGCCACCCGCAAGGAGCCGTCCTGGAACTGCTCCAGACCGTTGATGCAACGCAGCAGCGTGCTCTTGCCCGAGCCACTCTTGCCGATCAGCGCGATCACCTCGCCGCGCATCACGTCCAGGTCGATGCCCTTGAGCACCTCGTTCGTCCCGTAGGACTTGCGCAGCGCCGTGATGCGCACGATGGGCACGCCGGGCACCGGCAGCGCCGGCGCGGCCACGGGCTCGATCACGTGGTCGATCATGTGATCGACGGCGTCGTCAGGTGGTGCGGCCATGCTGCTTCCTCTCCAGATGTTGGGCGGCCAGGCTCACGGGGAAGCACAGCGCGAAATAGAACAGCGCCACGCAGCCGAAGACCAGGAAGGGCTTGAAGCTCGCGTTGGCGATCATGCCGCCGGCCTTGGTCAGCTCCACGAAGCCGATCACCGAGGCCAGCGCGGTCCCCTTGATGACCTGCACCAGGAAACCCACCGTCGGCGCGATCGCCAGGCGCGCGGCCTGCGGCAGGATCACGTGGCGCAACTGCTCGCCGAAGCTCATGGCCAGGCTGCGCGCGGCTTCCCATTGGCCCTTGGGCACGGCCTCGACGCAGCCGCGCCAGATCTCGACCAGGTAGGCGCTGGTGTAGAGCGTCAGCGCCAGCGAAGCCGCCGTCCATGCCGACACCTCCACGCCCAGCAGCGAGAGTCCGAAGTAGGCGAGGAACAGCTGGATCAGCAGGGGCGAGCCCTGGAACAGCGCGACGTAGGCGCCAATCAGGCGCTGCGTCTTGCGTCCGAGCCCGATGCGCAGGCACAGCAGCAGGCCGCCGACGAGACCGCCGCCGATGAACGCGATCAGCGACAGCGCCACCGTCCAGCGCAGTGCCAGCGCGAGGTTGCGCAGGATGTCCCAGAGGGTGAACTCAATCATTCGCGGCTCCCGCACCGGCACCTGCCGCCCGGCCGAGACGCCGCCACAACGACGGCCGCATCGGCAGCGACGCGCCGCCGAAGAACCATCTCGGTCCCGCCCACAACAGGAAGCGCCGCAGCATCAGCGTCAGCGCGAGGTAGATCGCCAGCGCGACGAAGGTCGCCTCGAAGGCGCGGAAGTTGCGGCTGTGGATCAGGTTGGTGGCGTAGCTGAGCTCCTCGGTGGAGATCTGCCCGCAGACCGCGGAGCCCAGCATCACGATCACGATCTGGCTGGTCATCGCCGGCCAGACCCGCTTGAACGCCGGGGGCAGGATCACGCGCGTGAAGACCTGCGTCGGGCCTAGCGCCAGGCTTTGTGCGGCCTCCCACTGGCCCCGGGGCGCGGCCTGAATGCCGGCGCGCAGGATCTCGGTGCCGTACGCGCCGAGGTTCAGCGTCATCGCGATCAGCGAGGCCGCCTCGGGCGACAGCTTCACGCCCATCGCCGGCAGGCCGAAGAAAACGAAGAACAGCTGCACGATGAAGGGCGTGTTGCGCAGCAGCTCGACGTAGACGCCCACTGCGCGGCGCAGTGCCGCCGAGCCGCAGGCGCGCGCCCACGCGCCGAGCGTCGCGATCAGCAGGCCGAGCGGCACGGCGACCGCGGTCAGCCCCACCGTCCACGCCAGGCCGCGCAGCAGCAGCGGCCATTCGGCGAGGACGGCACCGAAGTCGAACTCGATCATTCAGGGCTCCTGGCGGGCCGACGGCTGGGAACGGCGAGCCTTCGTCCAACCGTCCGGTCGTTCAATCGAAGATCCGCATCGAGGCGCGACGATGCCGCTCAGAGCGGCAGCTCGCCGGCGCCGCGGCCGAGCCACTTCTTCGACAGCGCCTCGAGTTCGCCGCCCTGCTTGGCCGCCGCGACGATCGCGTTGACCTTGGCCAGCAGCGCGTCCTCGCCCTTGGCGACGCCGATGAAGCAGGGGCTGTCCTTCAGCAGCAGCTTGTATTCGATGTTCAGGCCGGGCTGGCGCTGCATCAGGTTGCCGGCCACCGCGGCGCTGGTGGCGACCACCTGCGTCTGGCCGGCGGCGAACGCGGCGATGGTCGCGTTGTTGTCCTCGAAGCGCTTGAACTCCAGCGTAGCCGGCGCGACCTTGGCGAGCTCCTGGTCCTCCATCGCGCCGCGGGTCACGGCGACGGTCTTGCCGGCGAGGTCGGCGAAGCTCTTGATCGCCAGGCTCTTGGGCGCGAAGACGGCCTGGTAGAACGGCGCGTAGGCCGCGCTGAAGGCGATGACCTTCTCGCGCTCCGGATTCTTGCCCAGGGTGGAGATGACCAGGTCGGCCTTCTTCGTCTGCAGGTACGGAATGCGGTTGGCGCTGGTGACCGGCACCAGCTCGACCTTCACGCCGAGCTTGGCGGCGATCAGCTCGGCCATGGCGACGTCCAGGCCCTGCGGCTTCATGTCGGGACCGACGAAGCCGTAGGGCGGGTAGTCGGTCGGGATGGCGATCTTGATGGTCTTGGACTTGGTGATCGTGTCCAGCGCGGTCTGCGCCTGCGCACCCAGCGCGAGCAGTCCCAGGCCGGCGGCCAGCAGCAGGCGGCGCGGCATCGACGAACGGACGGAAGGACGGGCGGCGTGGCTCATATCAAGGCTCCTAGATAGGCGGGGGCGGGATCGGGGTCGGAGGCGTCGGACTCGCCGCGGCGCGCGGCGCGCGTGCGGCGGGTCGAGGACGGGGAAGCACTGGCGGAGGCGTTGCCCGACGCCAGCGGCGTGAGCGCCTGCCGCAGCTGATGCAGCGGGTCGTCGGTCTGCGTCTCGAGCTGCAGGCCGGACTGGACGCTGGCGAGGTGCTCGGCCATCAGCGCCTCGGCGCCTTCGGCGTCGCCGCGTTCGAGCGCGGCCACGATGGCGACGTGCTCCTGGCAGGACTGCGCGGCGTCGTGGGACGACTGGTAGAGCATCGCGATCAGCGTGGTGCGCGCGGTGTAGTCGCGCAGCGTGTCGGCGAGCAGGCTGTTGCCGAGGCATTCGGCGAGGCAGACATGGAAGTCGCCGAGCAGGAAGCTGCGCGCGCCGACGTCGTCGCCGCGCAGCGCGGCCTTCTCCTGCGCGAGGTGTTTCTTCAGGCGTGTCAGCGCGGGCTTGTCGAGCGGACGGCGGCCGCGGAGCAGGCCGAGCTCGATGACGCGGCGGGCCTCGAAGGCTTCACGGGCCTCGTCGCGCGACGGGGCGATCAGATACCAGCCTCGGCGCGCGCTGACGGTGACGATGCCGCGCGCGGCGAGCCGCGTCAGCGCCTCGCGGACGATGGTGCGGCTGCAGTCGAAGAGCAGCGCGAGCTGCTGCTCGCCGAGCCGGGTGCCCGGGGCCAGCTTCTGCGCCAGCACGGCCTCGATGATGCGCTGGCTGATGTCGGTGGCGGTGATGCCCATGCACGGGGCTTTGCAGCTTCCGTGCCAGCGCGGGCGCCTACCGCCTTCACAGGCTCATCTGTCTTGTATGCAAGCCAGAACGACACTCGCGCACCGCCGTTGCGCACAAGCTTGGTGTGGTGGGCACTGCCGCAGTGCCCATTCGCACAGGTCCACGCCATGGTCTGGTGGCGGCGAGTCCGCCACGTCGGACTCGCCGGCCGAAAAGAACTTCGGCGCCGAACATGGCGCCGAATTGCAGAGATCGCTGAGGTTTGAGTCAGCGTCAGCCGTCGACCCGCATCGAGTAGTCAACCGCCTTGGCGTCCTTGGTCAGGCGCCCGACCGAGATGCGGTCGACGCCCGTCGCCGCGATCCAGCGCAGCTGGTCGATGGCCACGCCGCCGGAGACCTCCAGCAAGGCCTGGCCCCCGCCGATCGCCACCGCCTCGCGCATCATCGGCTCGCTGAAGTTGTCCAGCAGCACGCTGACCGCGCCGGCGGCCAGCGCCTCGCGCAACTGCTCGAGGGTCTCGACCTCGACCTGGATCGTGACGCCCGCGTTCAGGGCCTGCGCCTGCTTCAGCGCCTGCGTCACCCCGCCGGCCGCGGCGATGTGGTTCTCCTTGATCAGGATCCCGTCGTACAGCGCCAGACGCTGATTCGCCCCGCCGCCGACGCGCACCGCGTACTTCTGCGCCAGCCGCAGCCCCGGCAGCGTCTTGCGCGTGTCCAGCACCGCGCAGCCGCGCGGATTCGGGCTGGCGCCTTCGATCGCCCGCGCATGCGCGCGCGTCGTCGTCGCCGTGCCCGACAGCAGCTGCAGGAAGTTCAGCGCCGGACGCTCCGCCGACAGCAGCGAACGCCCGTCCGCCTCGATTCGGCAGACCACCGTGTCGGGCGTCATGTCGGCGCCTTCCTCGTACAGCCACTCGATCCGCGACGAGCCGTCCAGCGCCAGGAACACGCCCTCGAACCAGTCGCGGCCGCACAGCACCGCCGCCTCGCGCACGCGGACGTGCGCCTTCACGCGCCGGTCCGCCGGCACCAGCCGCGCGGTCCAGTCGCTGACGCCGATGTCCTCGAACAGCGCATCGCGGATGTTGCGCGCGCGGGCCTCGTCCAGGGTCTCGTTGTGGTCGAACATCGTCGCGGACCGTGTCGATTACTCGGCGTCGCCGATGGTGATCGACAGCTCGCCGAAGCCCTCGATCACGCCGGTGATCTGGTCGCCCGGCTTCACCGGACCGACGCCTTCGGGCGTGCCGGTGTAGATCAGGTCGCCCGGCTCCAGGTGGTAGAACTGCGACAGGTTCGCGACCAGCTCCGGAATGCTCCAGATCATGTCCGACAGGTCGCCGCGCTGCTTCTCCACGCCGTTCACCGCCAGCGTGATCGCGCCCTTGCTCAGGTCGCCCTGTTCCGAACGCGGCACCAACGGCGTGATGACGGCCGAGTGCTCGAAGCCCTTGCCCAGGTCCCACGGCCGGCCAATGGCCTTGGCCTCGTTCTGCAGGTCGCGCCGGGTCATGTCCAGGCCGGCGGCGTAGCCCCAGACCGCCTCGGCCGCCTGCTCGGCCGTGGCCTTGAACACCGGCTTGCCGATCGCCACGACCAGCTCCATCTCATAGTGCAGGTTCTTCGTGCCCGGCGCGTAGGGGATGGTGCCGCCCGACGGCGCCAGCGCGCTGGCCGGCTTGGTGAAGTAGAACGGCGGCTCGCGGTCCGGATCGCTGCCCATCTCGCGGGCGTGGGCGGCGTAGTTGCGGCCGACGCAGAAGATGCGGCTGACGGCGTAGCGCGCGTCGCTGCCTCGCACGGCCACGGCGGCCTGCGGCGCTGGGGGGAAGATGTAGGTGCTCATGGCGGTGCGGACGTAACGATCGCAACGATCGTGAAAGCGAAGGAGTGAGCGCGGAGCATAACCTTGGCAAATCCGCGCCGCATTGCTAGGGTTGCGGCCATGTTTGAAGCCCGCCCCGCCGGCCAGCGCCTGGCCGTCCTGACGTGTGCCCTGATCCTGGCCGCCTGTGCCAGCCGCGGTCCCGCCCCCAGCCGTCCCTCCCCCGGAGGTCCCAAGGTCTCTTCCTGGCCCGACCGGGACGGTCCCGAGTCCGTCGTGCCGTCCGACCTCCAGAAGGTCCCCGACGCCACGCCGAAGATGGAGTCCATCCGCAAGGGCGGTCCCAACAAGCCGTATGAGGTGCTCGGCGAGCGCTACGAGCCGATCGCCGAGGACAAGCCGCTGGTGCAGAAGGGCCTGGCGTCCTGGTACGGCCGCAAGTTCCACGGCAAGCCGACGTCCAGCGGCGAGATCTACAACATGTACGCGATGACCGCCGCCCACGCGACCATCCCGATCCCGAGCTACGCGCGCGTGCGCAATCCGAAGAACGGCCGCGAGATCATCGTCCGCATCAACGACCGGGGCCCGTTCCACAAGGGCCGCATCATCGACCTGAGCTACACCGCCGCGCTGAAGCTGGACGTGCTCAACGGCGTGGCGCCGGTGGAGGTCGAGCGCATCACCTACGAGGACATCCGCACCGGCGCCTGGACCCGCGACCGCGACACGCTGTCGCCCGATCCGAAGGTCGCCCCGGACACCCCGGTGTATGCGGCCGCCACGCCCAGCGGCGGCCCCGGCCTGACGAGCACCGCCGACATGCGGCCGCCGGCCGTGCCGGTGCCGGCGCAGGTCCCGCTGCCCGCGCCGGTGATCCCGCAGGTCGCCAGGGACGACCGCGCGGGTCCGACGTCGACCGCCGCGTCGGCGCTGCCGGACTCGGGCATGACGCCCATCCCCATCACCGCCCTGCCCCCCGGCAGCGACCTGCCGCCGGCCGGCCAGTCCAAGGCCGACGCGATGGCGGCCGCCACCGCCGGCGCCATCGCCGCGGCCGATCCGCAGGCACCGGTGCCCGCGCTGAAGATCGCCGCCGCCGCGCAGGGCTTCTGGCTGCAGTTCGGCGCGTTCTCGCGCATGGAGGGCGCCGAACAGCTGCGCGAGCGCTTCACCCGCGGCATGGAAGAACTCGCGCCCATGCTGACGATCTTCAAGGACAAGAACCTGCACCGCCTGCAGGCCGGGCCCTTCGCGAGCCGCGAGGACGCCCGCGCCGCTGCCGACCGCGTCCGCACGTCGATGGCGCTGACGCCTATCCTGGTCGAGCGCCGCTGACGCTTCGGCGATCGCCATCGCGTGGCCGAACCGGCCGATGGGAATGCCCTTTGCCGCCTGCGCCAGCAACACGAGGACCTCTTCCTCGGCAAGGTTGCCGGCATGGATCTCCTGGACATCATCCGTCGTGGGCGAGATTGTGCGCACGGCATCGCTTTGCGATGATGGTCCGCATGCCGCCGCTCGACGCCGCCACGCTGCTGATGGTGATCGCCGTGATCGACGCCGTCGCGTGTGTCGTCTGGCTCGCGCTCGGCGACGTGCTGCGCATCGCGCCGCGCGCGTCGCGCCGGATCTCCGCGCATCACGGCCTGCTCGCGCTGAGCTGGTGGCCGGCGCTCCCGGCCTCGATGGAGCGGCTGGTCGGTCTGCCGCTGGACCTTGTCGCCGCGGGCTTCCTGACCGCAGGAGCCCGCGCCCTCACGCGGAATCGCGCCAACGCCCGCGACATCGTCGCCATCGTCCTGCTCGGCTTCGTCGCCGTCGCCTGCACGGCGGGTGATCCGGATCCCGATCGGGCGCGCGCCTTCTCCAACGCCATCGTCGGCGTGCTGGCGCTGATGGCGGCCCGCGACGTGGTCGTCGGCACGGGCTTCCGCCTCGCGTTCACCGGTGTCCTGATCCTGCCCTTCGTCGCATTTGCCGTCGTCTGCTTCTGGCGCACGGCCACCCTGCTGGGCTGGTTGCCGGCGGCGTATGTCCTGGCAAGCCCGGGCACCAACGTACCGCTGGTACTGCTGATCCTGATCGTGGACGTGACCATGGCCACCGGCCTCATCGCGCTCGTCATCCAACGCCTGATCGCGCGGGTGCGCCACCTGATGCGTCGCGACGCGTTGACCGGCCTGCTCAACCGCCGCGCGCTGGAGGAACACCTGGCCCGCATGCAGGCGCGGACCGAGCGGGGCCGGCGCAACGCCGTACTGATGCTGGACGTCGACCACTTCAAGCGCATCAACGATGAGCTGGGCCACGCCGGCGGCGACGCCGCGCTGAAGCACCTGTCGAGCGTGCTCGGCGCGACGCTGAGGGACGCGGACTGCTTCGGCCGCCTCGGGGGCGAGGAGTTCGCGATCCTGCTGCCCGACACCGACCTCGACGGCGCGATGCTGGTCGCGGAGCGGCTGCGCGAGCTGCTGCAGAAGCAGCCGCTGGCCTGGGGTGACAAGCTCTGGCCGATCAGCGCGAGCTTCGGCGTGGCCACGATGCAGCCCGGCGACGTCAACGGCCAGGGCGCGCTGTCGCGGGCCGACGCGGCGATGTACGCGGCCAAGACCCGCGGGCGCAACCGCGTGCTGCGCGCCGCGGGCGAAGCGGAGTTCGCCTGATGCTTCCCGTCGCCGATCCGGTCTCGCTGGTCGCGGCGCTGGTGGTGCTGTTCGGCGTCGCCGCCGTGGTGTGGCTGATGATGGCCGTCGGCCTGCGCGAATCGCCCTGGGCCTGTGTGAGCGTTGCGGGCGCGAACGCGGCGCTGGGCGCCTCCTTCCTGCTGCAGGAGGCCCTCGGGCTCGCGCCGCGCATGGACTACGGCTGGCCAGACTTCCTGTCCGTGGCGGCTTTCGGCCTCATCCGGATCACGGTCCCTCAGGTCGGCGACCGGCCTGCCCCGTGGCGCGCGACCCTGCTGGCGGTCGTCGCGGTCAGCCTGCTGACCGCCCGCTTCACGGCCGGGCCGCAGGCGCTGTCGCACCAGGTGATCCTCTTCGGCACGATGTCCGTGCTCGGGCTGCTGGCGGCGGTCGACGCCTGGCGGCTGATGCGCGCGCGCGGGCTGCATGCGCGCGCGGCGCTGATGCTCGCGTCGCCGCTGGTGATCGTCGGGATCCTGCTGCTCGCCCGGCCGCTGGAGGCGGCGCTGGCGCCCGGCCGCACGGAAGACCTCGACGTGGCCAGCGCCTTCAACCTCGCGTGGCTCTGGGCCTCGCTGGTGCTGGCGCTGCTGATCAACGGCTGGATCGCCTTCCTGCTGCTGATGAAGCTGGTGCTGGAGATCCGCCGGTTGACCGAGCGCGATCCGCTGACCGACGCGCTGAACCGGCGGGCGCTGTCGGAGGCGGTGGACCTCGAGCACTCCCGGCAGATGCGCGGCAACGGCTACGCGCTGGTGCTGCTGGACATGGACCGCTTCAAGCATTTGAACGACACGCTCGGCCACGCGGCCGGCGACGCGGCGCTGAAGTCGCTCGTCGCGTTGTTGCGTCCCTGCCTGCGCGAGGTGGACCGCTTCGCCCGCCTGGGCGGCGAGGAGTTCTGCGCGCTGCTGCCCGACACCGGCATCGCCGGCGCGGCGCTGGTGGCGGAACGGATGCGGACGCTGCTGGCGGAACACCCGTTCACCTGGGAGGGCCGGGCCTGGCCCCTGACGGCGAGCTTCGGCATCGCCGAGTCCTCGCGCGAGGACGTCAGCGCCGCCGAGGTGCTCAAGCGCGCCGACCAGGCGCTCTACGGCGCGAAGGGCCAGGGCCGCAACGTCGTGCAGGCGGTGGAGATCGAGCCGGCGGCGAGGCCGGCCCGCTGATCCGCACGCTCAGAACCTTCCACGCGCGTTCAGCATCACGCGGCGCGGATCGCCGTAATTGGGATCGTCGAGGTTGGCCCAGTAGGTCTTGTCCAGCGCGTTGCACACCGCGTGCCCCGGCAGCACTCGCTGCCCGCGAGTCATGCGAGGGCGACGCGGTTGCGGCCGAGATGCTTGGCGCGTTCGACGGCAGCGTTGGCCCGGGCGATGAGCAGGTCGGTGGCGTAGGGCGGGGCACTGGCCAGGCCCATGCTGAGCGTCACGTCCAGGCCCGCGGCAAGCTCGTGCCAAGGGTGCACCGAGACGCTGGCGCGGATGCGCTCGCAGACCTCGAAGCCGCGATCCGCCACGGTGTCAGGGAAGACGACAAGGAACTCCTCGCCGCTCCAGCGCAGCAGCAGGTCGGAACCGCGCGTGTTCTCGCGCAGCAGCTGCGCGAGCTCCTGCAGCACACGGTCGCCGATCTCGTGGCCGTGACGCTCGTTGATGTTGCGCAGGCCGTCGGCATCGATGAGGGCGACGGTCAGCGGACGATCCTCCTGTTCCGCGGCGCGCAGCAGCGGCGGCAGGCGCGCCTCCAGGCAGCGGCGGTTGCCCAGGCCGGTCAGCGGATCCTTGAACTCGGCCGCATCGCGCGCGGCGGCACCCGCCGGATCGGCGGCGAATTCCGCCTCCATGCGGGAGACGAAGTACTGCGATTGCGCCATCAGCTGCGACACCGCGCGGCGGCGCTCCAGCGTCCGCGCCTGTTCGAGATGGAAGAGCGCGGGACCGAGCAGCGCGAGCGCCTTCGCCGCGCGGTAACTGGCCTGTTGCAGGCGCAGGCTCAGGAACAGCGGGACGGCGGTCACGGGCGCGGACGCGCCGGGCTCGGTCTCCGCCAGCAGGGCCTGCAACTGCTGCCAGGCCGCCCGGGAGTGGCCGCGCGCCAGCTGCAGCTCCGCGAGCATGCAGCGCAGGCGCCAGTCCAGCAGGCGGAAACCGGCGCGTTCGCATTCGTCGCGGGCTTCGATCAGCAGGGGCTCCGCCTCGTCGAGGCGCCCCATCTGCAGCAGCACTTCGCCGAAGTTCGACGCGGTGAGCGCGATGCCGTAGCGGTCGCCGAGCTGCAGCGAATGCGGACGCGCTTCCCGGGCCAGCTCCAGCGCGCGCTCCAGCGTGCGCATGGCCTGCTCGGGCGTGGCACCGTCACGCTGCAGGTGATAGGCACCGAGCGCGACCGTGCAGAGGTTGGTCAGCGTGACCACGCGCTCGAAAGGCGTCGGATTGGTGCGGAGCAGGCCTGCGGCCTCGCTCATCAGGCGCTCGGCCTGCCAGGGGTCGCCCATGCGCTCGAAGCAGGCGCCGAGGCCGTTCAGCGCGACGGCATGCAGCCGCGGATCGCCGAGCTCGCCGGCGAGCTTCAGCGCCTCGTGCGCGCAGGCCAGGCCTTGCTCGTAGGCGCCGAGCTCGCAGGCGGCCAGGCTCATCCAGCGCAGCAGCTCGCAGGTCGCCGGGCTGGCGCCGAGCGGACGCATCAGGCGCAGCGCCTGCTCGCCGGTGTCGAGCATGCCGGACAGGTCGCCCATGCGCAGCCGGAAGAAGCTGCGCAGCTTGCCGGCTTCGGCCTGCTCGTTGATGAAGCCCTCGGCATCGGCGCGCGCCCAGATCGCATCGGCCAGCGCGACGCCGTCGTCGAGCCGCGCCTGCTGCTGCGCCAGACGCGCGCGCGCCAACAGCTCGCTCAACGGCACGCCGTCGAGTGCCGTGGGCTGGGTCGGGTCGGAGAAGGAGTCGCCGGTCGGGAACATCCGGCAAGGTTAGCCGATCGGCGGCGTGCGACGGCCGCTGGCCCTCACCCCTGCCCTCTCCCGCAAGCGGGAGAGGGAGTAAGAAGTTTGCCTCGCCCGAGCGGAAGTGGCGTACGAAGTGAGCCTCGCGCGAGCGGAAGTGGCGTACGAAGTGAGCCGGTCGAACTCCCTCTCCCGCTTGCGGGAGAGGGTGGGGGTGAGGGCCAGCGGCCGTGCCAGTTCACTTGCTCGTGGGCATCACGAACTCGGCGCCCTTGGCGATGCTGGCGGGCCAGCGCTGCATGATGCTCTTCTGCTTCGTATAGAAGCGCACGCCCTCCTCGCCATAGGCGTGCATGTCGCCGAAGAGGCTCTTCTTCCAGCCGCCGAAGCCGTGCCAGGCCATCGGCACCGGGATGGGCACGTTGATGCCGACCATGCCGACCTGCACCCGGCGCGCGAATTCGCGGGCGACGTTGCCGTCGCTGGTGAAGCAGGCGACGCCGTTGCCGAACTCGTGCGCGTTGACCAGGTCCAGCGCCTCGCCGAAGTCCCTGACCCGCACGCAGGCCAGTACCGGGCCGAAGATCTCTTCCTTGTAGATGCGCATCGACGGCCGCACGTGATCGAACAGCGTCCCACCGGTGAAGAAGCCGTCGGGCAAGCCGTCGACGCGATGACCGCGTCCGTCGACCACCAGCGTCGCACCTTCCTCGACGCCGTGGGCGATGTAGCCCTCGATGCGATCGCGCGCCTCGCGGGTGACGATGGGTCCCATCTCGGCGTCCAGCGCCATGCCGTTCTTGATCTTGAGCGTCTTCGCGCGCTCGGCGAGCTTGGGCACGATCCTGTCGGCCACGTCGCCGACGAGCACGGCCACCGAGATCGCCATGCAGCGCTCGCCCGCCGAGCCGTAGGCCGCGCCGATCAGCGCGTCGACGGCCTGGTCGATGTCGGCGTCGGGCATGACGACCATGTGGTTCTTCGCGCCGCCGAGCGCCTGCACGCGCTTGCCGTTGCGGGCGCCGGTCTCGTAGATGTACTGCGCGATCGGCGTCGAGCCGACGAAGCTCAACGCGCGCACGTCGGGGTGATGGAGCAGCGCGTCGACGACCTGCTTGTCGCCCTGCACGACCTGGAAGATGCCGTCGGGCAGGCCGGCCTGCTTGAAGAGTTCGGCGACGGCGAGGCTGGGCGACGGGTCGCGCTCGCTGGGCTTGAGGATGAAGGCGTTGCCGGTGGCGATGGCCAGCGGCGCCATCCACATCGGCACCATGAAGGGGAAGTTGAACGGCGTGATGCCGGCGACGACGCCCAGCGCCTGGCGCGTGGTCCAGTTGTCGATGCCGGTGGAGACCTGCTCGGTGTAGTCGCCCTTGAGCAGCTGCGGCACGCCGCAGGCGAACTCGACGATGTCGATGCCGCGGCTGACCTCGCCCTGCGCGTCGGTGAAGACCTTGCCGTGCTCGGCGGTGATCATCGCGGCGAGGCGGTCGCGGTGCTGGTTCAGCAGCTCGAGGAACTTGAACATCACCCGTGCGCGGCGCAGCGGCGGCGCGTCGGCCCAGGCCGGGAAGGCCGCCTGCGCCGCGGCGACGGCGGTGTTCACGTCCTCGACATTGCCCAGCTGCAGCTGGCGCGCGACCTGGCCGGTGGCGGGATTGAAGACCGCCTGGCTGCGCCCCGACGTGGCCGGCACCCGCTCGCCGGCGATGAAATGGGGGATGTCGTCGCTGTCGGTGAACGCGGCGGGGGCGGACGTGGTCATGGCGGTCTCCTGCTTTCTGGGGATGCGATCGAGTCTAGGCACCCCCTCCCTGCCTGCCTAGTCCAGATCATCAACCACATTGTTCGATAGACTGAACAATCATGGCTGCCAGTCCCTCTTCCTCCCCCGTTTCTCCCTCCTCGTCGTCGCCCGCAGTGTCGCCCCCAAAGGTGGACGTGCGCGACGAATTGCTGTGGTCGCAACTGCAGGCGCTGGTCGCCGTGGCGCGCCTGGGCAGCTTCACCCAGGCAGCGCAACGCCTGGGATTGTCGAAGGCGGCGGTCAGCCAGCGGATCGCCGACCTGGAGCGTCACCTCGGCCAGCAGCTGGTGCAGCGGACCACCCGGTCGGTGCGCCTGAGCGAAGCGGGCTCGCGACTGGTCGAGCAGGCGGAGCCGGGACTCGCGCTGTTGAACCGCAGCCTCAGCGAGGCCCGCGAGGCGGCTGGCGCGCCGCGAGGCCTGCTGCGCGTGACGGCGCCCGTGGCGCTGGGGAGGCAACACGTGGCCCCCGCCTTGACCGCCTTTTTCGAGCGCTACCCGGAGCTGCGCATCGAGCTCGACCTGTCGGACCGGCTGGTGCCGCTGGCGCAGGAGGGATTCGACCTGGCGATCCGGCACACGAGCGCGCCGCCGGACACGCACGTCGCGTTCAAGCTCTGCGCATCGCGGGCGCTGCTGACGGCCAGTCCGGCCTATCTGGCGCGGGCCGGAGTTCCCCAGCATCCGGCTGAGCTGGCGCAACACCGCTGCCTGCCGTACCTGCGACCGGGGCCGGCGCAGTGGTTCTTCGAACGCGCCGCGGACGGCAGCGAGCCCGAGCGCATCCGCGTGCCGGTGCAGGGCCACTTCCGCGCGAGCAACAGCGAGGTGCTGCGGGATGGCGCGCTGTCGGGACTCGGCATCGCGCTGCTGCCGGACTTCAGCGCCCGGGACGCGCTGCGGCAGGGCCTTCTGGTCGAGGTGCTGCCCGACTGGCGCGCGGTCGGTTTCTTCGGCGATGCGATCTACGCGATCCACCCGTGGAGCAGCCACACGCCGCAGGGCGTGCGACTACTGGTGGATCACCTCCGGGCGGCGATGGGCGGCGGGTACTGAGCACGCGCCGCCGTCCGGGCCTCGTCCTCCGCGCGAGATCAGCCGCGCTGGATCAGCCGCGCGCGATGCCGGAGCGCGTATCGAGCTGGACACGCAGCGCCGCGACCTCGGCGGCGAAGTTGTCCCGCGCGGTCGTGGCGCCGACGAGTTCCATCTCGGCGGCGAGGCGCGCATCGGACTCGGCCGCGGAGGTCGCGACCTGCCGCTCCAGCTGCTGGCGCAGGTCGACGAGCTGCGCGTCCTTGCCGGCGATCGCGAGCTGGTCCTTGGCCTTGCCGACCAGCGCATCCGACGCGATGTCGCGCGCATGGCGCAGCTCGATCGTCAATCGCTCGATGCTGGCGTCGCGTTCGGCGACGCGCGACAGCGCCTCGTCGCGCTCGGCGGAGAGCCGGTCGAGCTCGGCCTGCAGCTCGTCGCGCTCGGACTCCGCGCGCTCGTTCAGGTGCAGCAGCGCGGCCAGGTCGGTCTCCGTCTTCGCGAGGCTCTCGCGCAGCCGGGCGGCGACGTCCTCCATCAGATGACGGGCGTCGCGGAAGGTGCCGGCCGTCACGGGCGGGCTGCCACCAGCGAGCGGCGTTGCGGCCACGGCCGCGTCCTCGAATGTCGTGTCCATGTCGGTTCCCAAGGTCTCCATGAGCCGAAGGGCTCATGGCAGCGGCCGATGCAGGCCGGGCGCGTCTGGACGAGGTAGGCGACCCGACCGGCGCGATTCTTTAATCCGGCCTCCCCCAGAGTGGGGAACCACCCCTGAGTCGCGGGGACTCGGCCTCCCTCCCATGGGGGCACTCCTCCCTAGTCCATCAGTTTTTTCGCGGGTCGCTGGCGCCGAAAGTCGCCCCGGGCGGTCGATGTTGGCCGTCAGGAGACAGGTATGAATTCGTTGTCAGTGATGCGTCGTCGCATGGCCGCCTGGGCGGTCCTGTGCGGCGCGACCGCCGCGCTGCTGGGCATGACCCCGGCCGTGGCACAAACCCTCAAGGGCCAGACCGACGCGGTCGACGTGGTGCCCGGCGTACAGCTGCGCACCGGCGAGACGCTGCGCGTGACCGGCTACTCGGCGCTGCGCGCGAAGGCGGCGCAGTCGCCGCGCAAGGTCCGCGTGATCGCCCGGATGTCGGCGTTCGCGACCGGCGACGGGCCGTCCGGCGAGCCGCTGCGCGCGATCGGCGAGACGCCCGCGATCCGCGGCGCCAGGGACCAGCTCGTGATGCGCCTGCGCGCACGCGGGGCCGAGGCCGTCGAAGGCCTCGCCGACACCTCGCTGGTGGTGATGGAAGTCGACGCCGCCCAGCTCGACGCGCTGGTCGCCAACGGCGAAGTGGCCGAGCTCACCGAGGACGTCCCGGTACCGCCGACGCTGGCCGAGTCCGGCCCGCTGGTGCGGGCGCCGCAGGCCCACGCGCTCGGTGCGCGCGGCGCCGGCACGACGGTCGCGATCCTCGACACCGGCGTGCAGTCCAACCATCCGTTCCTCACCGGCCGCGTGGTGGAGGAGGCCTGCTTCTCGACGACCTCGGCGGCCAACAACTCGACCTCGTTCTGCCCCGGCGGCGCGTCGAGCAGCACCGCCGCCGGCTCCGGCGCGGCCTGCGGCATCAGCGGCTGCGACCATGGCACGCATGTGGCCGGCATCGCGGCGGGCCGGGCGACCGGCGCCACCACCTTCAACGGCATGGCGCCCGACGCCAACATCATGGCCGTCCAGGTGTTCTCGCGCTTCACCGACTCGCCGGGGAACACGCCCTGCGCGAGCCAGGGCCGGGCCTCGCCCTGCATCCTGAGCTTCACCTCGGACCAGATCCGCGGCCTGCAGCGGGTGCTGGAGCGGCGCGCCGCGCGCAACATCGTCGCGGCCAACATGAGCCTGGGCGGCGGCGTCAACGCCGCGGCCTGCGACGCCGACGCGCGCAAGGACGTCATCGACGACCTGCTGGCCGTGCGCGTCGCGACGGTGATCGCCTCGGGCAACAACGGCTCGTCGACCGGCGTCAGCGCGCCGGGCTGCATCTCGACGGCGGTGACCGTGGGATCGACGACGAAGGCGGACGCCGTCTCGAGCTTCTCCAACAGCTCGACGCTCGTGGACATCCTGGCCCCGGGATCGAGCATCAATTCGTCGATCACCGGCAGCGGCTTCGGTGTGAAGAGCGGCACCTCGATGGCCACGCCGCACGTGGTGGGCGCCTTCGCGGCAATCCGCTCGATGGTGCCGGGCGCCAACGTGAACGACATCCTCGGCGCGCTGCAGGCGACCGGCGTCGCGATCACGGACAGCCGCAACGGCGTCACGCGCCGGCGGATCAACCTCGAGGCGGCCGTCAACCAGCTCGCGCCGCAGCCGTTCGCGCTGTCGGCCGGCATGCTGTTCCAGATGCACGCCGACGGCCGCATCTGGGCGCACACCGGCGTGGCCTGCTCCGGCACGTCGTGCCCGGGCTGGGTGCTGCTCGACGCGAATCCCGCCACACGTGCGATCGCGGCCGGCGGCAATGCGCTGTACCAGCTCCACGCGGACGGCAAGGTCTGGCGCTACACCGGCGTGCGCTGCGGCGGCGCCTCGTGCCCGGGCTGGCAGATGCTGGACAACAACCCGGCCACGAAGCAGATCGCGGCCGGCGGCACCTCGCTGTACCAGCGTCATGCGGACGGGAAGATCTGGCGCTCCACCGGCGCGGCCTGCTCGGGCAACAGCTGCCCCGGCTGGACGATGCTGGACAACAACCCCGCCACCATCGACATCGTCGCGGACGGCACCCGGCTCTACCAGCTGCACAACACCGGCGCGATCTGGCGTTCGACGGGCGCGGCCTGCTCGGGCAACAGCTGCCCCGGCTGGACCAAGCTCGACGCCAATCCGCACACGAAGTCGCTCGCGGCCGCCGGCGGCCAGCTGTACCAGCTGCATGACACCGGCGCGATCTGGCGTTCGACCGGCGTGGCCTGCTCGGGTAACAGCTGCCCCGGCTGGACGATGTTCGACAACAACCCGGCGGCGCGCGAGATCGCGGCCAATGTCGGCGGACTGTTCCAGCGCCATGCGGACGGCAAGATCTGGCGCTCGACGGGCGCGGCCTGCTCGGGCAACAGCTGCCCCGGCTGGACGATGCTCGACAACAACGGCGCCACGGTGCAGATCGAGGCGTCGACGAGCGGGCTGTTCCAACGGCACAGCAACGGGCGGATCTGGCGTTCCACCGGTGCGGCCTGCTCGGGCAACAGCTGCCCGGGCTGGGTGATGCTGGACAACAATCCGGCCACGAGCACCATCGTCACGGCCCAGCCATGAAGTCCCGGTCACCGCGCGCGTCCCGCTCCCCCATGCCGGTCGGATTGATCGCCGCGTTGGCGATCATGGCCGCGGCGGCGGTGGGCGAGGACGGCGCGGTGGCCGGCTCGGCGGGAGCGTCGGCGATGCCGGCCGCTCCCGCGGCTTCATCCCCCACGGAGTGTTCCGCCATGGAACGAGTCGAAGGCGCCGAGGCGCTGCTCGCGTCGATGGACCGCGAGCCCGCGCGAGCGGTGCGCGTGCTGCTCAAGTCCAGGCCCGGTCCGGAGGCGTTCGCCGAGCTGCGCCGCGCGCTCGACGCGATGAACTTTCGCGCCGACCCTGTCGGCAACGGTCCCTGGCTGGTGATGGAGGTCGATGTCGCGCAGCTGCGGACGGTGCTGGCGACCTGCCAGGTCATCGGCGTGCAACGCGATTCGCCCGCCCCAACGGACTGATCACGCGGCCACCGGGCCGTCCTGTCATGATGGACTCCAGCCGAGGCCCGCGCCGGGCCGGATGCCAGAGAGAGTCCGATCATGAGCACCGTATCGATCCTGTCGAACCTGTTCCGTCAACAGGCCTGGGCCCACGACGGATTCCTGGAGGCGATCGGCGCGCTCGATGCCGAGCGACATGCCGAAGAGCGCCATGCGGCGCTGCGGATCCTCAACCATTGCTACGTGGTCAACCAGATCTTCAAAGGGCACCTGACAGGCCGGCCGCATGGCTACGCGGCGAACAACACCGTCGAGACGCCGACGCCGGAGGCGCTGCGCGCGGCGCATGCCGAATCCGATCGATGGTTGCTGGACTACCTCGCGTCGGTCACGCCGGAGCAACTCGCCGAGCGCATCGCGTTCACCTTCACCGACGGCGACCGCGGCGCGATGACGCGCGAGGAAATGCTGTTCCACCTCGTGACCCACGGCGCGTACCACCGCGGCGAGGTCGGGAGCATCCTGAAGCGGATCTCCTCACCCAAGCCCTGGGACACCTTTGCGGTATTCCTGCATCAGGACGAACCAGCGCGGCGCCAGCACGTCTGAGCCGGTCCCCTTCACCCCGACCCAAAAAAAAGGACGCCCGACCAGCGGAGCTGACCGGGCGTTGCAAGTCCTAGAAAGGACGTCGTTGGGATCGGTGCCCACCTTCGGGGCCTTGCGGCCGCGCCGTTGGGGGCGTGAGATGGACTCTAGGGCGAACCCTGAGCCTGCGGCATCCCCTCAAGGTGGGATACACGCGAAAAATGGTCAGCAGGTGTAAGAGCCACTCCACATTACGGAAAACTGCTCGCGGCCCCCTCCTTCGGCCCCTGGCTTGCGTGCGCTGACGAACATAGATCAGTCCCGTCCGCACCACCCCGATAATCCCGCCATGACCGCGCCCAAACACCCCAACAAGTCCGCGCCGCGCAGGCCCGCTCCCAAGACGGCGGAGGGGTCCGCGAAGTCCGGGGCGCCGACGCGCGGTCCGCGGCCTCAGCAGGGATTCGCACCCTCGGCACCGTCCGCGGCGCCTGCCGCCCCGCCCGAGGCCTGGAGCGACGACGACCTCACCGAGCTGCAATCGCTGCTCGACGAGGTCCCCGCACCGCTGGAACCGCTCGATGTCTCGATGCTCGACGGCTTCCTGGTCGCGCTGATCCTGCAGCCCAAGCCGGTGCCGCTGTCCGACTGGTGGCGCTGGGTGCTCGACTCCGAGGAGGGCCGCCCCGCCCCCGCGCGCTACGACTCGCAACCGCTGCTGCAGCTCGTCCAGCGCCGCGAGCACGACCTCCGGCTGGCCATCAACGATCGCCAGTGGTTCGATCCCTGGGTCTTCGAGCTCGACGAGGACGCCTCGCCGTCCGAGACCGTCCTGCCCTGGGTCGCCGGCTTCGCGCTCGCCGCGGACCTGTTCCCCGCGCTGATGAACCTCGACGCGACCGACCTCACCGAGCCGCTCGCCCAGCTCTACATGCACCTGGATCCCGAGGACCTCGAGGACGCCGACGCGCTGCTCGAGGAAATCGAGAGCCTGGAGCCGCCCGAGGAACTCGACGACGCGGTCGAGAGCCTGGTCCGCGCCAGCCTGCTGCTGGCCGATGTGTCGCGCCCGATCCCCGCGGCCAGGCCGCAGCGGCCCGGTGGCCATCGAGGCGGTCCCGGCGGCCCCGGCGGTCAGCGCCGCGGCGGACCGCCGCCCCGCCGTCCGCGCTGAATGCCAGCGCTCACAGGCAGAACGCCAGCGCCGGGTCCGGCGCCCTGAGCGTCAACGCCAGCACGCGGCGCACCAGCGTCATTGCTGGGGAATCGCCGCGCCGGGTCCGACCTGGCGCTTCATCCACTCGCTCATCTCCCAGAGCGTGTGCCCCACCGACTCGCGCGCCGAATAGCCGTGCGACTCGAACGGCAGCGTGACGTAGCGCACCGTGCCGCCCGTCCCCGCCAGCGCCTGGTAGAAGCGCGCGCTCTGGATCGGGAAGGTGCCCGAGTTGTTGTCCGCTTCGCCGTGGATCAGCAGCAGCGGCTCCTTGAGCTTGTCGGCGTAGTTGAACGGCGAGAGCTTCTGGTAGACGTCCTGCGCCTCCCAGTAGGTGCGGCGCTCGCTCTGGAAGCCGAAGGGCGTGAGGCTGCGGTTGTAGGCGCCGCTGCGCGCGATGCCCGCCTTGAACAGGTGGGTGTGCGCCAGCAGGTTGGCCGTCATGAACGCGCCGTAGCTGTGGCCGCCGACGACCATGTGCTCCCGCTCGCTGACCCCGAGGTCCACCGCCTTGTCGATGATCGCCTGCGCGTTGGCCGTGATCTGCGCGATGAAACTGTCGTTGACCGTCTTCGGATCGCCGACCACCGGCATCGTCGCGTCCATCAGCACCACGTAGCCGTCCAGCAGCAGCATCAGCGGGCTCGTGCTCGGGAAGCTGTTGAAGCGGTTGCCGGAGCCGCTCACTTGGCCCGCAGTCGAGGCATCGGTGAATTCCAGCGGGTAGGCCCAGACAAACGTCGGTCGACGTTCGCCGGCCTTGTAGCCCGGCGGCTTGTAGAGCCAGAACGACAGCTCCACGCCGTCGGCGCGCTTGAAACGGAAGAACTCGCGCTGGATGTCGCGCAGCTGCGGCGACGGATCCTTGGCGTCCGTGAGCGCCTGCGCGGTCGCCAGCGCCGCGCCGCCGCGCAGCATCACGTTGCCGGGCTCGCTGACGCTCTCTCGCACGGTCAGGACGCGGGCGCCCTCGGCATCGAGCACGGCCAGCGGGCGCTCGTAGTGCGCGCTGTCGCCGCCGTTGGCCTCGGAGCCCGACTGGAACACGCGCGACTTCCTGTTGTCGGCCAGCACCAGGCGGTCGATGAAGGGCTTGTCGCCTTCCGGGCTGGCGCCGGTGCCGAAGTACCAGATCGCGCCGCCGTCCAGGCGCACCACCGATCGCCCGGTCGGCTGCATGCGATGCACCGGCGTCCCCGGATCGCGGTAGCGGTCGCGCACCGAGCGCTCGATGAGCCGCTGCGCCGGCGTCGCGCCATCCATCGCGACGAGTTCGGTCGAGGTCCGCATCTTCGACAGGTCGAAGTCCTGCACCAGCGCCTGCCGGCCGCCCTCGAGGAACTCGAGGCGCGACAGGCGCTGCGGCACGCGATGCACTTCGCGGGCCTCGCCGGTGTAGGGCGCGTCCAGGCGCATCAGCCGATCGCGGTGCGGCACCTGCACCCGGTTGTCGCCGCCGTCCAGCGCCTCGACCCAGTACACCGCACCGTCCGCGCCCGGCGAGGCGAAGAAGTGGCGCGGTCCGGTGATCACGCCTTCGACCGGCACGCCTTCCTTGAGCTTGACCTGGCCGACGGACACGACCTTGCCGTCGGCGCCGCGCACCTCCGCCTGCGCCGCGAAGTCGTCCCAGCCGACCTGGTAGCTGAAGGGCGGCAGCAGGCGCATCGTCAACACCTGACCCCCGGTGCCCAGCGCCTCGAGATGGCTGAAGAGACCGGGCTCGGCGAGCGGACGCACCGCGCCGGTGTTCAGGTCGACGCGCGCCAGCTGCGAGGTCGCGTGATGCGCGAAGACCGCCGCCTCCTGCGCGTTGGTCAGCAGGTCCTGCTGCGTGCGCTCCGGCGAGTTGCGGGCGATCGATTCCTGGATGGACGGTCCCGACGGCGCGGCGAAGGTCGGCGCCGGGCCGCGCCTGGCGGGCACCGTCAGCGTGACCAGTTCATGGTCGTTGAGCCACACGACGTCGTTCTCCAGCATCGTGTGCAACTTGAGCTTGGGCACCGCCTTGAGCTTGCCCGTCGCGACATCGCCGACCCACAGTTCGACGGCCGTGTCGGTGCGCCGGTTCAGCAGGAAGCGCTTGCCGTCCGGCGAGAAACGCAGGTGGTGGAAGGCGCCGCCCGCCGGCAGCGCGACGGCTCGCGCGCTGCCCTCGGCGCCGTTGTGCAGCGGACGCAGCGACAGCGATTCGATCGTGGTGATCAGCTGCGGGCTGTCGGTGGCCGGGTCGTAGCGCAGTCCCGCCTGACGCAGCACCGGCCGGGCCAGCTCCGCGATCGCGCGCGACTTGCGATTGACGACGATCGCCAGCGTGCGCTGGTCCGGCGACACCTGGTAGACGGGCAGCGCCGGGGCGTCGAGCACCGCGCGGATCGCCTCCGACGGTTGCTGGTAGATCTGCGCGAGGCTCGCGGCCGAAGTCAGCGCCGCGGGGACCGCCGCCTCGTCCATCGGCGCCGCCGTCGCGGAGAACCCGCCGAACGCGGCGGACAGGGACAGGGTCAGCGGGATCAACGACGAGGCGCGGGGCTTGGGCATGTGGCGGTACCGTGAAGCGGAGAAAGGCGGCAATCTAGCAGCGCCCTCCCCCGATGTCCGACGTCAGCCCTCCGGGTGATCCCGAGGTTTCAGGGCCTCGCCGTCACGCCCGGATCACGCAGCGAACAGACGCGCCGCATGGAGGCCCAATCCGGTCGCGACCGACGCAAAACGGTCGCCGCGCACCGTCTTGGCGTCGGGATAGTCCGACGCGATGCGGTCAGCCAGCACGGTCAGGCCGGTCGAGCCGCCGGTGAAGTACAGCGCGTCGA